>Ga0302324_100026402_pt1 | contig 11101 bp, 7 predicted proteins | sample Palsa_T0_1_FD_201949 | JGI IMG/M metagenome (GOLD analysis project Ga0302324, IMG submission 201949) | Peat permafrost microbial communities from Stordalen Mire near Abisko, Sweden - Palsa_T0_1 | ecosystem: Environmental > Terrestrial > Soil > Palsa > Peat permafrost | place: Sweden: Abisko... | reverse complement strand
CTTCACGTCGTTCATGGGGCGCTCCTTCTTGTGGTAGGTTCGGGCCAAGCACTCAAAACCTACTCCAGAACGGGCGCCCCTTTATATCGCGTCGGATTCTCGTCCATATAAAGTATTGCTTCGCTTTTCCGAGTACGGTGTTACTCAGGAGTTAGGCGAACGATACCTCGCGCCGAAGTTATCGAGGTCGGATTCGGAGTCGCGTTCTTTGCCCGTGAAATGGCTCACTCGCCGCACCCAGCCACGGTGTCAGAACTGGTAATGCGAAATTCCGCAAGGCTAGACATCAGAAAACTTCGATCATGGAAAACACTACGAAAATCGAATGAAGCCGTCGGCCCAAGATAGATTCCAACTGACCCAAAACCCAAGAACTGAACCACGGATAAGTTGGGCAGCACGCTTTATTCGCTGCGCCTGCAAACTAACAATGGCAAAAACCACGCCCTAGTCGACGAAATCGATAGCCGGCAGGAAGCCCAGTGGATCGTTTCCCAGATCGAAAAGCGCGCCGGTTTGCGGCTGGACACTCAAGTCCGCGTTAACGACGGGATATATGGTCAGCCGCCGCAGCCGGGCGCCGCTTCGCCGAGGGGACCTGCGTTTTCAAGAAAAACGTCCATACGTATTGAGTAATGGCGTGTCGAACGCGGACGACGATCCGCCGTTCGAGAAGAGTTCCCTTCCCCCGCTGTCTAATATTGGGTGAACTTGCGGGCGTCGAGATAGCTAGCGACGGCCGCATCGCTGCCATCAGCATCCGCCAAAGCCACATAGCCATCGGGTCGCACGAGATAGGCGGCATCGCGCCGCAGGCCAGCCCGATCCATCTCCGGACGCCAGGGAAAGACATGCAGAGGCAATTTGCGCGACTCGCAGAATGCTCCGAGCTCGGACCCTGCGTCACCATACACGTGCACCTGCCAGTCCACCGACCTTAGGGGCGCGTAGTTGTCTTCGCCGGCGCCATTGGCGCCTGGCTTAACCCACGGCAAACGGTCCCCGCCGTGAATCGATCCCGCTCGTCCCTCGCTCAAGCTGCTTCCACGGTAGTTCACCGCCGTCTGCGAAACAGTTCGAAATAACAGGCGTCGCCCCGCCTCTCGCCTGAGGAAACGTGGCATGAGGAAAGGTACGATTTCGAGCCGGACCAAACGAGCGATCGCGCCGGAGCTTGTGACCCCAGTGAATGCCTGATCGGTCGTCGCAACCAAGCGGCGGGCAAATGCGATTCGTTCCGATTCATAACTTTCGAGGAGCGCCGTGTCGGCGCGCCCGCGCAAAACGGCGGCGAGTTTCCATGCCAGGTTCACTGCATCACCAATGCCGGTGTTCATGCCCTGCCCTCCCACCGGACTGTGGATATGCGCCGCGTCACCAAGCAGGAAAGCGCGGCCCTTGCGGAAATGATCGGCAACCCGGTGGTGCACACGATAGGTGGAGAACCAGCTGACCCGCTGGACATCGATGCGCATCCACTCGATCACGCGCTTGCTCACGTCATTCCAGGACAAGTTCTCGCCCTGGTTTTCAGCGTCGTCGCGCACTGTGCCCACGAGTCGCACCCGCCCATCGCCCTTCAGCGGAAAAACGGCGAGGAAATCATTTGTGTCCAGGCTGACGTGCAGCTCTCCATTCGCCGCCTCCCCACCTGCTTGCACGTCGGCAACGTAGAAAAGGTGTGCGTACTCTCCGCCTTGGAAACCGATCTGCAGCGCCCCGCGCACCGTGGAATGTGCGCCGTCGCAACCGGCTATATAAGCCGCTTCGCACGCCTCTATGCTTCCATCCGGCCGTTTCAAACGCGCGAGTACGCGATCGCTTGCGTCCCGCAAATCCAAAAGTTCCGTTCGCCGCTCAACTGTGACGCCGGCTTCCGCCAAGCGATCGACCAACAGCCGCTCGTGCTCGTCCTGCGGAAAGACCAGCGCGTAGGGAAATGGACTGATACCCGCTCCCATGTCTCCGAAAACTACGTGCGTTACCTTCTTCCCTCCCACCCAAAGATTTACGGCCGCGACTCTGCGCCCGCGCTCTACGACCGCGCCCGAGAGACCGATCTGGCTGTATAGCTCGAGGGTTCGTGCCTGCACGGCAAGCGCGCGCGAGGTTGTCCCCGGCTCGGAAGTCTTGTCGACGATTCTCACCCGAACGCCCAACCGTGTGAGCCACAGTGCCAATACCAGCCCTGTTGGCCCCGCGCCGGCGATGAGGACGTCGGTTTCGCTGTTCACAAAGGGATTATACGCGGAGGGTCTGTGGAATCTCGTTGCGGAGCAGTTGCGGAGCGCCAACCTCATCAAAGGCAGCGCGCCGTAAGAGGCCTTAGAAGCAAGTACTTACCGCAGCCAAAACAATCCTGCATCCGGGTATACATACGGCGTTAACCTTATTGCCGTTGTCTGGAACCTTGCCAGAATGTGAACGGAGGTAACCATGGCTTCGCCCACTTGGAAGGGCGTCTTAAGTTTCGGTCTCCTGACCATTCCCATACGCCTGTATCCCGCAGCCCGCAGCAATCGAACCTATCTGCATCAGCTGCACAATAAGTGTCATACGCGGTTGAAACAGCCTCTCTTTTGTCCTACATGCAATCGAATCGTGGATCGGGACGAAGTAATTAAAGGATACGAATACGAAAAAGGGCAATACGTTCTGGTTGATAAGGAAGATTTGAACAAGATTACCCCGAAGTCTGGAAGGGTCATGGAGATTCTGGCCTTCGTCGAACAGGAGCAAATCGATCCCATCTATTTCGATTCCTCATTCGAGGCCCTCCCGGAAAAGGGAGCGGAGAAGCCGTATCAGGTGTTGCTGAAGGCTATTGAGGATACGCACCGGGTGGGCATTGCCAAAGTAACCATGCATCAGCGGGAGTACACCGTCTTCATCCGACCGCGCAACAACGGCCTCACCATACACACCATGTATTTTCAAAATGAGATTCGAGAAGTCGCCGGATACGGAGAGAAGCCTAAGGATTTGCAACTCAAGCCACAGGAAGTCAAGCTAGCGGAACAGCTCATCGAAAGCTTGTCTGAGGATTTCAAGCCCCAGCAATATCACGATACTTTCCAGGAGCAGTTGCGCGCGCTGGTCGAGGCAAAGCAGAAGGGCAAAACTCTCGCCGAGAAAAGCGTGCCTGCGAAGACCAAAGTCATAGACATGATGGACGCGCTCAAGAAAAGCCTCCAGGAAGCCGGACACGCGGGAAGACGGCGGCGCGACTCTGAAGAAGCCGCACGCGCTCCGCGAAATGCCAGACGGATGGCGAGCTAATCGGGCGAAACGCTTGCGGTGCGTCTTGATCTCCGCTGAGAAGCCAATTCCCCGCTCGAAGGCGTGCGCAGCCCGTCTAGACCCTACTTAGCGAAGCTATACCCCTTAGGCAGCTTGCTCCCGCCGCAGAATACGCAGTACTACAGGAAACTCTTCGCCAGAGTTACACGCATCGCGGGATTTCAGCCCTTTTTCCTTGAGGCTAAGGTGAACTGGCACTCAGACCTAACGCGAGGAGAAACCACAATGGAAGACAATACTCTAAGAGAATTGTACATCAGCGAACTTCAAGATCTTTACGACGCCGAACATCAACTTATCGAGGCCCTGCCGAAAATGGCGGAAGCCTCCAACTCCGCCCAGTTGCGAGCGGGGTTTGAAGCTCATCTACAACAGACACGGGGACATGCCGAACGTCTGGAGCGCGTATTCGGCTCCTTGGGCGAAGAGGCGAAGCGCAAAAAGTGCAAAGCGATGAAGGGTCTTGTGGCCGAAGGCAGTGAAATGATCGACGAAGATTTCGAAGGTGCCGTGAAGGATGCCGGGTTGATCGGAGCTGCTCAGCGCGTAGAGCACTACGAGATAGCGGCATACGGCACGGCGCGAACCTTTGCGGAGATTCTCGGCAATCAGGAAGGAGTGTCGCTTCTGGGACAGACTCTCGAGGAAGAGAAGGAAACAGACGAGAAACTTAGTGAGTTGGCGGAGACCATCAATGTCGAAGCCAACGGATCTGCTCCTGGCAGTAAAGAGGTTTTGGGAGCAATTTCACCCAAACGGAAGGCCAAGAGCGCCGGCAGGTAACTGGAACGCCCAGCAGAATGTACGCATAGCTCTGTCCGTGTAGTGCATTTCAAAAAGGAGGAAAGCATGCGAGGCCGAAAAAGTGGTAACACGAAAGGAAATCGCAGGGCCGGAAATCGGCAGTTGAATAAAAAGGCAACCAACCTCCCAACTCGTGCCCGGAATTCCGCAAGCGAGGATGCCCGGAACGAAAGCGAAGAGCGTTAGAATCAGATTTCCGCACGAGTGGAGGGGGCGTTGCCGTACGGTGACGCCCCCTCTACGAAATGTAAATTTGCGATTGCCTTTATAGCGGCCGCCTTTAGGCGGGCGTTTTGTTTTTTACTCCTGACTAAATTCCATATTCCATGCACCGCCCCTTTTCTTGTGTTACCCGGCCGCATTGTCGAGTGAACCGCGTTCCAATCGTTTTCCGCGCCACCAGGCTTTGCTTCTGGATTGAAATTCGGAGAAAATAGAATGTACGCGGAACGTTTCGCATTGAGCATCCCATGAGTCAACCCACTTCGCTTCTTCCAACTCCGGCGAGCCTCGCATGGGCTCATCTGCTCGTGTCCGAGTGGTTCACGGGTAAGTTCGGAACCCCTACCGAACCTCAGGAGCAGGGCTGGCCGCACATCCTGGCCGACAAGACGACGCTTATTTGTGCTCCCACGGGTTCCGGCAAGACGCTGGCGGCATTCCTGGCCTGCATCGACCGGCTTGTACGCCAGGCGCTCGCGGGACAGCTTGAGGACAAGACCGAAGTCCTCTACATCTCGCCTCTGAAAGCGCTCGGCAATGACATTCAAAAGAATCTCGACACACCCCTGGGCGAGATCCTGCAACTCGCGCGCGAGCGCGGCTTTCTTATGCCGGAGATACGCACCGCCGTGCGAACCGGCGACACCTTGATGCACGAGCGTCGCGCGATGCAGAAGCGCCCGCCGCACATCCTGGTTACTACGCCGGAATCCCTGTACATCTTGCTGACCGCCGAAAAAAGCCGCCAGATGCTGCGCACTGTCAACACGGTGATCGTCGATGAAATCCATGCCGTCGCCGATGACAAACGTGGATCGCATCTCACTCTTTCCCTGGAGCGCCTTGACGCTCTTACGGAACGCCGTGCCACTCGCATTGGCCTTTCCGCCACCCAAAAACCAATCGACACCATTGCGCAATTTCTTGCCGGAAGCGATGGGCCGCAACCGTCCGTCATCGAGATAGCGCAGCGCCGCCAATTCGACCTCGCCGTCGAAGTTTTTTCGAGCGAGCTCGGCCCTGTAGCCTCAAACGAAATGTGGGACGAGATCTATCGTCGGATTGCGGCTCTCGTCCAGGAACACCGCTCCACTCTGATTTTTGTGAATACCCGGAGGCTCGCCGAGCGCGTGGGACATAACCTCTCCGCCATATTGGGACAGGACGCGGTCGCTTCGCACCACGGCAGCTTGTCTCGTCAGCGGCGGCTGGCCGTCGAGGGAAAGCTCAAGAATGGAGAAATACGCGCGCTGGTAGCCACGGCTTCCCTGGAATTAGGAATCGATATTGGCAGCGTCGATCTTGTCTGCCAGATCGGTTCGCCCCGTTCCATTGCGGTTGCCTTGCAGCGCGCGGGACGCGCCGGCCATTGGCGGGGTGCCATTCCCAAGGCTCGTTTCTTCGTTACGACGCGTGATGAGCTGATTGAATGCGCCGCGCTGGTTCGGTCGATGCGCCACGGTGAGCTCGACCGGATTCTTATTCCCGAATGTCCTCTCGATATTCTCGCGCAACAAATCGTGGCTGCATGCGCCGCGGAGGAATGGCAGGAGGACGATCTGTTCGCTCTCGTTCGCCGCGCCTATCCCTACCGAAATCTCAAGCGCTCGGAGTTCGAAGAAATCATCGAGATGTTGTCGAACGGCATCGCCGCCCGGCGCGGCCGTTACGGAGCCTATCTGCATCGCGACCAGGTAAACAATCGTCTCCGCGGACGCCGCGGCAGCCGTCTGGCAGCGATCACCAGCGGCGGTGCGATTCCCGATAACGCGCTTTACACCGTTATCGCGGAGCCCGAACACGTGGTAGTGGGCACGGTGGATGAAGACTTCGCGGTGGAAAGCCTTCGCGGCGACATAATTCTTCTCGGAAATACCTCATGGCGCATCCGCCGCGTACAGTCCGGATCCGTTTCGGTTGAGGACGCGCACGGCGCCGCGCCGAATATTCCTTTTTGGCTCGGTGAAGCTCCCGGGCGCACGGTCGAACTTTCCGCTCAGGTCGCCACGATAAGAGAAAGCATCAGCAAACTCGCCGAAGACGTCTCACCGAGCCTGGGCCGGGGGACCTCTCCGCAGGCTGCGGCCGCCGTGGAATGGCTGAAACAGGAGTGTGGGCTCGACCAGGCAGCGGCCGAGCAAGCTGTTGAATACGTTGTCGCCGGCCGCGCCGTATTGCGTGCCGTTCCCACGCAGCACACCATCATCGCGGAGAGATTCTTTGACGAGAGTGGCGGCATGCAGCTCGTCATTCACGCCCCATTCGGAGCGCGTATCAACAAAGCCTGGGGCCTGGCTCTGCGAAAGCGCTTTTGCCGTTCTTTTAATTTCGAGTTGCAGGCGGCGGCCACCGACAATGGCCTGAATATTTCCCTGAGCGATCAGCACAGTTTCCCGCTCGGCGACGTATTCCACTTTCTCCAATCAGCAGGTGTCGAGGAGATTCTCGAGCAGGCGGTTCTGACCTCTCCCATCTTTGCAACGCGCTGGCGCTGGGCCGCCGGGCGGGCTCTCGCACTCTTGCGCTTCATGGATGGCAAGAAAGTGCCTCCGCAAATTCAGCGCATGCGTTCGGATGATCTACTGGCAGCCGTGTTTCCGGAGGCCCTCGCATGTCTCGAGAATATCCCCGGCGATATCGTTGTTCCCGATCATCCTCTCGTCCGCGAAACCATGAAAGACGCGCTGACGGAGGCGATGGACGTAGAGGGCCTGAAGACTCTTTTGAGCCAAATGGCGTCCGGGGGAATCCGGTGCATTGCGGTGGAAACGCCAGTTCCCTCCCAGTTTTCCCACGAGATATTGAACGCCAATCCCTACGCGTATCTCGACGACGCGCCGCTTGAGGAACGCCGCGCTCGCGCCGTCGAAATGCGGCGCATGCTTCCCGATACCGTTCTTTCGGAGGTCGGCCGGCTCGACCCGGCGGCAATCGCTGAAGTTCGCCAAGAAGCATGGCCCGATGTCCGCGATGCCGATGAGCTTCAGGACGTGCTGCAGACTCTAGTTGTGTTTCCTGAACCTCATGATCCAGGCCCACCATCGCCCGACTCGCCTGTGTCCAACAACGCTGCTTCCCTTCAAGCGAAATGGAGCGGGTCAGCGCAGACCTGGCCAGGATACTTTGCGGCACTAACTCCCGGCCGGCGAGCTGCGCCCGCTGCAGTCGACAATCGTTCCTACTGGGTGCCGGCGGAAAGAGCGGCCACCTTTGCCGCGCTGTTTCCCGCTGCGTATTTCGATTCCCCCCTTCCTGAAGTGGAAACCCGAAGACCCTCGCGCGAAGATGCGTTGCTGGCTTGCATCACCGGTTGGATAGCGCATGTAGGGCCGATCACTTCAACCGCTTTGGGCACTTTTCTGGGAATCACGGCGAACGACGTTGAGAAAACATTTCTGCGGCTCGAAGCGAGCGGCTCTATCCTGCGCGGACGCTTCACGAATGACGTGGGAGAGGAAACCGAATGGTGCGACCGTCGTTTGCTGGCGCGAATTCATCGGCTCACGCTCGGAGCCTTGCGCAGCCTGATCCAGCCGGCCACCGCGGCCCAATTTATGCGCTGGCTATTGAGGTGGCAGCATGTCGCCCCCAGCTCTCAAGTTCTCGGGGAACGCGGAACGCTCGAAGTGCTTCAGCAGCTTCAAGGCTTCGAGGCCCCGGCCAATTCATGGGAGCGGCAAATCCTTGCCAGAAGGATCGCGAATTACGACCCGAAAGTTCTGGATCACCTCTGCCTTACGGGCGCGGTGGGTTGGGGCCGCCTCTCCCCGCATCCCGCCACATTCGAGGACCAGAACAGCATCAACCGGCGCGTCGTTCCCACCAGCGTTGCCCCGATTGCATTCTTTGTTCGTGAAGACGCCGACTGGATGATTTCACAGCACGCAGACGGCAATCCTGAAACGCCGCACGGTCTGAGCCAGCCCGCGCGCGACGCCCTGAATTATCTGCGCCAGCGCGGCGCATCGTTTTTTGCGGATCTCGTGCGCGGCACGCGCCAACTAAAGGCGGAGATGGAAACGGCGCTTTGGGAGCTGGTCACCGCGGGTATGATCACCGCCGACGGCTTCGATAATATTCGTAGCTTGATCGATTCGAAGCGCCGCGCCGGGCAAGGCCGTGGCCACAACGCGCGGCCGCGGCACAGCAGTGGGCGCTGGTCGCTTCTTTACAGCGAAGAGGCCCCCGATCGGGCGCGCGTTGCGGAAGCCGCGTGTTGGATGCTGCTCAGACGATACGGCGTGGTCTTTCGGGAGGTTGTCGCGCGCGAGACCATCGTTCCCCGCTGGCGCGAGTTGTTGATCGCTTTGCGCCGTCTGGAAGACCGTGGCGAAGTTCGCGGCGGACGTTTTGTCAGCGGCTTCATGGGAGAGCAGTTCGCTTTGCCGATGGCCGTCGAATCTTTGCGGGCTATGCGCTCGAATGAATCAACGGGCGAAACCGTCGCGATCTCCGCTGCGGATCCCCTGAACCTAGTCGGCATTCTCTTGCCGGGGGCGCGCGTTGCGGCTACTTCCGGCAAGACCGTCACGTTCCGCCATGGAGTATCAATCGAAACGGACGACTCTGCTGCACAATTCGCCAGCTCGCTTGCTGTATGATCAGCTGGATTTCGGTAGATTCCGCGTTTAACAAGCCATCATTTCTTACGCTTTCGTCACCGATTATGCCAGAATTCCCGAGGTTCCCGGCATAGCCGATCCCGCCGTACCAGGCATCAGGTGGAGGCAAAAATGTTAAAGGGTTTTCGACAGTTCTTACTCAGAGGGAACGTCGTTGATATGGCTGTCGGCGTTGTCATAGGCGCCGCGTTTGGGGCGGTCGTCGCGAGCCTTGTGAAGGACCTGCTGACCCCGTTCATTGCTGCCATCGTACAGAAGCCCGATTTCTCAGCTCTCGCATTCACAATCAACGGCAGCAAATTTCCATACGGCGATTTCCTAAACGCGCTGCTCTCCTTCGTGATCGTCGCCGCGGCGGTCTACTTCTTCGTCGTGCTCCCCATTAACGCGTTAATCGCGCGAGCTCACAAGGAACCCCCTGCTGACCCGACCACGAAGAAGTGCCCGGAGTGCCGAAGTGAGATAGCCATCGACGCTCGGCGCTGCGCCTTCTGCACATCTCAATTGCAATAATCTTAGCGAATTCACGGCGCGCGAAGCGTTTAAATGATTACGAAACCGTGCGGAGTATTCTGAAACCCCGCCGCCGCCTGATTAACGGCCGCTGAAATCTCAGTCAGCTCTTGATCGCCGGCCTTCTCTTCGTTCAGCGTCAGCTCCAGCAATCGTGCCGGAGCGTCGAGTTTCAGGATCGGAGCCAGCGCGCACAAGGATCCATACAGCGCAATCTTATTGTGATGCACCAGATTTCCCTGGATGATCAGCGCCGCATCGCGCAACGGCGAGGGTTCGATGTGCTTGATCATCTTTTCGGCCTCCGCCAGTACGCTGTGGACCATGTGGTTACTTTCCCCCGCTGGCGCTCGATTGAGACTGGCGAATACCTGCTCGAGCCGTTCGAGCTGCCGTTTGCTTTCTTCCAGTTGCCGCTCCAGTGCCACTTTCAACTCTGCCGACTGCACCGCTTCGATCATCTTCGGCAATTCCTTGATCAATTGATGCTCGCAGTCGTAGTCAAATTCCAGCCCGCGTTGAAAGATGTCTGAAAGAGTTTCGGCTAGCATTTTCTGGCCTCCAGCTCGTCGCTATCTCATCACGAATCGCGCTATATAGTATTGGAGTTCTAAACTTGGTGACGGGTGACGCAATTATTGGACTGGCTGCCCGGCCTGTCAGGCCGCGCTCCACGCCCATTGGTGGGAAGGCCCGAGGGCCCGGCGGTTATTGACTCTTTCCCACCGGGGATTTAGTCATTCACGTTTTATCGGAAAGTTGTTCTGCGACGCTTACTATTCTCAAATGAAATCCCTTCGAGCCAAACTTTGGATTGGCTAATCCCCACGCGCCCCCTTAAGCTCTGACCATGATTCAACCCATAGGATCGGCCTACCAAACCGCAGCCCTTCCGTACGGACCAGCGGGATTTCCCGCAAACGTCGGCTCCAACCGCCAACGATTCGCTGTGCCGCGCTTTACTGGTGGAGCGGCCTCGTGGCGTCACTCTCTTTACGCATCCACGTTTCTGATCGCCTATCTTGGCGTCTTTTTCGCTGCCGGCTATGCAGCACTCAGCCTCATCGAATGGGCCTGGACCGCTATCGTTCCCTAAGCTAGGATTTGCCCCCTCATCTCGCTCCAAAGTTCGAGCGCCATTCTTGCCACTTGTCCTTGAGCCGGCGGAGTATCGCCTGTAGGTTCCTTCTCGCAGCCTCCCGGTTCGTCATTGCGTAGGGAAACGAAACGGCCCAAACACCCCATCGTTTACGATCCATCTGGCAGACTCTTGAAGGTAATACTTGTCCGAAACTTCCCAAACCAGCCCAGCCCGGCTATCGTCAGACGCAATGACAAAGGCGTCGCCGGTGTCGCTCGGCTCAGCTTCGAAATTCGTAATCTTTCCGAAGGTAAATCCCTCGACGACCACGTCGCTGAGTACTTGAAAACCATGGTAGACCCGCGCCCGTGGGTCTGGCAATAAAGGCGGGTTCAGATTTTGAATCGCTCGTCGCACTCGGGTCGATCGCGAGCGGACGACCCTTGGATGTTGGGGGCTTCTTCTCGTCGTGCGTCATGATCCCCGCATTCGGAATGATGACTCTGGTAGCGATACCGGGATTCGAACCCGGATTTTGGCCTTGAGAGGGCCACGTCCT
>Ga0302324_100026400_pt1 | contig 11101 bp, 8 predicted proteins | sample Palsa_T0_1_FD_201949 | JGI IMG/M metagenome (GOLD analysis project Ga0302324, IMG submission 201949) | Peat permafrost microbial communities from Stordalen Mire near Abisko, Sweden - Palsa_T0_1 | ecosystem: Environmental > Terrestrial > Soil > Palsa > Peat permafrost | place: Sweden: Abisko... | reverse complement strand
CCTGGCGAAGAATCCGGCGCAGCGGTTTCATTCGGCGCACGACTTGGCATTTGCCTTGCGGAGTTTATCGAGCTCGACGGGAATGCAAGCGCAGGGGAGTGTGCCCTCGCGCATGGGCCGCTGGCGATTTGTCGCAGCCGTCGCGGCGCTGGTGATGATCTTGGCAGTCGCTGGGTTCTATCTCTGGCGCGGCCGCGCAAGCCGGAACATCGATTCGCTCGCCGTGCTGCCGTTCGTTAACGCCGGCGGGGGACAGGACGCGGATTGGCTGAGCGACGGCGTTACCGAAAGCTTGATCGACAATCTGATCCAAGTTCCGAGCCTCAAAGTAATGTCGCGCAACGCGGTGTTTCGCTACAAGGGAAAGGAGGCCGACGCCAGAGAAGCGGCGTGGCAATTGGGGGTGCGCGCCGTTGTCACCGGTCGCATCGTTGAGCATGCGGGACAACTTTCCGTCAGCGCGGAACTAGTGGACGCCCGGGATGGCAGCGAACTTTGGGGCGAAAAATACGATCGGCCGATGTCCGACATTCTCGCCGTCCAACAAGACATCACATCGCGTATCTCTGGGATGCTCCGTCTGAAGCTCAGTGGGGAACAGATGCAGAAGCTCGCCTCGAGACAGGGCACAGAGAGTCCCGAAGCGTATCAGTTGTACTTGAAGGGCAAGTACTTCGCGGGCCAATTCACGACGGCCGGATTTGAAAAGGGCATGGATTATCTGAGGCAAGCAGTCGCGGCCGACCCCAACTACGCGCGCGCCTACGAAGGCATGTCGTACGCGTACCAGGTCGCCGACGATGCGCTCATGCCGCCGGCGGAGGTCATGCCGAAAGCGAAAGAAGCGGCCTTGAAGGCCATCGACCTTGACGCCTCCCTTTCGGAGGCGCATACTGACCTGGCGAGCGCCTATCTCCAGTATGACTACGACTGGGCCGCGGCCAAGCGAGAGTTCGACCGAGCCATCCAACTCAATCCGAAGAACGCTTTTGCACACGAGTATTACGGCTGGCTTCTCGTCTCTACGGACGATCCGGCAAAGGGAATAACCGAGGGCCGTAAATCGTTGGAAGTCGATCCCTTGTCAGTTGAAGCAGCCGTGGTTCTGGCCCAGAGCTACTATCTATTGCGGCGTTATGGAGAAGCCACGGACCTCTTGCAGAAAGCTAAGGATCAAGAGCCGGACTACCCGCTCACACCTACTGGGCTTTAGGGCAGGTCTATCTGGCGCAAGGGCACACAAAGGATGCGGTCGCGGCGCTGGAAAAAGGGCGGCAGGTGGGGCCGCTGGACTGGACCTCGGAGGTGCTGGCAGCAGCTTATGCCGTCGTTGCAAGGCGAGCGGAAGCCGAAAAAATCCTGAAGGATCTCGATGAGCGCTCGAAAAGCGGCGGCCATGTTCCCGCTTACTACCTCAGCTTCGCGTATCTCGCGCTGAACGACCGGGATCGCACAGGCTGCTTTGGAGAAAGACTACGAGCAGCGCTCGCCCAACATGACCTACATCAAGCTGGACCCCGGCCTGGACCGCCTGCACAACGGGCCGCGCTATCACGCACTGTTGCGCAAGATGAAGCTGGAGTAAGGTGGCAGCCTCGGCCCAGAAACTTCGCGCGTGTCTAACCCAATGCCCAACGCTCGAACGCATTCGTGCGATTCCGAGAAATTGTGTGCATAAATGTCAGCAGACGAGTCGACTTATTGATCCATGCAACACCTTAGTGTGAACCGAACGATCCCAGGTCCTGTGTTGTCCCCGATACAGACAATGGCTGGAAGTGGCTCTGTGGGAAGCTGCCGATAATGCGCCACAACAGGCAGCTTCCCGCACCGGTGTCTTGCGGGATGAATCCCGCCATAGTGCCGGACCGACAGCCCACCGGATACAAGCCGACTTGCGAGGACTAATCCGGCCAACTTCCGGATGCCCGACCATCCGGAGGGAATCCGAATCTTGAGGCTTCCCAGAACGTTGTATCTTAAGACCGTCAGGCCGACGGCGCGCTACAAGACGCCGACGAATCCGCCAAGTGGCGCATTGCGCCTGCTAGCCGGTAAGTATTGTCTACCAGACGCCAGGAATGAGACGCTTCGTCCGCGCCGAGTACGCCGCGTATTCGTCGCCAAACTCCTCAACCATCATCCTCTCCTCGGCGCGGACACGAAGCGAGCAGAGGATCGCGACCGCGATCAAGTTTGACGGGCCTGCCACCCAATTCGGAATGACGAGCGCCTGGCCGATGGAATACAACACTAGCGCTAAGTACATCGGATGGCGGATGCGGCGATAAACGCCCCGCGTGATGAGTCGATGTTGCTCGTGTACCTCCAGGGTGATCGACCAATTTGTACCAAGGTCAGCGTGCGACCGGTAAAAGAGCCAGAGGCCGATCACCAAGCACATCACACCCCCGACGAGCGGGCGGATGCCCAGTGCGTACTCAGCGAACGAGAACGCTGGCGACGCGACCCAGATCAGCGGGACGAAGAACCCGACCCAAGCGAGAACCAAGAGGCCGGTCTCTAACGGAGTTTTATAACTTGTGGCGACCTTGACAGTTCGACTCCGGTGGCCGTGCGGCGCACGAATGGCGATCATCACCACTGTTCCTGCGAGCACCAGCGCCTTCGCGATCCACGGATTCATGGCCGGGCGCCGTCCCTTTCACACCGTACTGCGACTGTTCTCAAAGTGCTTCTGTCCGAAGCTCGCTGTAATGCCGGACTCGCAGAACTTCCACCACGCGGTCCTATAGCCTGGGAGTCTGCCGGCATATGAGTGATGCAGTTCAGTTTATCCGATGAGGAAACGGTTTGCGCCTGAGTTACGGCGTATCCGTCAGTTAATTTTTCAAATTCGGGGTTCGGCATAGAGCCGTGGACTCCAAAAAACTCAACTTCCGGTTGGTCGACCATACAGCCAGAAGCCTCTAAGTAGGTCGTTGCGACAATGGTGGATTCTTTGAACTGCGAGTGACGCTACGGCAGCGAGGACGTGGGACAATTGCGGAAAACTCGGCATTCGTGCAGCAAGCCTTGACCGTTTGGTAGCGTCATGAATAATATGCTCCTGATTAGCCCAGCAACCCGTTTGTTGCCATTTCGATGGCTGATCTGGCTCCTAGTAGTCCCTGAGTTTGCGGGTGCAGAGGAGGGTCGATGAAACGTGTCGTGTTGATCGGTCTTGATCCTGCGACGGTGAACTTTTCGGATCCAGCGCTGCCGCTTGGCATGACCCCGGAGAAGATCCACGCTGGGGTCAAACTCGCGCTGGCCGATTTCGCAGCGCGGGGCTGGCATGCCCAAAACTGCTTCATCAACCCCGACAATACTGCGGTCCCGACGGTTGAACGCTGCCTGGCCGGTCACGTCTACGACTGCGTAGTGATTGGCGCGGGTCTCCGCCTGCCACCCAGTCGGCTGGTTCTGTTTGAAGCGGTGGTCAACGCCATCCATCGTGCCGCGCCACAAGCGGCCATCGCCTTCAACACCCGCCCTGAAGATAGCGGTGCGGCTGCCGCGCGCTGGGTCTGACACGCGAGTTCGCGACCGGACTCGTCACGGACCGTCTGCGTTAGGCTATCTACCTGTTGAACCAAGTAACGATCAGTCGCACGGGGTTTAGGGTCGCTGTCGGATGACGGCGTATCCGGAAGTTACCGGGTTTTCAATCTCCATCCGACAGTCCAGTTTGTGAGAAGTTTGGCGAGCCGCACTTCACGTGATGGCCTGCGGGACTCGCTTCACAGTCCTGGGGGTTCGTCTCCCTCGAAGTGCGGGTCATAACCGCTAAAAAGGAGGCACTCCAGACGCTCTGCATCCCGCAGAACCGGGCCTGGAACGCGCTTGCGCTCTCCTTCAAGGAAATCGACAAGCCCGTTGACCGCGCCAGCGAGACTCCTGTGAATTAAGGCATCAGTCCTTGTCAACTCGGCGTAGCGCTTCGTCACCGCCCAAAAAGCTTTGAATTGCTGGATCGGATATTTCCGCTTGTCTGAGGATAGGGCGTCCTGAAAACCCGCCCAGCATTCCATGGCCTCAGCAGCTAAACGATCTTTTTCTGGAGCCGGCATATTCCCCTTCTCTTCCCGGCGACTTCATTTGAACACCATAGTGTACTCCCCTCCGTGCCCGCCCTCGGCGGAAGATTAGGATCGATACGCCCTTGGCTCCTCCAATCCTCTGCTCGCGCGCGGTCCAGGTGCAAATCATCCTGAGAGGTCGGCATCAAAGAGGCTTCCGACAATCACCGTTAACGGTTACCGGGAGAGCGCATGGCGGACGCCAAGCGAATAGAATTAACCCATGACGACACTGTCGAAAGACTTGCTCTATGCCGTCCGGATGCTCCTGAAATCACCGAGCTTTGGGAGTATCGCCGTCCTCACTCTCGCACTCGGGATTGGGGCCAGCACGGCGCTCTTTTCCATCGTGAACGGCGTGTTGCTTAACCCCCTGCAATATCCGGGGTCCGAGCAACTCGTGACGGTTTACGGAAAAACGCCGGGATTTGACCGAGGACCGGTTGTCTACCTGAATTTCCTCGACTGGCGACGCGACAATCATACTTTTTCATCCATGGCCATTTACCGGAACCAGGACTACAACTTCAGCAGGCCGACCGAATCTGAACGCCTAAGCGGTTACATGATTTCCGTGGACTTCTTTTCCACCCTCGGCGTTCAGCCCGTTCTTGGCCGGACATTCCGAACCTACGACGATCAGTTGGGGGCCGCGCCGGTGGTGATTCTCGGCGGAGGTTTCTGGAGTCGCGAGTTTGGTTCGTCGGCTGACGTAATCGGAAAATCTCTTACCCTGAACGGCGCCACGTACCTGGTGGTCGGAGTGATACCTCCCAGCTTCACGTTCTATGGCCACGACCGCGATGTCTACACTCCAATTGGACAGTGGAACGATCCATCGTTTCTCGATCGCCGCATTTCCGTCAGCTCTCATGTCGTCGGACGCCTAAAACCAAGCATCACGATAGATCAGGCCCAAGCCGACATGAATGTCGTCGCGCGCGATCTCGCCGCCGCCTTTCCGGTGGCCGATAAAGAGACCGGCGTTACGCTCGTCTCCATGAAGGAAGACATAGTAGGCAACATTCAGCCTTTTCTGCTGGTGCTGGTCGCCGCCGTTGGTTGCCTGCTTCTGATTGCGTGCGCGAACGTTGCGAATCTTCTTCTGGCACGCTCGTTGAGCCGGTCACGAGAGTTTGCCGTTCGCGCGGCGTTGGGAGCCGGCCACATGCGCATCGCTCGCCAGCTTCTCACCGAAAGCATTTTGCTGGCAGGTTTGGGCGGGACGCTCGGGCTTCTTTTCGCCTTTGGCGCTACGAGAGCGGTGCTCAACACTTTTCCCGCGATATTACCGCGTGCCGAAGAGATCTCCCTCGATGGCCGTGTTTTGCTCTTCAGCATGGCCCTATCTCTGTTTGCGGCGATCGTCTTCGGGCTTTTTCCCGCACTCAAAAGCTCGCGGGTAAATTTGCTGGAGATCCTCCAGGAAAGCGGTCGTGGCTCCGGCGGCGGGCGCCATCGCCTGCAGAAGGTGTTCGTAGCTCTCGAACTGGCGATGGCTCTGGTTCTGCTGATTGGAGCCGGCCTGATGCTTCGCAGCCTCTCCGCGCTTTGGCGCGTGAATCCGGGATTCAATCCCGGCCACGCCATCACCTTCAATCTCTCAATGCCATCCTCTTCAGCTACTACTTCGGCCCAAACGCGCGCCCGCCTGCGCCAGTTCGACGATCGGATGGGTTCCATTCCCGGCGTGCAGGCTGTTTCCATCACTCTCGGCTCCCGTCCGATGATTCATGACTCGTCGATTCCGTTCTGGATCGAAGGGCGGCCGAAGCCCGCCAATGACAGCGAAATGCCACAGGCCATGTTTTATCTCGTCGAAGCGGGATTTCGGGAAGCCATGGGAATCACTCTCCAGCGGGGCCGCTTCGTCAGTCCGCAAGATAACGAAAACACTCAGATCAAGATCGACATTGACGATGTTTTCGCGCACACTTACTTTCCGAATGAAAACCCCATCGGCAAGCGCGTCAATCTGACGCAATTCAATGTACAGGCCGAAATCGTGGGAGTAGTGGGCCACTTGAAGCAATGGGGGCTCGGCAACGATGCAAAATCGGCGGTCGAAGCGCAGTTCTACTATCCCTTCATGCAGCTTCCCGAGAATCTCATGCGGCTGGCCGCCGGCGGTGTCGCCGTTGTTCTGCGCACGGCCGGCGATCCCACGGCCAGTATGAATCTTGTTCGCCGCAGTGTCGGAGAGATGGATTCTCGCGATGTCATCTATGGGGTACAAACGATGGACGAAGTGATCGCGAGTTCCTTCGCCGCGCGCCGGCTGTCGATGATTCTCCTGGGTATATTCGCGGCACTCGCGCTGCTTCTTTCTTGCGTCGGAATCTATGGCGTGACTTCGTACGTGGTGGGCCAGCGCAGCGCTGAAATCGGCCTACGGATGGCCCTCGGAGCGCAACCCGGCGATGTAATGCTTCTGGTACTTGGAGAGGGCCTGAGAATGGCACTGGTAGGTGTGATGGTCGGGCTGGTCGGCGCATTCGGATTAACGCGTCTCATGGAGAGTCAGCTTGTCGGGGTCACCGCGCGGGACCCATTGACATTCATCGCGGTCGGCATTCTTTTGACGCTGGTCTCTCTCCTCGCTTGCTATGTTCCTGCACGCCGCGCTGTGCGCGTCGATCCACTTTGGGCTCTGAGGAGTGAATAGATAGTCTGGCCGAAAGGCCAAGGAGTGGGCTGCGGGAGCGGTGAATCGCAGACCCGAGCCGGCCCGGATCTTCAGACGACGGACCGAATTTTACCGCCGCCCTGACCCGGCAGCGAGACCGCTACCGATAATGGTGGATTTGAGTCGAAGTTTCCGTCCACCCGGCTCCCTGGAAACGGATTTCACCGCGCGGGAGCGCCATTACCTCATTGCGCTACCAGCTTATCGAGCTTGAAGTTATTTTGGCTTTTGCGCCGCAACAGCCCGCTCTTTGGCGTGGGCGACGAGATCGTCGAATCGGGGATCGCCATGAAGCGCCCTGAAATCGGGATCTTTGTCGATTTCGAGATCATAATTGGGGGCTAGTCCATGGTCAACCGCCTCTCGCAAAAGCGAAAGCGCTTCGTCGCGTTTGCCCTCACTCAGTGCGATCCCACCAAGGTCCGATGTCGAATTCGCGGTCAGCGGGTCATCGGGCCCCAGTACGCGGCGTTCAATAGCCAGCGCCTCGCGCACCAACGTCTCTGCTTCGGCGTAACGACGCTCCTTCCAGAAAACCTTCCCCAGAGTGTTCATCGAACTCAGGGTAATTGGATTCTCCGGCCCTAAAACACGGCGCTGATTTTCTAGCGCCTCGCGCAAAATCTTCTCCGATTCGATGTAGTGACCTTCTATCCTAAGATCGTCGGCCAACATTGAGATCGTGTGCAGCGTGTCCGGGTTCATCGGCCCAAGTACGCGCCGTTGTATGTCGAGCGTCTCACGGTATACCTTCTCCGCGTCGACGTAATGGGATTCAGACTCAAGAATCGCTGCCAGACCGCGCATTGTGTATAGGGTGTCCGGGTGCTCCGGGCCAAGAACACGGCGCTGGATGCCGAGCGTCTCGTGCAGTAAGCGCTCTGACTCGGCGTAGTGGCCTTCTGATTGAAGAGTGGAGGCCAAGTTGTAACTTGTCAGAAGTGTTTCTGGGTGTTCTGGCCCAAGGACACGCCGTGCCATCTCGAGCGTCTGCCGCCTCAACTTTTCCGCCTCCGCGTAGTTTCCTTCATTCTCAAGAACTAATGCGAGGTTATCCATTGAACGCTGCGTGTCCAGGTGTTCCGGCCCGAGCACCCTTCGCCGAACGTCGAACGTCTCGCGGAATAGCTTCTCCGCGTCAGCATAGCTGCCTCTGAGAAAAAGCGTGTCGCCCAAACCGTTCATGAGGCTGAGTGTCTCCGGGTGCTCCGGTCCAAGCACGCGACGTGCAATGCTGAGTGTCTCGCCGTACAACTTCTCCGCTTCGGGATACCGGCCTTCGTTCTCCAGAATCCCGGCCAGCTGGTCCTTTGAATGGAGTGTTTCCGGGTTCTCCGGACCCAGGACCCGGCTTCGAATTTCAACCGCGCGCTCCAGCAGTTGGCGTGCACGAGAATAGAGTCCGAGGCGCTCATACACAGTCCCCATGACATGCATCATCTGCGCCTGGAGCTCAGGGTCTTTCGATAATCCAGTGTCGACGTCTTTCGACGCCCTATCCAATATTTCCCGAGCCGTAATACTGTTCCCGCGCGCTTCGCTCGGGTCCGATACCTTGAACATGTCGGTCATAAATTGCGTGACCCGGCTCGCCCGGTCACGCTCACGGCTTGCCCGGTCACGCTCACGGTCTGCTCGATCGCGCTCGCTGATTGTCCGCCGCAGTTGCAACGTCTGGGCCGCCCCAAAAGAGACCAGCGCGGCCACCAGCCCGGCCGCTAGTGCGACGCCGAGCCGATGGCGGCGAATATACTTGCGCGCGCGATATACCGCGCTCGCCGGACGAGCCATGACCGGCTCATGCCGCAAGTACCTTCCAATATCCGCCGCCAGTTCGGTGGGTGTGGCATAGCGCTGCACTCGCTCCTTTTCCAGTGCTTTCATGGTAATCGCATCCAGATCGCCGCGCACCAGCCGACTGAGTGTGGGAGGATCGCTGCGCCGGTTCCGCGCTGCGGTAGTGGTCTGATCGCCCGGGGTCCTCAACTTCGTGCTAGGTCGAGGTGCGTCCTGCTCCCGTAGTTTGCGTAACAATTCGGCCAACGGAAGCTTGCCGAATTCCAGCGGCAAAGCCCCCACCAGTAGCTCATACAGCACTACACCGAGGGAGTACACATCGGTGCGCGTATCGATATCTTCTCCAGTCGAATCGGCCTGCTCCGGGCTCATGTACTCGGGCGTGCCGATGATCGCCCCAACATGCGTAAGCATGGTTTCATCTGTCAACCGCTGTGCGGTGGCCTTCGCAACGCCGAAATCGATGATCTTGGGCGAGGGTCTTCCGTCCAATTCCGCGATCAGTATGTTTGAGGGCTTTAGATCCCGATGGATTATCGCCCTTTGATGCGCGTGTTGGACACCCTCGCAGACTCGGATGAACAGTTCCAGCCGCTCGCGCATGCCCAGTGCGTGCTTGTCACAATACGACGTGATCGGGATGCCAGCGACGTACTCCATTACGAAATACGGCCGGCCTTCCGGCGTTGAACCGGCATCGAAGACCTTGGCTATCGCCGAGTGATCCATGAGCGCGAGCGCCTGCCGCTCGGATGCGAAGCGCACCACGACTTCGCGTGTGTCCATACCCGCCTTGATTACTTTGAGGGCCACACGCCGGCGAACGGGCTGCTTCTGCTCGGCCAGCCACACCTCACCCATTCCTCCCTGCCCGATCAGTTGGAGCAGATGATAGGGGCCGATGACGGTTTCTGCGCCCGAATCCGTTGAGCTGATGGTGCGGGTGGCGAGCGTGGGTTCCTTGTCAGTGTTCGCCGGAGATTCGTCGGGAACCATGCCAATCCATTATTACTCCGCGGGGAGCGGGCGGTGTCAAAAGCTGGAATTCGCTCCTCAGGGTGTGACGTTCATAATGCGTCGTCTGCGATCAAGGAGCTCCACCCTCCCAAGCGGACTGGGAAGCAGGCGATAATGTTGCTTATCAGGCGGTATTCTCCGACTCGCCTCCTGAAACCGACCATACGAAAGATGGCTAAAAACACTAGCCGACACGAACGAAGCCGCTGGCACGGTGGACGCCTGCGGCGAGCGTTGTAGCGTGCTTACGCGCTCTCAGCGATAGCGTTGGTTCAGAGAAACTATGCCGAATCGACGATCCGCAGCTATCTGCACACCATCGAAGATTTTCGACGGTACAGTCAGAAGCGCCTTGATTACTTGGGACTGGCCCGCGTTAGTGGGGCTCCGGTTGGATTCATCGGTTTTCAGGGCTTGGAAGTGTCGGCAAACAGATAACCGGTTCCTCGGACAGTTCGCAGGAAACGCGGTTCCTGAGGATCCGCTTCCAGTTTGCGACGAAGCTGCCACATGTGAACATCCACCGTTCGCGTGTAGGGCAAGGAGCGGTATCCCCAAACGACGTGCAATAGTTCATCGCGGAGCACCACGCTTCCCCTATTCCGGATCAAATGGCTCAACATCTGAAACTCGCGCCGCGAGAGCTCTACCGCTTGGCCAGACCGGTAAACGCTCTGGTTGTCGAAATTCACGCACACGTCTCCGAACTCGAAGACTGCGTTCACCGTTCGGCCATTACGGCCGGCGCGGCGCCGCAACGCTTCGATTCGCGCCAGCAGTTCCGCTACTTCGAATGGCTTGGGAAGGTAGTCGTCCGCCCCGATTCGCAGTCCCGTTATTCGGTCCGTCACATCGCCTCGCGCAGTCAGCATCAACACGGGAGTTTGAACATCGCGATCCCGTAGCTCCGAGCAAAACTGGAAACCGCTCTGGTCAGGGAGCATGACGTCCAGCAGAATCACATCGAAACCATGGGTTTTCAGCAGTTCTTCGGCTTGACTCACGTCGCCGCACCATTTTACATCGTATCCTTACCCGGCGAAGCCGATCGCCTAGGAGTGTCGCCAGGGAATCGTCATCATCCACCAGCAGGACCAGAGGAGACGGCATTATCCCGCCGCCTTAGAATCCACGAAGTGGACGATTGCCGGATCCTCGGGAAGGAAAAAGAGCCGAAACCTGCAGCCTTTGGGAACAACACGCTCCAGCTTGATCCAGCCTCCCTGCGCGTCCATCGCGTGCTTCGCGATTGCCAGGCCTAAGCCGCTGCCGGGTTCTCGTGAACTGCGCGCCGACCTGCCCCGATAGAACGGCTCAAATACCGCGGCAACTTCGTCGCGCTCAATGCCTGGGCCTCGATCTTCGATAGTCACCTCGACCACAGAGCGGCCATAGTATCGACATCCTTGCGCGGATAACAAAATCCGTCTGCCGGAGGCGGCGTATTTGACGGCATTCTCAATCAGGTTCGTCAGACAGCGCAGCACCAATTCTGGGTCAGCCAAAATCCCAGGCACAT
>Ga0302324_100026398_pt1 | contig 11102 bp, 8 predicted proteins | sample Palsa_T0_1_FD_201949 | JGI IMG/M metagenome (GOLD analysis project Ga0302324, IMG submission 201949) | Peat permafrost microbial communities from Stordalen Mire near Abisko, Sweden - Palsa_T0_1 | ecosystem: Environmental > Terrestrial > Soil > Palsa > Peat permafrost | place: Sweden: Abisko... | reverse complement strand
CGCGCCAGCGTGGCGACCGCCAGCATGCGGCACGGACTCGAGCTATTCCTGGTTGAGTTTCCGGGGCACGTTGGAAGGTTCGCTTAGCATCGCTAATTCTTGCCCTTCGCGACCCCTCCTAATTGCTCGATTCGGGCCTGGCAGATCTCGTTGACCAATCCCTGCAGAACTCGCACCCGCTGTTGCAGCCAAGCCAGCTCCTCGCCTGCGATCTTGTAGTGGCGGGAGTAGCGGGCCTTGACGTACGCCGCCCTCAACAGCTCGAAACACCGTCGCTCGAACTTGGTCTCGGCCGGCCAAACTGTCGCCAGTCGCGGATCGAGCGGTTCGGCCAGGCTGCGCAAACGGACGAGGTTGTGGGACTTGGGCGTGTAGAGTGTCAGCACGAGCAGCAAGCAGTTGTAGAGGTGCTCCGACGCTTGGTGGAGTTCGAAGGCTGCTTCTTTATTCAGCCCGCGATCAATCGCGAACTCGGCTAGTTGAAGTCGGCCGCTAGCGCTAGCCATACCGTCCTCGTAGTACCCTTGCGCCTCATCCAATGCGGTCTGTGGCGTCAGGGGCTGCGGTTCAACAAACGGATGCTCGGGCAGCTCCAACAAGCCGATCCCGTCGCGCGCGATATCGGTGAAGAAGTATCGGCCGCGCGCCAGCTGCGCGTTCACGTCCGCGAGAGTGTGGACGATGAAGTTGACCGGGGTGCGCAGGCGCTGTCCGGAGGAGAGCTCCGCCAGCAGGCGCCTCTCGGCGCCGTCCCAGAACTCCAGGACGTCGGTCAATTTCTCGTCGCTGACAACGACGAGCAGGTCATAGTCCGAGAAGTAGCGACCCACCGGATCCTCGACCCAGTCGCCGCGGGCGTAGGAGCCGAAGAGCACAATCTTGAGGATCTGACCGTCCTTGACGCCCCCGGCCTTGCGCCCGGCGATCGCCTCGGCGAAGGCGTCGGTCAGAACCTCGACGACGAAGGCCAGTTCGCGCTGCTTGCCCGCCGGCAGGTGATCAAGGCTGGTCTTCATCCCCTCTCTGTCGCCTCGCCTTCTCCCTCTGGCAAGCTCGTGCTCTGCGCTGGCCGAGCGGCTGTGGTCGCGCCTGAGCATCAACCAGCCGAGCCGACGCTGCTCAGGAAGAGGAGGTGCTCGTTATCAGGGCGCACGGCTACGTCAGGCGTTATCAGGTCAAGGCGCATCGAGAGGAGATTGCCGCAAACCTCCGGTGGTGTCGATTGAGAGCCCTGAGACTGGGCAGTCGTGTCCCTTGGGGATAGACAAACGCCGCGCGGCAGCGGTTTGGAGAGGCGACCGGGGGCGATAGCCCGCGATCGCCCCTGGAAGCAGCGGCCCGGCGTACCCGTCGATGGTCCGCGCGAGCCAGTCGCTCAGCCGCTCGGCATGGAACGGCGTCAGGGCGGGTCGCGCGATAGCGGGCTCAGGGCCAGACCTGCGCCTCCTCATGTGCTCAACGCAGGCGCAAACGCGCTGGATGCAGCGACGCGCCCCGTCGCCGTGCAAGCCTGGGCGGGGTTTTTAGATCGCGTTACATCTATGCAAAGAGCTGTGCTGCAGACGCCAGCGCTAGATCACGAGCTCGTCCACACAACCGAGTCGCGAAACTGAAGCGAGCCGACGATAGTCTATGCCGACTTCCTGAATGACTACACTGGCACTTACTGGAACGCGCGAAGCGTAGAGCCAAATCGGCACGGCGGATAGTGCAGATCGCGCCCTTGTGTGGGTTCTTTGCCACCAGAGGCTAGGCAACGGACGCCCCTCAGGCCCGAATACTTCGCAGGCTGCGTGACAGCCTGGACACATAGTTATAACTCGATATAACAATGTGCGCCAAGCGGCCCATCGAGGCAGCGCGCAGGGAAACGATCGCGCAATCAATCGCGCGGCGGGGAGGGACGACATGAAGACGGTACGCCGTAGTCTGGCTCTTTGCGGAGCCTCGAGCCTGGTGCTGGGTCTCCTGACAGGCCCCGCCTGGGCGGCTGATTCAGGCCCCTCGGCCGCAGCTACGGCCGCCGCCACGGCTGACGCGGCGGCGACGTCGGGGGCCACCACGGTCGAGACCATTGTCGTGACCGCGCAGAAGCGCGAGGAGAACATCAACAACGTCGGCATGTCGATCCAGGCCGCGTCCGGCGCCAAGCTGCTTGAGCTGGGTATCCATGACACCACGGACCTGCAGAAGATCGTGCCAGGGTTCCAGGCGACCCCGACCTACTACGGCACCAACGTCTACACGATCCGCGGCGTCGGTTTCCAGGACACCTCGCTAGCCGGCAGTCCGACGGTGAGTGTCTACAGCGACGAGTTTCCGCTGCCGTTTTCGGTCCTAACCAACGGCGCGTCGCTCGACCTGCAGCGCGTCGAAGTCCTGAAAGGACCGCAGGGCACCCTGTTCGGCGAAAACGCCACTGGCGGGGCGATCAACTACATCGCCAACAAGCCGACCGATACCTTCGAAGCTGGCGTAGACGGCAGCTTCGGCCGCTTCGATGACACCGACTTGGAAGGGTTCGTCAGCGGACCGGTCGCCAACGGCCTCGACGTCCGCCTGGCCGCGCGGATCAACGAGAGCGGCGCGTGGCAGAAAGGCTACGCGCAACAGGATGGGCAGACCATCGGTGGCAAGGATTTCATCAACGGCCGACTGTAGCTGCAGTGGAAGCCGACCAGTAACTTCCGCGCCCTGTTCACCGTCAGCGCCTGGCAGGACAAGGGCTGGACGCAAATGGGTCAGCTTTACGGCATCGCCGAGCTGAGCCCGCTGGCCATTCTCGCGCCCGCGATCGCCAACTATCCGCTGGCCCCTCACAACGATCAGGCGGCCGGGTGGAACACCTGTGTCAACAACTCACCGTTCGACCCGATCGCCAACCAGCAGCTTGGGACGACGTTCGCCAACCAGAACCCCACCGTACCGGGCAACCCCCCTGAATCGATGGGTCCAGGTTCCATCGTCCAGGCCGGCGGCCAGCCCACAAGTTGCGAGCCGGCGCGCAAGAACAACACCTATTACAGCGTCGACCTGCGGATGGACTGGGACCTCGGCAACGACATGACGGTTACGTCGCTGAGCTCATACCAGTCGTTCAACCGCCATCAGGCCATCGATGGCGCGGGCATGATGATCCAGGACTACCAGAGCATCCAGCACGGCACGATCTGGACCGGATTCCAGGAACTGCGGCTCGCCGGCAAGTTCGGCGGCAAGGGCGACTGGATCGTCGGCGCCAACTACGAGCACGACAACACGTTCGACCAGTTCCTGCAGACCTACAACGCCTCTACGGCCAGCCCGACGCTGTTCGCGTTCAACCAAGCCCTGGGCGTGGACTTCGGGTTCCCGCTGGGCCCGACCAAGCCGACCGACACCCAAACCACCGACACCTATGCCGTCTACGGCCACGCCGAGTATCCGATCACGGACACCATCACGCTGCTGGGCGGCGTTCGCTACACTCAAGAGAACAAGATCGGCGGCACGTGCGGCGACGACGGCGGCGATGGCACCTGGGCTTTCGTGGCCTATGAGCTGCAGATCCTTGCCGACGGCAGCACGAGCCCGAAACTCTCGCCGCCAGGAAGTTGCGCCTCGACTGGACCTGGGCCGACGTTCAACTCGCCGCCGAACGGCGGGCTGTTCTTCGCCCACCTCGACCAGAGCAACGTCTCTTGGCAGGCAGGCGTGAACTGGAAGCCGAACACCGACAACCTGCTCTATCTGAACATCTCACAGGGCTGGAAAGGCGGCTCGTTCCCGACCGTGGCGCTCGCCACCTTCCAGCAGACCCACCCAGTGAATCAGGAGGGACTGCTCAGCTATGAAGTCGGCTTCAAGTCCGCCCTGCTCGAGCACCAGATTCAGCTGAACGGCGCCTTCTTCTACTACGACTACAACGACAAGCAGATCCTGGGCGCGGTCAGCGATCCAGTGTTCGGCGCGCTACCGTCACTCGTGAACGTGCCCAAGTCGCACGTGATCGGCTTCGAGCTGTCCGGCGCCTACTCGCCCGACTGGTTCAAGGGCTTCACCCTCACGCCAGCGGTCAGCTACCAGAACAGCCGGATCGACAAGTCCTCGAAGGATACCTGTGCGCCACCGCCGTCGCAGCAAGCGGCCAACGGCCTTCCGGGCGCCATCACCTGCATCCCCGGCGACTACTACAACTTCGACGCCTACGACGAGTACGCGGACTTCACCGGCGAGCACTTCCCGTCGGCGCCATTGTGGCAGGGCTCGGTCGACGGCCAGTACGAGTGGGAGCTGCGCAACGAAATCAAGGCGTTCGTCGGCTTCACAGTCGACTTCGTGAGCAGCACCAACACCTTCTTCGTCAACCGCTCGCCGACGCCCGCCTTCATCAACGCCGGCGTTTCTGGCGTGCTTCCGGTCTTCGGCGGCTTCGTGACCTGCGCCGGGACCCCGTCTCCGACGCCGGTGGGCCCTTGCCCGACCAATCACCCGAGCGACCCGCTGAATGTGCCGGGCTATGCCCTGCTCGACCTGAGGGCCGGGGTGAGCCACGGGCCCTGGATGTTCCAGCTATGGGGCCGCAACGTGACGAACCAGTGGTACTGGACCGCCGCCGACCACGTGAACGACGTGCTGCTCCACTACACGGGCCAGCCGGTCACCTACGGGGTCAGCTTCAGCTATCGGTTCCACTAGCCGCGTCGGAGTGCTCTGTTCGCCGGTATGGCGTCGTCGGATGGTCAGATTGAGCTTGAGGGCGCTCTTGCCCGGATTGTCGCGCGGCGCTTCGGTTCGGCGGCGCGACTGACCGGTCTGGAACGGCTCTCGGGCGGCGCCAGCCAGGAGCTGTGGTCGTTCGACGTCGAGACCGGCCCGCAGCGCCTGCCGCTGATCCTGCGCCGCAATCCCGGAGGCTTCGTTCAGCGCGAGAGCGCAGCTGGGATGGAGGCCGAGGCGCGGCTGATCGGCCTTGCGCGCGGCACGGGCACGCCGGCCCCCGAGGTCGTCTACGTCTGCGCGCCGGAGGACGGGCTCGGGCGCGGCTACGTGATGGAGCGGCTGAGCGGCGAGACCATCGCCCGGCGCATCCTGCGCGATCCGGAGTACGCCGACGCGCGGTCGAAGCTGGCCCGCCAGATCGGCGCCGCCGCCGCCCACATCCATCAGGTGGACGTCGCAGCGGCCGGCGCGTTGCGAGTCAGCTCGCCCGAAACCAGCCTGGAAGCCTCCTACGCCGGCTACAGGGGCTATGGGACGCCGCGGCCCGTGGTCGAGTGGGCGTTCCGCTGGCTGCGCGACCACCTGCCGCCGCCGGCGCCCCGGCTGACCGTCGTGCACGGCGACATGCGCACCGGCAACATCATGGTCGGCCCGCAAGGCCTGGTCGGCGTGCTCGACTGGGAAGCCGTACACCTGGGCGATGCGATGGAGGAACTCGGCTGGATTTGCGTCACGTCGTGGCGTTTCGGCGAGGTGGACAAGCCGGCCGGCGGCTTCGGCCCGCGCGAGGAGCTGTTCGCCGGCTACGAGTCGGTCAGCGGCGTCAGACCGGACGCCGAGCGGGTGCGCTGGTGGGAGGTGATGGGCACGCTGCGCTGGGGGATGAGCTGCGCGATGTTCGCCAAAGAATTCCAGACCGGCGATCGCTCGGTTGAGCGCGCCGCGATCGGGCGCCGCGCCTCGGAGACCGCCATCGACCTGCTGGCCATCCTGGCGCCTCGCGGGGCTTACCGGCATGCGTGAGCAACCCACCGCCGCCGAGTTGATCGACGCGGTCAGCGAGTTCATCAGCCGCGACGTTGCGCCGACCCTGACAGGTCGGTTGGCCTTCCACGCCCGCGTGGCCGTCAATGCGCTGGCGATCGTGCGGCGCGAGCTGCTGCAGGGTCCGGACGCCGACCGCGCAGACGCGCAGCGACTGGCGGCTCTGCTGGGCGAGGCCGGCGATCCCGCGGCGCTGACCGAGGAGCTCTGCCGGCGGATCGCCGCGGGCGAGATCGCCGCCGACAACCCGGCCCTGATCGATCACCTCTGGGCGACGACGCTCGACACGCTCGCGATAGACCAGCCCGGCTACGCCACCTACCGGCGGATCATTGCGGCAAACTCGGACAATGGAGGCGCCTGATGGACTTCGCCGTCCCCCTAGACCTGCAGGATTACCTGGCTGAGCTCGACCGGTTCATCGAGGCCGAGATCAAGCCGCTGGAGCAGCAGGACGACAACATTCGCTTCTTCGACCACCGCCGGGAATGGGCGCGCACCGATTTCGACAACGACGGGGTGCCGCGACCGGAGTGGGAGGCCCTCATGCGCGAGGCCAAGCGCCGCGCCGACGTCGCCGGCCACCTGCGCTTCGCCCTGCCGAAGGAGTTCGGCGGCAAGGATGGCTCCAATCTGTGGATGACGGTCATCCGTGAACACCTGGCGACGAAGGGACTCGGCCTGCACTACGATCAGCAGACGGAGCATTCGATCGTCGCCAACAATCCGTTCATCGTCATGCTGAGGGATTTCGCGTCGCAGGAACAGAAGGACGACCTGATCCCGGGGTTGCTCGCGGGCACGCGGCGGATCACCTTCGGCCTGACCGAGCCGCACCACGGCTCCGACGCCACGCACATGGAGACCCGAGGGGTCCCCGAGAGCCGCAACGGCACGCCTGGCTATCGCCTCGACGGCGAGAAGATGTGGACCAGCGGCATGCACCACGCCACGCACTGCGCGCTCTTCGCCCGCACCACCGGCGACGACGGCGCGGCGCGGGGCATCACCTGCTTCCTCGTGCCGGCTGACGATGCCGGCGTGAAGATCGAGCAGTACCTGTGGACCTTCAACATGCCGACCGACCACCCGCGGGTGTCGTTCAAGGACGTCTGGGTGCCGGAGAGCGCGATCCTCGGCGCGCCAGAGAGCGGCCTGGCGCTGGCGCAGTCGTTCGTGCACGAGAACCGCATCCGCCAGGCGGCCGGCTCACTGGGCGCGGCGGCGTACTGCATCGAGGAGAGCGTGAAATACGCCAGAGCCCGCAAGCCGTTCGGCCAGCCGCTGTCCGACAACCAGGCGATCCAGTGGCCGTTGGTGGAGCTGCACACTCAGTGCGAGATGCTGCGCCTTCTGATCCGCAAGACCGCCTGGGAGATGGACCAGATGCCCCATCCGGAGGTGGAGAAGCGCATCTCCGACAAGGTCTCGATGTGTAACTACTGGGCCAACCGGCTCTGCTGCGAGGCGGCGGACCGGGCGATGCAGGTGCACGGCGGCATCGGCTATTCGCGCCACAAGCCGTTCGAGCACATCTACCGCCACCACCGCCGCTACCGCATCACCGAGGGCTCGGAAGAGATCCAGATGCGCAAGGTGGGCGCGTTCCTGTTCGGCTACCTGGGGCCACGCAAGGAAGCGCTGTCGAAGATCACCTGGGACGACGTCGACTACCGCCTGCACCCAGCGGGGTAGGACGGCTCAGGCGAAGACGTTGGGATAGAGGTCGCGGAAATTGTCGGCATAGAACCGCGTCTTCGCGGCTTCATCCGCGCCGGCCAGGGTCCGGTCGAAGCGGCCGATCGGGTCGCGGCCGCCTTCCGCGTGCGGGTAGTCCGACGAGAACAGGTAAAGCTCCGGATCGGACTCGGCGATGAACGCCGCGACATCCTCGAACGGGTAGGGCGTGAAGCGCAGCTGGTCGCGGATCTGCTGCGAGGGCCTCCGCCGCATTTCGGCCAGATGCGGCTCCGAGCGCGCCCAGATCTCGGCCGCGTGGTCCAGCCGGCGGATCATGTCGGGAACCCAGCCGGCGCCAAGCTCGATCACGCCGCCGCGCAAGTCGGGATGCCGCTCCAGCACGCCGTCCAGCACCAGGGTGGAGATGAACTTCTGCGCCGCGTGGTGAATGACGGTCAGATCCTTCGAGCCGATCACCTCGGCGCCGCCCCGAGCAGTGCGCCGATCGGGGCGGCCGTCGTTCATCCAGGGCGCCTCGATGCTGAGCGGCGAGGAGCCGACGTGTAGGATGAAGGGCAGTCGCCGCTCGGCCAGCATCGCCCAGATCGGCTCGTGCGAGACGTGGCCGGGCGAGCGGTCGCCTGGCGGGCTGGCCGCGACCCACACCGCGCCCAGGCCCAGCGCCGTGGCGTGGTCGATCTCGGCCATGGCCAGAGCAGGCTTGTCGAGCGGGACGATGGCGACCCCGATCAGCCGGCGATCGCCCTCGCAGAAAGCCGCAACGGCGCGATTATGCGCCCGTGCGATGGCGTAGCGGCGGTCCAGCGGCGCTTCGAAGATCGGCCGCGCGCAGAAGGAGGAGAACACCACCTGCCGCGCGAACCCTAACTGATCGATCGCCAGGCCGCGTTCCTTGCCGCTGAACGATCCCAGTGCGTCGTGCCACTTGGGGCCACGCGTGATCTGGTCTCCGAGCTGCAGCAACCGCTCGACCGTGGCCGGGTCATGACCCGGCCTGCCGACGTGATCGCCCGGATTGAACTGGCCGGTCGCCAACGCGCCCAGCGGCGGCATCAGGTGACGGTCCGCCGGATCGGCGTGCGCAGTCAGGAAATCGGGCAGCTCCATCAGATGGCTGTCCGCATCGTGGATCAGGCGTCCGCCCGCGTAGCTCATCGCCGATTTGTCCCGGCCCGGAGGGCTCGAGCCCTCGGCGCCTGTCATATCACCAAGCGCGCTCACGTCGAACTCGCTGGGCCTACTGAACGATGTGGGGTCCGCTCGCGGCCCTGGCCTGAAGCTCCACCAGCCGCTCCTGGCTCTCCAGGACGCGGGCGTGCAACGGCCCGCGCCATTCCGGCGTGCAGGCGCCCTTGAGGATCAGGGCGTAGCCATGGCGTGCGGCGGGCGCGACGGCGTCGACCTCCAGGATGCCGACCACCCAGTCCAGCATGATACAGCGGAACAGGTGGTCGAGCTGGCGCTGCAGCCATTCCTGATTGATCTCGGACGCCAAGGCGCCGGCCTCCGCGGCGGCGGCGATCAGGCCGCGCCAAAAGGCGTCGCGCTTCGGGTTCCAGAGCGTGGCGCGCAGGTCGTCCGAGGTGTCGAACACCGCCGCCCACATCGTCTTGTAGAAGGCGGGGTCGGCGACGTAGATCTCGATCTGGATGTCGATCGCGACGAAGATCCGCTCCAGCGGATCGGTGGCGCGCAGGTGCGAGAAGCGGTCGTGGAACTCGCGCACGTCCTGCAACACCGCCAGCACGATGGCGCGCTTCGAGCCGAACAAATTGTAGGGCGTCGCCAGGCTGACCCCGGCTTTCGCGGCGAGCACCCGCATCGACAGGCCCGCGTTGCCGGTCTCGCGGATCAGCTCGCGCGCCGCGTGGATGATGCGCTCTCGCCGCTCGGCCTTGCCCGCCTCGCGCCGGCCGATCGGCGGCAGCGCCTCGGGGTCCTCGTCGACAGGTTTCTCTGCTCTCTTCAGCGACACGTCGCTCACTCCGCGGCGCGGGCTCGGCTTGCCCGCTTTCGACGCGAATCCAGCCGTTCGGCGCCGACGCGTTCATCGCAGCTGTTCGCCCATATCCGACGCCCGCGCAATCTATTGCGAGTCGTCGCCGGTGCACCAAGTCCGAAGATTATTAGTACGCGTTCAATATTCAAGGGCGAAGCGACACTATCTCGACGACGTCGCCTTCTCTTGACTGGCCGATCCGATGTTATAACAGGTTACGGAGACATGCAGGCTTCCCGCAAGACGCGCGACAGCGTGGCGACCTCGTCTGACGTCCCGGCGGGCGGTGAAGCTCATCAAATGGGCGCCCGGGTCGGGGCGGCAGGCCAAGGGAGGCGGCGATGAAATCGGCCGTGAGCTACGAGACCATCCGCTACGAGGTCGATGGGCCGGCCCTCACCATCACCCTCAACCGGCCTGAGAAGCTCAACGCCTACACCGCTCAGATGGGGGCCGAGCTCGCCGACGCGTTGCAGAGAGCGGACGAGGACGACGCCGTGCGCGCGGTGATCCTTACCGGCGAGGGCCGCGGCTTCTGCGCGGGCGCCGACATCTCGGCCGGCGCCGGCAGCTTCGACTCGACTGGCGGCGAGGGCGCGAAGAACTTCGGCGGCGGCGAGACACGCGCTCAGCGGGGCGCGGGCGGCGGTTTCGTCGGCGCGCTGTTCAACTGCAAGAAGGCGACGATCGCCGCGTTCAACGGGCCTGCTGTCGGCGTCGGGGTGACGCTAGCGCTGCCGACCGACATCAAGATCGCCTCGAGCGCGGCCCGATTCGGCTTCGTGTTCGCCCGCCGCGGCCTGGTGCCGGAGGCAGGCAGCGCCTGGTTCCTGCCGCAGATCGTCGGCCTGCCGCAGGCCCTACGCTGGTGCCTGTCCGGTCGCGTCTTCGGCGCTGACGAGGCGCTGAAGGGCGGCCTCGTCAGCGAGGTGGTCGAGCCCGAGGCTCTGCTGCCGCGCGCCCGGGAGATCGCCGCCGAGATCGCCGAGAACACCGCGCCGGTGTCGGTCGCCCTGACCCGCCAGATGCTCTGGCGCTTCGCCTCCGCCAGCGATCCGTTCGGCTTGCTGCAGATCGACGGCGCCTTCGCCATGACGCTGGGATCGGGCGGCGATGTGAAGGAGGGCGTCAGCGCCTTCCTGGAAAAGCGGCCGCCGAACTTTCCCGGCCGGGTCACCGCCGACATGCCCAAGGGCTATCCGTGGTGGATCGACTGAGCCGGCCTAGAGCTCGCCCAGCTCCAGTTCGCCAGCGGCGATGCGCTCGCGCAGTTCGCGCGCTCGCTTGGAAGCTATAGCGAACTCTAAGAACGGGGGAAGGTCGCCGACCTCCCGATCGCAAGGGGAGAGACATGAGACCTCTGAACTTCGACCACCTCGCCGAGCAGCTGCGCAACTGGGGGCGCTGGGGCGAGGCCGACCAGCGCGGCACGCTCAACCACATCGGACCGGAGACGCTGAAGCAGGCCGCGGCCGAGGTCCAGACCGGCAAGCTGTTCAACCTCGGTCTGCGGTTCGACCGCGACGGGCCGCAGCTGGGTCGCGGGCGGTTCAACCCGATGGTCTACGCCACCGACCTGTTCACGCCGCTGAACCCGGCCGTCCCCGGCGTCTGCTACTCCGACGATGTGATCCACATGCCGCTGCAGTCGGCGACG
>Ga0302324_100026397_pt1 | contig 11102 bp, 6 predicted proteins | sample Palsa_T0_1_FD_201949 | JGI IMG/M metagenome (GOLD analysis project Ga0302324, IMG submission 201949) | Peat permafrost microbial communities from Stordalen Mire near Abisko, Sweden - Palsa_T0_1 | ecosystem: Environmental > Terrestrial > Soil > Palsa > Peat permafrost | place: Sweden: Abisko... | reverse complement strand
CTGCGGCAATAAAGACTCACTGACCACCATCCTGCGCGACCAACTCGGTTTCAAGGGCTTTGTCACGTCCGACTGGGGCGCGGTGCACGCGGTCAACTTCATCAACGCCGGCCTCGACATGGAGATGCCCGGCGAGCCTGCTCCCGGCGGAGGCGGATTTTCGCTTCCGTCGTTCTTTGACCTGCAGCCCGTGCCTCCGCCTCCGCCGATGTCAGCCATGGCCGGCTTGATGGACATGTTCGGCGGCCACATTCCCGAGGAGCCCGCTCCGCAGCGCGGCGGTATGGGCGATTTTGGCGTGAAGCTCAACCCGGAAAAGATGGCCGACGCGCTCAAGGACGGCACCGTGACCGAAGCCGCCATCACGCGCGCCGCCGGACGCGTGCTCTATGAGATCGTGCACTTCGGCTATCTCGATGGGCAGTCGAAGCACGATGTCACCGCGCAGTCAATCGAGGAGAACGCGAAGATCATCGAGAAGACCGGCGAAGAGGCCGCGGTGCTCTTGAAGAACGATGGCGCCGTATTGCCATTGAAGGCCGCGGATCTCGATTCGGTAGTGTTCATCGGCCCCACGGCTGCCCAGGTGGATGCAATCGGCATCAACGGCGAGCGCTCAGTGGGCCTGCCCGCGCGCCAGGTGGGACCGCTGGCCGCCATCAAGCAACTCGCGGCCAGCGGCAATGTGCACTTCGCCGTTGCCGACGACATGACCGGAACCACGGTGCCCGCGAGCGTACTCTCGCATGAGGGCAAGCCGGGCCTTGAGCGCACCGGGAGTGGCGCTGCGCAGGCCGATGACGAGCTCAATTTCACGGGCAGCAATGCGCTTCCACCTAACTCCTCTGTCACGTGGAAGGGGACGCTGACGCCGCCCCATGCGGGCACATATTGGCTCTATCTGCAGGCCATGGGAACCAACGCCAGGATCTCGCTCGACGGCAAGCGCCTGGCGGGCACCGGCGCCTTCCAGGGCGGCGTACACGGCGACATTCTGCAGGCCAACCAGGACAACGTGGTGCCCACGCCGGACGGCCTCGACAACGTGCGCCGCGCGGTGGAGTTGACCGCCGGGCCGCATGAAATCGAGATCAAGACCAGCCCCGACAGCTCCAGCGCGCCGGTGCAGGTGCGGCTCAACTGGTATACGCCCGAGCAGCGCCAGGCCGACCATGAAGCGGCCATCGCCGCAGCCAAGACCGCGAAGACCGCCGTCGTGTTTGTGTGGACGCGCCTCTCGCCGGTCTTCGGACTCCCCGGCGATCAGGACAAGCTGGTGGAAGAGATCGCCGCGGTCAACCCCAACACCATCGTGGTGCTTAACACAAGCCAGCCGGTGGCGCTGCCGTGGATCGACAAAGTGAAGGCCGTGCTGGAGATGTGGTGGCCCGGCGATGAGGGCGGATGGTCCACGGCCAATCTGCTGCTGGGCAAGACCAGCCCGGCCGGCCGGCTGCCGGTCACCTGGGGCAAGAGCCTGGCCGACTATCCCGCCACCGATCCGAAGCATCCGGAGCGGAGCGCGAAGGGCGTGGATGGCAAGACCACTTACAGCGAAGGCGTAAATGTTGGCTATCGCTGGTTTGACAAAGAGAAGATCGACCCGCTCTTCGCCTTTGGCCACGGGCTGAGTTATACGAAGTTCGAGTACTCCGCCTTCAAGGTGACTAAGTCATCCGATGGCGGTCTCGATGTCAAGGTGCATATCAAGAACACGGGCAGCATGGCGTCAGACGAAGTGCCACAGGTCTATCTCGGCGCGCCGGCTGAGATACCCACCGGAGTGCAGTTCCCTGTGCGCGCGCTGGCAGCGTTCGATCGCATTCACCTGGCCGCAGGCGAAGGCAAAACCGTCACGCTCCACGTGCCGCAGCGGCAGTTGCAATATTGGTCAACTGCAACTCACGCTTGGGTAACTGCCAGCGGCAAGCGAACTGTGAGTATCGGTGCATCTTCGCGCGATCTGCGCCTCGATCAAAGCATCGACTAACTCACTCGAACTAAGATGTCAAACTGGGTGCCCCAGGTCTCGCTTTTGAGACCTGGGATAGCACGAATGCTTTGACTCACTTATCCCAAGCTACGGTATTTCGGGATCACTGACTAACGCCAAGATAATTCCCATATCCAACAATCATCGTTGAGCCGACAAGTGTGAGAAGAGTCAGGAAGACCAGCACTTTGGTACGACGGCTCACGCCTTTCCATTCCTTGAGCGCAATTCCCCACAGCGTGCTGAAGATCATGATGCTGGCCATGTGCAGCGTCCAGCTTGAGAACTTGTAATGGCCCATTTGCGTCTCGCCCATGGTGTAGAAGAAGAACTGCATGTACCACGTGGCGCCTGCGATCGCGGAAAAAAGATAGTTCCAGCTCAGCGAGAGTTTTGCGCGCTGACTCGCGTGTAGCTCGAGCGCCATCTCGGTCGGTGCCGCATCAATGGGGTTCTCGAGGCGCGGATGCTCGGCGGCGCCTTCGTGCCCTGCATTCGCCGGAAAGCGGAAATATTCGCCATAGCTTTTGTTCCGCACGTTGAGAATGGCGCACCACACAAAGTTTGTCGTGAATCCCCCGGCCAGCACCACCACCAGCACCGGCAGGCCCTGCCACATGGTGCTGGTGCCGTGCGCCAGAGTGAGCAGTTTGATGGGAGTGCCCGCGTCAAGACCGAAAGCAAAGCAGGAACTCATCACGCCGCAAAAAGTAGCCACGCCGAGGCCGAGCTTCAGATTGAACTCCTTGATGCTGGCCAGCTTCTGCTCGCTCGATAACTCGTTCTCTTTGGAGATGCCCGCGGCTCCGGCAAAGACAATGCCAAGCACGCAGACTCCGACGCCAGCCAGGATAATGACTCCCGAGCGTTGAGTGAGCAGTTGCGCAAACTGACCGTGGAAGATAGGTGGCACGAGCGTGCCGAAGATAGCGGTATAACCCAATGCAGTTGCCATTCCCAGGCTAAGTCCGAGATAGCGCATGGTAAGTCCAAAGGTAAGTCCGCCGAAGCCCCACAGCACACCGAAGATATAAGCCCAGAGAATTGCGGATGCCGGCGCTGCATGCAAGACCGGGAGCAGATCGTGAGTCAGCAAGCCAGCCAACAACCACGGCATCACGATCCAGCTCACGATGCCGCCCGCCAGCCAGTACGTCTCCCACGACCAGCCGCGCACCTGGCGGTAGGGCACATAGAAGCTGGCCGACGCCAATCCGCCCAGCCAGTGAAGAAACACTCCCAGTAACGGATTTGCGCCCAAGGCTCTCTATCTCCCTTATTGGTTGCAGTTATGCAGTCGCCATGCCGAGGCCTACCAGGTTGGCCGCCGCAATGATGATAAGCATACCGGCCCAGAGCAGGCGCACCGGCCTGCTGCCAACCCCCGCCCACTCGCCCAGCGCCAGCCCGATGAGACCCGCAAAAAGTACATAGCCGCTCATGTGCAGCATCCAGTTCACATAGGCAAGGCGCTCGGGAATGTTGGCCTGGCCCCACGCGTAAAAGAAGAACTGGAGATACCACATGATGCCGCCGGCGGCGGCCAGGGACGCGTTCTTGAGGAGCGTTCCGCCGGGGTTTGAAAGATCGGCGCGCAGTGACAGTCTCTTCAGCGCCGCGAGCCGGATGAAGCAGTAACTCAGATTCACCAGAGCGCCGCCGCCCATGATGAATACGTAACTCGGCAGCGCCGCATAGAGCGGGTTGACGCCGAGGTTCAGCGCCGCGGCTTTCATGGGTCCGGCGGCATCGATGGCGAACGCCATGCCCGAAGAGAAGATGCCGCAGAGCACCGCCAGCAACAGGCCAAGCTTCAAATTGAATTCGCGGAGTTCACCACTGAGTTGTACTTCCTTTTGATGACCTGCGTAGGAAACAACAGCCACGCCGAGGAGCGCCACTAATACTCCGGCCATGGTCCACAAGCCGCCACGCGTGGTGAACAGAATTCCAGCCTGTCCGTGCAGAATGGGTGGCATCAGCGTGCCGATCATCAGCGTGACGCCGATGGCTACTCCAACACCGAGCGAGATACCGAGGTGCCGCATGGTGAGCCCGTAACTTACATTCCCTACCCCCCACATTGCTCCGAACAGAGCTACTTTCAGCAGCACATGCGGGTCGATCGATGCATAGAAGCCATGAAAATCGGGAAGGAGCAGAAAGCTGACCGAGATAGGCAGCAGTATCCACGAGAAGAAGCCGGCGACGGCCCAGGTCGTTTCCCATGACCATTTTTTGACCTTGCCAATGGGCGCGTAAAAAGAGGCAGCGGACGCCGCGCCCACCATGTGCCACCCTATGCCAGCGATTATCGACATTCCTACTCCTCTTCTCAAAACACGGCCGGTCACAGACAGATGAAACCTGCGGTCAATGGGAATCCGCAGCCACTCCCTATAATTCCACGGAGAAATTGTAACTTCCGGCCGGTAGCTCAAAGCCGCTTTGCCCATCGCGCGTTGCTGCTTTGACTAACTTGCTGTCCGCCAGCGGTGCGCCATCCAGCTTGTACTTCGAAGCGTCGGCGGCACTCAGATCGAGCCATCCGGTGGTGTTGGCGGGAATAGTTACGTGCCAATCCGCTTCCATTCCCTTCACTGTCCAGCTCGATTCAATCACGCCATAAGTGGATGGATAGGTGAAGTTGATGCTGCCCAGGCGCGTATCGAACTGAGGATGCAGAACGACGGTATGGAAGCCCGCATCGAACGGTGTGGCATCGATGCCCGCGGCATAGCGATAGATCCAGTCGGCTACCGCGCCATATGCGTAGTGATTGTAGGAATTCATGCTGGGATCGGCCATCATCTTGTCGCCGTTCCAGCGTTCCCATGTGGTGGTGGCGCCGTGATCGATGAGATAGCCCCACGAGGGATATTGGGTGTTGAGCAGCAGCTTATAGGCCAGCGCCGCATGACCAGTCTTGGTCAGCTCTTCCAATAAATAGGGCGTCCCAAGGAACCCAGTGCTCAGCAGGCCGTGGTTAGCCTCGATCTTGGCCACCAGCTTATCCGCGGCCGCGGCGCGCAGGTTATCGGGCACCAGGTTCATATGCAGCGCCAGCACATAGCCGGTCTGCGTATCTCCGCCTTTACTCTTCGCCTCGGGATTGTTGATCTGCCCAAACGGGGACTTGGTATTGTCGGCGCCCGGCACAAATCCGTCGCTATGCACAAACTGTTTCTGAAATGCAGCGCGAATTTTTTCGAATTGCCGCGCGTACCTTTCCTCATCTGCCGTGTGGCCGAGCGCGTGGGCCATCTGGCGCATCAGGGTGCAATCATAGGCCCAATAAGCAGTCGCGATGAGCGTGTAATCTGTCTTGCCTTCGGGCGAGAGCCAGTCGCCAAACGGCGTGCCGGAAAGATTCTTCCAGAGCCCATCCGGGTTGGCCACGTCGATGGCATTGAGATACTTGTCCATTGCAGCCCAGTTCTGTTCAATCATGGTGGTATCGCCGGTCTGCAGCCACGAAGTCCACGGAATCACCACGCCGGCATCGCTCCAGCCCGCACCCGAGCCCGACACGCTGCGCACGGTGCCCGGCGAGAAAATGCCATAGATCGGCGTGCCCGCCTGCGAGCCGCGCATGTCTCCGGCAAACTTGCGCGAGAAGGCCGCGAGGTCCATGTTGTAGGTCGCAGTGCGCCAGAAAACCTGCGCGTCGGCCATCCAGCCCAGGCGCTCGTCGCGCTGCGGGCAATCGGTGGGCACGCCCACAAAGTTGGAACGTTGGCCCCAGACGATGTTGCTCCACAACTGATTGATCATCGCGTTGCCGGTTTCGAGTTTGGCCGTGAACGCGGCATCGGTGTGAATGACGATAGCCGACAGCGCGCTCGTGGCGGGCTTCGACGGCAGCCCGGTCAGCTCGGCATAGCGGAACCCGTGGAATGTGAACTGCGGCGTGAATTCCTCCACACCGTTGCCGGCGAGAATGAAGTGGTCGGTGGCCTTGGCGGTGCGCAGATTGTCGGTGTAGAGCGTGCCGTCGGCGTTGAGTATCTCGGCAAAGCGCAGGCGCACGTCTGTGCCGGCTGCGCCCTGCACGCGAAGATGCGGCATGGCGGACATGTTCTGACCGAAGTCGAAGATGTACACGCCGGGTTTGGGCTCGGAAACGGACTTCGCCTCCATGGTGCGCTCGGCGTGAATGGACGGATAGTCCTGCGCGTCGATGAAGATCGACTTGGGTTCGATGGTTGCAACACTCACCCAATTGCTGGCCGGGAAGGTCGCTGTATCCCATCCGGGTTGCAGCAGGCGCGCATCCTGGCTCTCGCCGTCGTAGAGCTCCGAGTGCAGAATGTACGACGTGCTCGCTTTCCAGCTTGCGTCCGTCGCGACCCACTCCACGCTGCCGTCGGTGTGCTCGATGCGCAACTCGGCGCGCAGCGCGGGCGGCGTCTCGCCGTAGTTATTCGGCTGCTGAAACCACTCCAGCGGCGTTGAATACCAGCCCGGCGCCAGCAGCGCGCCGATCGCGTTCGCGCCGCTCTTCACCAGCGCGGTCACGTCGTAGGTCTGGTATTTCAGCCGCTCGCGATAGTCGGTCCAGCCGGGCGCCATGATGTCGTCGCCCACGCGCTGGCCGTTCAGAAACATCTCGTATGTGCCGAGCGCCGTCGCGTAGAGCCGAGCCGACTTTACCGGCTGGCTCACCGTGAAGTCATGCCGCAGCACCTTCACCGAGTCGGGAATCCACGGATGGCCCAGCGGCTCGGCATCAGGCCCCGGCGTCTGCGCCCATGCAATCGCGCTCTTCCAATTCGCGTCGTTGAAGTTCTTCTTTTCCCAGCCCGAAACCGGATGGCTTGCTGTCTTCCAGCCGGTTCCGCTGGCGAAGGTCGCCGTGGTTCCGTCGCTGTATTTCACATAGAGCGTTGCGTTCATCGGCGGCGCATCGTCGGTGGCCATGCCATTGGGATTCTCGACGTAATGCACCGCTTCGATCGCGATGGCGTTGTCGCCGGCGGTGAGATTTGCGGTCACGTCGGCGTGCACATATTTCTTCCACGGCATCTGCTTCCAGGCGGGCAGCTTGCCGGCGGTGAGCACCTGGGCGCCGTTGACCCACGCAGACACCGTATCTTGCGCCGCGGCGTCGAGCGTAGCGCTCTGCACGGGCTTGGCGAGGGTGACCGTCTGGCGGTAGGCAAAGCGCTGTACCTTGCCCTTCTCCTGGGCAACGGCCCTGGCGTCGGGGTTGGCGATCCACGCGGCCCCGGCGTGGCGCACCGCGTTCTCTTCCGCGGTTTCGTAGCCGATCCACTGGCCCCGCCATGCATCCTGCTCGAGCAGCGCGGTCTCCCACCAGCTGGGCTGGCTGTCTGAATAGGGCTTGCCGTCCGCGCCCCACACCTTCACGCGCCAGTAGTAGCGGGTGTAAGGCGCAAGAGTCGCGACTGCGTAGCGCACGTTCACCGACTGCGCCGACTCCACGCGTCCGCTGTCCCAGACTTCCGCCTTGCCGTCTCCGAGCGCCTCAGGGCTGCCGGCCACCTGGACTTCATAGGCGGTCTGCAATGCGCCGCGGGCCGGATCCGCCAGTTGCCATGAGAATTTCGGAGTCGGATCGTCGATGCCGAGCGGGGTCTTCAAATTGTCGACGCGCAACTCCACCGGCCCGGTGAATCCCTGAGCCTGCGATACATGCGGCGGAAGCAAAGCCGCTCCCAGCACCAATCCCCACGCCGTCCAGCGCATAGTTCCCCACTTTCTGTTGCAGGCCTGCCATTCGATTGAGAGTCGGACCATTGTGCAGCCCGGCAAGCGAGTTTGGGAAGTAGCATCCCTCCGGCATGCCGCCGATCGGCCGCGGAATTCTCCCGGCCTGATGGACGGGACGGAGCGCACAATCCTCCCGGACTTCCTCAAATGAAATAATTTCCAGACGGAAGAACCTTAAGCAACCGGCTGCATGTTTGTCAAAAGGATCTCGCGAAGACAAGACCGATGCCCGCGAAAGAGTCCCCCCGTCGAGCTTAGCCAGCTATTGCCGACGCGGGCAGGGTTTCGAACCGCGGCGTAAACGGCACCCGATCCTCCTTGCAGATGGCCGCGATGGCGGGGCGGCCGGTCAGGATGCCGGAGGGCAGTCCGCCGCCGGGCATTACCCACTGGCCCGCCATGCGGAAATGCCGCAGTCCGGGCAACGTTCCGGGGAATTGCCGGAAGCCCGCACCGGGCGCAATGAACCAGCCCTCCATGCTGCCTTTCCAGTTGCCCGTGAAGCGAATGACCGTGGAGGGCGTGGCAACATCGGTCACTTCGATCGATCGGCGCACATCGGGAATCTTCCGCTCCAGCACGGTAATCACCGCATCGGCCACGCGGCGCTTCTGCTCCCGATAGCCGGCCGGATCGTGCTGATGCAGATTGACCCAGTACTCGTGATTGCGCGTGGGCAGGAAACACGTGACAGCGGTCTTGCCCGGAGGCGCAAACGTGGGATCGAAGTGAAAGAACCGCAGCGACACCTGGTGAAGCTGGGTGGCGGGATCAAGCTGCAGCGGAGTATCCAGCAGCCGCGTCAGCAACGCGGGCATCGCGCGCAGATCGCGGGCCACTCCCAGCGAGACCTGAAGATAAGAAGGAAATGTTTCGCGCTCGCGATACCGCTTCTGGGCGGAATGGCTGGTATATTTGCCGCCCAGCAAATCGAAGAGCGTGGCGTGGCCGTCCGCGGCAGAAATCACCCAGTCGGCGGGGATCACTTCTCCATCGGCCAGGCGCACGCCCACTGCGGCGCCGTGCTCGACAAGGATCTGCTCCACGCGCGCGTTGAATCGGATCTGCCCGCCCAGGCTGTCGAGCTTCTGTTCGATGAGCCGGATCAGGGCCTGCGAGCCTCCAATGGCATAGGCTGCGTCGCGCTGATTCATCCACACGATCGAGAAAAACAACGCGATGGCCGACAAGCCGCCGCCCATATCGCCACCGCTAAACATGCTGCGCAGCAGCGGGTCGGTGAATCTGGCGCCATAATCGCGGCAGCTGGTGTGCGACAGCTCCTGCAACAGGGGCAGATAGGGAACGTCGCTGAGCAGCGTGCGCCAGTTCCCTGCCCAGTTCCTGGCCGGATCAGGCATCTTGAACTTGCCGAGACTGCGAACGGACGATGAAAAATGCCGGATGGCAGCCGAATCCTGGGGCGCGCGTTTGAGGAGTTCAGTCTCCAGCCGGTCGATATCGGTGTGGATGGTAAGGCTGTCGCCGTTCTCGGTTTCGAGGTGGCCGAATTCCTCCGGATCGACAAAGGTGAGCTTGTCGATATCGCAGACCTCGCGCCACTGCGCATGCATAGCCCCATCGGGATTGGAACCGTAGAGCCAGTGCAGGCATGTCTCGAAGATGTAGCCGCCGCGCCGCCAGCTCGTGGCCAGGCCGCCGGCCATGTCGTGCATCTCCAGGATCTGGGCCTGGTAGCCGCATTTTTGCGCATAGACCGCGGTGCAAAGCCCCGCGATGCCTCCGCCGATAATTACAATCTTCCGCCCAGGGTGGCTCATATTCTGTCAGCCTCCGTCGCGCGTCCCGGCTTCTAGCGGCGAAGTGTATCGCTCCCCGCACTCCGGCACAGTGATCCAAAGCACACGGGAGGCATTGAATCTGTCCGGAGGCTTTACACTGCACCCATGGCCCTCCGCCTTTACGCCGCCACCACCAGCCAGGGCAAGCTGCGCGACTTCCGCATCGCCGCCCACGCGCATGGCGTGGAGATCGACCCGCTGCCGGCGCTCAAGACCATCCCCGCGCCAGACGAGGATGGCGCGACGTTCGCCGCCAACGCCACGCTGAAGGCCGTTTACTATTCACGGTTTGCGCCCGGCGAGCTGGTGCTGGCAGACGACTCCGGGCTCGAAGTGGACGCTCTCAATGGTGAGCCTGGCGTGCGCTCGGCGCGGCTGGCCGCCGACACGGGACTGGTGGACTCGCCCGATGCCAACGACAACACCGACGTGTGGAACAACATGGTGCTGCTGCAGCGGCTGGCCACGGTGCCTGCGACTGAGCGCACGGCCCGTTACCGCTGCGTGCTGGTGGCGGCCCGCGACGGCCAGCCGCTGCAATCGGGTCAGGGCGCGGTGGAGGGATTGATCCTGGAGGCGCCACGGGGCACGGGCGGGTTTGGTTACGATCCGCTTTTTTACCTGCCGGAGCTCGACCGCACCATGGCAGAGATCGACCTCGAAACCAAACTTACGCTGAGCCATCGCGGCCGGGCACTCGCGGCGCTGCTTCCGCTGCTTGGCCCCTGACCGGCGGGCTCATTCGAGAGGCGCCGTGTATCCCGCCCTTCCGCCGGAAAAAAACGACAGGACGGGCGCCCGGAATCTCGGCGGGACGACGAAGAGCGGACGCTGGTTCTTCGGCTCCGTTCAGAATGACAACATGGGTGGGAAGCGCGCGATTTGCGCCCTTCCCTAGCCCCTGGTCCCTTAGTCCCCAGTCCGTGCTCTTACATCTCGTCCGCGGATGGCCCATACGTCCCTGGAATCTTCTGGTCGAGCAGGCGTAGATAGACGCCCAGTTGCGCGCGGTGGTGAATGAGGTGGTTCAGCACCCATTCGCGCCAGACGTGGTACTTTGTGTCGTCGATCCAGGCCTGGCCGCCCGCCACAAACTTCCAGTTGCCGTCCCAGCCCTCGACGGGGAATTTGGCCAGTTCCGTCTTCACGCCGGCCACATCCTTATCGAACCGCTCCAGCAGCGCCTCTTTCGAGGCCGGGACGTAGGCTTCCCACTTGTGATCCGCGGGAAACTCCAGCTTGTCGGTTGTCAGGGTGTGGTTGGCCCAGTCCCCTGCCGTTTCGACAATATGTCCGGCCAGACGACCGAACGCCATCGACTTGGTGTGAGGCTTCCATCCGCTATCGAATTCCGCCGGAATCGCATCCAGGATCTTGCGGGTCTTGGCGGTTTCGCGGTCGTACTCAGCAATCAGTTCTTTTTGAAAGTCCATCGAGCAACCTCCTTTGTTGCGAAATAAGCATACTCCAACGCTGCATGAAAAAGCGAAGAAAAAGCGATAATATTTTGAGACTGTTTACGAGGGCTTTGGATGGGTCATTTGAATTGGTCCGACAGACCGGGAGGCGCTCAG
>Ga0302324_100026392_pt1 | contig 11104 bp, 7 predicted proteins | sample Palsa_T0_1_FD_201949 | JGI IMG/M metagenome (GOLD analysis project Ga0302324, IMG submission 201949) | Peat permafrost microbial communities from Stordalen Mire near Abisko, Sweden - Palsa_T0_1 | ecosystem: Environmental > Terrestrial > Soil > Palsa > Peat permafrost | place: Sweden: Abisko... | reverse complement strand
TCCATTCAAATAGACAAAATTCGGACCATCCTATGAAAGCAGCCATCTTGGCAGGCAGTTTAATCAAGCGCTCTCGTATCACGAAGTTGCAGATAACGATTACATTGGGTATCGCCGCCTTGGTTTCTGCCGGCAGCGTCGTGGCCGCTCCACGGTTACCTGGTTTCTTTACGGACAATATGGTATTTCAGCGCAATGTACCCGTGCCGATCTGGGGATGGGCAGACCCGGGTGAAACCGTTACCGTGAAATATGATAGTCAGGTGGTGTCGACAACTGCTGACTCCAATGGAGAATGGCAAGTCCGACTGGCGCCAATGGAAGCCAGCGAGCGTGGCAAACCGTTGTTCGTCGGGCCAAATGTCAAACTCTCCAATATCGTGGTCGGGGACGTGTGGCTTTGCGCCGGCCCGTCAAACATGGAAATGCGCTTGGGTCACGTTCAGAACGCCGAAAACGAAATTGCCGGTGCGAACTTTCCGCTCATACGGCAAATCGAGCTTCCCACTATTTCGGTTAATTTGCCACAGCCGACTATTGTCGGATCCTGGTTGCCGTCCTCTCCGTCGACGGCGGCTGGCTTCACAGCCGTGGGATATTTTTTCGCCAGGACGCTCTATCTGGACCAGCACGTACCGATCGGCCTGATCAACGCATGCTACATCGCGACCAAAATTGAGCGATGGATTGCTCCAGAGGGATTTCGCATGGTGCCCTCTCTCAGCCAGATAGCGGACTCAGTGGACGCGACATTGCCGACCACAGCCCGCGGCCACATTGCCTACCAGGCTGCGGTGGATGAGATGGCCAAGTGGGTCTGGGTCGCTAAAGAGGCGCTCCGTGATCATCGCATCCCACCCGAGCCACCACAACTCCCGCCAACAATTGCCGCCGTGCCGGAGATTCCGACCACGATCTACAACGGAATGATTCACCCTCTGGTTCCATTCGCCATCCGCGGAGTTATCTGGTACCAGGGCGAAAGTAATTCCACTGAGGGCGACTCATACTTTCACAAGATGCAGGCGCTGATTGCCGGTTGGCGCAAGATCTGGAATCAGGGTGATTTCCCCTTTTACTTTGTCCAGATCGCAAACTATGGGCAACCATCTACCGATCCTGCTGGCGACGACGGCTGGGCGCCAGTGCGCGACGCACAAAGGCGATCACTGGTTATCAAGAATACTGGCATGGCGGTCACGATAGACGTCGGTGACAGCGGCGATCTTCACCCCAAGAACAAGCAGGATGTTGGGGCCCGCCTGGCGCTTTGGGCCCTGGCCCGTGATTATGGAAAGACCAACATTGTCTTCAGTGGCCCACTATATCGAGGACTTAACGTCGAAGGAAATGCAATCCGTGTCTACTTCGACAGTGTCGGGAGCGGACTCATCGTCGGGAAGAAGTCCGGCCTGCTGCCGACGGTTAAGGATGATGGTGGCCGCCTGCAGCGTTTCGCGATCGCCGCTGCCGATAAGAGGTGGCGCTGGGCGGAGGCCAACATCGATGGCGCATCAGTTGTCGTTTCCAGTCCCGAGGTTGTTAACCCAGTAGCGGTCCGCTACGCCTATAGCATGAATCCGGAAGGTGCCAATCTATACAATCAGGAGGGGTTACCCGCTTCGCCCTTCCGCACGGACGATTGGTAAGCGCTGCTACGAGACGTTCGGACCCGCCGTCATTGGACTGGGCACTTCCAGCCCGCGAAAAATCCTGCGTAAGTACCGCTGGGCCATGGGGAACGCGCTCCCGGGAAGTGACTGGGTTCTTTTTCATGAAATAATCGTTTTACATTCACGCAATTTCTGTTTTAAGCTGGCGCTGCTTGGAGAGAAGGCCCCGAGTACCTTCGGGGTGCGCCTCGTGTCCGCGAGGCAGGAGGAAAGGTGCCATGAACAAGGCAGACTTACTGGCGAAAACAAAAACTGAATTACTGAAGACCGCTCACCGACTTGGTTTGCGCGGCGTGTCCACGCTCAAGAAAGAAGAGTTGGTCGACCGCATTCATGAGGCCCAACAGAGGTCCAAAGGAGCCGGACAAGCGAAGGGCCTCACCGCCATTGCACAACGGGTCGCCGACGCCGTCAAACGCCGCGCTGTCCGCAAGCGTGATGTGACCGAGACCGACGAGGCCGTGGCCGCGACGACAGCCAGATCGCAGCCGACGCGGACGAGCCGCCGTTCCAAGCCGGCACCGGTTGGGGCAGAGGACGCAGTGACTCCCGCCGACGAGCTTTCCGCTCACAAATTTGATGTCACGCCCGCGCCGCCCCACCCGCAACAGGTCTTTCAAGAAGAGCATCTGGGAGAATTGCCCGACGCGTATGGTACAGGTCGCCTGTTCCTCACCGCGCGCGATCCGCACTGGCTCTACGCGTACTGGGATTTGAGCTGGCAACAAATGGCCGACTATCGCGGCCAAGCCTCCGATGGCCGACTGCTCCTGCGCGTCTTCGAAAAGAACCACGGCGATCCGATCCAGACGCTCACACTCGGGCACGACTCGCGCAACTGGTACATCCCCGTCAACAAAGCGGCCACGAGCTACAGCGCCGAACTTGGTTTTTGGCGCCACGACGGCCAGTTCCATGTCATCAATCGGTCGAGCGAAACGGCCACGCCGCCCGACGCCGTCTCGTCCGACACCACGGCAAAATTCGTCACGATCCCCATCGATATTTCGTTCCGCGAGTTATTCGAAATCATTCGCGGCCACATCCACGACGGCGAAGCCCTGGCGGATGCCCTGCACCGGCTGCAACTCGCGGGCTTCCGCTTCCCCTTCAAGCTTGGTTTGGACCTTGGCCCGTGGACGACTGACCAGACGACGGAGTTGGAGCGCATCCTGGGCGGGGATCTGTTCCGCCGCATCCAGATGGGGTCGTTCGAGATTTCGGAATGGCTGCGCCGTCGCATGCAGGAGGAACTGAGCTCCGGCATGTTCAGCGCCTTTAGTCCTTCGGGCTCGAGCTGGTCGGGCGCGCCGCAGAATGGTTTCTGGTTCGCCGTCAACGCCGAGTTGATTATTTACGGCGCGACCGAACCTGACGCCAAGGTTACGATCGACGGTAAGCCCGTCAAGCTGCGCAGCGACGGCACGTTCTCGTTCCATTATTCGTTCCCCGACGGCCAGTATAAATTGCCCGTCGTGGCCATCTCAGCGGCCGGCGACGACAAACGCGAAGCACAATTGAGCTTCGAACGGCAGAGCCGCACGAAAGGTGACGTCGGCAAGGTCAAACAGCCGGTGCACCTCAAGTCGCCTGCGGCCGCGTAATGCGCGGCGCGGGGCTTCATTCGGGATAGAAAGGTTCTCGGTCCGAAGCGAAACGCAGAAAGGAATTGTGCCAGTGCCACAAGGTTATGTAGCGCTCATTCTGCACGCGCACTTGCCATTCGTGCGTCATCCCGAATACGAGGACTTCCTCGAAGAAGACTGGCTCTACGAGGCCATCACCGAGACCTACATCCCGCTCATCAAGATGATGGAAGGCCTCGTGCGAGACAACGTGGACTTTCGTCTCACGATGTCCCTGACGCCGCCGCTGTGTTCGATGCTACTCGACCCGTTGCTGCAAGAGCGCTACATCCGCCACATCACGCGACTCATCGAGCTTAGTGAAAAAGAAATCGAGCGCACCAAATGGGATCGCGCGTTTCACGATCTCGCCTGGTTCTATCACAATCGATTTCAGGAGGCCCGCGCCACATTCTGCGACAGCTATGGCCGCAACCTCGTCGGCGCGTTCCGCAAGTTTCAGGAGATGGGCAAACTGGAAATCATCACCTGCGGCGCCACACACGGGTTCCTGCCGCTGATGATGGAGCACCCCGAAGCCATCCGCGCCCAGATCATGATCGCGCGTGATCATTACCGCCAATGCTTCGGCTGCGACCCACGCGGCATCTGGCTTCCCGAGTGCGCCTACGCCCCCGGCATCGAGAAATTCCTGCAGGAGGCCGAGATTCGCTGGTTCATCATGGACTCGCATGGCCTCATGTTCGGCAATCCCCGCCCGCGGTTCGGAATTTACGCGCCCGTGTTCACCACGTCGGGTGTCGCCGCGTTCGGACGCGATGTCGAATCCTCGAAGCAGGTGTGGAGTTCGGAAGAAGGTTATCCCGGCGACGTTGACTACCGCGATTTTTACCGCGATGTCGGCTTCGATCTCGAATACGACTACATCAAGCCCTACATCCATCCCGACGGCATCCGCTGCTTCACGGGTATGAAGTACTACCGCATCACCGGCAAGACGACGAACAAGGAGCCGTACAATCGTCACTGGGCGATGGAGAAGGCGGCGAGCCACGCCGGTAACTTCATGTTCAACCGCGAGAAGCAGGTCGAACACCTCCACGGCATCATGAAACGTCCGCCGCTCATCATTTCGCCCTATGACGCGGAACTGTACGGTCACTGGTGGTTTGAAGGGCCCGACTTCATCAACTTTTTCACGCGTAAGGTTGCATTCGACCAAAACACATTCAGGCTCACCACGCCGACCGAATACCTGCGTGAGTTCCCGACGCAACAAATCACCCAGCCGAGCGCCTCAAGCTGGGGCAACAAGGGTTACTGGGAAGTCTGGTTGGAAGGTTCCAACTCGTGGATCTATCCGCACCTGCACGTCGCCGCGCAACGCATGACCGAGCTGGCCTGCAATTACAAGAACGGCGACCACCTCACGCAGCGCGGTTTGAAACAAGCCGCCCGCGAACTCCTCCTCGCGCAATCCAGCGATTGGGCCTTTATCATGAAGACCGGAACGATGGTCCCCTACGCCGTAAAACGCACCAAAGACCACATCCTGCGCTTCACCAGAATTTACGACCAGATCAAGTCGCACCACATCGACGAACCCTGGCTAGCCTCCATCGAGTGGCGCGACAACATCTTCCCCGACGTCAATTACCACTACTACGAGTAGCGCCGTGTTTCCCAAAATGGTGGCACAGGCGTGCCTGCCTGTGTCAACCTTGTCCGTGTCGTCTCCGCCTTGAAGGGTCGCGCTCCCGCGCGACCGCGTCATTCTAATCTACCCATATACCCCATTGCCTTCGTAGGAGCGGCCTCCCGGCCGCGAATTGAATAACGGTCGCGGGCGGGAGCCCGTTCCTACGAGTTGCACACCATTCACCGCAAACCAAATTGACACGGTTGTGGTCACGTTCTAATCTGCCCATATGGGCAGAACAGCATCCCGATTTGGCTTTTGTCGCTGACTAACACGATGAGTAAGTGGATTCAAATAATTCTGGTTCTGGCAAGCGGCTTTGCTCTGAGCATTGTGATCGAGTTGAAGCGTCGCAGATCTCTGCTGAAATACTGGACTCGCACCTGTACCGGCTCTCAGTGGAGGCGGCGGTTTCCGAGCGCTTCAAAGGCGGAGATTCGTGCTTTCCTCGACCTTTTTGTTGAAGCGTTTCTGTTCCGTCGGAAGCGTCGGTTGTGCTTTTCGCCCGACGATCGAATCATGGATGTGTATCGCGCTTCTTACACGCCCGACTGGAGCATGGCGGACGCTATGGAGTTAGAGTTCCTCACCAAGCGAATGAGGAAGACTTACGGAATTGATATCGTGCCGCTCTGGCGAGAGGACATCACATTGGGAGAGCTGTTTAGGTATACGCGAAAACCAGACTTAGAAGCTGGAGTTTCGTAAGTCTACCTATTCCACGTCGTAAAGAGCCGCGCTACCCCAACGCCGCCAGCACCGCCTGCCGAATCTGCTCCAGCCGCTTCGCATCGCGGATCCGTAGGCCGTTTGTGTCCGTGAGGAAGAACACGTCCGCTGCCTCGCCTTGCTCGGTCACAATCACGGCATGGGCGATGTCCACGTTGCAGGAGGAAACCGCCTCGAGAATGTTGTGTAACAGCCCGACCCGGTCGAATGCCTGGACTTCCAGCACCGTGTAATCTTTCGATTGCTCGTTGTCCAACACCACCACCGGGGCCACACTAAATCCCGCCGTCGCCGGTTCGTCGGCATATCGCATCCACGTTCGCAGCGCGGCTTCGCCGCCCCCATTCGGACTGAGCGCCACGGTCAGCAATTGCTCCATCTGCTTGAGGCGCGAAGCGTCCCGCACGTCCCGCAATTCCTCGTCGCATACCTGAAACACGTCGAGCACCACGTTGTCCGCGCGCGTATAGATGTCCGCGCGCACGATGTTCAGGCCAACCGCGGCGAACGCCCCCGCGATCTTGGCCAGTAATCCTAGACGGTCCCACGTGCAGACGATCACTTCCGAAAACCCCCGATCCGGTACATGCCGCCACCGCACCACGGGTGGCGCAAGCAAAACGTCGCTGCGCGTGAGACCGTCAATAAATTCGTGAACAATGTCCAGATGCCACTGCAGTGTCGCGCCGTTCACGCGCGGCCAGTACCGCAATGGCATACCGACAAAATGTAATTCCATCTCTTCCGAGCGGATGGTCGGCTCGGAGATCACCATCATTTCATAGAGCCGCATCCGATGGGCTTTGGCGATCTGCTCGGTTGCTTTCGGATTTCCGTCAAAATGCGGGGCGAGCGCCGTGCGCGGAACCGATGGGCGTCTCTTGCCAGGGACCGCGATGGACGTAGAAGTTTCCATGTACATTCCAATAGCAACGACCGTGCGCGACTGGCCATATTTCCACGCTCCGGGGTGGATGGACAGAGGGGGATGGACGCAAAAAGCCCTGTAAAACCTGCCCAAACTCGCGATCACACTCGCCCAAAACGGGTGTCCAGAAAAACTTTGGTTGCCATCGTACCACCCGTGCTCCCTGTCGTCATTTATCCACACTGGTCAGTTTTTCATCAGCCGGACCACTCTTTGTGGCCGCGAAACTCTTTCGCGGCGGGAACGCACCGCGAATAGGATTCGCGGCTACAATTCAGCAATGCACCGCTACAACCCCCTCCGATTTCAACCTTGTTTGCCTCCTCTTTCGGTAGTAGGCTTGGCGGTTTCGTATGCTAACGATTTCGGGAATGACAAAGGCGTTTGGGGCGCGCGTGCTGTTCGAGGACGCGTCGCTGCAGGTCAATCGCGGCGACCGCATCGGGTTGGTCGGGCCGAACGGCGCGGGCAAGTCCACCTTGTTCTCGCTTGTCCTGGGCCACGACACGGCGGACGAGGGCGAAGTGCAGATCGAGCGGAACGGGACGCTCGGTCATTTGCCGCAAGAGACCGCGCCAGTCGGCGAGGAAACGGTGCTGGAAATGGCCACCGCGATCACGCCCGAAATCGCGAAATTGCAGCGTCGACTGAAAGCGTTTGAGGCCGGTCACGACACCGAGTCGCATGATTTCCATGAGGTGCAGGCGCGGTTCGACGAACTCGGGGGCTACCAACTTGAACCGCAGGCCAAGACCATCCTGCGCGGACTGGCGTTTCGTGAGCGCGATTTCGATCGGCAATTGAAGGAGATGAGCGGGGGGTGGGTGATGCGCGCGTACCTGGCACGACTGTTCGTGCAACAGCCTGACCTGCTCTTGCTCGACGAACCGACAAATCATCTCGACCTTGAAGCGCTGCAATGGTTTCAGGAGTTTCTGAAAACATATCCGGGCGCGGTCCTGTTGATCTCCCATGACCGCGAATTCTTGAACCAGCTCGTCGGCAGCATCGTGGAGATTCGCCAAAGCCAGTTGCTCCGTTATCGCGGCAACTACGACGAGTATCTGGTCCAACGCGAGGCCATGTCAGAACAATTGCTCGCCGCCTACAAGAACCAGCAACGCGACATCCAACGGTTGCAGCAGTTTGCCGACCGTTTTCGCGCGAAGGCCAGCAAGGCATCACAGGCGCAGTCGAAGCTCAAGCAGATCGAGCGCATGGACAAGATCGAAGCGCCAGTCAACGAGGCGCGCAAGATCAAGTTCCACTTTCCGCAACCGCAACGCAGCGGCCAGCGCGTGATCACGCTCAAGGATATTGATTACGCATACGGCAATACCGTCGTGTATCGCGGGATGAATTTCGAGGCCGAACGCGGCCAGCGCATCGTGCTTGTCGGCCCCAACGGCGCGGGCAAGTCCACGCTGCTCAAGCTCCTCGCCGGCGTATTACCCGTGCAGGGCGGCGCGCGCGAGTTGGGCTTGAACGCGAAGGTCGGCTACTACGCGCAATATCGGGTCGAGATGTTGAAGCCCGAACGCACGGTGCTGGAAGAAGCGCTCGATACGCCGCAGCGAATATCCGAACAATTCGCCCGCACGGTCCTCGGTTCGTTTCTATTTCGTGGCGATGATGTGTTCAAGAAAGTCGGCGTGCTCAGCGGTGGCGAAAAAAGCCGGCTGGCGTTGGTTAAACTGCTGCTCGATCCGCCCAACCTGTTGTTGATGGATGAACCGACCACGCACCTCGACATGTCCAGCATTGACGCATTGATCGGCGCGCTCTCGTCCTACGAAGGCACGCTGATCTTTATCAGTCACGACGTCTACTTCATTCGCCAACTTGCCCGCCATGTGTTGCACGTAAACAATGGCAAACTCACCCATTACCACGGCGACTACCAGTACTACCTCGACAAATCAGCCGCCACAGCCGCAGTGGCGCAAGAGGTGGTCACAAAACCGGCAGTCGTTGAGTCGACGCGCGCCAGAAATCGCGATCAAAAACGGTCGGAAGCCGAAGCGCGTCAGGTCCGTTCCCGTGAGCGGCGTGCACAAGAGCAGATCGTGAGCGATCTCGAAAAGCAAATCGCCCGGCTGGAGCAGAAGCAGAAGGAACTGGCCGCCGAATTCGAAAAACCCGAGACGTACGAGAAACCTGGTCGTGCGGTGGCGGTAAATCGTGAATTGAGCGCGGCGACCGAAGACCTCGTCCACGCGACTGCGAGGTGGGAGCAGGCGGCCTCCCGTCTCAACGACTTGAAGCCGGCCTCGAAATCTGAAGTGCCCGCCTCCTGACCGGCTCTTTATGCCCGAAGTTTTTCCGGGTAATCGCCGCGGGCGATCAATTCGTGGATGCTGGCGGTGACCTTCGATTTGTCTTCTTTGTAGGTGACGCCGAACCACGAGGACGGTGTGCCCAGCACTTTCACGCGGGCAGCGCCCGAAGCGACGAGTTCGTTGATTGTCGTCGGAATGTAGCACTCGCTCTTCAGTTCCTGCCCGCTACGGCGCAGGAACGTCTCGAACCGTTCCCGCAGTTGCGGGAACAGCGCGGGCGTAAACCCCCAAAAATTCATCGACACAAGCTCGTCACCACTGAAATCGCGGCCTTCGGTCCGCGCCCCGCAGCCATGCTTCTCGATCTTGGTCAGTTCCAGGACGGTGCGCAGATAACCGCCAGCATCACATTCACAAACCCCGCGCGTCACGCTACCGTGTTCGGACAACGTGTTGCGCAATGTGTAACCGACCATCGCGTGGTCGCCGCTCCCGGCGCGCAGGAAGTCAGCCAAAGTCTGGAACGACCCCCGTCCGTAAAAGTCGTCGGCGTTGATCGCCGCGAACGGTTCCCGGATAACTTCCTCAGCCAGCAGAATGGCCTGGGTCGTGCCCCACGGCTTCGTGCGACCCGGCGGGACGGTGAATCCCGGCGGAAGCTTGTCGAGTTCTTGGAAGACATAATCGACCGCGATCCGTTTTTCGAACCTGCTGCCAATCGCCTCACGAAACGGCGCTTCGATGTCGTGACGGATCACAAACACCAGCCGCGCAAATCCCGCCCGTAACGCGTCGTAGATGGAGTAGTCGATGATGGTTTCGCCGGCGGGTCCGACGGCGTCGATTTGTTTGAGGCCGCCATATCGGCTGCCCATGCCTGCGGCCATAACCAGGAGTGTTGGTTGCATTTTCATTTCTCGGAATGCTTGCCCAGCCATTCTCCTTAACGGGGACAAGGTGGTTTCGTCAAGAAAGACCTTTGCCGACAATATCGCGGTTGACTTTGCAGGGCAATTCTCTACTCTACGGGCGAACTTGCCGACGACGGACTGAACACCAAATGAGATTCCCGCAGCGATGGCGCATCCGAAGTATCTCGATGGCAGTCGGTTGCATGCTCATGGTTTGCGCCGGATGCGGCGCGCCTCCCCAGACCGGTAAAATCGAAATCACGTACTGGGAAAAGTGGACGGGATTTGAAGACGACGCGATGCAAGCGGTCGTCGATGATTTCAATAATTCCCAAGACCGTATTTTCGTCAAGAAGCTCACGGGGATTGGCGAGGTGGAGCGGAAATTGATGTTGGCGACTGCCGGTGGCGATCCTCCGGATGTGGCCGGAATCTGGCCGGCCACCATCCCCGGCTTTTCTGAGAAGGGCGCGCTGACGCCCCTGGACAAATTCATCAAAGAAGCAGGGATCAAGCGCGAGGATTACATTCCGGTGTTCTGGGATCTATGCTCCTACAATGGGTTCATGTGGGCTCTCCCTTCCACGCCGGCCTCACTGGCGCTGCACTGGAACAAGAAACTGTTTCGCGAGGCAGGACTTGATCCCAACCAGCCTCCACGCAGCCTGGATGAACTTGAAGCGATGTCCGAGCGGCTCACCGTCGTAGAGATCAACCGCAACGGCAAAATGATCCGTGTCCGTTATCCTGATCTCACGGATCAGGAAAAGAAGGCGAAGGACTTCAAATTATTGCAAGTGGGTCACGATCCCCAGCAGCCCGGCTGGTGGATGCCCATGTGGGTCTATTGGTTTGGCGGAAAGTTGTGGGACAGCCAGCGGCGCATCACCGCCAACAGCCCGGAAATGATCCAAATGTTTCAATGGCTCCAATCGGCATCGCAGAAGTATGGCGTCGATAACCGGCGCAGCTTCGGCGCATCCTATGGCAATTTTCAGTCCCCACAGAATCCGTTTTTTTCGGATGAGATCGCGATGACACTCCAGGGGGTATGGATGTACAATTTCATCGACAAGTACGCGCCGCAGATGGAGTGGGGCGCTGCGCCATTCCCCGCGAAAGATCCCCAGGCTCATCCTTCGGTTACGTTGGTGGACGAGGATATTCTGGCCATTCCCAAGGGTGCCCATCATCCACGGGAAGCCTTCGAGTTCATCCGGTATGTCAACCAGCAGGGACCGATGGAAAAGCTATGTCTTGGTCAGCGCAAGTTCAGTGCGCTGGCAAAGGTCAGCGATG
>Ga0302324_100026391_pt1 | contig 11104 bp, 10 predicted proteins | sample Palsa_T0_1_FD_201949 | JGI IMG/M metagenome (GOLD analysis project Ga0302324, IMG submission 201949) | Peat permafrost microbial communities from Stordalen Mire near Abisko, Sweden - Palsa_T0_1 | ecosystem: Environmental > Terrestrial > Soil > Palsa > Peat permafrost | place: Sweden: Abisko... | reverse complement strand
CCGGCGTGAGCGAGAGAAATAGTGGCCGGCATGATGTTGCCGTCGGACTCGGCCGCCTGCCGCAGTCCGTCCAGGGCCTTCAGCACGGCTGCAGCGTCGCAGCGCTCCCGCCAGCGCTCGACGTCGGCAACCAATTGGGCTTCGACCATGGGATCGACCTGCAGGATCGACTTGTCGCCTCCAAGGGGTGACGGCTCGGTCGTGGTGAAGCGGTTGACTCCGACCACCGCCAGCTCGCCGGCTTCGATCCGCCGGGTCCGCTCTGACTGGCTGGCCACGAGGCGGGACTTCATCGTCTCGATCGCTTCGAACGCCCCGCCCATGGCCAGGATCTCGTCCAGTTCGCCTTGGCCTGCCTCCAGCAACTCGGCTGTGCGCGCTTCGACCACTTTGGAGCCCTCGAAGATGTCTCCGTACTCGAGCAGGTCGGTCTCGTAAGCGAGGATCTGCTGGATCCGAAGCGACCACTGCTGATCCCAGGGGTGAGGAAGCCCCAGGGCTTCGTTCCAGGCCGGTAGTTGGAGTGCTCTCGTCCTGGCGCCGCGGGACAAGGCCACTCCGAGGGCTTCGAGCACTATGCGGGGAACGTTGTTTTCCGGTTGCTGCTCGGTGAGTCCGAGGGAGTTGACCTGGACTCCATACCGGAAACGGCGCAGCGTGGGGTCTTCGACCGCCCACCGGTCGGCGCAGATTCGGTCCCACATGACGGTGAAGGCCCGCATCTTGCACGCTTCCTCGATGAAGCGGATGCCGGCGTTGCAGAAGAACGAGATCCTGCCCACGACGGCCGGCAGCTCATCCTCACGCAGCTGGCCGGAGTCCCTGACTGCGTCGACGACGCTGATCGCGGTCGCGAGCGCGAAGGCCAGTTCCTGGACGGGCGTCGCCCCCGCCTCCTGAAGGTGGTAGCTGCAGACGTTGATCGGGTTCCACTTGGGGGCGTGGCGGACAGCCCAAGCGATGGTGTCGACGGTGAGACGTCGGCTCGGGGCCGGTGGAAAGATGTACGTGCCGCGGGAGAGGTACTCCTTGATGATGTCGTTCTGGGTGGTGCCTTGCAGACGGGAACGGTCGACGCCGGTGTCGTCGGCCCGGGAGACGTACAGGCCCAGGAGCCAGGCGGCCGGGGCGTTGATGGTCATGGACGTGTTCATCTGATCGAGGGGGATGCCGTCCATCAGCTCAGCCATGTGGCCTTTGTGCACGACCGGAACCCCTACCTTGCCGACCTCGCCCTTGGCTTGGGGGGCGTCTGGGTCGTAGCCGGTCTGGGTGGGCAGGTCGAAAGCGATCGACAGGCCCGTCTGGCCTTTCGACAGGTTGGTCCGGTAGAGCTCGTTGGACGCCCGGGCGGTCGAGTGCCCCGAATACGTGCGCATCACCCAAGGACGGTCGGGGACCGGGAGCCGGGCGGAGCCCGCACCGACCGGCACCGGTAGCGGCACCGGTGGCGAGGCCGGGTCGGCCGGGGTCCCGGCTTGAGGAGCGGCGATGGGCTCGGCCATGGCCGACATTCTCCCATTTCTGTGAGCGCAGTCTCCTCGACGCGCGCCATGGCGGGCCCGCTACCATATCGGCGGCAGCGGAGAAGGGGACCGCCATCCCAGGGCGAAGTCGACGGGTGCCCGACCAGTTCGGTGCACCCGTCCAGCCCTGCCTGCACCTTGTCCTGTACCCGCTACGGTGAGCGGCCGATGACTCAACTCGCGGGACCGTTGGCGTTGGTCGGTGGCGCCGAATGGACCGACGGCTGCGATTTCGACCAGCAGTTGTGGGAACTTTCGGGGAAGGCCGACGTCGTGGTGCTCCCGACCGCGGCCGCCTACGAGCATCCGCAGCGGGCCGTCGAGACCGCGTCCGCTTGGTTTGCGGCCTTCGGGGCCACCGTCAGAGGCCTGATGTTGCTCAACCGGCGCGACGCCCTCGACGCCGACGTCGCTGGTGAAATCCGGCGGGCGAAGTTCGTCTACTTGAGCGGGGGCTCGCCTTTGCACCTCCGTTCGGTCCTCAAGGACACCCCGGCGTGGACCGCGCTCGGCGAAGCCTGGTCTGACGGGGCGGTCTTGGCCGGCTCTTCTGCCGGGGCCATGGTCCTGTGCGACCCCATGGTCGACCCGCGCGGCGGAGCCCTTACCCTCGGGCTCGGCCTGATCAACCACGTGGCCGTCCTGCCCCACTACGACACTTGGTCCGAGGAGAAAGCCCACCGCACCGTGCAGCTGGCGACCGGGCACTTGCGCATCGCCGCCATTGACGAGCGCACCGCCCTCGTCCGGGACGGCGGGGGCGCGTGGCGGACCGCGGGAGCCGGGGGCGTTACCGTCTACGTAGACGGTAAGCCGACGGGTCTGGACGCGCTGGCGAACCGCTGAAGGGGGAGTCCCATGGTGGCGGGAACACCCGAATGATCCTGGTCGACGACGCCCGGTGGCCGTGGCGGGATCGGTTGTGGGCGCACCTCGTCAGCGACGAGAGCTACGAGGAGCTCCACACGTTCGCGGCGCGTTTGGAGATCCCTCGGCGGGCTTTCCAGGGTGACCACTACGACGTGCCGACCGAGTACCGGGAGCTAGCCATCGAGCAGGGCGCGCTGGCTGTAACAACCCGAGAGCTGCTTTCTCGTCTTCGCGCCGCGGGGCTGCGGCTCCCTCCCCGCTCCCGCCGTAAGGCGGCCGGGAGCAGTCAGCGGATCCCGTGATCGGCGGCCCAACGGATCAGCTCGTCCCGCCGGGTCAAGTGCAGCTTGTGCAAGATGTTGCGGACGTGGTTCTCGACGGTCTTCTCCGAAATGAAAAGCTCGCTCCCGACTTGTCGGTAGGTGTAGCCCCGACCGACGAGGCTCAGGACTTCTCTTTCGCGGTCTGAGAGCGGGTTGGCTCCGCTGCTCGTTCGAGCCACCCGTCTGAACTCGCCTAGAAGCAGGGTCGCGAGCTGCGGAGCGAACGGTGGGTCGCCGTGGGCGGCCCTCAGAAGCTGGCGGTGCAGCTCGGGACCCGGGGTCGACTTCGTCAGGTACCCATAAGCGCCGCTGGCCACGGCATCGAGGAGGTCGCGCTCGTGCTCGGAGACAGTGAACACGACGACTCTGACCGCCTCGCCGTGGCGAGCAACCGTCTCGCGGACGACTCGGAGGCCGCCGCCATTGGGCATGTTGAGGTCGCACACCACGAGCTGCGGCTGGTGGGTGTCTATCAGGGCGAGGGCCTCGATGGCGTCGCCGGCTTCGCCGACCACGTCGAACGGGGGACCCAAGTCGGCTTTGATCCCGGATCGAACGGTGGGGTGGTCGTCGGCGAGTACCACTTTGTAGACGGGACCCCCAGATTCGCCCGACACTGTCATCTCAGGAACGCCAGCTCGGCTTGCGCTCCGCCACCGGGATGGTGATGCGGACTTCGGCCCCTTCGCCGCCGGCCGACGCGAACGCGACCGTGCCGCCGACGTGCTCGATGCGTCCCCTGATGCTCTGGGCCATGCCCACTCCCTCGGTGACGGTGCCGGGATCGAAGCCGCAGCCGTCGTCTTTGACGCTCACGAAAAGCCCGCCGGATGACTCGTCGACGTCGGCGAACACCACCGCGCCCGTAGCCCGTCCGTGCTTGGCTGCGTTGGTTAGGGCTTCGGTCACGGCCCCACCCACGGCTTCCACCGTAGGCCCCTTCCGGTCAGCGACGTCGTCGCTGACGGTAACGGTGGCGATGGTGCCGGGCCAGGACCGCTCGAAGCGGCCTGCAGCCGACCGCAGCACGGCGCCCAGGCTGGCCTGGTCCTGATAGTCCCCGAACAGGTAGGCGCGCAGGTCCCGCTCCTGGTCACGGGCGAGACGGGCGATCTCCGGCGATGGCGATCTGCGCTCGATGAGGGTGAGCGTCTGGAGTACCCCGTCGTGCAGGTCACGGGCGATGCGGTCCCTTACCTCGGCCTCGGCCAGCTGCCGGTGGGTTCGGCGTAGGAGGCGGATCACGACTGCGCTGGCAGCTCCGAATGCGATCCATTCGATCGACGTCGATACCACGGCCAGCCAGACACGCCCGGTCTGGCCGGGCGCCCAGCCGCTCACCGCGACTGCTATTGCGCGCCCCCCGGCCAGCAGCGCGCCCGACCCGACACCCCACGTCATCCCGCCGGCCAGAGCCGCCACGAGGATCGTCGGCACGGGCCAGCTCCCGGCGAGGGTCTGGCCGGTGAGGCGGCCCTGCTCGACCCACCCGTCGGCAGCTACGACGGCGGCGGCGACGGCCAGCTCTGCGCCGACCCAACCTGGTCGCAAGCTCCGCTGCCAGGCGCCGTCTCGCAGGGCGATCGTCGCGGCGACGGTCGCCGCGCCGGTGAGGGCGACAGCGGCGACGGCCAACGGAGCGTGGTGGACCCGGTGGAGGTTGGCTAGCGCGACGACCGCGAGCCATATCCACGACGCCCACCGCAGTCCGGCAGCACCGACCAGGACACCTCGTTCCACGGCACCACGATGCCCTATCAGGCGAAGGTCCGCGGTGACGGTGGACGTTCCGAGACCAGCCGGCGGCGCCGCGCCGGAGGTGCGGTCGGATCCTCGCCGTCGAAGCGGTGAAGGAAGCGGTAGGACCAGAGTCCGACCGGTCCGGCGATGCTCAACGAGATCGACACGTTGATGGCTCCGGCCACGAGGGATTGGTCGCTGCTGCCGGGCGCCTTGATCAGTTCGGCAATCAGCTGGGTCGCGTAGATGAAGAGCCTGGCTCCACCGACTACCCCGCAAGCCCACAGGAGAGCTGTGCTTAGGTTTCGCCGGGGTGTGGACCAGACCGCCACGGGGTCATCACGATCCGCTCGTCTCGCCCACCGGTGGGCCCAAACGGCGAACGGCAGCACGCAAATCAGGACCGAGAGCCATACGGCGAGCGACTGGCGATGGAGCGGGCCGTCGAGGGCACCGGTGAGGATGTGGCCGGCGGTCCCGAGGGCCAGCGCCGAGACGCCGGTGGTCACGAGGAGAGCTGAGTATCCGAGGGTGTGCTCGTTGAATCGTTTCCGGTAATCCTCAGCGACGACGGTCGCCTGGGCCGCGGCCCAGCCTTGGCGCCGGAGCTGGTCTTGCACGCGACCGGGGTGCACTAGCGCCCGTTCGCACCCATCTAGCCATGTAGAAATGTCAGGTGTCGGTTGGGGTATGAATGTCTCGTTCACGTCGATCTCCATTTTCGTTGGAAGGTACGACGTAAGTAGACGACGGCGAGGGGCCGCCCAGAAACCCCCCAGGCAGAAATGGGGGCTGTCCCGGATGGCCTCGGCTCGGGCTAAGCCTTGTCGTCGAAGCCGAGGCGGGCTGTCATCATCTCTGAGGGTTCCGGTCGGGCGAAGTAATAACCCTGGGCGTGGGTGCAGCCGAGGCGGACCAGCTCGTTGGCTTGCAAGTCCGTCTCGACCCCTTCCGCCACTGTCTGGATGCCGAGCCTGTCGGCCAGGCGGATCACGGCCCCCACGATGATGCCGTCGTCGGGGTCGGTACCCAGGCCGGCCACGAAGGAGCGGTCGATCTTCAGGATGTCGACGGGGAAGTGCTTGAGATAGCTGAGCGACGAGTAGCCCGTTCCGAAGTCGTCGATGGCGAGGCTGACGCCCAGGTCTTTGAGGAGTCCCAGGACGTGCGCCGCTTTCCCGGCATCGGCCATGACCACCGTCTCGGTAATTTCGAGGGTCAGCTGCTCGGCCGGAAGGTTTGCCGTCTCGAGGGCAGCCCTGATGCGGTCGAGAAGGTAGGGCTCGCTGATCTGGCGGCCTGAGAGGTTGACAGCCACAGTGGGAGCCGGCTGGGAGCTGTCGAAAGCCCGCTGGCCCCACCGGCAGGCCTGGTGGCATGCCGTGTTGAGGACCCACTCGCCGATCGGCAGGATCAGTCCGCTGTCTTCAGCGATGGTCATGAACTCCGCCGGGCTCAATAGCCCCCGCTGGGCGTGCTGCCATCGAATCAGGGCTTCGGCGCCGATGACAGCGTCGTCGTCGAGCCGCACGACCGGCTGGTAGTGGACCCTGAACTGCCGCGCACTCAAGGCCCGTCGCAGCTCGGTTTCGAGCTCGAGTCGGCGGGCCGGGCTCCGGTCGGAGAAGGCGTCGTAGCTAACGAACTGGGCGCCACCCCGCTCTTTGGCGTGCTGGACCGCCCAGTCCGCCTCGCGCAACAGCTCGTCTGTGCTCGCACCTGGCCTTGCTGTTGTCGCCCCGACCGAAGCGCTCACGATCAGGTCGTGGTCTCCTATGCGTACCGCACCTCGCAGAGCCGCCAGCAGCCGGTCGGCTTCCTCCGATAGCTGTGCCTCGCTGGACAGCCCTTCACACAGGACCATGAACCTGGCCCCGCCGTAGCGGGCCAAGGTGTCGACGGGGCGGATCGTCCTACGCAAACGGGCACCCAGCTCGACGATGACCCGATCACCCCCGTGATGGCCGAAAGTGCTGTTGATCTGCACCATCTGGTCGATCTCGATGCACACCACCGCGATCAGCATCCGCTCCGGTCGCCGCCGCCGGATGGCCTCGTCCAAGCGGTCCACGAGGACCGCCAGCCCGGGAAGACCGGTGAGGGGGTCGTGCAGGCTCAAGTGCTCGATTTCCTCGTGGGCCAAGCGGGCTTCGATGGCTGTCGCCAGCAGCTGCGCGATCACTTCCAGCCCGTAGATGTTCGCCGTGCTTGTGGGAGCGTCGTTCGGGGCAAAGACGGCGATCATTCCCCACGGCCGGCCCCGCACCGTGATCAGCACCGCCAGCGAGCTCTCGCGGACCACCCCCGCCCCCGGTGTCATGCGGGCACTGAGGCGCACTCCCTCGTCCGGTCGCATCGGGTCGACGAAGACGGCATGCACCGGCCCGCCAAAACCCTGGACACCCACAGGGACCAGCTCGCCGTCTCGAATTTCGAGCACCAGCGCACCCGGCACCCCGTACAAGTCAGCCGCCGCTTTGCCCGCGTCGCCGGCCAGAGCGCTCATCGAAGCCCCGTCCCGAACGCGACGGCTGAAGTCGGACAGCACTCCTACCGGGTCGGTCCGCCCCGCCAAGTCCCGCGATCTCTCGACCCTTCGGTCCATACGTTCTCCTAACCGTCAGTCGGGAGAACAGAACCCGACCGCTCCTGGTCGAAACCGGTAACGAGAATGGTGTTAGCTACCCATATAACCACAAAACCGGCAGTTGGGACTGCAAGTCCGCCGTTATCAGTCGGCTTCGGTGATGGCCACCGACTCGATGACGACGCTCTCCGTGGGTTTGCCCGACTGGGTCCCGACGGACTCGATGCCTGAGACGACGTCGAGGCCGCTGATCACTTTGCCGAACAGCGAGTACTGAGGAGGAAGGCGCACACCGGATGGCCCGCTGATGACGAAAAACTGGCTGCCGTTGGTGTCGGGCCCGGCGTTGGCCATGGCCAACGAACCCAGCTCATAGCGACCGGGCGCCGGGAGCTCGTCGGCGAAGCGGTAGCCAGGACCGCCTCGGCCGGTGCCGGTCGGGTCGCCGCCCTGCAACATGAAACCGGGGATGATCCGGTGAAAGACGATCCCGTCGTAGTAGTGGTATCGGGCCAGGAAGACGAAGTTGTTGACGGTGTTGGGAGCCGCGATGGCGTCGAGGGCGATTTTCATGGTCCCCTTGGACGTCACCATCTCGGCGGTGTATCGCTTGGCGGGGTCGATGCACATAGGGGGCGGGCCGTCGAACTCTTGCTGCTTCGGGCTCGAGCCGTCGGCGGCGGGGCAGGGGCTGGACATTGACGGTGGCCTCCTCGAGGCTGGAGCGGTGGGGAACTTGTTCGTGATGCTGGTGGCTGGGACTCGGTGCCTAAGACTCGGTAATAGTCACCTTGACGATCTTGTGGTACACCTTGGGCGTCCCGGCAGTTGTTCCGTCGGAGTTGATCTTCTCGACGATGTTCAAGCCCGACGTCACTTGGCCGAACACGCTGTAGCTGGGCGTCAGCCCCGATCCGCCTCCTGGCACGACGATGAATATCTGGCTCCCGTTGGTGTTGGCACCGGAGTTGGCCATGGCGACCGCACCTGGGTCGTAGGCCGTTTTGTTCGACGGGAGCTCGTCATCGAACGAGTAGCCCGGGCCGCCGGACCCTGTGGCGGTGGGATCGCCGCCTTGGTCCATGAACCCCGGGATGACGCGATGGAACGTAATCCCGTCGTAATAGTGATAACCGGCGAGGAAGACGAAGTTGTTGACCGTCAGCGGAGCGTATTTGGGCAGCAGTTCGACCGTGAAGGTGCCGATGTCGGTGACGACGGTCGCGGTGTAGGTCTTTTTCGCGTCGATGCAGAACGGCGGCGCCGAGGAGAACTTGGTGTACCGCGGCGACGACCCGTCGAGGTTGGGGAACGGCACGTGTGCAGGAGCCGGAACGATCGAGACCGCCCGCCCAGAAGCGGGTTCCGCTCCGGTGCCCTTCGCGCCCGATGCCGGAGTGTTGCAGGACGCGCTGATGGCGGGAGCCGGCCGGGCCACCAATCCTGTCCCGATGGGGCTCGGCGAGGCGGCGATGGTCGTCGAAGTTGCGGAGGTGGTCGTGACCTTCTTGCCCTTGTTGCCCGAGGTCCCTGTGTAGACCGCCAGGCCGATGGCGACCGCGACCGCGATCACGATGATCGGGACAGTCCGGGTGTAGCGCTTGCGGCGCTTCTGGGCCATTTGGAGCTCGGCCATGCGGGCCCGGCGGTTGGCGTCCTGGCGGGCTCTCTTCTCGGAAGGCACGGGCGACCAAGCTAGTGCCCGCTGGCAACCCGGTGGGGCCGCACGCAAACGCGCTCGGGCTGCTTTGGGCCCCACTGGTACCCTGGCTTGCCGTGGCCTTGGTGGTGATGAAGTTCGGCGGGACGTCTGTCGCGGACGCCGAGCGCATGCGGGCCGTGGCCGACTACGTCGCTCGCACCGTGCGCCGGGGCAACCAGGTGGTCGTCGCGGTGTCGGCCATGGGCAAGGAGACCGACGAACTGCTCCACCTGGCCGGCCAGGTTTCCGACACCCGCCCGGGTCGCGAGATGGACATGCTGATCACAGCTGGCGAACGCAAGGCCATGGCCCTGCTCTGCATGGCTTTGCACGACATGGGCATTTCTTCGGACAGCTTCACCGGCAGCCAGGCCGGGATCATCACCGATACCGACCACACCAAGGCCAAGATCGTGGATGTACGGGCCGACCGCATCCGCGGCGCGTTGGCCCAGGGCCGGGTACCGGTCGTGGGTGGCGCCCAAGGGGTCTCTACCAATCGAGACGTGACGTTTCTCGGCCGCGGCGGCACCGATACGACTGCCGTCGCCTTGGCCCAGGCGCTCGACGCCGACGCGTGCGAAATCTATACAGACGTCTCGGGCGTGTACACCGCCGACCCGCGCGTCGTGCCGGAAGCGAGACGCCTTAAGCGGGTCAGCTTCGAAGAGATGTTGGAGCTATGCGCGTCCGGCTGCCCCAAGCCGGCCATGCGTTCCGTGGAGTTCGCCCGCAATCACGGGGTCCGGCTCCACGTTCGCTCGGCTTTCACCTGGGAGCCGGGTACTTGGATCGAGGAGGAAGACCCCGAATTGGAGCAGGCCATAATCTCGGCTGTGACCTCGGATACGTCCGAGGCCAAAGTGACCGTGACCGGCGTTCCCGACCATCCGGGCATAGCCGCGAGGCTTTTCCGGGCCTTGGCCGAACGGTCGATCAACGTCGACATGATCCAGCAAAACGTATCCCTCGCTGGTACGACGGACATTTCCTTTACGGTCCCCCACGAGGACCTTCTCACAGCCGACGAGGTGAGTCGCAGCCTGCAGGCCGAGATCGGTGCAGATCAGGTGCTGGCCGACCCCGACGTCGCCACCGTCTCCATCGTCGGTGCCGGCATGAAGACCCATCCTGGGGTGTCGGCGACCATGTTCGAGACTCTGGCCAACGAGGGCATCAACATCGAAATGATCTCCACTTCGTCGATCCGCCTCACGTGCGTAGTGCGCGCCGACGTGGTGGACAAGGCGGTGGTCGCGCTGCATCGGGCCTTCAAGCTGGAAGGCGAGTAGATGCCGACGGTGGGGATCTACGGGGCGACGGGTCAGGTCGGCGCTGTTCTGCGGACCGTGCTCGAATCACGACGATTCCCACATGAGGGCTTGCGCCTGTTCGCCAGTTCGCGCTCAGCGGACCGGGTTCTCGAGGGAGTCACCGTCGAGGACGTGGCCACCGCCGATCATGGGGGCGTGGACGTCGCCCTTTTTTCCATGGGTGCCTATGCGTCCAGGGAGTTCGCACAAAAGGTGGCCGTCGCGGGAGCAATCGTGATCGACAACTCCTCCGCCTGGCGCATGGACCCCCGCTGCCCTCTCGTGGTGCCCGAAGTCAACGTCGCCGCCCTGAACAGCATCCCGATGGGAATCGTGGCCAACCCCAACTGTACGACGATGGTCTGCATGCCGGTGCTGGCCCCGCTGCACGCCGAAGCCGGACTCGAGAGGATCGTGGTATCAACCTACCAGGCCGTATCGGGGGCGGGTCTGTCGGGTACGGCGGAGCTGGAGGAGCAGGTGCGGGTGGTCGGCGACAAGGCTGCCGCTCTGGCCTACGACGGCGGGAGTATCGAGTTCCCGCCCAGCAAGACCTTTCCGGGACCGATCGCATTCAACGTGCTGCCACACGCCGGCAGCCTCGCCGGGGACGAGACTACCGAGGAGGTCAAGTTCCGCGATGAGAGCCGGAAGATACTCGGCATCGCCGACCTCGCCGTGTCTGTGACTTGCGTCCGGGTGCCGGTCTACACCGGGCACTCGCTGTCCCTCAACCTGACTTTTGGCGATCGGCTCAGCCCCGAGCGGGCCCTGCAAATTCTGAGCAACGCTCCGGGTGTTGAAGTAGTCGACGTGCCGACCCCGCTTCTGTCGGCCGGCGGCGACGCCTGCCTGGTCGGCCGGGTTCGCGCCGACCACAGCGATCCGAGCGGACGAGGTATCACCTTGTTTGTTTCGGGCGACAACCTGCGCAAAGGGGCGGCCCTCAACGCCGTACAAATCGCCGAGGCGCTGGTGGAGCGGGGTATCGTCGGGGCCGGCGCTTCTTGAGCGTGAGCCAGCTCGACGACCTGGCCGCTTCT
>Ga0302324_100026390_pt1 | contig 11104 bp, 5 predicted proteins | sample Palsa_T0_1_FD_201949 | JGI IMG/M metagenome (GOLD analysis project Ga0302324, IMG submission 201949) | Peat permafrost microbial communities from Stordalen Mire near Abisko, Sweden - Palsa_T0_1 | ecosystem: Environmental > Terrestrial > Soil > Palsa > Peat permafrost | place: Sweden: Abisko... | reverse complement strand
CCCGTCTTTATCCGTTTTTATCTCAACCACAAAATCTCAACCGCAAAATCTCAACCGCAAAATCCCAACCGCAAAATCCCACACGTAAAATGGAGAAGCAAGTCAGGCGCTTCGGGGAGCGGCCTTGCGGGCGACCCCGAGAAGATAGCGCGGCTGCAGGTGCCATGCGGCCACATAGGGCTGGATTTCGCCGTCTACGTCGCACTCGCGCTCGTCAAATTCCCTGCGCTGCGGCGGGGCCGCGGCTTGGCCGCGGAGCAGGCGGCGGACCGCGCTCCGCATGCCAAACCGCTGCAGCGCTCCCGCGATTGTGGTCTCCGCCAGGCGCAGCCAATAACTTTCGCGGTTCTGCGCGTACAACGCCACCTGGCTGAATCCGTCTTCCAGAAAGCCGGCAAATTCGGCCGCGGTGAATTCGCGGACGTGATGGGGATTCCGGTTCTTCCAGCCATTCATGGTGCGGTTGGGGGTCGAGCAGATGAGCAGGCCTCCCGGCCTCAGCACGCGCTGGCACTCCCGCAGGAATTTGCGCTGGTCGCGCAGGTGTTCGATGGTCTCAAAGGAAACCACGGCATCGAAGGATTGATTGGCCAGCGGCAGATTCGCGGCATCGCCCAACTCGAAGCGGCAATCCCGGTAGGCGGCCCGGGCATAGGCCACCGCCGCGGCGTCGATGTCGAGCCCAAGGCAGCTGCGCGCCCCCGCCCTTAGAAGATAGTGCGTGCCCATGCCGGTTCCGCAGGCCAGGTCGAGTATGTCCAGGTCGCGGACCCGCCGGCCGGCAAAGACGTAGCGGGTTTCGTGCTCGCGCAGCACCGGCTCGGGCGTCTTTCCGGGCACGATGCGCTCGCCGGTATAGGGCAGGCTACCTCCTCCGGCGCCGGCTGCGGGCAACACCTCTCGTTCCGCAATCATGCGGCACTCCAGTTTTTCACCGCGCTGCGCACCGGGCCACACAGGGTCAGAACCGAGGCGCGGTCGGAATCGTCCAGCACATGGTTCCACACCGCCAGGACAAAGCCGCCCAGCCAGATCAAGGTGAGGGCGGCTTCGAGGGGGAGGTTGTGCAACGCCGTCTTGGTCACCATCATCGCCAGCCCCAGCATGCCCAGCACCGCCACACTCCGCAGCGTGCCTTGGGGCGGGAACGACCGCGGGGAGAGAGAGCACAAGCGCCAGGCCAGGACGAGCAACAGCAGAAATTCCACGCCGGCGCGCAGCGACCATGCCGCCGCGGCGCCGGCGATGCCATGGTGCCGGATCATCCCCAGCGAGAAAGCGAAATAGGGAACCAGTTCCGCCAGAAAGAGTTTGGCCGTGGCCTCGGGCCGGCCCAGACCCTGCAGGAAACAGTAGGGGACGTGGGCGAAGCAGTTGACGAACACGCCCGCCGCCAGAATCCGCAGCGCCCCCGCGCTGCGGGCGGCAAAGTCGGCGCCCAGCCAGGCTTGCAGAATCTCCGCCGCGAACAAGACCACCACCAGCGCGGCCGGGGCCAGGAGCAGCAGCAGGAAGCGCAGCGAGCGCGAGTACAGCGCCTGCAGCTCTTGCCTCCGCCCGCGGCCGAGCGCGCTGCAGGCCGGGAACACGGTGGCGGTCAGGCTGAGGGGAATCATCCAGAGTTTGGTGACCGCTTCGAAAGGGGCGGTGTAGTAGCCCACCATGGCCACGGGAAGAACCGCCCCGATGAGGAAGCGGTCGGAGGAAAGCAGCAGCGGATTCACCAGGTTGGCGACCGTGATCCAGCCCCCGAATTTCAACAAAGGAGCCAGGTGAGAGCGGTGCCAAGCCATGCCCTGGCGCAGCCCCGGCGTGACTCGCAGGCACAACAGCAGGTGCAGGCCCCACGCCATCGCCCTCCCCACCGCGAGCACGGCCACGACCGGAACCAGGCTGTCTGAAAAGGGCAGAACCAGCAGCGGCCCGGCGAAGGTCAAGATTCCCATGGGAATGCGCAAAGCGTTGATCAGGTCGAAGCGCTGCTGCGCCTCGAGCACCCCGCGCAGGCCGGCGGTGCCGATGATCACCGGCAGGGAGAGCGCAAGCAGATAAAACGCCCGTAACGTTTCTCCCGAGAGCCACGGCGGAACGCTCAGCACACGCTGCACCAGGCACCGCGACAGCAGCAGCATCACAGCCGCTCCGGTCAGACCCAGCAGCAGCAGGAGCAGCAGCGAAGTCCAGACGATGGCGGGCACCTCCTGTTCCTCGCCCGCGCCCAGCTTCCGGGCGACCAGCTGGGTCAGGGCCCGGCCAAGGCCCAGATCGAAGAAGCTGGCGTAGCCGATGAGCGCCCAGGCCAGGGCCAGCACCCCGAACCGCTCCGGCCCCAGGCGATGGATCAATACCGGAATGGAGAACACCGCCACCAGCATGGGCGTGCCGTTGCCCAGAAGGTTCCACACCACGTTGCGCGCCAGCCGGGGACCGCTGACCAGGCGCCGATGCGGAGGCCAGGCAGTCGGGCTCGGGGGGGGCGCTATGGCGTGCGTGGCGGGATGCGCGCGGTCGTCCATGGTTCCGTGGTTCCGTGCGATTGGTTCCGTGCGATGGTTCCGTGCGATGGTTCCGTGCGTGTGCAACTGTTCCGTGCGACTGCTCGGTGCGATTTTCCAGCTCCGATTTTTAGTCGGCGGCGGCGGCCTTGGCGGTTTCGCGGCGGCGGTCGTTGCGAAAGCTGCGCCAGTTCACCCGCGGCAGCAGCAGCGACGGGTCGATGCGGTCTTTATATTCGAGGGCGATGTTCATCAGGGAGTCGAGCAGGGCGGAAGAGAGCAGGTGCGGTTTGAGGCCCAGTTCGGCCAGCTTGGTGTGCCTGGCGTTGTAATAATGATCCTCGGCCTCCACCCGGGGATCGGGCAGGTGTTCGAGGGTCACGCTCAGCCCCAGCTTGCCCGCGGCGGCCTGCACCAGGCGGGCCAGCTCCAGCACGGAAAACTGCTCGGTAAACTGGTTGAAGACCCGGAACTCGCCCCGGCCCGCGGGGTTCAGGCAGGCGATTTCGATGCAGCGCACGGTGTCCCGGATATCGAGGAAGCCGCGCGTCTGCCCCCCCTTGCCGTACACCGTCAGGGGATGTCCCACCGCCGCCTGCACGCAGAAGCGGTTCAGCGCCGTCCCGAAGACTTCGTCGTAGTCAAAGCGATTGACCAGCGCGCCGTCGAGCGCGGTCTGCTCGGTCACGGTGCCATAGACCACGCCCTGGTTTAGATCGGTGGCGCGCAGGCCCCAGATGCGGCAGCAGAAGGCGATGTTGTGGCTGTCGTGCACCTTCGACAGGTGGTAGAACGAGCCCGGCTGCTTGGGAAAGGGCAAAACATCTTCGCGGCCGTTGTGGCGGATCTTGATGTAGCCCTCTTCGATATCGATGTTGGGGGTGCCGTATTCGCCCATGGTTCCGAGCTTGACCAGATGGCACTGCGGCTGGAATTCCTGGATGGCGAACAGCACGTTCAGCGTCCCCACCACGTTGTTCACCTGGGAGAAGACGGCGTGCTGGCGGTCGATCATCGAATACGGCGCCGAACGCTGCTCGGCGAAGTGCACCACCGCTTCGGGCGCGAACTGGCGGAACAGCGCGGCCAGGAATTCGTAGTCGTTGATGTCGCCCACAAACGATTCGACCTCCCGGCCGCTGGCCTCCCGCCAGGAGCGCAAGCGCTCCGGCAGGCTGCGGATGGGGGTCAGGGTGGGGGCGCCCAGCTCGTGGTCCCAGAGGCGGCGGTGGAAGCTGTCGGCGATGCCGATTTCGTGGCCACGGTGCGAAAGATAGAGCGCGGTCGGCCAGCCACAATAGCCGTCGCCGCCAAGCACGAGAATCCTCATTTTTCCTCCAAAGTTGAAATCCTTGCTGGTTTGGGTCAGTTCTTTGAGTCTGAGTCTGAGTCTGAGTCTGAGTCTGGGTCTGGGTCTGGGGCCGCGGGCGGGCGGCGCTCCAGGCGAAGCCACCAGCGGTGGGTCAGGGCCTGGAAGCGCGAGCCGTTGGGCGGCGCCCAGGGCATGCGCGCGTCCAGGGTGCGCACCACTTCCTCGAGCAACAGCTTCTGCGGATCCTCCGCCGGCACGCCCTGCCAGCGGGCGCGCAGCAGCACGGCCAGCGCGGACACGACCAAGGTGAAGAAAGTGCCGAGGACGATAATGGGCGCGCGCGGCGGGAACGACCGGCGCTCGGGAACCTCGGGGGCGTCGAGCAGACGCACGCTGGGAATCTCCTTGGCCTCGGCCACTTTGGCCATCTCGTATTCCTGGGTGAGGGTCTCAAACACCGCTTCCTGCACCCGGGTGCGCCGGTAGAGATCGGCATAGGGAACGCCCAGAAGCGGGAGCTGGCGCAGCGAAGGATAAAGATCAAGATCGGGATTGCCGGAGGCGGCGGCCTCGGCGCCGAGCTGCCCTGTGCCGCCGGGCTTGTCTTCGCGCGTCTTCACTTCGCCTATCGTCGCTTCGCCCATCATCTCTTCGCCCATCTTCCTGTCTTCGCCGGTCTTCTCTCCGCCGGCCTGTTCTTTTTCTCTGCCGCCCAATTGCGCCATCCGGCTCTGCAGTTCGGCGATGCGGGCGGTCAGGGAGCGTATCCGGACGTTGTGGTCGGAGTAAATCTGCTTCAGGCCCTGCAGTTCGGACTGGGCCGCGATCAGCTGGCCTTCGAGGCTGGCCGCCGCCCCCACCATGGCCCGGCCCTGTTCCTTGATATCGACGGCGGCATTGCGGCTGGCAAACTGGCTGAAATCGCGCTCCGCCTCCTCCAGCTCCTGCCGCACCTGGGCCAGCCGCCCTTCGAGAAAGATGCGCTCGCGCCGGGCCGACGAGGTGGTGAGCTGGCTCACCACCGCATTCAGCTCGGCCACATACTCCTGCGCCAGGGCGGCGGCGCGCTGGGGATCGCGGTCGGCGACCGAGATGGTGATGATCCCGCTCTTGCGGTCCTCCGCGATGGTGGTGTTGGCGGCCAGGGCCTTGCGCGCTGCTTCCTCAAAGCGCACGCCGTACACCCGGCGCAGATCGAAGCGGGCGATCAGGGCGTCCTCGACCGTGCGGCTGCCCAGAATTCCCACGAAAAGATCGCCCGAATTCTTCAGCCCCAGCATCCCTCCGGCCAGCCCGCCCAGCGGGCCGTTGAGCTTGCTGGCCAGGGAGGCGGCCAGGGCGAGGCCGGAGGAGCTTTGATCGTCGGGGGGCATCAGCTGCGCGCTGGACTGAAAGCGCTGCGGGATCAAAAAAGCGAGCAGCGTACACCCGAGGCAGCCCCAGGCCGAGATGCGGAATAAAAACCGGCGCTCGCCCCACAGCAGCCACAGGCGGGCGACGGCGCGCGCGGAAGCGCTTTCCCCGGCGCCGTCCAGGGCGGCAGATTCCGCCGCGGCGCGGCTTCCGCCCAGCGCCTGGAATTCAGGGTTGGCAATGGTTGCCATGAGAGCGGGCGCGCCGGTGGCCGCGGTTTATCGGCCCCCGCTCCCGCCCCGGCCGGGCCACAAGGTGAGCTGCAACGAGGCGGTCACATTCGACTGCGCCCCCGCCGGCAGCACCGGAAAATGCCACCGCTCCTGCTGGACCACGGTGGAAAGGCTGGCGCTCGGAGCGAGCGCCCAGTCGGCCCGCGCGGTGAAATCGCGCAGGGTGCCGCCGGCCAGAAAGCCCGGGTCGACGTTGTTGTGCCGGTAGCCCAACTGCACCTGGGTGCGCGGGGAAAGGTGGCAGGTGAGCCAGCCCTGTTCGCCCCGGCCCCGCCGTCCCACCCAGCTGCCGATCAGGTTGCCGTCATTGGTGTAGCCCGAGCGGTAGCGCCCGTCCCAGTAAAAGGCGCCCGGGCCGAAGTGCCCGGGAACGTTCAAATCGGTGGTCACTCCTTCCAGGCGCAGCTCGACCCGGGCCAGCCGGGGCAGGCGCGGAAAATACATTCCCGGGTTGAGGGCGGGGCGGCTGGAGCCGAGCGGGGAATATTCGTCGATCACCATGGCGTCGGCGTAGAACTGGATCCGGTCGCGCAGCCGGGGCAGGCGGTAGCTGAAATCGCACTCCGAGAGCCGCTTGGCCGGGTTGTTCCCGGTGCTCACCCGGTGGGAATAAAGCGTCCGCAGAAAATTGCCCCAGGTGAAGGGATTGCCCGGGCCGCCAAACTGGGCCGTAAAGCCCATGCCAAATTCGAGGTTGGGCGTGGGATGGAAGCTGAGCTTGGTGCCGTGCAGAAACGGCTGCGAGGCCAGCCCGGGACCGAACAACTGGGGCGTGAACTCCCAGGTCTGGCCGGAGAGGCGGCCCAGAAAAAACTCCGAACGCACCCGGCCGAGAAGCTTCGAAAGGATTGGGACTTCATACGGGGTCACGGCGTCGATGCGCAACATGGTCAGGGGCGCGGCGTTGTTGCTGAACAGAAGCGGCCCGGATGCGCCCGGCCCCAGCCACAGGCTCTGTGGGCCGAACGAGACTTGCACGCCGTTGACGGTGAAGGCGGCCGCGCCCTGCAGCAGACGCACCCGGTCGATCTGCGCGGAGGCGTCGGGAACCGGAGAAACCCCGTCCACCGCGGCCGTGGCCGCCAGCACCGGGGGCGGGTCGGAGGCCACGGCGGGCGCGTGCTGATATTCTCCCTGGACAAAAAACGAAAGCGGCCCGGCCTCGGCATGCCCCGTGACTCCGGCGACGGCGTTGAAGCCCTCGCCATAGGGGCGCCCGTAGTCATTCACCAGGGTTTGACCGAAGTGAAAGCCATCGCGCAGCGGCTTGCCCGCGAGGGTGGTGGTCCGCACATAGACCGAATCCAGGGTGGCGCCGCGGTTGGCCGATCCATCCAGCCGCGCGGACTCCGCGCGGAATTCCCCGGCCAGCGCGGCCAGCGTCTGGTCCCCCCCGCTGCCCCCGGTTCCCGAGGGGACGCGGTCCTCCGCCTCTTCGAGCAGCCGGGCGCATTCGAGGCGGGTCCAGGGGCGGATCCCGGCGTAGGCCCCCTGCACCACCCCGAGGGCAATGAGACGATCGAAGGCGGGATAGACCCAGCTGTCGATCGGAACATAGGGCGAACCCATGTTATCGGGCGACCGGGAGTGCTCCCGCGGCGGGCCGTTATCCTCCCCGGCCGCGCCCCAGGCGCCGCCACCCAGATCGCGGTCGGCATGCGCCCGATAGACCTGCCGCGACAGATACCAGCCCAGCGCGCTGCCCACCAGCGCATCGGAGGCGAAGTGCTGCCGGCCCGTCACCCGGGTCACGGTCACCGCCGAGGCCAGCCCATAGGCCAGGGTCTGGCTCAACCGGCCGGGATACTCGTGCGCCCACACCCCGGCCACCGACCAGGCGACGGCGGCGTGCTCGGAGGGAAACGAGCTGCCCCCGGCGAAGAACGAGCCGTGGCCATTGCCCTGGGCGGGGCGCTCGCGCCCGGTCGCCGCTCTCAGCACGTAGGCCGCGAGGGCGCTGTTGAGGGCCGCCTCGCCGCCGAGCAGTCCGGCTTCGGCCAGCCGGTCGTTGCCCTGGACGCGGCCCAGCAGAAACGAGCCGGCTCCCACGCCCGCCAACGAAAAGACCGCGTAGTTCGAAATCTTTCTGCTGCTCTGCCCCTGCGAGAGGGGAACCTGCCGCGAAATCCAGCTGTCGCTGGCCACCACCGCGGCGGTGCCGCCGGCCGCAGGCACAATCCAGGACAGATCCTGACGCCGCCAGCGGAGCGGCGCGCTCCAGAATTGCTCCTGATCCTGTTCGAGATGTTTCACGAAGGGCGACAGCATGCGGTTCTTGGGATCCTCGCCGGGCGGCAGATCGTAACCCCGGCGGGGCGCGCTCTCCGTTGCTTTCACCGTTGCTTTCACGGCTGCTTCCACCGCTGCTTTCACCGCCGCTTCCACCGTCTCCCCCGCGGCCGCAAAGCCTGGGGGCGCCGTCCCGCGCGCCGGCGCAAGATTTTCCACCTGGGCCTGCCCGGCGAGGCTGAACACGGCGGCAAACAATGCCGATCCCACGCGCTGGCCCATCGCGCTCATACCCGGCCGGTCAGAAGCTTCTGCCCACCTGGATGGCGATGCCCACGGCGTAGGCCAGTTGCGCCGATTCGAGCGTGGTCTTCCATTTGGTGGTGCCGCTGAAGGCCTTTTCCGGCACCATGACCAGGTCCCCCGGCTGCAGGGCGCTGTGCAGGGCGCCTCCGCCCAGCGCGCCGCCCGAACCGCCCACCACAAAGCCATCCGCCCGGATGATAAACAGGGCCTTGCGGTTGGCCATGTTGGTGGGCCCTCCGGCCTGGGCCAGATACCAGCCGGCGCTTTTCCCCGGCTTGTAGGCCACCGCAGTCGGGTTATAGACCGCGCCATCGACCATCACGAAGTTGGGTTTCTTGGGGACATACAGCGAGTCTCCGGCGCGCACCGCAATGTCGGCCGAGGTGTTCTCCCAGCGGCCGAGGTCGGCGGTGATGCGGATGGCCAGCCGTCCGCTGGGGGGCGCGGTCTGCAGTTTTTCAAGGGCGGCGTGCCATTGATCGACCGCCGCCTCTTTGGCGATCTTTTCGCTGGCATCGGAGGCGGGAATCAGGGTCAGGCTGCTGCCGTCCATCTCCACCTGGCGCAGCAGCTGGCTGCGGTTGGCCCGTTCCAGTTCGCGGATCTGGGCCCGCTCGAGAATCACGCCGTAGGGATAGGCATCGCTGCGGAAGCCGCCGGCGCGCTTCAGGATCGAACTCAGGCGCTCGCCCTCCTCAATGCCATAGGTGCCGGGATGCAGCACCTCGCCGGTCACCGCGATGGTGGCGCCCACATCGCGCCAGCCCGCCAGTTCGCGGACGGTCAGCACATCCCCGTCCCGCAGGCGCACGTCGGTGTCGGGCTCGCCCGCCAGGGCGCGGGCCAAGGCCAGGGTGGTGTGCTCGCCGACCACCTTGCTGCCCTGCAGCACCTCGTAGCGGGTCAGGTCGGCGGTCTCGGCATAGGCGCCGCGCTTCAGCCCGCCCGCCAGCCGCACCAGTCCCGCCGCCGTCATGTTCGCGCCCAGCGCATACTTCCCCGCCTGCGCCACCTCCCCCTCCACCTGGACCGTCGGCGGGTCGGCTTTGCCCAGATTCTTGTGGATAAACAGCCGGTCGCTGGGCGCGAGCGTAAGGTCGGCGTCGGGGTCGCCGGCGAGGGCCTTGCCGAGGTCCACGCTGGTGACGTGCAGCTGGCCGTCGGGGGTGCGGTGAAACAGCTGGGCATCGCTGAGCCGGGCGTCGGGCGTGGTTCCCCCCGCCAGAAACACGGCCTCGCGCAGGCTGGTCTGGCCGTTGGTGAGGTGGTCGCCGGGATGCCGGACCTCGCCGCTGACCGTAATCACCGGCGGCGCCTCAAAATCGAAGCGCCCGAAGATGCGCACCGTGTCGAAGGGCTGGAGCGCGATGTCGTTGCTTCCCGCCATGGCGTCGCCCAGATGGAAGGCCAGCACCACGGGCGCGTAATCGGGCGGCCGCAGGCGGATGATTTCGGCGTGGCCGAGCGCGGGTTCGGGCAGCAGTTCGTTGTAGGAACGCACCAGGTCGGTCACGCGCATGCCTTCCCGGTAGGCATATTTGCCGGCATGAAAGACGTGCCCGTCGAGATAGACGGTCTTCTCGCTGAAGGGCAGAATGGGCGAGACCCGGATTTGGTCGCCATCCTGCACCGGAAAATCGGCCAGGACGCGGTTCGCCTCCTCCCGGTCGTTTCCCGCCGGCAGGTCGACGCGCAGCATGGTGCGGTGTTCGTGGGCCAGGACGCGCTCGATCTCGATGTGGCGGAGCGTGCCCGAGGTCAGAACCCCGCCCGCCAGCTCCAGCGCCTCCGCCAGCTTGCTCTCGCCCTGCAGTTCGTAAATGGCGGGACGGCGCACCATACCCTCCACCGTGATCTCCGGCCCCAGGGGCGGCACCTGAATCGTGTCTCCGCCTTCGAGGCGCTGCCCGCCGGGGCGCACGCCGTGCAACAGCAGCTGGTAGACGTCGAGGCATTCGAGCAGCTGGTTGCCCCGGCTGTGGCGCAGCCGGCGCAGGGAGCCGCGGGCGGTCGGCCCGCCCGCCAGATAGAGCGCATTCAAAGGCGTCGCCAGGGCGCTTACGTCATAGGCCCCGGGCCGGACCACGTCGCCCACCACGTACACCCGCACCGTGCGCAGCCGCGCCAGGGAGACGTCGGCTTGGGCCTCGCGATACTGCGTGTGCAGGGCATGCTGCACCAGCTGCTGCACCTCGCCCAGGGTCTTGCCCGCCACCTGCACTCCGCCGGTCTCCGGCAGAGTCAGCACCCCCTGCCGGTCCACGGCGCGCTGCAGGTGGCCGCTGACGCTGCCCCAGATCTCGATGGATAGCCCGTCGCCCGGCCCGACCACGTAGTCGGGGCCGACCGGGTTATCGAGCGGAAGCTGGTCGAAGTTGCCGCTTCCGTTGTGGAACAGATCCATGCCAAACCGCTGCGCCACGGGCTGGCTGCGGGAGACTTGCTGATAGAGGTCGTAAAGCGAGGGCACGTCGGCATAGGGATTGGGCTGGTGGCGAATGGCAGGCTGCGCGTACCGGGGCGGGGAGCTGCGGTCCCAGGTTCCGCGCTCGGGCGAGCGCGGGCGCGGCGGATTTTCCCCGCTGCGCGAACTCGGCCGGGTGGAATCGGAGAAAAAAGGCGAAGCACCTGCGGCCGAGTTAAAGGCAGACATGGAGGCCTGCCCGCGCCCGGCAGAACTACCATAGGCTCGCCCCCGTCCCGGGCTGGAATCGGAGGGCTCGGCCAGGCTGGCGCTTAACACTCCCGGCAGTTCTGCGACGCTTACCCGAGGCCCGGCTCCGTCCTCGGCGGTCAACCCTCCGGGAGCGCCGAAATCCGGCGCAAAGTCCGGCGCGAAGTCCGGAACGAAGTCCGGAACGAAGTCGCGCGCGGGGGCGGCTGCGTAGTCTTGCGGAAACCGATTCTCGGATGCCGGTTCCGCAACCCCACCCTGTTCCGGAGGGATGGGCCAAGGCTCCGTTTCGAGGGGCGGGCTGGGCTCGAGCCGCTCATGGGTCGACCAATATTGGTTCTCCTGTTCCCCCAGGGCCGACTGCGATTCGCCGCTCCCGCCCGGCTCCCGCGCGGCCGGCAGTCTCCGCTCCCGGGTCTGCCCTGACTCCTCGACATTGGGC
>Ga0302324_100026388_pt1 | contig 11104 bp, 10 predicted proteins | sample Palsa_T0_1_FD_201949 | JGI IMG/M metagenome (GOLD analysis project Ga0302324, IMG submission 201949) | Peat permafrost microbial communities from Stordalen Mire near Abisko, Sweden - Palsa_T0_1 | ecosystem: Environmental > Terrestrial > Soil > Palsa > Peat permafrost | place: Sweden: Abisko... | reverse complement strand
GTCCAGGTAATTCCGCGGATGGTGGTGTCGGTGGTGGATTTGGTCTGATAGACGACCTTTCCGACGCTGGAGCGGTCTGCGCCCACCGACACGCAGGACCGGCATTCGGAAGCAATGGCCTTGTAATCGTCGTATCGAACGTCTCTCCGCTTCTGGAACTCGAGATACTCGTCGACAGTCAGGAAAGTTTGCGGCATCTTCCTGACCGTGATCACGCTGGCGCCATAGGTGTTGATCTTGCTGGTCACAAATTTCTTTGCGCCGTTGGTCAGGGTCACCACGGTGATCACAGACGCCACCCCGATAACCACGCCGAGAAGCGTCAGGACAGTGCGAAGCCTGTTGGCCCACAGGGATTGCAGCGCGAGTTTGAGGGCTTCAATAAAATGCATGGCAATCCGCGGGTGGGAGTCAATCCGAGCTTCACGGCGATGCTTGCTTAGTGAAGATGATACGCAGTATTTGACGCCCTGGTTCCCAATTCGTGAAACGATTGATCCGAGACAAGTTATTCGTAGCGAAGCGCTTCGATGGGGTCGAGATTGGCGGCCTTGTAGGCGGGATAGATGCCGAAGACCAGGCCAATGCCGCAGGAGACGCCGAAGCCGACCATTACCCAGAGCGTGGACAGGGTGGCGGGCAGGCCGATGGGCAGGTAATAGACGATATAGGTGATGACCGCGCCTACCAGGATGCCAAAGACGCCACCAACGGCGCACAGGGTGATCGCTTCCATGGTGAACTGCGTGAGGATGGTGCGCTTGGTGGCGCCAATGGCCTTGCGGACGCCGATCTCGCGGGTGCGCTCGGTTACTGACACGAGCATGATGTTCATGACGCCGACGCCGCCGACCATGAGCCCAACAGACGAGACCGCGACCATGAAGCCGAACAAACCGCCGGTGATGTTGCCCCACAGCTTGGTAAGAGTGTCGGGGCCGAAAATTTCGAAGTTATCTTCCGCCTCCACTTTAACGTGCCGCCGGATGCGCAGCATCTCGCGGACTTCCTCCTGGACGAGGTCCTTGTTTTTTGGGTCGTCGTACTTGACCCCGATCCCCACATCCAAAATCTCCGGATGCAGGGAGTGGAAGGTTCGAAAGGGGAAGATAAGCTCGTTGTCTTCCGGATTCTTGCCGCTGCCGAAGGGCTGCTTCTGCTTGTCGAGTACGCCGATGACAGTGAACAGGCTGGTGCCGACGGTGATCTGTTTGCCGATGGGGTCCTCACCGTTGACGAACAGCTCCTCTGATGCGTCGTGCCCCAGAACTACCACCTCCGCGTGGCGCTGGTCCTCTTCGTCGTTGAAGAAGCGGCCTTCCTGCAAGACAAGATTCTGGGTATCGGTAACCTCAGCGGTATCGGCCTTGAGAATCGCGCCCGCCACCTTGTGGCCCTCATACTTAGCGCTTATATCGCCCAGCTCGAATGCCTTGGTGTAACGGATTCCGGCGTCCGTCGCCGCGACATGTGGCAGCGTACGCAGGGCCAGAGCGTCCTCGAGGGTAAGCTTCTTGCGCGTAAGTTGCTCCGTGGTGGGGCGGCCGATGGCAAACGGAATGTGGTAGACCCAGAGGACATTGGATCCGAGCGAGTCGGCGAAGTCGGTGACGCGGTTGTTGAGGCCGTTGATGACCGATGAAATGACGATCACGGTGGTGACGCCGATGACAATTCCAAGGATGGTGAGCCCCGAGCGCAGCTTATTCGCGCGCAGCGTGTCAAGCGCCATTCTTACGGATTCCCTTGCCTGTCCCTGCGCCATAGAAATCAGCTCCTAGCTGCCTTTAGAGTTCCGCCCTCAGCGCAACTACCGGGTCCAGTTTCGCGGCTTTGCTGGCGGGATAGACGCCGAAGAAGATGCCGGTGGCGGTGGCCATGGTCAAGCCCAGCAGCACGCTCCACAACTGAACGCTGGTGGGGAAGCCGATGATCAGCGTGATCAGTTTGGCTACGATGACTCCACAGAGTACACCGATAAGTCCACCGATTGCCGCCATGGTGCCGCTCTCGATGAGGAACTGCAGCAGCACGTCGCGCTGCCTGGCGCCCAGCGCCTTGCGCACGCCGATCTCGCGCGTGCGCTCGGTTACCGAGACCAGCATGATGTTCATGATGACAATGCCGCCCACCACCAGCGAGATGGACGCGATGCCGATAACCACGTCGAAAAAGATGGCAGAGATCTGCTTCCAGATGTCGAGGAAAGTGTCGTTGGTCTGGATCTCGAAGTCGTCGTCCTGGCCGACCGCATTGTGGCGGCGCGCGCGCATTATCACCCGCACTTCATCCTTTGCCCGCTCCATGGATTCGGGCGTCCCGCCGGCGCGGGCGTAGATGTTGACCGAATCGTTGTAGCCGTAGGTTTGCTGGTAGGTGGAGATGGGCACGGCGACCCAATTGTCCTGGGACTGGCCGAGCATTTTGCCCTGGCGGTCGCCCACGCCCACCACAGTGAAGGGAATGCCGCCGACGCGGATCTCCTTGCCGATGGGGTCGCCATCGCCCAGCAGGTTATCCACGATGTCGTAACCCACAATGGCGTTGTGTGTGGCCTTCGAGTCATCGGCGGGCGTAAAGCCGCGGCCCAGCACCACATCCAGGTTGTCCAGCGAGACCATGGTCCAGGTGATGCCGCGCATGTCGGTGTCGGTGCTGGAGTGGCCGTTGTGGACCACGCTGACGAGCTGATCCAGCCGCACGCCCACTTCAGTGCATTCCGTGCAGCCTTCTTCGACGGCTTCGTAGTCTTCGATGCGAATAATCTTGCGCTTCTGAAAGCGGAAGTAATCCTGCGCGGAGAATACCGGGCCCATCCGGTTGATTGAAAACACGTCGGCGCCGTGGCGCAGAATCTTGGTGCTCACGTAGGTGTTGGCGCCGTTGACCAGGGTGATGACCATGATGACCGAGGCCACGCCCATCACCACGCCGATCAGCGTGAGGATGGAGCGGAGCTTGTTGCCCCACAGGGATTGCAGCGCGAGTTTGAAGGCTTCAAAGAATTGCATGGACACGCTTTCGTTGCCGGAACTGAAGGGGCTCGTTGCCAGCCCTTTCGCCAATGTGCCCGCGTATGGAAGGCTGCTCGGGATTCGTGGAGCTGGCAGCCGGTTTTTCTCAGTTTACCCAATGTCTCCGGATGGCGATGTCTGGAGGCCTATTCTTATTGACGCAACAGACGGCTTGCAGGCCGCGAATGGAGCTGGCGGAGCTGTGGGCTAGGCTCCGGAACTGCCAAATCCCTTTTCGGCGCGGGCGGAGTCTTGGAGGGTCTCGACTGTTTCGACGGAGCCGGTCAGCACGGGTACGGGGATCATCTGCGCGATCTTCTCGCCGGCGCGGATTTCGAGCGGCGCGTCGCCAAGATTGGTCATGAGGATCAGGATTTCGCCGCGGTAGCCGGCATCGATGACCCCGGCGGTTGTGGCGATCCCTTTGGCGGCCATGGACGACCGGTCGCGGACCAGCAGGCCGAGCGGAACGCCGGTGGTGGGATGGCGGGCTTCGACGGCGATGCCGGTGCGCACACGGGCGGTGGCGTGGGGAGTGAGAATGGCGGATTCGAGGGCAAACAGGTCGTAGCCCAGGTCTTCGCCGGGATGGGCGACGACAGGAGCCTTGGCGGCGGGGTCGAAAAGCTTCACTCGCAGCATGGGTTAATGGTAGCGGAGCGGGGAGCCTCTGCCAAAAGGAGAACTTCCGAGTTGCCGGTGACTCGGGCGGGGCTCAAAGCCCAGTGCGGTTAATTTCGCAAACGGCGCGTAAGACTAGACGCGTTTTAAGAACCTCAAGGAGAAACGGGAGCGGGATTGGGTGCTGGCCGCATACTGTACGCCTTGCTGAACCGGACGCGAACAAGCCAATAGATCATCACGGGGAATGGAAGGATGGCGACAAGCGTCAGGAATATGGAGCCGTGCAGGAAAACGGGAAAGACCTGTTGTTGGCCGAGGAAGAAAGAGCCTGTCGCAATGAAGAGTCCAAAGCACATGCGCCAGAGATGACGCGTAATTCGCTCTCGGCCAGAGAAACCACCGCGAGCGAGCATGCGAATGTCTCCGGAGGCGGCCAGCAGGAGGACGACGCCGAAGAAGAAGCTCATGCCCGCGGGAGCGCCGGGGTCGGCGGCGGCGGGGTTGAGGAGGGTCTGAATGCCGAGCGTTATGACGGCGACTGCTCCGCCAATGCCCACGAGAAGTGCGGCCCAGTCCGGCGGGCCAATGTTCCTGCGACGACCGGCCAGCCAGGCGGTGGTGATCATGTAGAAGGTGACTATGCTGCCGATGATGTTGCCGGTCTGGGATTTGAGGATCGCCAGACAGAGGCCGCTTGAGGCCAGAGTCAGCATCGCGATCGTGAAGACGTTTCCGGAGGCGCGATGCAGTCGGCTGCCTTTGCGGACGACGATGGCGAAGGTACCGGACAGCAATCCAATAGTGCCACCAAGGATGTGGAGAATCAAAAGCGGGAGTCGCATTCTTCCACATCCCTTCAGCACTCACGGCTGCGATTCGGGCATCAAGACAGTATACGTAGCTTGCAGAGGGCAAGTTCCAGGGCTAGCGAGGCGATTCAGGGCGGAGCCGTCGAGCCTGCCGAGCATTAGTCATGGGGAAAATGTGATTCTCGACACGAAGTTTCCCGATGATCGGCAATCGGGCAGTAACTCAGCTGCACAAGCCGATGATTCCGGTTTCCCGTCAAAATGGTCAGCCCCGGCTGGGGTAGCTTCCCGGCCGGGACTGTCGTTTGTACCCTGACGGCGTCGATGCCCCGTCGGGGTCAGTAGAAATTCGGCAAAAGGACCTGTAAGCCGAATTCTGTCGTGTGCGGTCATTCCTCTAGGCGCCGCGTTGCCGCGACACTCATCAGCGACCTACCCGGAGGTTTCGGCCATTGAGCACCCCAGCGACGAAGACCTGTCGTCGGGGGCCCCGCTCCGAGCCGCCTGGACGCATCGGGCCGATGCGCAGCGCCGCCTGACTCTGGGCGGGCGCTTCCCTCCCTATTTGGTCTTGCTCCGTGTGGGGTTTACCCTGCCCCGGCCTTTACAGGACGGGCGGTGCGCTCTTACCGCACCATTTCACCCTTACCCCGGCGCTGAGGCAGCAAGCTGCTCCAGGGTCGCCCTCTGCGGTTAAGAAAAGGGGTAGCCGAGGCGGTATCTTTTCTGTGGCACTGGCCGTCCATGGGTTTTGAGGCCCACGTCCCGGACGTTATCCGGCACACTGCCCTGCGGAGTTCGGACTTTCCTCCCCCGGCGGACCTCGCTCGCGCGAAGCCGCCGGCAGCGACCGCCCGGTCCTCCTGCCAGTGTCTAGTTTACTTCGAATCGGCTCTATCCGTCGCGCTTGGGGTGGTTGCGCACGGACTTCTCGATTGCGTTCCACTTGGCGCGGGTCTCTTTGGCTAGGCGGGGGCCGGTCTTGCGCTCCAGATGAGCCAGCTCCTTCTGCATCTTCTGGTAGTTGGCCAGGCGCGCAGGGTCGAGAGCAGCGGAGGTTACGGCGCAGCCGGGTTCGGCGGAGTGCGTGCAGTCGCGGAAGCGGCAGTTCTGGGCCAGCGCCTGAATGTCGTCGAAGCTGGCTTCCAGATTTGTGCTTCCGCTGCTTGAGGGGCCTGCCGAAGCAGGGTCGGCATTTGCCCAGAGCTGGACTTCGCGGAGGCCGGGCAAATCCATGAGCAGCCAGCCGCCGGGCATGCGGAAGAGCTGGCGAGTGGTGGTGGTGTGGCGGCCGCGACTGTCGGAGGCGCGGACTTCGGTGGTTGCCTGGCGCTCGTCGCCGAGCAGCCGGTTGAGGATGGTGGACTTACCCACCCCCGATGAGCCGATGAGAGCGGCCGTCTGACCAGGTCCGAGCTGGGCGGGGATAGCGTCGAGGTTTTCGTCGGACCGGGCGCTGATGGGCAGCACGGTGATGGCCGGACTTAACTGCTGGACGCTGGCGACGATTTCGGCCAGATTCAGGTTGAGCTGTAATGCCAGGTCAGCCTTGTTCAGCAGGACAACCGGGCGCGCTCCGCTCTCGTTGGCCATCACCAGGAACCGCTCGATGCGGCGGGGATTGTAATCGCGGTCCAGGCCGCTGACGATGAAAAGCACATCGATGTTGGCCGCCAATACCTGCTCGCGGATTTCGCGTTCGGGCTGCTTGCGCGAAAGCTTGGTCTGGCGGTTGAGTACACGGTCGATGACCGGCGCATCCGGGCGCAGGACGACCCAGTCGCCGACGGCCGGCCACAGAGCTCCGGATTTGCGCAGCGCGCCGGTGACGCTGGCGTCGACTTCGGCAACGCCGGACCGGCCGCTGGCGTCTGCTTCGCTCGCGATCCAGACCAGGAATCGGCCATGGTTCGCTGAAGCCACGCGGCCGGGGATTCCTTCGGGCGCGGTCGCTAGCTGGCTCTCAAAGAAGGTGGACCAGCCGAGATCTTGAAGGAGCATGGAGATCATCCTCTCTTGGTGAATGCAAAGAGACACACCTCAAGCTGCCGCTTGCAGCGAGGCAATGTGTGAGAGGACGAATTAAGCAAGGACGTTCAGCGGCGCTCCGTGGGTCCACTGTATCAAATGCCAGGCCGCAGCGGCTCGGAGTGTTGAAACAGAATGGTTTGAATCGAGCGGCGCAATGCAGCCATCTGCTGCTAGCATGGAGCGGTTGATCGGCTGGGCGATTGCTCTGCTCCCCAGGGTTCGCCGGTGGGCAGCGCTCGTTCAAGGAACGATCCCAAATTCCAAGGAGAGTCTCGATGAAGATAGTCGGTACAATTGCACGGTATTTGCTTGGCCTGATGTTTCTGGTCTTCGGCCTGAACAGTTTCTTCAACTTCATTCCCATGGGGCCCATGCCCCCGGGGCAGGCAGGGGCATTTTTCACGGTGCTTATTGCCACTCATTACTTCTACGTGGTTGGCGCGCTGATGGGCATCTCGGGGATCCTGCTGCTGTTTAACCGCTATGTAGGTCTGGGGCTCACACTGCTGGCGCCGGTTCTGTTCAACATCCTCGTGTTCCACATCCTGATGCAGCCGGCCGGGATCGGCCCCGGCGCATTCGCGACGCTCTTGTGGCTCCTGGTTGCCTGGCAGCACAGGACGGTGTTCGAAAGGCTTTTCTCCGCGCGGCTTGAGGAATGATCGTGCGTCGTCGCATCGCGCTTCTCGGCTGACTACAATCAGAGCAGGATGATCCAGTATCTCTATCTCGGGCGCGTGGACTACGACGAAGGTCTTCGCCTGCAAGCGGAGATTGCCGGGCTGGTGGCTGAGGGGCGGCTCAGCAACGTGCTGCTGCTGCTGGAGCATCCGCCGGTGCTGACCCTGGGGCGAAATGCGAATCGAGCCAATGTGCTGGCCAGTGACGAATTGCTCACTGCGCGCGGCGTCACGCTGCACCAGATCAACCGCGGCGGCGACGTGACCTATCACGGGCCAGGACAACTGGTTGGGTATCCGATGTTTGATCTTCGCACGCTCCGGAGTCCGAATGGCGGACGGATGGGCCCGGTGGATTTTGTGCGCGGCATGGAAGAGGTGTTGATTCGCATTTGCGCGGGGTTTGGCGTCAGATCCGGACGCGTGCCTGGATGGACCGGGGTGTGGGTGAAGCAGGGAATAGGGAATAGGGAACAGGGAATAGGAAACGAAGAGCGGGGACTCGGGACTGGAAAGGCGCCTGCGGGGAGTGAGCGGAAGATTGCGGCCATTGGGATCCATGTATCTAAAGGGGTCACAACGCACGGATTTGCAATAAATGTGACCACCGACTTGCGGAATTTTGAACTGATTGTGCCCTGCGGAATTCCGGACCATGCGGTGACCAGCCTGGCGCTCGAGTTGGGTTCAAACGTTGAAGTTCCTGCGCTGGAGTCGGTGGCGCGCCATGCCGCGCGGCAATTCGGCATGGTTTTTGAAGAGCATGTGCTGGCTGCGGAGAGCCTGGAAGCATTGCGTGCTCATGCCGCACCGCAGGTCAGGGAGTTTCCCGCGCAAGATACGCCGCTGCGGACGCCGGTCGAGGTTGAGCGGCTGCGGGGTGTCGGTGCCGGGCCGATTCAGGCCTGACCCTGGTTCAACTGTCCTGTGTGCTGCGATTTATAATCCGGCTGGGACGGGACGGGCTTTTTTGCTCCCGCATGGCGGAGAGAGGGATTCATGCCAACCGACATCGTGATGCCGCAGATGGGCGAGTCTATCTTTGAGGGCACCATCACCAAATGGCTGAAGAAGGCCGGGGACGCGGTCGAAAAGGACGAGCCGCTGTTTGAGATCTCCACCGACAAGGTGGATGCGGAGATTCCTTCCCCGGTTGCGGGCGTGCTGAGCGAGATCAAAGTGGCGGAAGGCGCGACGGTTGGGATCAACACCGTTGTGGCGGTGGTGGTGGAACAGGGAACAGGGAATGGCCACCCCAGCGAGCATAGGCCGCTCGCCGGGGACCCCGGCAGGGAACAGGGAATAGCCGATGCGGCACCCGCTTTGGAACCGGCCGGACCGGCAGTCTCGGTTGGTGCGGCTGCAGGCGGGACCGAGGTGGTGATGCCGCAGATGGGCGAGTCCATCTTTGAGGGCACCATAACCAAGTGGTTAAAGAAGGTTGGCGATCCCGTCGAGAAGGACGAATCGCTGTTTGAGATTTCCACCGACAAGGTGGATGCGGAGATTCCCTCGCCGGCCGCCGGGGTGCTTACCGAAATCAGGGCTGAGGAAGGCGCGACGGTCGAGATCAATACCGTGGTGGCCGTGATCGGCGGCGCCGGTGCTTCGTTGTCGATTGCTCCGGCTGAAGCTATTGTCCCTGCGGCGCCAATCCCGGCGCCGGATGCTGCTCCAGCGGCCGAGATCACGGCTGAGGCAAGTAACGGCGCGCGGGTGCGGTATTCGCCGCTGGTCAAGCGGATTGCGAAAGAGAACAACCTCGACCTGGGTCGGATTGCGATCCCAGGCTCGGGCGTGGGCGGGCGCATCACGAAGGAGGATGTGCTCAAGTATCTGAGCGAGCATGGGCCGGGGAGCGCCCCTGCTGCGTCTACGCCTGGAGCCGCTGCGCCCGCTAAGGTCGACTCGGCGTTGCCGGCAGCAACAGCTTCAACCCTGCCCGGGACGATAGTGCCGCTGAGCCGGATGCGCGCCATCATTGCCGAGCGCATGGTCGAGAGCAAGCGCATAGCTCCGCACGTTTACTCCGTTTACAAGGTGGATATGACGCGGATTGTGGGCCTGCGGGAGCGGGAGCGAAGCCGTTTCGAGCAGAAGTACGGGATCAAGCTGACCTTCATGCCGTTCATCGCGGCGGCGGCTATTGAGGCGCTGCGGCGGCATCCCGTTGTGAATGCGTCACTTCAAATCGGGGCGAATCAGGCCGGATCGATCCGCTATCACCAGAACATCCACCTAGGCATCGCCGTAGCTCTCGAATGGGGCTTGATCGTGCCCGTGGTTAAGCAGGCCGAGACGCTGAGCTTTGTGGCTCTGGCGCGCGCCATGGCCGACCTGGCGGAGCGGGCGCGGACCAAGAAGCTGAAGCCGGAAGAAGCAACGGGGTCGACCTTTACGCTGACCAACTCGGGTGTCTTCGGCGGGGAGTTTGGCACGCCCATCATCAACCAGCCGGAGTCGGCGATTCTGGCCATTGGCGGGCTGAAGAAGGAAGCCGTGGTGATTACAGACGCCGAGGGCAGTGATGCCATTGCGATTCGGGCCATGCAGAGCTACTGCCTGGGATTTGACCATCGCCTGATCGACGGCGCTGATGGCGGCAAGTTCATGAGCTTGTTCAAGCGGGTGTTGGAGGGGTGGGACCGGGAGATTGGGTGAGTTGTCCGACGGTTTGCGTCGCCCTACTCCACGCAACCCATCGCGACGCTAACCAGCGCGGCCAACTTACAAATCTGCGTATTGCTCAGAGGTCGATGGCCTGGAACCGGCTCTATCAACTGGTCTTTGCCGACGTCGCTGATCTTCTCGGCCCACGCTACAGTGTCTTCGGGAAGGCCGGTTTCGTCGGCCTGCAGCAGCAGGTGCCATGGACCGAGCTTCGGCATGGGAGTTGAGAGCGGAATGGCGAGCACGCTGTTTGCGAAGGGATGCTGATTGCGGCCGTTCTGGGAGACGACGACGGCTGGCCGGTTCTTGCCGGGGGGGTCGATGGCAAAGTGCGCCCACCAGATCTCCCCGCGCAGCGGCGGGCGCGGCGGGGTCAATCCCCAACTCCAAGAAATACTTTTGCGCCGACTACCTTCTCCCACTCCCGCTGCTCAGCCACCTGTTCCACTGAGGCGTCGTCGTAGTACTGCTTGCAGGCTGCATCGATCTCCTGCTGCCTGGCTTCGATCATCGCCTCGTGGAGCAGCAGATCGAGCGCCTCCGAGTCAGAACCTGCACGTCGCTTTAATCGCGTCTCGCCAACAAATGCCACGGTCTCAGGGCTTAGAGTGAAGCTCCTTTTTATCTTCCTTTCTGTCGCCCGCATCGTCATACTTTTTATCTTACCATAAGTCTTCCCCTTTGGAATGAACGAGAATCACTGTCCTTGCGCCCAAGCCAGCCCGTCCGTCGCCTTGCCGGTTGCGATCAGGCGCGTCACAGTCCAATTCTCCAGGTTGATCTCGGCTACCTGGTTGCTCTTCTCGCAGGAGACGTAGGCGGCCTTGCCGTCAGGGCGAACGATGATCTCCTGGGGGTATTTTCCGACAGCGACGGATCGGACGACTTGCATGGCCTTGATGTCGAACACGGCGATTTTGTCCTGGTCGGGGAGGGTGATGAGGAGAAATCGGCCGTCGAGGGTAGGCGCGGTTCCGTAGGCGATGCCTTCGAGCGGGCGGCGCCAGGCAACTGTGTTGCTGGAGGTATCGATCATCACCAGTTCGGGCTTCGTCTGGTCGGCGGTGAAGACCCACCGGTCGTCGGGGGAGATGGATATGCGCTGGGTGTTGGTGGAGACCGGGATGATCTTCAGCACCTTGCGGGCCTTGATGTCGATCACCGAGACGGTGCCGGGGCCGACGTTGGCGGTATAGCCGCGGCGGCCGTCGTGGGAGAGCGCCAGCATATGGCTCTCAGGCTGACCGGTGGGGATGTAACCGACGATCTTGAGGGT
>Ga0302324_100026386_pt1 | contig 11105 bp, 3 predicted proteins | sample Palsa_T0_1_FD_201949 | JGI IMG/M metagenome (GOLD analysis project Ga0302324, IMG submission 201949) | Peat permafrost microbial communities from Stordalen Mire near Abisko, Sweden - Palsa_T0_1 | ecosystem: Environmental > Terrestrial > Soil > Palsa > Peat permafrost | place: Sweden: Abisko... | reverse complement strand
ATCTCAAGAACCGCAAAGCCATTCTCGGGGTTTTCGATGAAGGATGCATGGGCATGTATAACGCCATCATCGAGGATTATCTTCTCAATCCTATGGGAGTCTACAAGGAACGGCTCAGCCAGTCGGCCCTGGTGGCTGCCATGGGCGGGGTGAGCGACACGGAAGCTCAAGCCGTTCGCACCTGGCTGGATAAACGCGGGTTCACCTTCGTCACCGGAGTCAAGGAAGAAACCGACCTGACCGACGGCCAGATCCTGAAGCAATGCAAGATGTACATCGCCGCCACGCGCATTGCCGATGAATTCGGCTGCGATGCGATTGGAATTCAGTATCAGCAGGGGTTGAAAGACATGGCTCCGGCTTCTGACCTGGTGGAGGGGCTGCTCAATAACGCAGAGCGCCCGCCGGTTTTCGATGCCGGCGGCCGGGAGCTGTATGCGGGCAAACCGCTGCCGCATTTTAACGAAGTAGACGAGTGTGCCGGGCTGGATGCGCTCGTCACCAACCGGGTGTGGACCGCGATGCAGTTGGACCCGGCCACAACGCTGCATGACGTTCGCTGGGGAGAGCATTACAGCGGGGGGGACATCGACGAATTCGTGTGGGTGTTTCAGATTTCAGGCGCGGTTCCCGCGTCGCATATTGCGGGCGGCTATGCCAAGGCCCGCAGTGAACGGCAGCCGTCAATGTATTTCCGCCTGGGAGGGGGTACCCTCAACGGGGTCTGCAAGCCCGGGCACGTGGTATGGAGCCGCGTTTTCGTGGAGGGGGGCGCGCTGCATGTCGACCTCGGCCGTGCTACCGCCATCGAACTGCCTGCGGAAGAGACCGCGCGCAGGCTCAAGTCCGTCACTCCGCAGTGGCCCATCATGCATACCTTGCTCCACGGCGTTACCCGTGATCAGTTTATGGCCAGGCATCGAGCGAACCATCTCAACGTGGCCTACGCCCCAACCAGCCAGGTGGCCGACCAGGCGCTGGCAGCCAAAGCAGCCATGATGGCGGAGCTGGGCATCCTTGTGCACCTCTGTGGAGATTGACCATGCTCGTGCCTCTGTCTGCGGACACAAAAGCAACTAAAGATATGCCACAGCCACTGGTACCTAAAGGCATGGCTGTGCCTTTCTTCCTGGTGACTGCACTGTTTTTTCTTTGGGGCGTGCCCAACAATTTAAATGACGTGCTCATCCGGCAGTTCATGAAGTCCTTTGCCATCACCCGTTTTCAGGCGGGTTTGGTGCAATCGGCCTTTTACCTGGGTTACTTCGTGTTGGCCACTCCGGCGGCGTTGTTAATGCGCAAAATCGGATATAAGTTCGGGATTGTGGTGGGGCTGCTTCTCTTTGCCAGTGGGACTTTCCTTTTTTGGCCTGCCGCCCTGCTGGGGCGCTACGGTTTCTTCCTCTTCGCGCTCTTTGTCATTGCCAGTGGGCTTTCCTTCTTGGAGACGGCGTCTAATCCTTTTATTGCCCAACTGGGCTCTCCGGAGAGTGCGGCTCGCCGGCTCAATTTTTCCCAGGCGTTCAATCCGCTGGGTTCCATCTGCGGCGTACTGATGGGCACGGTCTTCATCTTCTCGGGGGTTGAGCTCACACCCCAACAAGCAGCCGCCATGCAGGCGGCCCATACCTACGAAGCGTATCTGCGGCATGAAACGATGCGCGTGGTCGCGCCTTACCTGGTGGTCGGGCTGATTGCTTTGATCTGGGCGGTCCTGATCGCTCGAACCAGGTTTCCTACGATTACCCGGGAACACGAGAATGCACAGCAGGACCAGGGCAGCTTCAAGGAGCTGTTGGGTTACCCCAGTTTTCTTTTTGCCGTCGTGGCCCAATTTCTGTATGTGGGAGCCCAGGTCGGGACCTGGAGCTACTTTATTCAGTACGTGCAGGATGGGACCAACCAGCCGGAAAAAATAGCCGGATATTTTCTTACCGGAACGCTGGTCGCCTTCGGTTTGGGCAGGTTCAGCTCGGCTGCCTTGATGCGGTACGTCAAGCCGGCCCGTCTGATGGGCATCTACTGCCTGGTCAATATTGTTCTGGTGGCCATCGGGGTCGCGTTCCCCGGCTGGGTGGGGCTTTGGGCCATCTTTGTCACCAGCTTTTTCATGTCTGTGATGTTTCCCACGATTTTCGCGCTGGGCATCGAGGGGCTCGATCAGAATACGAAGATCGGCGGATCGCTCATTGTGATGGCGATCGTCGGGGGCGCGGTGCTCACGCCGCTCATGGGTTGGATCGCGCAGACCCAGCATAGCATCGCGCGAGCGTACCTGGTCCCGTTCTTCTGCTATTGCGGCATCGCTCTCTACTCCTTTGTTGGCGTGCGCATGAAGCGGAGCGAAGTTTGATCATGATGAGAGTAATCGCAATCTCGCTACTGGTGATGGCTGGTTTGACAGCCGCTGCGCAACAGCCCACGGCGGATTGGCAGACGCGGCTGGGTCAGATTTTGCCCCTGCTCGGGCATCGCAATTGGATCATGATCGTGGATTCGGCGTACCCCTTGCAGAGTTCCGCCGGCGTGGAAACGCTGGAAACCAATACCGACCAGATGGAGGTTATCCGCAAGGTGTTAGGCGCGATCGACAGCTCGATCCACGTGCGGCCGATGGTGTACATGGATGCGGAGCTTCCCTTTCTGACGGAGAAGGATGCTCCCGGAGTGGGGGCTTATCGGGAAGGGATAAAAACCGCGCTCGCGGGACAGAAGATAACGTCACTGCCACACGAACAGATCATCGCCAAGGTAGACGAGGTGGGAAAGACGTTTCATATCGTGGTTCTAAAAACAACCATGACGGTGCCCTATACTTCTGTCTTTTTCCAACTCAACTGCAAATACTGGAGCGACGAGGCGGAAGCGCAGTTGCGCAAAGCAATGAGTGCAAGCGGCGTCAAGTAGATTTTGAAACCCTGTCCCGACAAAGCATTGATGTTGAGCTGCGGCATGCGCATTTCGACAGCTGCTGTTATCTTGGACGCCGTAATGCTTGTAGCGAAAAACCAATTTGCGGGTAAGCCGTGGCAACATCCAAATCTGGATCGCGGGCGGCACGCTCTTCGATCTCGAGCATCTGGTCCGTTTTCGCTTAAGCTCGCTCCAGTTTCGAGGCACCTCGTAGGGGGAGAGGTTAGCGCTCTCCCCGCATGCTTACGGGAGGCACCTCCTAAAAGAGGAATCGTCCCTGGACCACTAGTTCGCGGCCAGAGACCGTCGGCTCCTGACTTGAGCCATACGGGCTGGTGGGTGCGTTTACATCGGACGAAATATGGCCCAGGGTGCTCAGGTTGGACGCATTGGACTGCGGCGCCGCGAAGTTCACATGGTTCAAAGTGTTATAGGCCTGCGCGCCGATTTGGAAAGTCACCGATTCATGTTTGAAGACATCTTTATAGAGGTTCAAGTCGAGATCTGCATAATGCGGGCCATAGAAAGCATTGCGCGGCACGTTGCCAAAGTTCGTTTGCGGGTAGGGCCCCGGTCCGACGGGCACGATCGCCCCCGAAGCAGAGGCGGTCACGCTCTGCCCATTGAAGATACCTGAATTCTGAAAACAGGGATTCGCATACGAGTTGCATTTGTGGTTAAAGTTGTTATTCAGCACCTGAGCAAGGACGGTGTTCGCTCCACCTGTACCGTTTGAGCCCAGAGCACTCTCTGCGTTGACATTCAGGACGCTAAAGGGTTGTCCGGAACGCCAGTATGCCTTGCTGCCCAGAGTCCATCCCGCGGCCGCTGTAGCAACGAATTTATTACCGAAGCGGTAGGGTTCCACATAGACGAGGTCCAGCAAAAAGTTGTTGCGGATGTCGTAGTCCGAGTTCGAATACATCAGTCTGGATGGGAGATCCGATGTAATCTGCGAAGTGATCGATGTGTTGCCATTGTAAGGGAGCTGTGAGTTGCCTCCATTCGAGATGTCATCCAGCGAATGGGCGTACGTGTACGAAACATCGGTCGTCAGACCTCGCCGGTCGAAGTGTTTGTATTGCACGGAAATCCCTTGGTAGTTAGAGATCGCATTGTTGGTGAAGTTTTGCACCTGCGCGAAGCGCGGATCCGGCGAGTTGATTGGAACATCGTCGAAGGTTCCGTTTCCATAGCCGCCGTAGAGAGAGGTGCCAGCATTCTGATTCAGGTGGTTGTTGGAGATGAACAGATCATAACCATGATTACCGGCATAGGAAAGAATTAAGGCGTCGGTCGGGGTGATCTGCCGCTGAAGCTGCAAGCTGAATTCGGTGTATCGCGCGCCGTGGAAAGTATGCGGAGTGGTCACATAATTGGGAGGTGCAAACGCTATCCCTTGCGACGCCAGGGCCGCCGAGATCTGGTTGTACGTAGCTCCCTGGGAAAATCCGTTCAGCACAGCGTTGGCCGAGCCGGCTGCAACCTCTTGTGCACTGCGTGTGCCCTGTGCAACTGTTCCGGTGTTCACGGCCGCGAAGTACCGGTTGGGGAAGGAAAGGAAGGTTTGCTCGAGGATGAGGCCCGGAAAACTGTCAGAAAACAATCCTACGCCACCGCGCACGACGGTTTTTCCGTTCCCGCTAGCGTCGAAATTGAACCCCACGCGCGGTTGCAGGACTCCCCATTCGATCCCCGGGGCAAAGCTGTCGTGCCCGGCGGAAAGGGTGGCGTTGTAGGGGGTGTTGAGAGTTGCGGAAGTGTTGGGAAACCCTCCAAGGTATTGTGAATAGCAACCATCGTGACAAATGGGATTGCCGTTGCGATCGATCCGGAGGCCATAGTCGATGGCGAGCTTTGGGGTCGCCCGCCACTCGTCCTGGGCATAAAATCCAACGTTATAGACGGCGTTGTGAATGTTGGCAAAGCGCGGAAAACCTTGGGTAAAGGTGGAACCGCTGCTTCCGGGCAAGGAACCCCCAGCCTCGTCCGCGATACTGCCGAAGTCATAGAAACCGCCAAACGAGGCAGTCTCCAGGCTGACGTCGGTAAAGTTATACCTCTTGAAGTCGAATCCAAATCTAACGTTATGGTTCCCTTTCAGCCATGAAAGGCCGTCGACCAATTGGTATTGCGACGTGTTAGTTCCTTGAGGAAAGTCGTTCCATGTTGCTCCCAGCGAGGTGCCGTCTGCAGAAAAGGAAAACTGTCCCACACCTGCCAGCGAGTTGGTTCCCCCGTCATTGCTTTCCAGGAATTGTGTGGGCGAAGCTGCAAGCGCGGCCGCTAGATTTGCCGGTCCGAAAACCCCGGCGGTGTAAAGTGAGGCCGCGATAAATTGGTTGGTCAGGCTTGGACTGAAGCTATAGGTGTCGTTGAGTTGTCCGGTGTAATTTGGCTGAATGCTGACCGAGTCCCAGGCCGGATTGATCAGACTTACGAAAGAGGGCTGTTCGCCTTGGTCGTCGGTTACGCGAAAGAAGATTCGATGCCTGTCACTGATGTTCCAATCCAGCCGTCCTGCGGCCAGCCACTCCCGGTTGAGTGCTCCGACATTCACGAAAGCTGAATTGATGCAGCTTTCGGTGACGCTCGTGCCCAGTGTTCCACCGGTCGCATAATCCGGTGTCCCAGCCAGGCTTCCGCAGCCGTAGTTCCCCGAGGTATCCTGCTGCGAGCCGGGGCCCGTTACCACCGGAACGGCGCTTGCGGAGGCCGGTGATGCGTTCGTTGCCGCGAACATCCCACCGTACAAAGTTTTGCTGGCAGCGGAAATGTTGGGATTGGCTAAAATACTGGCTTGCATCGCCTTGGAAGGCAGATTCACAAAACCGGTGCTTGGCTGAACGTATCGAATGCCTTCCGTGTCTGCAAAAAAGAACAGCTTGTCCCGCTTGATGGGTCCGCCGATCTGCGCGGCATATTGATTGGACACAGCCTTGGAACGGGGAATGCCTGACTGATTATTAAAGAAGTCGTTCGCGTTCAGCCCATCGCTGTTATAGTCCCACTGCGCCAATCCATGTACCCGGTTGGCTCCAGATTTCGTAGTGTAGGTTTCGATGATGCCGGCCTGGCGTCCGTATTGCGTGCTGTAGCCATTTTGCACGACGGCCGCCTGGGCAATCTCCTGCTGGCCAAGCGTCAGGTTGGAAGAGCCGGAATTAGCGACGTTATAAAGCGAAATGGCATAGTCGGCACCGTTGATGATGACCAGGTTCGAAAGGCCAGGAAGCCCGTCGGAAACAATACCGCCGAAGCCCTGAGTACCGGCACCCAGAACCACTCCAGGTACGGTATACGCAATGGTGGTAATGTCGCCGCCCGGCGCCGGCAGGTTCTGGAACTGTTCGGTGGTAAACGTTGTTGTCGTGTTAGACGTCTGGGTATCGATCAATTGCACGTTGTTCGCGTTGACCTCGATCTCCTGGACGTTGGCGCTGGGAGTTAACGTCACATTGACGGCCGACTGTTGGCCCGTCAAAACCTGGACGGTGGTGGAGACGGATTGCAGGCCCGGAGAGGTAGCAGATACCTGAAATACGTCTGGCTTTAGAAAGGAAGCAATAAAACGGCCTTCTGCGTTAGTGGTTAGATTCAGCGAACTGCCAGTGGCCTTATCTGTAACTGTGACCAACGCGTTAGGGACAACTGCTCCGGTCGAATCCACCACGGTGCCGTTGATGCTGCCCGTCGTCGCGTTCTGAGCATTGGCTGACGGCTGCTGAACTTGAATAGCTGCTGCAAGACCGAAAATCACTGCGGAGACCACAACTCTTTTGGCCGATACCTTGAGATAAGACCTCATTTGCTCCTCCTTGAGAGTCCTGCATCTATAATTCTTCATTTCGCGCGGTCCGTCACGACCGCCAAGTCGTGGTAAGTATCGCCGGATGACTCCGCGCGATCCGGGCAGAGACTGCGTTTATCGTGTAGCTCTTGCTTCTTGCAAACTCAGTCGCCGGACGGGGCGGCGATCGGAACAACATGTGCCACGCTTATTCGGCCAGGTCTTACAACTGGGGCGAGCTGATCGCTGAACGGTGAGCCACCATCAACATCAACCAGGGTTCGTATCAGCTTTACGGCAAAAGCTACAGTCCGGCAATAGCCACTTGAGCTGATTTCAAGCTGACCACTCAACCCCCGGGACGCATGCAGTGGAGGATACAAATCCTCCGTTCTCCGAAAGCCCGCTGTTCCCCAGTCACACTGGCAAGCAGGTTGCCAAAGCGCTGCGCGGGTTTCGATGTAGTTAACAGCTTTGTGATGTTGCGAATAATTGACCGCTAAAGCAAGGCGGGAGAGCGCGAAGAGACTTAAAAGAGATGATTGGGAGAGTTACGCGATAGGTATCTCTCCTGGTGCGCAGCAAGACCCGCGGGGCGAGATCCCTGAAATCTCTCACATCCCGGACGACTCCGCATGCAGCTCTACGGATTTCCATAAAACTTCCCGGACGGGAAAATCGGACAAAAGCGGGGATCGACAGAAACTTGGGTGATCCGGTTCCAAAGAGGATACGGTCCTATCCTCCGCGTCTTGAGTGCTTTGCCCATGACAGCGTACAGCGGCCTCAAGCAGATGTTCCGGCCACTGCGGAAGCGGTCGTCAACTCATCGGCATCTACTCAGAACGTTTTCGACACTCAGGAGGCGTGCCTACCGGAACCCGATACATTTCAGGAAGCGGCTTTGTGGTGCTGACGGGGGAAGTCGTCGTCCAGGCTCGGGATTGGCTCAGGTCCCGCTTTTAAAAGCTGGGAGTTCGCTGCCGCGGAAGCTGTACGAAAAAGCGGACCGTTTAAGTCAAGTCTATGATTTATGAAATATTAACTCGCTTGACATCCCAATCTGGCGCGGCTATGCAGTTGCTAATGTACTGATTAAATGCGTTTTATCCGAAAATTTACACTTTCTACCACCTCGGTGTCATTTAGGCGATCTAATTGCTACTGGTAGAGCGTGACGCTTTCATACGTCTGATATCAGATTCTGGGCGGACTCACCTGATGAGCCCTTGGATCCAGTGATCGTCAGCGAAACCTCATAGCGGATTAACACGGCCTTCCGAACGCTTCGGGCCATTCCGAAAATCCAGATTCCCATCCCGGCCCAAGTCGCCCGCGGAAACAATTTTTAAGGAGATTGTGTGACAAGTTTTAGCATAGATAGAGGCATATCCAAGGTGGGCAGACTGCTCGCCCTTCTGGCATTCGCCGTCACAGTATGCCTGCAATCCGCCTCGGCACAGGAACTGTCGGGGACCAAGGGCGGCCTGCAAGGCGTCGTGACCGACAGCAGCGGCGCGGTCGTGCCCGGCGCGGACGTGACGATTACCGGCAACTCAGATACGCGCAAGGTGACCTCCAATAGCGCCGGCCACTGGGAGGCTTTTGATCTCACTCCGGGGCTGTACACCATCAGCGTAGAACGTGAGGGGTTCAGCAAAACGGTGGCCAAAGCCATTGAAGCCCAAATCAATCGCGTTGACGGAGTGAACCTCGTGCTGCAGACCGGCGCAGTCGCCCAGACGGTCCAGGTTGATGCGACCGCAACCACCATCGACACTGGGTCTACCGCTCTCGGCTCCAACCTGACCAGCACCTTTTACAGTCAGGTTCCAGTGGCCCGCGACGTGGGCAGCCTGTTTTATACCGCGCCCGGGGTCATTAACAGCGGCGGTACGGGTACGGCGAACCCTTCCATTGGCGGAGCTACGGGTCTTGAGAATCAATACATCGCGGACGGCGTAAACATTACTGACGCTGGATACGGCGGCATTGGTGTATACAGCCCGATATACGGTTCCCTGGGTACGGGCATCAACCTCACATTTATCCAGGAGGTTCAGGTCAAGACGGGTGCCTTCGAGCCGAAGTACGGCAACGGAGACGGTGGCATCATCCAGATCGTAACCAAGTCTGGTGGAACCGCGTACCACGGAGCACTCGCTGCATTCTTTGCTCCAAATGGCATGAGTGCGAGCTGGCGCTATCCTGACAATTATTTCCAGCGGGTCAACCTGCGGGGCCGGATCATAGCGCTGCCGCAATATGATGCTTCAGCGGAATTCGGGGGGTATGTTCCAGGCGTTCAGTTGAAGGACAAGCTCTTCTTCTTTGGCGCCTACAATCCTGCGCTGAATGAGTTCTATTGGAACACGCCCGCCGGTGCTGGTTTGGTGGGACCTTTCACCAACAAGACAACGGCCAATGACTATTCGGCGAAGGTCACCTTCAGGCTCAATGAAGGTACCAGTATCGATGCGTCCGTCTTCGGAGATCCCTCCAGGACTAATGCCGGGTTTGGCTTTGCGAGTCGCGATACCTTCCCCAATTACCCGCAGCTAAACCTCGGCAACGACACCGGCTTCAGCCGATGGAACTATGGCACGCGCAGTGAAACCTTGCACATCTCAAGTTCCCTTTCGCCCACCTGGCAATTGGATATCACCGCCTCCGCCAAGAGAAGTCAGTTCGACGAGGTTGGGCTACAGAATGTTTATCAAATCGTCGACGAGTCAGGTGCCGTGTCTTCAGGGCAATTCACCGCTCAAGGTCTAGGGTTCACCCAAAATCCTACCGTCCACGACTATGGATTCGGTATCGATACTGAGAAAACGGTCAATTTTCATGGCCAGCATACGTTCTCTACAGGTTGGGGTTTCAACCATTCCATCTATGCTTTGCAGAAAGCTTACAGTGGTGGCTTCTTCACCTTCCCAAGTCAGAACATTATTGGGCAATCGGTGGCCGCAAACACCAATAATCCGGCAGTCGTGGGCGCCACGGCCAACGCCGCGTTTAATCTTCAGGCAGCCGTCCCTAATCCAAACACTGGTTTAATTGACTGCGCGCCCAAAGATTGCCCCTATTACAATGGCGTCCAGGTCTACCTGAACCAGGTACGTGGCATCTTCAGCAGCCCGATCGCTGAGACCAGCTCGGTCAATATGTCGATCTACGGTAACGACGATTTTCAGGTCAATCGCCACGTTACGCTGAACGTCGGCCTTCGCTGGGATGAGGAACAGATAAACGCTATCATCCAGAGGTACACCTTCAACGACAATTGGTCTCCGCGTCTGGGCATTAATTACGATCCCTTCGGCGATCGTAAGTCCAAAATCTTCTTCAACTGGGGCCGCTATTCCCAGGCCTTCCCGCAAGATGGCGCATTGCGCGATCTGTCGAATGAACTCGATATCTACCAGGCAAACTGGAAGCCTCAAGCTGATGCCAACAACAACGTCATCCTCAATGCAAACCACACCGTACAGCCAATGCTCGATGCAGCTCACCTGATCAGCGGCGATCCTGCCGCGGGCCAGGAGGCAACCCCGGTTGGTACCAGCGGCGGATCCACCGGGATCTTCATTGCGCCCCACACCAAATTCAACTTCGAAGAAGAATACGTCGGGGGAATCGAACGGCAGTTCGGCGGATTTGACATTAGCGCTCGCTATATGGATCGTCGCCTGCTGCGCATTATTGAAGACACCTCGGGCGCTTCCCCAGAGGGCAACCTTGCCGGCCTGATCCCACAGAACTTTGTGGTTGGCAATCTGAGTTCTAAGACGGATCTCTTTGTCAACGAGCAGGAAACACCCTACACGTTCAATGCAAAAGCTCCGAAGTACGGTGCACCGGCAAGTTGTGTCACCAACTACAACGCGGCCTATGGGGGAAAGGCTTTCCTGGACTCCGTAGGTAACGTGTCTGGTCCGGGAGGCGCTTGTGGCTCCAACGTGGCGACTGCGGGTACTCCAACGCCTGACGGCAAGCCCGATGGATTCTCCGATCCACGCCGTCACTACCAGGCGCTTGAATTAGAAGCCAATAAGAGCCTTAGCCATAACTTCATGGTCCGCGTCAACTATCGCTTTGCCAAACTCTATGGGAACTATGAAGGCCTCTACCGCAACGATAACGGGCAATCCGATCCCAGCATCAGCTCACTCTACGACTTCACCAACGGCGTTCTAGGTCTTTTGGGTGATCAGTTTGTGCGGGGCTTCCTGAACACGGATCGCCGGCAGGTGGGTAATCTTTATGGATCGTACGTAATTCCCAGCGGGTTCATGAAGCGCTTCACCGGCGGCATCGGCTTGCGCGGCAGTTCCGGTATACCGATCAGCGAGCTCGGTGCACATCCGGTCTACAACGACTCCGGTGAAGTTCCAATCGGCGG
>Ga0302324_100026385_pt1 | contig 11105 bp, 9 predicted proteins | sample Palsa_T0_1_FD_201949 | JGI IMG/M metagenome (GOLD analysis project Ga0302324, IMG submission 201949) | Peat permafrost microbial communities from Stordalen Mire near Abisko, Sweden - Palsa_T0_1 | ecosystem: Environmental > Terrestrial > Soil > Palsa > Peat permafrost | place: Sweden: Abisko... | reverse complement strand
GCAGGCGAAGGCCGCCAAGAGACCGATGCGGCGGTCGAAGAGGCGGCTCGCGGCCAGGTACAGCATGCCGATCGCGCCCAGGGCGATGAGCGTGATCGGCAGCCGCATTCCCCAGTCGGCCCAGATGCCCATCTCCTGGTTGGGAACCGTGGCCTGCGCCCCGGAGAGCCACAGCCCGATGTTGGTGAGCCACATCGTCAGTGGCGGCTTGCTGAAGAAGTAGACCCGCTCCCACCAGGGCATCACCCAGTCGTGCCGCACCATCATCTCGCGGCCGACCTCGCCGAAGTGCGTCTCCCAGGGATCCCAGAGGCCGACCGCGCCGAGCATCGGCAGGAACATCAGCGCCCCCGCCACGAGGGTGAGACAGAGCTGGCGGCGCTCGACGGGAAAGGAGAGATACCAGCGCATCGGACCGCTCGAGAGAAACCCTTCCCCGAAGAGCTCCTCGAGGAGGTGATGGCCGATGGGAGAGGCAGCCTCGCTCTCCAGGGCTGCGTCGCTGGCTTCCTCGGCTGCGGACTTGGCGGCTCGCTTGGCTACGCTCATGGAAGGCTCTGCTTATAGCGTGCCCGCCGCAGACTGGAAAAGCCGAATCCTAACCTTAGTGTCCCTCGGCCAGCACCCGATGCACCAGCTGGATGCAAGTCGAGCCCTCGCCCACCGCGGCCGCCACCCGCTTCACGCTCTCGGAGCGCACATCGCCCACCGCGAAGATCCCCGGCAGGCTGGTCTCCAGCAGGTAGGGCCGGCGCGCCAGCGGCCACTTGGCGGCCAGCAGCTCGTCGGCGGTGAGGTCGGCCCCGGTCTTGACGAAGCCCTTCTCGTCCAGCGTCACGCAGCGCCGCAGCCAATCGGTGTTCGGCTTGGCGCCGGTCATCATGAAGACGTGACGCACGTCGTGGGTCTGGCGCTCGCCGGTCGCGTCGTCGACGCAGGTCACGCGCTCGAGATGGCCCTCGCCGCCCAGCGCCACGATCTGCGTTCGGGTCCGCACCCGGATGTTGGGGGTCTTATCGATGCGCTGGATCAGATAGCGCGACATGCTCTCGGCGAGCGCCGCACCCCGGACCATCACCGTGACCTGCGAGGCGGTCTGCGCCAGGAAGACCGCCGCCTGGCCGGCCGAGTTGCCGCCCCCCACGATGACGAGCTCCTCGCCCTCGCAGCGCAGAGCCTCGAGGTGACTGGCGCCGTAGTAGACGCCGACCCCTTCGAACTTGGCTAGCCCGTCGATCTCGGGCTTGCGGTACTCGGCCCCGCTCGCGATGACGACCGTCCGCCCGCTGACCGTCACCCCGTCCGCGACCTCGAGCTGGTAGGGCCGGCGCTCGCACCGCAGTCCCTCGGCAATGCGCGCGATGGTGATCTCGGCCCCGAACTTCTCGGCCTGGTTGAAAGCCAGGCCAGCCAGCTTCTCGCCCGAGATCCCGGTCGGGAAGCCCAGGTAGTTCTCGATCATGGAGCTCGAGCCGGCCTGCCCCCCGGGCGCGTTGGCCTCGACGACCAGCACGCTCAGCCCCTCCGAGCCGGCGTAGACCGCCGCCGAAAGCCCGGCCGGTCCGGCGCCGATCACGATCACGTCGCGCACCGCAAGCTCGTCGATGGAGACGTTCAGCCCCAAGCACTCGGCCACCTCGGCATTGGTGGGATTCTTGAGCACCTTCTCGCCCCGGCAGACCAGGACCGGGACGTCGTCGAGCCCCAGGTGAAAGCGGTCCAGGATCCGCTGGGCTTCCGGATCGCGCTCGACGTCCTGGTAGTCGTAGGGTTGCCCGTTGCGGGTCAGGAACTCCTGAAGGCGCAGCGTCGAGGCCGAGTGGCGCGATCCCACCATCACCACCTCACCCAGGTGGCTCGAGATGAGCATGGCGCGCCGCAGGATGAAGGCCCGCATCAGCAGCTCACTGAGCTCGGCGTCGTTCTGGATCAGACTGCGAAACTCGGCCGGCCCGAACTCGAGCACCTTGAGGTCACCCTGGGCACGCCCCACCACCAGGCTGCGGCGACCGGCCAGCAGCGCCATCTCGCCCGAGAATTGCTTGGCCTCGTGCACGACGATGAGCTGGTCCGGCTCCCCGCGCTTGGGGTGCACCACCGCGAGCGTGCCCTCGAGGATCACATAGAACGGGACGTCGTTCTGCCCCTGCTCGAAGATCAGGTCGCCGGAGCGAAAATCGCGCTCGCGGCCGAGCGGGCGCAGGCGGGCGATCTGCACGTCGGTCAACCTCGGAAACATCTGCTCGCGCCGGTCGCCCAGCACCGGATTCTGCTCGCGCAGGTCGGCGGGCGTGCCCTTCACCTCGCTCACGAGAGTGCCGAATCGTGCGGGTAGCAGTAGGCCCAGGTCTCGCCCTCCTCGAGCGAGGTGATGATGGGGTGATCGGTGGCATGAAAGTGCTTGGTGGCGTGCTTGTTCGGCGAGGAGTCGCAACAGGCCACGTGGCCACAGGTCAGGCACTCGCGCAGGTGGACCCAGTGGCCGTGGATCTTGAGACAGTCCACGCAGGCTTTGCCGGGCCGCTCGACCTCGCGGATTTTGATCTCGGAGACGTGGCTGCAGGGACTGCTCATATCGACCGCCGTGTCGGTGCTCATGGCTGCTCCTTCGTTGAGGCGGGCAGGATGGCAGAGCGCCCGCGGCCTGCCAAGACACCCACAATCGGCTTTCGATCGCCCCGGGCGCGGCATAAGCTCCGTGTGCCGAATCCGGAGCTCCCGACCACCCATGCCGCCAACTGCCGAGCTGCCGCTCCTCGAATTCGTTCTCCGCAACTACCGCAACTTCAACGCGCGCGCGATGCGCGACGCCCTGCTCGCCTACTGGTCGCACATCGACGGCGGCGGCAAGATGTTCTGGGCCGTCGCGGGCGCAATGTCGTCGGCCCAGCTCGGGATCACGCTGGCGCCGGCCATCCGCGCCGGGCTGATCCACGGCCTCTCGGTCACGGGCGCAAATCTGGAGGAGTCCCTGTTCCGGCTGGTCGCCCACCACGGCTACCAGGACTTTCCGGACTACCGCTACTTCCGCAAGGCGGATGACACCCGCATCCTCAACCAGCGCATGCGGCGCGTGACCGACACCAGCATCCCCGAGGACGAGGCCTTCCGCGCCGTCGAGAAGATCATCGTGCCGATGTGGGCGCGCGCCGCCAGCGAGGGCCGGCGGCGCTTCTGGCACGAGTATTTCTACGAGCTGATCGAGACCGTCGGAGCAGAGCTACACCAGGGCAATCCCTCCGAGTGCTGGCTGCTGGCGGCCGCCCAGGCCAAGCTGCCGATCGTGGTCCCCGGCTACGAGGACTCGACCTTCGGCAACATCTTCGCCTCGCACGTCAAGCTCGGAGACTGCACGGCGTCGATCGTCAAGTCGGGCATCGAATACATGGCCGACTTCTACGACCGCTACCGCGACCTGGCCTTCGGTCGCGGGGTGGGCTTCTTCCAGATCGGCGGCGGCATCGCCGGGGACTTCCCGATCTGCGTGGTGCCCTCGCTCAAGTACGACCTCGAGCAGGAGGCCAAGCCCTGGGCCTACTTCTGCCAGATCTCGGATTCGACCACCTCCTACGGCTCCTACTCCGGCGCCACCCCCAACGAGAAGATCACCTGGGACAAGCTCACCGAGGAGACGCCGATGTTCGTGATCGAGTCGGACGCCACCATCGTCGCCCCGCTGATGCTGGACGCGCTGCTGGAGTGCAAGGCCAACCCGGCCGCAGCAAATGCGCTGATCGCGAAGCACCGCCAGTAGCGCCGAACCCTACTTCGGCTCGATGGGCTTCACGACGATCTCGACGCGCCGGTTGTCGGCCCGCCCCTCGGCGCTCTTGTTGTCGGCCACCGGGCTGCTGGAGCCGAAGCCGCGGGCGTCGATCTTGTCGCTCGGCACTCCCATGGAGACCAGGTAGTTCCGCACCGAGTCCGCCCGGCGCTGCGAGAGATCCTGGTTGAGCTCGTCGCTGCCGCGCGAATCGGTGTAGCCCTCGACCGTGATCTTGTGATCCTCCTGGTCCTTGAGGGCGTCGGCCACCTGGGTCAGCTTGTTCTGCGCCGAACCCAGCAGCGTCGACTTGTTGGACGCAAACAGCACGCTGCCCGGCAACGTGATCACCATCCCGCGCGGCTCCTGCTTCACGGGCACGCTCGCCAGCGCCAGCTTGTCGAGCGCGTCCTTGGCCCGTTGGTCGGCGGCGGCATGCGCCTTCTGCTCCTCGGTCAACTGCACCTGGGTCTTGCTCAGGTCACCCTTGACGGCTCCCAGCTCGGCGCGGGTGCTGGCCAGCTGCGCGGCCTGCGTCTTGCTGACCTCGGTCGTGGCCTCGTTCTTGTTCTCCATCGCCCGGGCGGTCTCGCCGTCGGCCTCGGCCAGCTGGGCCCGGCGCCTCGCGACGTAGGCCAGGTTCTTGGTCTTCTCCGAGTTGGGGTCGCTGTTGAAGCTCTGCTCGGCCTGGTCGAGGGCGAGCCGGGCCTCGTGGAGCTGGTCCGGCTTGTACTTCGTCGCCGCCCCCTGCTCGGCCACGTTGTAGGAAGCGCGCGCGTCCACCAGCTCCTGGGGTGGGTTGGCGGTGGCGCAGGCGGCAAAGCACGCCGCGGTCAGAGTCGCTGAAATGAGAGTTCGCATGTCCGTCCTTTCCTTGGCGTGAGCCTATTGAGTCCGGTTGTCCTGCACTGCTCGCAGCTGTTCTTCAGCGCTGCGGGCGTCGGCGTTGGCCTGGTGCTGCCGCGTCAGTGCGATCGCCAGCTCGGCGTCGGCGCGCGCGCGGTTGGCCCACTGCGTCGCCTCTTCGTTCTTGTCGTCCTTCATGAGCTGGCCGGCCTTCCCAAGCTCCTCCTTGGCCAGCTGCAGCTCCAGCGCCGCCGGCGGCACCTGCTCGGCACCCAGCTCGCGGGCGCTGCGCATGGCGCCTTCCGATTGGGCCACCTGGTCGGTCGGCTTTGGAACGCTGGCGCAGGCCAGAAACGCCAGTGCCCCGCAGGCCCCCAAAAGCAATCTTGTCTCTCGCATGGTCATTCCTCCTCTGACAGCGATCGTAAACACGCTCTCGCGGAAGAGAAGTGGGGGGCGCAGTTGCGCGGAAAAGCTACGCCACTTTCCGGATGCTCCGCGCCGCCAACAGCACCAGCACCACCCCCATCGCCGTCAGCACCGCCAGATTGGGCCACAGATCCAGCGGAGCCGCGCCGCGCAGGATGATCCCGCGCATGATGCGGATCATGTAGGTGGTGGGGAAGATGGAGCCGACGACCTTGAGAAACGTCGGCAGCCCGTCGAAAGGAAAGATGTAGCCCGAGAGAAAGATCGCCGGCAGCAGGAGCGACTGGGCCATCTGCTGGGACTCCATCTGGGTCTTCGCGCGCGTCGAGATCAAGAGCCCGATCGACAGCAGCGGAAACAGGTAGAGCACGGCGCTCAAGAACAGGAACACCAGGCTGCCGCGGATGGGGACGGCGAAAGCGAAACGCATCAGCAGCAGCACCAGCGTCGTCTCGATCAGCCCGAACACGAGATACGGCACGAGCTTGCCCATCACGAGACCGATGGGGTCGATGGGCGTCACCAGCAGCTGCTCGAAGGTCCCCTGCTCGCGCTCGCGCACGATGGCTCCGGCCGAGAGCACCACCCCCACCATCATCAGCAGCACCGCGATCAGTCCCGGAATGATGTAGTTGGCGGTCCGGCCCTCGGGGTTGAAGAGGATGATGGGATGGGCCGACAGGCCGGCCGCGATGGTCGCGTTGGCGACCGGCGGCAGGTTGTCTTCCGCGACCAGGCCGTTGATGGAGCCCAGGGCCTGCGAGCTGACCGTCGAATCCGAGCCGTCGATGAGCACTAAGAGCTGCGCGCCATCGCCGCGCAGCTTGCGGTCGTGGAACTTGGGCGGAATGACCACGCCCACCCTGGCCCGTCCCTCGCGGATCTGCTTGTGGGCCTCCTCCGAGCTGCTGGTGAGCGTCACGATCTTGAAGGTCTTCGAGGCCCGCATCTGGTCGATGAAGTCGCGGCTGTCGCTCGAGCGATCCTGGTCGACCACCACCGTCGGGACGTCGTGCACCGTCTGGTCGATGAAGCCGAAGAGGGTGAGCTGCATCAGCGGGATGAACAGCACCAGCCGCACCGTGCCGGTGTCGCGCAGGATGTGAAGGACCTCCTTGCGAAAGACGGCGTAGAAGGATGCCCACATGGTCAGATCCTCTCGGTTCGGACTTCCGACTTCCCTGTGGCTTGAGCCTGACGGGCGGCGTCCTCGGTCAGGTGCACGAACACGTCCTCGAGCGACGGGCGGATGTCGCGCACCGCGACCTCGAACCCCTGCGCCTGCAGGCGCTCCAGCAGCTGCGCGTCGGAGACGGCCTGCTGCACCTGCGCGTGCACCGACTGCCCGAAGATCGTGGCGCTCTCGCAGTACGGTTGCGCGCGCAGCCAGGCCAGGGCCCGGGCCGGCTGCCCGGTCTCGATCTCCACCCGGCGCGAATCGGGCCGGTTCATGTCGGGCGCAGTCTTGAGCCCCTCGGGAGTGCCCGTCACCAGAAGCTTCGAGTTGTAGAGGTAGCCCACCTCGCCGCAGCGCTCGGCCTCGTCCATGTAGTGGGTGGTGACGAAGAAGGTGACCCCCTGGGCGGCCAGCTGGAAGATCAGATCCCACAGCTCGCGGCGTGCCACAGGGTCGATGCCCGCCGTCGGCTCGTCGAGGAAGACCACGCGAGGCTCGTGCAGCAGCGCCGCGCCCAGTGACAACCGCTGCTTCCAGCCCCCCGACAGCAGCGCCGCGCGCCGCTCCAGGTAAGGGCCAATGTGGGTCAGCTCCACCACCGCCGCGAACCGCTCGCGCAGCTTGGCCGACGGCAGCCGGTAGACGCGGCCGAAGAACTCGAGGTTCTCGCGCACGGTCAGGTCGCCATACAGCGAGAACTTCTGACTCATGTAACCGATGCGGCGCCGGATCTCCTCGCCCTGGGTCGCGACGTCCAGCCCCAGCACCCGCGCCGAGCCGGAGTTGGGGGCCAGCAGGCCGCAGAGGATCCGGATGAGTGTGGACTTTCCCGAGCCGTTGGGGCCCAGCAGCCCGTAAACCTCGCCGCGGTCAACGCTCAGGCTCACCCCCTCCAGGGCCGTGAAGTCCCCGAAGCGGCGCGTGACGGCGTCGACGGAAATCGAGGTTTCGGTGGTCATCGCTGAAGGCGGGCGAAGGCGGCCATCCCGGCGCGCAGCACGTCCTGGCCCTCGACGATCCGCAACCGCGACGCGTAGACCTGGTCGGCCCGCTCGTCCTCGGTCTGCAGATTGCGCGGGGTGTACTCCCCCTCGCTGCTGATCGACTGGACCTCGGACTTGAAGGCCCGCCCGGGAAACGAATCCACGAAGACCGGGATGGTCTGGTGGGGGTGGATCAAGCCAAGCTGGGTCTCGGGCACGTAGATCCGGACGAACAGCTCGCTCGGCTCCAGCAGCTTGGCCGCCACCTGGTTCACGCCCAGAATGTCGCCCGGCCGCAGGTCGAGCGTCTCGACCTGGGCGTCGCGCGGGGCCCGGATCGTCAGCTCGTCGATCATGTTCTCGATCTGCTCGAGCTTCCCTTGAGCGACGTCGAGCTGCCCCTGGGCCGACTTCATGTCCTCGGGGGTCCCGCGCAGGAGCTCGTCCAGCGACGCCCGTTGCGTGTCGCGCTGCGCCTCGGCATTGCGCATCGCGATCTTGGCGTTGTCGAGGTCGTTCTGGGTGCTGGCCTGGCCCGCGAAGAGCTTCTCGGTGCGATCGAGGTCGAGCTTGGCCTTCTCGATGGCGACCTCCTCGACCTGCAGCCGAGCTTGCGCCGCCAGGATCTCCTGCCGTCGCGAGCTCGACCCGCCGGAGGCCACCTTGGCTTGGTTGGCTTGGGCCTCCTCCACCTGGCCCCGGGCCTCGAGACGCTGGGCCTCGAGATCGCCGGGCTCGAGGGCGATGAGCGGCTGGTTGGCCTTCACCTGGTCTCCCTCGCGGACCAGAACCTCTTTCACGCGGCCGCCCACCCGCGAGCCGATGTCCATGGTCCAGGCCTCGACGGTGCCGCTCCACTCGAGCGGCAAGCTCGCGAGGTGGCGCCGGTAGGCGCGGATTCCCACGAATGCCGCGGCACCAACCACCGCCAGGATGGCAACCACGATGATTCGACGAGCCACGCGCCTCTCCCCTTCCCTGTCCCCAACGTTCTTGCCAACTCCCGCTGCGCCCCTCTCATAAGACGGGCCCCAGCCCTTGTGCCAGCAGCGATGGATACCTTAGGGCCGAGCCTTCGAATGGCCCGAAGGGATTTCCCGTAAAATGCGGCCGGGGTGTAAGGTTGTCGCGCTGGAACTTACCCGCCCAGGGGCGGGAGGATGTGATGTGTGCGCAATCGACTGACGGCAATGGCGGCGGGTGCTTTCTTGTTTGCGACCGCCTGCGGGGGCGACAACTCCAGCACCACCGCTGGGTCGGGCGCCACCGGGGGCACCACCACCGGCGGCGCGGTGACAACCGGCGGGGCCAGCACAGGCCAGGCACTGGCTGCCGGCCTGCCGTGCTCGGCCAATTCGCAGTGCGCTGCCCCGGGAATCTGCGGCGTGGACGGCTCCGGAAACTGCTGCGCCGCTGCCTGCATCACCAACGACGGGGGCTGCGGCGCCACCGGCTGCGACGGCAACGGGGCCTGCCTCTATCCAGGCGCGGGGACCGCGTGCGAGAACGACTTCTGCGGCGCCAATACGCTCACCCAACGAGCCTGCAACGGCGCGGGCGCATGTGTCGCCGGAACGGCGACGCCCTGCTCCAACAACCTCGGCTGCAACACCGCTGGTATCGCCTGCAACACCAGCTGCGCCAGCAGCAAGGACTGCGCCGCGAACTACGTTTGCAATGACGGCGGGTGTACGGGGCCCCAGACCGTCGGCCCCTGCAGCGAGGACGACGACTGCTTCTCGGACCGCTGCGGCATCAAGGGCGTTGGCCATTGCTGCGTCGGCGACGCCGGCTGCGTCACGGGCGACCCGACCTGCGGGGCGACCGACTGCGATCCCGGCAACGGCGCCTGCAACTACGCCGGCGCCGGCACGGCCTGCGGCTCGGTCCTGGCGAGCTGCACCAGCGGCGCGCAGCAGGATCCCAGCATCTGCGACGGAAAGGGCACCTGCCCGGCGCCCGCGATGCTCGCCTGCACCCCCTTCATCTGCGGCGCCACGGCCTGCCTCACGACCTGCACGGACAACACCAGCTGCGGAAGCGGCGATTTCTGCGACCGCACCCACTCGACTTGCTGCGACGCGCTGACCGACGGCGCCAGCATCACCGTGGATGCCACCGGAGGCAACGACGCGACACCCTGTTGCTCCGTTCCTGGGCGGGCCCCCTGTCAGAGCCTCGCCCAAACCATGAAGATCATCGACAACGCCCAGGCCAAGAACGTGACCATCAACGCCGCGGTCGGGGTTGGCAACACCTGGAACCCCTCTAACGAGGTCTATCCCATCGTGCTCGGCTGGGGCGTCGAGCTCAGTGCCCCCGGCCTGTATTTCTACGACGGCGCCGACGCCGGCACCGCTGCCGAGGTCATCGACATCGACAACTACTCCAAGAACGACACCGTCGGCTATGCCAGCATCGTCGGAGCCACCCACAGCGTGGTGACGGTCGGACCGGACGAGTTCATGGACCAGTCGCTCGACAGCTCGGCCATCAAGGTCGAGACCGGCAACACGCTCTACATTGCCAACGCGTCGGTCAACGGCAGCTATGTGGTCCAGGTCGGGCTCGTCGGCGACGACGTATACACCAAGACGACCGCCATCACGGTGGCCGGCGGGGCCTCGCTGGTGGTGGGCCAGGACAAGTCCGCCGGCGTCACGGGAACCGTCACCGTCGGCAATGCCTTCGACAACGAGCTCACCGACGGGTGGAGTGGCATCGTGTGCGGGGTGTCCAAGAGCAAGGGCTGCACCATCAGCGACGCCACCCTGAAGGCCGGAGTCAGCAGCCTCGTGATCGAGGGGCAGGAGAACGTCGACATCGACGCTGAGGACTACGCGACGATCACGCTGACCTCCAACCCCGTGATCGGTCTGAGCCCCGCCGATGCGGGCTTCCTGCAATGTGAGCAGTTCACCCCGACCCCGGCGGTCCAGGGAAAGCCAGACGCGTACAGCCACGGCGCGAACGCCACCGCGGTTCTGCTCAACGGCAACGTGAACATGACCTTCGACAACGGGACGGTCCAGTGCATCTACGGCGACGCCTTCCTGCTGAACGCCAGCAAGAACGGGACCCCGACCCTCACCCTCGACAACACGACCATTCAGAACACCGAGTCCGGCGTGAACGCCAACGCCGGCAGCGCCACGGTTTCGAATTCCATCATCTGGTACAACTTCAACGGCGTCGAGCAGGGCACCGACGGCACCAACCTCTCCAGCCTCGATTTGAGCAGCGGCGGCGACGGCGGAACCACTACCGTGGTGTGCAACAACAGCTATGAGAGCGTCCACGGACGCGAGACTCCCGGCGTCAACGTGCTGAACAGTACCTCGGCCTCGCTCAACGCCCAGAACGTCGACTGGGATACCCCGGGACCGGATCTGTTCAGCTGCAATGCGAAGCTGACGAGCTGCACCTGCGAGATCTCGAGCTGCACGGTCTACACGGCGGACGGCGGCTTCGACGGTCTGGACGCGGTCTACACCTCGACCGGAACCGTCGACACCGCGGGGAACGGCACCTCGACGGCCGACTGCACCGCGCCGAACGCCTACGTGTGCCCGGCCGGAACTTGTTCCGCCCTGGATCCCATCTGCTGCGTGCTTGGCCCGGACGAATTCGAATGTTTGCCTGTGGGCGATATCTGCAACTGAGGAGCTGACATATGCGCAATCGACTCACGGCGGTAGCGGCTGGTGCCTTCTTGTTTGCGACCGCCTGCGGGGGCGGCAACTCCGGCACCACCACTGGGTCGGGCGCCACCGGGGGCACGACCACCGGCGGCGCTGCGACAACCGGCGGGTCCAGCACAGGCCAGCCACTCGATGCCGGCCTGCCGTGCTCGGCCAACGCGCAGTGCGCTGCCCCGGGAATCTGCGGAGTGGACGGCACCGGAAAC
>Ga0302324_100026384_pt1 | contig 11105 bp, 7 predicted proteins | sample Palsa_T0_1_FD_201949 | JGI IMG/M metagenome (GOLD analysis project Ga0302324, IMG submission 201949) | Peat permafrost microbial communities from Stordalen Mire near Abisko, Sweden - Palsa_T0_1 | ecosystem: Environmental > Terrestrial > Soil > Palsa > Peat permafrost | place: Sweden: Abisko... | reverse complement strand
TCGATGCCGTCGTCCTCGGAATCCGCCGCGGCACCGGCAGTGGCGGCATTGGCCGTAGCAGCGCCGGTTGTAGCAGCGCCGGCCGTAGCAGCGCCGGCGGTGTCGGTACCCGCGGTGACGGTCTTGTCCGCCGCCGTGCCATCGATGGCGGGCGCGGCACTCGGCCGCGTCACCAGCGAGTAATCCAGGGTTTCGAACAGCCCAAAACCGTATAACTCAGTGATCCGAGCGGCCAGCTCGTCGAGATCCAGGGGTTTGCCGAGCAGCGGCTTCATTTCCGCCAAAATGGTCTTTTCATAGCGCTTGGATAGCTGATCGACGCGCACGAACTTGATTTCCGGCAGACCTGGCTCGCGGTTGGCGCGCCGCGCCATGTACTCCTTGTAGGCCGCATCGCCTACTCTCAGCGCATCCAGTTGTGCCTGGACCGCGCGCACTGCATCCTCGCCGGCGACGATGGTGCTGCTCGGCACCGAAAAATTCGTCGAGCTAGCGCCGCCCAGCAGCGGTTCGACCAATACGTCCTGCTTGCCCAAGGTGGCGAGCTGCCGGTCCGCGTCCTTGCGCACCAAAATTGCCAGCATCTGATTGGAAATGGACAGCGCGGAATCCAGCGCCTCTCGCGGCTGCAACGGATAGCTCACGTCCGAAACGATCAGCACGTCGGCGTGCATGGCGCGGGCTACATCGATGGGCAGATTCTCCGCCAGTCCCCCATCGACCAGCAGCTTCCCTTGGTACTCCACCGGCGCGAAAACACCCGGCGCGGACATGCTGGCGCGCAGCGCTATCGCCAGATCGCCTTTGTCGAGCAGTACTGCCGCGCCGGTCACGAGATCCGTCGCCACGGCGCGAAACGGCGTGGGCAACCGGTCGAAGTCGGTGCTGTTGCTGAAGGGCAAGGTGAGCTGCCGCAGCGTCTCCTCGAGCTTCTGCCCTTGAATGAAACCCTTCGGCAACAGCAGGCGCCCGTGCTTGAGGCCAAGCGGCAGGCGCACCAAGAAGTTACGATCGTCTTGCTTGCGCCGAAAGGTCAACTCACGCCGCGGCGGGGAATCGCGGAATGCTTCCTGCCAGTCGACCGAGCGTATGGTTTCATCAATTTGCGCTGCCGTCATACCGCTGGCGTACAGCCCGCCGATCACCGCGCCCATGCTGGTGCCGGCGATGCAGTCGATCGGCACGTGCATTTCCTCGAGAGCCCTGAGCACGCCGACATGGGCTATGCCGCGCGCGCCCCCGCCGGACAACACCAGACAAATGCGCGGTCGGGTCGCGGGTGAGGGTTCGACTTGAGCAGACGCCGCGTGCGCACTCAACTTAAGCGCACAGGCAACGATCAGCGCAAAGCCGGTCGTACGCTGCCAGGTGTGCTTCCCCATACCGGGGAGAGTCTAATCGAAGACAACGTTGAGGGCGGTAGCCGTAAAGGTATTCGTGGCGCGGTTATAGGTGCCGCGCGCAGTCACCGCCAATACGCTGACGGGCGGAGCGTCGGTGAAACCCGAGTTCAGCAGCCCCACGAATTGCGAGAAGGTGTTGAAGCAGTAGATGCCGGCGGCGCTGCTGCCGTACGAGAACAGCGGCAGGAAGGCAGCCGGCGCGGCGGAGGCAGGGAGGTTGAGGGTGGCGACCTTGATGGGCATCGGCGGTGCCGGCACGAGCAGCGGCACGATCTGCGGTGTCGCCGGCAATGTCGTGAGGTCGATGACTTCCGCACCGATGTGAATCTCGGCCGAGGCGAGCAAGTTGTCGCCCAAGTTGAGGCTCAGGCTGCTGTCCGTCAAGGTCGCGAAGGCCGTCGCGTTGTTCAGCGTGGACGGGATGTAGGTGACGTCGAGAATGGCAGGTTCGGATACTTCGTCCTCGACGTCGATGGCGTTGAAATCGGGCGGCGCCGAACCGTACGGTCCGACGACGCCGTCGACCCACACGGGACCGCCGACCGCCAGATCCGCGGGCACGGCCAAGCTGCCGGTATTGACCAGGTAGCCGGCCGGCACGGCGTCCGTGGCGGTGCTCGTGCCGGTTCCCGCGAAATTGTAGACGCTCGCGGGATATTGATTGATGTTCGTAAGATTCATGTCCAGGCTGCCGGCGGCAGTCGAGACCAGCGAGCCGAACATCTGGGTCGATTGCAGGCGTACCGATCCGGTGTTGGTGGACGAGGTGCCCGTCGAATCCAGAGTCACGATGTTGTTGACCAACGAATATATGCCCCGCGCGATGATGTGCTGGCCGACAGATACCGAGTTGTAGTTGAGGCCCGTCTTCGTACTGTCGTCTTGAGTGACCAGCGTGCCGGTTCCCAGGATGACTTGGGCATCGGCAGGGTAAAATTGTACGACCTCGGCCGAGGTTGCATCGAGCGTCGGGCCGCGCACCGTCAGCGTGTTGCCGTTTCGCGCGATGACGTCGCCTTCCAATCCGTCCGTGTAGAAATCCTCGAGCGTGCTGCCGCCGATCATGTACACCGTACAAAAAATCGCGGCGGTCGCGCTCGGCGTGACCGTCGGGACGTACACGGTGTACCCGGCGGTCATGGTCGATCCGGCCGAGGTCTCCGAAAGCTGCGTGATGGCCGCATCGCCCACGTACGGCGTGCCGTTGATGGTGTAGATCGCCTGCGTTTGCGGACAACCAGGCGAACTCGCATTGGCTGTCGCGGTTGCGTTGAACATGGTCAATGTGCCGGCAGTGTTGACCTCATCATAGAAGGGACGCACGTATACGCTGTAAGTCTCCTCGTTGAGGCTGGTGTTGACCAGCGGACCGCGGACGCGGATGAGCTTCTGATCGGACGAGCTTGTCGCGATCGTGAAATAAGGATTCACCGTCACGGTGGCGGGAGAGGTCGCAAAGTTCACGGAGTTCGACGCGGCAATATCGAAATCGATCGCGAGGCGAATGCCGGCAGTGGTCGCATAAGTGGGGATGATATAAGCCAGGTTGGTCGGATCCAGATTCACCGTCACGGATATCGTGGTAGGCGCGGCACCCGTCGAATCGACGATCGTAGCCTGTTGCGGCGCGCCATTGACCAGGACCGAGATATTCGCGGATGTGTAGTCGAGCGTGATGATGGCCGAGGTATAGGTATCGTTGGGAATGCTCGCGCTCGCCCATAGCTCGGAGATGTTCGTGATCTTGGTGAAATCCACGATTTCAGGAATATCCAGCACGGTGACCGGACCGTTCGCCACGCCGGTCATTACCACCGAGTCGATGGTCACGATGTAAGCGGCGTAAGCGTTCGGTTCGTCGGTCACGGTGAACCAGCCGATGCCGTAGCCGCTGTTCAAATCGTTGCGATGACAGCCCGCGGCCAGCAGCGAGAAAACCAACGCAAAGACGAACGCCGCGGCGCGCTTGGGAGTAAGAGACAGGACCGATGAATGCACTACAGCTTCCGTTTTTCTAACGAGTTGGATGAATTAAGGCTGCGTAGAATAATGACTTTCGAGGACGGATGTACGGCAAAGTTCCATTTTGCGTCTTGCCTCAAGCGGGCGCCGCGCGCGGTACCTGTTGGGTTATGCAGTGAATATTGCCGCCCCCGAGCAGTATTTCGCGCGTTTGCACTCCGACCACCCGGCGCGAAGGAAACAGCTTTTTGAGCATGCGCAGCGCCGCCCCGTCCCGCCGCTTGTCGTAAAGCGGCATGACCACGCAGCCGTTGGCAACGTAGAAGTTGATGTACGAAGCCGGCAGGCGATCGCCCGCCCGGCGAGGCCGCGTTCCCGCCCGAATATCGACGCCGGCCGCCTCCTCGGCCGTCATGAATAGGGGACCCGGCTGGTGGATCTTGTGAACATTGAGGCGCCGTCCGCGCGCATCGCGCGCATGCCGCAGCCTTTGCAAGGCGTCCTGCGAAATGAGGTATTGGGGATCGGAGCGATCGTCGGTCCAGGTCAGCGCCACGGTCCCCGGACTGGTGAAGCATGCCAACTCGTCGATGTGGCCGTCGGTTTCGTCCAGATAGACGCCCTTGCCAAGCCAAATGATCTGCGTCACGCCCAGATAGCGTCTCAAGTTTTCTTCGATTTCACCCCGGCTCAGGTGCGGATTGCGGTTCGGATTGAGCAGACATTCCTCCGTGGTCAGGCAGGTTCCCTGGCCGTCCACGTGAATGGCGCCCCCCTCGAGAACGAAGGGCGCGCGATAGCGCTCCGCCCCTTCCAATTCCAGCACTTTTTGCGCTACTTCGTCGTCGCGGTCCCACGGGAAATACAATCCGCCGTTGAGGCCGCCCCAGGCGTTGAAGGTCCAATCGACGCCGCGCCGCCGCCCCTTTGGGCCTATGAGGAAGGTTGGGCCGCAATCGCGCATCCAGGCATCGTTGCTGCTCACTTCGACCAGACGAACCTGGGGCGGCAGACGCGCCCGCGCATTTTGATATTGCTGCGCCGAAACTCCGACCGTTACCGGCTCGGCGGCGGCGATCGCGCCCGCCACGGCCGCGAAGGCCGCCTGCGCCGGCTTCGCGCCGGCTCGCCAGTTGTCGCTGCGCTCGGGCCAGAGCATCCAACAGCCGGAATGCCGCTCGAATTCCGCGGGCATGCGAAAGCCGTCTTTGGCGGGCGTTGATTTGAGGGTGCGCAATGCTTAGTCTCCGGGCGCGCATGCTAGCCGCGCATGCTAGCATTGCGGCTGCATTTACAGGAGCGAACGAATGTCAGAGGCCAAGCCGGTGAAATTCCAAGTCCCTGCCGGGGGCGAGAAAATAACCATCTCAAACGGCAAATTGCACGTCCCGAATCAGCCCATCATCCCATTCATCGAGGGTGACGGCACGGGCCGCGACATCTGGCGCGCCAGCGTCCGCGTGTTCGATGCCGCCGTACAAAAGGCCTACGGCGGCAAACGCAAGATTCACTGGATGGAAGTGTTCGCCGGCGAGAAGTCTTATAAGATTTACGATAGCTGGCTGCCGGATGAAACCGTGGCAGCCTGCCGCGAGTACCTGATATCGATCAAAGGCCCGCTGACCACCCCGGTGGGCGGCGGCATCCGCTCTTTGAACGTGGCGCTGCGCCAGCTGCTGGACTTGTACGTGTGTTTGCGGCCGGTGCGCTGGTTCAAAGGCGTGCCCTCGCCCGTGAAGACGCCGGAAAAGGTCGACATGGTGATCTTCCGCGAAAACACCGAGGACATCTACGCGGGCATCGAGTTCGAGGAAGGTTCCGCCGATGCGAAGAAATTCCTCGAGCTGTTCAAGCAGAACTTCCCGAAGCAGTACGCCAAGATCCGCTTCCCGAATACCTCCGGCATCGGCCTGAAGCCGGCGTCGAAGGAAGGCACCGAGCGCCTGTTTCGTGCCGCCGTCGAGTACGCCATCGCCAACAAGCGCAAGAGCGTGACCATCGTGCACAAAGGCAACATCATGAAATTCACCGAAGGTGCATTTCGTGGGTGGAGCTACAGCCTCGCCGAGCGCGAGTTTCCGGACAAGGTGTTCACGTGGGAACAATGGGAGCGCATCAAGGCATCCAAGGATGAAAAGGAAGCGAATGCCCAGATGGAAGCGGCGAAGAAGGCCGGCAAGATCATCATCAAGGACGCCATCGCCGACATCACGCTGCAGCAGGTGTTGACGCGGCCGGATGAATTCGACGTGGTCGCCACCATGAACCTCAACGGCGATTATCTATCGGATGCGTTGGCCGCCCAGGTCGGCGGCATCGGCATCGCGCCGGGCGCCAACATCAACTACATGACCGGCCACGGCGTGTTCGAAGCGACCCACGGCACCGCACCGAAGTACGCCGATCTGGACAAGGTCAATCCGGGATCCGTGGTCCTTTCCGGCGAGATGATGCTGCGCTACTTGGGTTGGGTGGAAGCCGCCGACGCCATCATCGGCGCCATGGACCGGACCATCGCGCAAAAGACGGTCACCTACGACTTCGCGCGCCTCATGAGCGGCGCGACCGAAGTGAAATGCAGCGAGTTCGCCGATAATCTGATCAAGAACCTGTAAGCGCCAGAGGAAGCCTCTGCGCCGCCGAGCGCTGCTTGAGGATGTCGAATGCGGCGATTCGATATGCCTCCGTCATGGTGGGAAAATTGAATATCTGCTCGACGAAGAAATCTGCGGTCGCGCCGTTGGCGATCGCCGCTTGCCCCAGATGCACCAGATCCGTGGCACCTTCGCCCAGCACCTGACACCCGACCACGCGCCCCGATGCGCGCTCGCACAGCAACCTCAAGAAGCCGGTCGGCTCTCCCGCGATGTGCGCGCGCGCCACTTCGCTGAAATCCGCGTGCCCGACGACCACGTCGATTCGTTTGGCGTCGGCTTCGCTCTGCGACAAGCCAACGCAGGCAATCTCCGGAATCGTATACACGCCGGTCGGCACGAGACTGGTGGCGGCCGGCGGCGCGAGGCCGAGAGCCGCCAGCGCGGCGCGCCGGCCTTGATCCGCCGCGGCACTGGCCAGCGCCGGCGGGCCGATGGCATCGCCGGCCGCATAGATGCCCGGGATGCTCGTCTGGTAGCGCTCGTCCACCTGCACATGCCCGCGCGGGGTGATCTGCAGATTGAGCTTATCGAGGCCGATGCCCTCGAGATTGGCAACCCGGCCGAAGGCGGCGAACACGATCTCGGCGGACAGAAGCTCGCCGTCGCCGAGGCGCACCTGAACCTGGCTGAACCCATCGAAGCTCGCGCCGGCCACCTCGCAACCGCCGCGGTAACATCCGCCCATGTCCTTGAACCCGTGCAGGAAGCCCTCGCGCAGCTTCGGATCGAGGAACCCCAGCGGTTGGGCGGCTTTGTCCAGCACAGTGACGCTGCAGCCCAGCGCCGCGAATATCGAGGCGTATTCACAGGCGATGACGCCGCTGCCGAGCACTACCATCGAGCGTGGGATGTACGACAAACTCAAGATCGAGTCGCTGTCGAGAATGTGTTCGTGATCCACTTCGATGGCCGATACGTGCCGCGGCCTCGATCCGCTGGCCAGCACGATACGCGGCGCTTGCAATACGCGCCGCGAGCCGTCCAGCCGCTGCACTTCGATGCGGCCGGCGTCTAAGAACACGCCGCGGCCGCGAATCAGCTCGACTTGGTTGCGCGACAGCTGTGCCTGCAGATATCGATCCTGCGCGGCGATGACGGCGTCGACCCCCTGCAGCAGCGCGGACAGCGGCGCATCGCCGCGCAACTCGACCGCCAGCGATGAAGCGCTGCGGTGCATGCGCCGGTAGCGCAGCGCCTGCTCACGCAACGCCTTGCTCGGAATGGTGCCCGACAGCAGGCATGAGCCGCCCACCTGCGGTTCGCGCTCGACGATCGCGGATTTGAAGCCCGCCTTGGCGGCCTGAATCGCCGCCTTCTGCCCGGCCGGACCGGAGCCCAGACAGATGAGATCGAAATCATGCGGCGGCATCGTCAGATGCCCGCTAACGTGCGCACCTGATCGCGCTTCGCGAGCAATTCACGCCGGTTGTCGGGAAACACGCCGAGCTGCTCGAATACCGGACTCTCCATCACGGTGTCCTCGCCCAGCAATTGCGGATGCATGGTGTGCATGGCGAGCAGGTGCGCCGCATTGACGGTGCAGGCAAGATCGCCGGTGCTGGAATTGCGGCAATCGCGCCATTGGCTGGCCGCGTTTTGCACCTCGGCCGGCAAATGCCAGTGAGTCATCAACATCGTTCCGAAAGAGGGCTCGAACTCCACCACGAGGTCCGCGAAGGTCTTCGCATCCATGACGGTGCGCTGCAGCACCTCGAAGCCGGAGAGAATCTTCAGGGCCAGCGCGGCACCGGTACGGTGCATCAGCGCGGCGAGAAACGCGCTCTCGACATGTTTGCGGCGTTCGCGCGCGATTTCCTTGGCCCACAGCCCGGCCAACCAGGCTTCGCGCCACAATTCCTCCGACTCCGGCTCATGCCCGGGAGCCACGAACACCTCGCCGCGCAGCATCACCGCCATCGCGATGTTGCGCACCTCGGCGATACCCAGCCACGACACCGCCTGCTGCAGCGACACGATCGGCGAGCGCGGCCGCAGCACCGGAGAGTTCGCGACCCGCATGATCTCCCCGGCCAGCGCCGGATCGGACTGAATCAGCCGCGCCAGTTGCGCTGCGTCGGGCGCCTGCTGAGCCGTAATTTCCGCCAGCTGGGCGCAGACGCGCGGCAGGGGCGCTATCTGCTGCGGGCTCGATAGGGACTCGCCCAAATACTTGCGTGCCGCCTGCGCATGCGGGGAGGAATATGCAACGGTGGCTTGAAGACTCATTTCTGGCACCCTTTTTCGTCGATCGCGACCTCTTAAGATCGGCAAAATCGCCGGATGCTTGAGCCGCCATGGAAAGTTATGTCAATTCAACGAACTAGCCCCCCGCGCGCTGCAATGCCTGGTCGAGATCGTCGATCAGATCGGACGCATCCTCCAGCCCGATGGACAGACGCACCGTCCCGGGGCGAAGCAGCGAGGCCGCCCGCTGTTCAGCATTGAACTCCCCGCCCCCCAACAACTGCGGCGGCATGATCAGCGACTCGGTGGACCCGACGCTGGCGGCGATGGAGAAATACTGCAAGGAATCCGCGAAGCGCGCGGCTTGCCCCGCGCCGCCCGCGATCTCGAGGCTGACCACGGTGCCGAAGTCCTTCATCTGCCGCTGCGCCAATCGGTGCTGCGGATGCTCGGGAAGACCCGGGTAATGCACGGCGGCCACTTTCGCATGTGTCTGCAGGAAGCGGCTCACGATGAGCGCGTTTTCGCATTGCCGTTGATAGCGCAGGAAATACGTGCGCATGCCGCGCTGAATCAGAAACGCCGCGTGCGGGTCGAGCGCGGCGCCGATGGCGCCGACGTCCTTGCGCATCTCCTCGATGAGCGCACGGCCCGCGATGATGGCGCCGCCCATCACATCGCCGTGACCGGACGCGTACTTGGTCAGGCTGTGCAGATAGACATCGATATCGTAAGCGCCGTGATTGTGGAATCCGGCGAAGGTGTTGTCGAGCACGGTGAGGCAGCCGTTGGCGCGCGCCTGCGCGATCAGGTGATCGATGTCGGCGATCTTGGTGACCGGGTTGGTGGGGCTTTCGAAAATCACCAGACGGGTGGGCGTGGCGCGCAGCACGCGTTCGATCCCGGCCAGATCCTCGATCGACAGCAGCGTATGCGTCACGCCGAATTTCGCCAGCAGGTGCTGCACGATGTAGCGCGTCGGCCCATAGGACTCGACGAAGGCCAGGACGTGATCGCCGGCCTTGCACAGTGCCAGCAGGGCGACGGCGATGGTGGCCACGCCCGACCCGGTGAGCAAACACTCTTCGCGGCCCTGGAGTCCCGCGAGCAGCAGCTCCAATTGCTTCAACGTCGGATTGAGGGAGCGCGAATAGAAAAAACCTTCCCGCCCGCCGCGCAGGAAGCGCTGCGTCTCGGCGGTATCGTCGAATGTGAACTTCACCGACTGGTAGATCGGGGCCACCAGCGGACGGTTGTCGGCCGGCACCGCGACGCCGGGCGGGTGATTGACGCGGGTGTTGTCTTTCATGGGTTGACCTCTTTCATGGGCTAACCATAGTCGAGCACGGTACGCATTGAAAGCGGACCGGGCGAGGCACAAAATGCCGCCATGGATTTCACGCTGTCGGAAAGTCAACTGATGATTCAATCCCTGGCGCGCGATTTCGCGCAACGGGAAATCGCGCCGGTGGCCGCGCGTTTCGACTTGAGCGGCGATTTTCCCGAAGGCACCATCCGCCGGGCCGGCGAACTGGGCTTCATGGGAGTCGAGGTTCCGGAGGAATACGGCGGCGCCGGCTTGGACTCGCTTTGCTATGTGCTGATGATGGAGGAGATTGCGTACGCGGACGCGGCGCACGCCACCATCGTGTCGGTGAACAACACGCTGTACAACGGCGGCATACTGCAGTTCGGCACCGGCGCGCAGAAGCGCAGTTTCGTCACGCCGGTGGCCTCGGGCAAGGCGATCGGCTGCTACGGCCTGACCGAACCGCAGTCCGGTTCCGATGCGGCCAACATGCGCACCCGCGCCGTCATGTCGGCGGACGGTTCGCACTACCTGCTCAACGGCAAGAAATCCTGGATCACCTCGGGGCCGGTGGCGGACTTCATGGTGGTGTTTGCCGTCACCGATCCGGAGGCAAAATCCAAGGGCATCAGCGCCTTCATCGTGGACTGCAAGCAGCCCGGATTCATTCGCGGCAAGACCGAGCCCAAGCTCGGCATCCGCGCCTCGGCGACTTGCGAAATCGAATTCCTCGATTACAAGATCCCCGCCGCCAACCGCCTGGGAAACGAGGGCCAGGGCTTCGCCATCGCCATGACCATACTCGATCAAGGACGGGTCGGCATCGCCGCTCAGGCCAACGGCATTGCGCGCGCCGCGTATGACGCCGCGCTTGCCTACGTCAGGGAGCGCAAGGCCTTTGGCGCGCCGATTGGCACGTTTCAAATGATCCAGTCGAAGATCGCCGACATGAAAACCCGCTTAAGCGCCTCACGGCTGCTGATGCTGCAGGCGGCCTGGGCCAAGCAGAACGCCAAGCATAGCGGCGCACGGACCACCACCGAAGGCAGCATGGCCAAGCTGTTCGCCTCGGAGACCGCCATGTTCAACGCGCACACCGCGCTGCAAATTCACGGCGGCATGGGATACAGCAAGGAGATGCCGCTGGAGCGTTACTTTCGGGACGCGAAGATCACCGAGATCTACGAGGGCACCAGCGAGATACAGCGTTTGGTCATCGCCAGGCAGGAAACCGGACTGCGCTGATCGGGCATGGCCCGGGGCCGTCCGACCCTTACGGTGAAAGGTAGCGGTTGAGCTCGGCGTCGATGAGGGCGGCAGAATCGAACAGCGCGACGCCATCCGCGCGCGTCAGCCCAAGAGCGCGATAACACGGGGTTTCGATGAGTTCATCGCGCTGCAACTGCCTCGCTTCGTGCAGCGTGAAATCGGCGAGCAGATGTGCCAGGTTGACGAGATTGTTTTCCGGCCGCGGCGAGCCCGCGGACGGCTGATCGCCCCAGCCGGCAACCACGCCCGGCACCGGTTCGGGCAGTGCCCATGCGTTCACGACCCGTACCCCGACCTCATGGTGCAAGGACTCCACAAGCC
>Ga0302324_100026383_pt1 | contig 11105 bp, 9 predicted proteins | sample Palsa_T0_1_FD_201949 | JGI IMG/M metagenome (GOLD analysis project Ga0302324, IMG submission 201949) | Peat permafrost microbial communities from Stordalen Mire near Abisko, Sweden - Palsa_T0_1 | ecosystem: Environmental > Terrestrial > Soil > Palsa > Peat permafrost | place: Sweden: Abisko... | reverse complement strand
CCGGCGGCAGGGCGTGGATCAGGCGCAGGAAGTCGGCGAGCTGGTCCAGGATCGTCTCGCGGGCCCCAGGAGCCAGCGCCGCGAACATCCTCGGGCGCATCGGAACGCCCTCGATGCGGCGGTAGCCGCCGAAATCTCCAGCAACGGAGATATGGCTGTAGCGGGGAATGGGAATGGCGCAGACGCCCTCCAGCCGCGCCAGCAAAGCAAGTTCGGCCCGGAACAGCGGTGCGCGACCCGCCTCGCGCAGGAAACGGAAGACCCACCGGTCGTCCAGCAGAACGACGCGATGGTCGTCGCCCTGGTCGTCGAGGACGGCGTTCTCGAAGGCGAGGTCCGGGAATTCGCGCCAGATGCGCGCAACCAGGCCGGCCAGTTCATCCGGCAGCGGCAGGGACCTTGATGACGTCGGCGAGGCCCAGGCGTTGGAGCATCACGCCGGCGAAGTTCTCGAATTCCATCGACCGATAGAGCGGCACCAGCATCCGCGCATCGTCGCCGGCGAGCCAGCGCAGCCGCGGATCGGTGCTCGTGGCGGCCTCGTAGACGAGGTCGGCGACCTCGTGCGGATCCTGCGGCGGGCCGGCGCGGAAGTCCTCCATCGCCTTGTTGAACCGGGTGGCCAGCGGCCGGTAGGGCGAGGTCTCGTCCCATCCCGGCTCGGCGACGACGTTCTGGCCGAAGTTGGTGGGGAAGCCGCCCGGCTCGACCAGCACCACCCTGACCCCGAACGGACGCAACTCGAACCACAGGGCCTCGGAGAGCGCCTCGAGAGCGTGCTTGCTGGCCGAGTAGGCGCCGGTGAAAGGCGCGGCGATGTGGCCCGCGACCGAGGAGATGTTGATGATCGTCCCGGTCCCGCGCTCGCGCATCGCCGGGGCTACGGCGCGGATCAGGCGCACGGGCCCAAGCACGTTGGTCTGGAACTGGCGGCTGAGCCCGGCGTCGGTCAGGTGCTCGACCGGCCCGGAGACCTCGAAGCCGGCGTTGTTGATGAGGACATCGATCGGGGCCTTGGCGCTCGCGGCCGCGACGGCGCTCTGGATCGCCGCCGCATCGGTGACGTCGAGGGTCGAGATCGTGACCGGCAGGCCCTGCATCTTCAAACCCTGCAGGCCGTCGCCCCGGGCCGGATCGCGCAGGGTGGCGTGGACCGTTGCGCCGGCCTTGGCGAATTTCTCCGCGATCAGCAGGCCAAAGCCGCTGTTCGAACCGGTGACGAGGACATTGAGGGGCATCTGAAGGGCGCCTTCTCGTTTGCGTGGATGCGGGCGAGCGATAGCCGACTTGGCCAGCGACCGTAAGCCCTCGGCGCCGCTGAGCGACAGCGGTGGGGCGACTTCCTCCAGGGGCCTGCGCTCGGCCGCGAAGCCCAGGCGCAGCGCGACCAGCGCGGCGGCGATCATCAGGGCCCCGGCGAGGAGATAGCCAAAGAGGACGCGGACCCGCTCGCCGCTGCCGATCAGAGCGCCGAAGAGCGCCGGGCCGCCGGCGCCCAGCAGCGAGCCGAAGGCGTAGAAGAGCGAGATCGCGACAGCGCGGATCTCTAGGGGAAAGGCTTCGCCGGCGGTCAGATAGGCCGCGCTCGCGCCGGCTGAGGCGAAGAAGAAGATCACGCTCCAGGCGCCGGTGAGGGCGGCCGCGCCCAGCATCGATGCGGCAAAGAGGGCGCCGGTTAGGCACAGGAGCGCTCCGGCCAGGCCGTAGGTGAGGGCGATCATCGTCTTGCGCCCGACGTGGTCGAAGAGCGGCCCCAGCAGCAGGGGTCCGGCGAAATTGCCAAGCGCGAAGGGAAGGATGAACCAGCCGATCGCTCCGGCCGGAATGGCGTAGAAGCGCGTCAGGACCAGGGCGTAGGTGAAGAAGACGGCGTTGTAGCAGAAGGCCTGGGCCGCCATCAGGCTGGCCACCAGGATCGTCCGCTCCGGATATCGGCGCAAGAGCACGCCCACGATCTCGCCCCACCCGACGCTCGCGCGCTGCGTTAAACGTAGCGCCAGCGCCGCGCCTGCAGGCGGGGCCGCGCCGCCGGCGCGCCAGATCCGCGCCTCGATAGCGCCGACCGTGGCGTCGGCTTCGAGGTGGCGGCCATGGGTCATCAGCCAGCGCGGGCTCTCGGGAATGAACCGGCGTAGATAGAGGACGATCACGGCCAGGATCGCGCCAACCGCGAAGGCGAGGCGCCAGCCGAGCGCCGGCGCGACGAGGCGTGGATCTAGCGCGGCCACCGATCCCAGCGCCCCCAGGGCCGCGCCGAGCCAGAAGCTGCCGTTCATCGCCAGGTCGACCCAGCCCCGCCGCCTCGCCGGAATCAGCTCCTGGATCGCCGAGTTCACCGCCCCGTATTCGCCGCCGATCCCGGCCCCAGTGAGGAACCGGAACAGAAGGAGCGAGGCGAAATTCCACGAAAGGCCGGTCCCAAGGGTCGCCAGCAGATAGACCGCCACGGTGATGGTGAAGAGTCGCTTGCGCCCGAAACGGTCGGTCAGCCGGCCGAAGACCAGCGCCCCCGCCACGGCGCCCAACACATAGGCGGTCCCGGTCCAGCCGATCTGCGCGTCGCTCAGCGAAAGGCCGCTGGCGAGGCCGGCGACAGGGCGCCGACCAGGGTCACCTCCAGGCCGTCGAGGATCCAGCTTATCCCCAGCGCCGCGATGACCAGCCAGTGGAAGCCGCTCCACGGCAGCCGATCGAGCCTGGCCGGGACGTCGCTGGAGAAGCCGGAAGGTTCGATTCTCCGGCCCTCGGCGGCGCGGCCCGCTATCGGAAGGTCGTGCCTCGTCAGCTCCCCGGCAGCATCGGCCTGCCCTCGTGCGCGACGAGGAGGTCGTGCATGTCGTTGGCGTGTTCTTCCTCGACCGCGAGGATCTTCTCGAGCATCGTCCGCGTCGTCGGATCATCGCTGCCGAAGAACCGGATCAGCTCGCGGTAGTGGTCGACGGCGATCCGCTCGGCGATCAGGTTCTCGCGGATCATGCCGACGAGATTGCCCCCTTCTCCGTATTGCGACGCCGACCGGGCGGTCAGGGTGTCAGGATTGAAGTCGGGCGTGCCGCCGAGCTGGTTGATCCGCTCGGCCACCTCCAGGGCGTGTTCGTGTTCCTCCTTGGCGTGCTGGGCGAACTCCGCCTTGACCCCCTCGCTCGAGATCCCCTGGGCGGCGACTGCGTGCATCGTGTAGCGCAGCACGCAGACCAGCTCGGTCGCCAGCACGCTCTGGAGAATCTCGATCGTCCGCTTGGCGTCGCCGACATAGGTCGTGCCCAGCGCGCCTTGCGACAGGTGCTCGCGCGCCCGCGCGCGTAGGGTCTTGACGTCGGAAATGAACGGCGTCGCCGTGGATGCCTTGCTGGCCATTTTTTCTCCTTGCGTATTCGCCCTGTCGGCGCGCCGAACTGCCCACCGATACTCCGCGAGTGTCGCGTGTCAACGACAGCCCGAGCCCTTCGTTCGGTCAATCCTGGCGGGACACACCCTAACCTCCCGTCGCCGTCAGCAGTTGAGGGCGCCGACGCCGGGCGCTACGAAGTCCCGCGGACAGGCAACCCCGAACCGAGCAAGTTGCGAGCGCCGATGGACCCAGCCGAGGCTCTCTCCGCCGGCGCCGAGATCGCCGCCACCCTGGCGGGCTTCACCGGCGTCGTCGTGGTGTTTGGCCGCGGCGACATCCACCAGTGGCCCCTGGTGGACCGGTTTCGCCTGCGGCTGATGCTGCTCTTTTCGGTGCTTCCGCTCGTCCTCGCACTCTTTGGCCTGCTGTTGCTGGCCATCGGGCCGCCAATTGGCTCCATCTGGCGGATATGCAGCGGCGCCGCCGCACTCGTTCTCGTGGCCGGCGGCCTCTACGCCCTGCGCGGCTTCCTCACCTTCCGTCCCAAGCAGTTCACCGCCGAGGGCGGCGCGGTGGCGATCTTTGTCATCGTCGTGAGCACCGGCGCCGCCTCCCTGGCCCTCCAGGTGTGGAACGCCGCCACCTGGGGGATCTTCTGGCCGTTCTTTCTGGCCATCGTCCTCTCGATGAGCTCCGCCGTGCTCCAGTTCGTCCGCCTCATCCTCAGCCGCCCGCCAGGGCCGCCCGCAGCCTGAGACCACTCTCTCGCTCAATCGGACGCCGCTGCCCGCCTCGAGGCTGGCGCCGGGTCGCCATTTCCCGGGCGCCTCGGACTCGTCGGAGCGCAGTCGCCGGCGAGCGCGTTCGGATGACTCCCACCGGCCACGGCGATCCGTTGCGGGCGTTCCTGGAAGCGCTCGTAGGCCTCCGGCCCCAGCACGCATTCGGCCAGGAAGTAGGCCAGCGCCCCAAGGGCGACGAACCCCAGCCAGCTGTCGAGCAGAGGGCGATAGAACGGCTGATTTCCCGCCACGAGGCGGATATACCGGGCAGCCTGGGCCCGCGACAATACCGGCGCGGCCATCGTCCGCCTCGCCCGCTCAGCGCCCTAGCCATCGCGGCCCCACTCGCCTACCTTGGCGTTCATGCCTCGTTCCGCGGAAAGCATCGGCGGGGCCGACGTCACGGCCGCCTTCGTCCACGACCTGTCGCCGGCCCTGTGGACGCCGCATCGACCGGCGCGGCCGAGCAAGAGCGAGGGCGGCCGGCGTTTCGAGCTCGTCAGCGACTATCAGCCGGCCGGCGACCAGCCGGCGGCGATCGCCGAGCTGGTGGCGGGCGTGAATCTGCGCGAGCGCGACCAGGTGCTGCTGGGCGTCACCGGATCGGGCAAGACCTTCACCATGGCCAAGGTCATCGAGGCGACCCAGCGACCGGCCCTGGTCCTGGCCCACAACAAGACCCTGGCGGCGCAGCTTTACAGCGAGTTCAAGTCGTATTTCCCCAACAACGCCGTCGAGTACTTCGTTTCCTACTACGACTACTACCAGCCCGAGGCCTACGTCGCCCGCACCGACACCTACATCGAGAAGGACTCGTCGCGGAACGAGCAGATCGACCGGATGCGCCACTCGGCCACCCGCGCCATTCTCGAGCGCGACGACGTGATCGTGGTCGCCTCGGTCTCCTGCATCTACGGTATCGGCTCGGTGGAGACCTACACCGCCATGACCTTCGAGGTGGAGCGGGGGCAGAAGCTCGACGACAAAACCCTGATGGCCGACCTCGTGGCCCAGCAGTACAAGCGCAACGACCAGGCTTTCGAGCGCGGATCGTTCCGTCGGCGCGGCGACACCATCGAGATCTTCCCGGCCCATTACGAGGACCGCGCCTGGCGGATCAGCATGTTCGGCGACGTGGTCGAGACAATCTCCGAGTTCGACCCCCTGACCGGCAAGAAGACTGCTGATCTAACGGCGGTGAAGATCTACGCGAACAGCCATTACGTCACGCCGCGGCCCACCCTTCGCCAAGCGGTCAGCGGCATCAAGATCGAGCTCAAGCAGCGCCTGGACTGGCTGTTCGCCAATGGCAAGCTCCTCGAGGCCCAGAGGCTCGAGCAGCGCACCACCTTCGATCTGGAGATGATCGAGGCCACCGGCAGCTGCGCCGGCATCGAGAACTACTCCCGCTATCTGACCGGCCGGCGTCCTGGCGAGCCGCCGCCGACCTTCTTCGAATACATCCCGGACAACGCCCTGCTCTTCGTCGACGAAAGCCATCAGACGGTCCCGCAGCTGGGGGCGATGTACCGCGGCGACTACAGCCGCAAGTTCACGCTGGCGGAGTACGGCTTCCGCCTGCCCTCTTGCCTCGACAACCGGCCGCTGAAATTCGAGGAGTGGGAGGCGATGCGGCCCGACACCCTCTTCGTCTCGGCCACCCCCGCCTCGTGGGAGCTGGAGAAGGCCGGCGGCGTGTTCGTCGAGCAGGTGATCCGCCCCACCGGGCTGATCGATCCGCCCGTCGAGGTGCGTCCGGTCTCCAAGGACGGCTTCTCCCAGGTCGACGACGTGATCGCCGAGTGCCGCGAGGTCGCCGCCAAGGGCTACCGGACGCTGGTCACCGTCCTTACGAAGAAGATGGCCGAGGACCTTTCCGAATACATGCACGAACAGGGCCTTAGGGTCCGCTACATGCACTCCGACGTCGACACGCTCGAGCGGATCGAGATCATTCGCGACCTGCGCCTGGGCGCCTTCGACACCCTGGTGGGGATCAACCTGCTGCGCGAGGGCCTCGACATTCCCGAATGCGGCCTGGTGGCGATCCTCGACGCCGACAAGGAAGGGTTCCTGCGCTCGGAAACCTCCCTGATCCAGACGATCGGCCGGGCCGCGCGCAACGTCGACGGCAAGGTGATCCTCTACGCCGACAGCATGACCGGCTCGATGGAGCGGGCGATGGCCGAGACCTCGCGCCGCCGCGACAAGCAGGCGGCCTGGAACCTCGCCAACGGGATCACGCCGGAGAGCATCAAGAGCCAGATCAAGGATCTGCTCGCCAGCCCCTACGAGCGTGGCGACCGGGTGACGGTGGACGCCGGCGTCGCCGAGGACGCGCGGCCGTTCCTCGGCTCAAACTTCCAGGCGACCCTGCGCGACCTGGAATCGCAGATGCGGACGGCGGCCAGCAATCTCGAATTCGAGGAGGCCGCCAGGATGCGCGACGAGATCAAGCGGCTGAAGATGCTCGACCTCGAGTTCGCCAAGGACGCCATGGGCGAAGCCGCCTCCCCGGCCCACGCCGCCCACCCCGCCCCGGCCGCCTTGTCATCCCGTCCCTATCGGCGGCGACGCTGAGGGCGACCATCCGGTCGCGACGTCCGCCATGGGCCGATTTCGCCAACCTCATCCCCCGGTCAATAGCCCCCACCGGTCCAGCCGGGCGCGAAGCGGCTCGAGCTGGGACGCATAGCGGCGCCAGGCGCCGACGCTCGCCGCGTTCATCGGCGCGCGCACCGCGGTGCGGCTGCCGGTCAGGACCACGCCCGCGGTCAGGTGTGGACTGAGGCAAACCGGCTCGAAACCGAGGCCGCAGGCGGCCAGGAGATCGCGGATCCGCGCTTCCGGATCGGCCAGCAGTCCCTCGTAGGAGACCTCGATCAGGCCCTCGCCCAGGCATGACCGCCAGTGGTTCATCAGCCGTTGGTGATAGCGGTAGTGCCCAGCTAGATCGTCTAGCCGGAACGACCAGCCGTACGAGGTCTCGCTGGAGAACCGCATCCGATAGGCGCTGAAGAGGCTATCCATCGGACCGCGGCTGACGAGGATGATCCGCGCCCTGGGTAGCGCCAGTCTGATTGGGCCGATGACGAGGCTGTTGGCCGGCAGCTTGTCGATCGCGAAGCGCGCGCCGTCGGCCAGGGGCGCGATCTCGGCCAGATAGCGCGCGCCGAGCGCCGGCCAGGGGAAGTCGGCGGAGGCCACGACTTCCTTCGCCGTCAGCGTCGGACCGCGCGCGCGGGTGGCGAAGCGGGCCAGCGTCGGGATCACCGGCAGCTCGCCCATGGCCCGGGCCTGGCTATGGGCCGCGAGGATGCGTTCGACGAGGGTGGTGCCGGACCTCGGCAGACCGACCACGAAGATCGGCGTCAGGTCGCCGTCGGCGCCTCCCGATGGGTCGGCGAACGCCGATTTCGGGAACCGGCGGATCAGCGCCTTGACGAGTTCGTAGTCGCGGGTCGCCGACCACGGGCGCGAGGCGGCCCGGGCGGCGTCGTTCGCCTCCGCCAGGACCGACCAGGCCTCCTCGTAGCGGCCCACGTCGTCCAGCTCCTTGGCGAGCGCGAAGCCCAGCCGGCCGGCGTCGTCCGCAGCCATGGCCGGATCGGCGCGCAGGGCGGCCAGGCGGTCGACGTGGTTGGCGTCACGCGTCCATCGACGCGCTCCGGCCAGGACCACGTTGGCGCGGACCATCGCCTGATCGATCGCGAGCGCTTCGCCCAAGCGCCGCTCGGCCGCCTCGAAGTCGCCGACCGAGAGGAGCGCCCAGCCGAGGTCGCAGAGCAGCTCGGCCGAGTCGGGCCTTGCCCGTGCCGCGAACTCCAGATGCGGCAGGCCGCGGTCGGCGAAGTTCATCGCCACCATGGCGACGCCCATGCGGTTGCGGACCAGGGGGTCGGCCGGCGGCTCCCGTTCCAGCGGCGTCAGCCGCTCGAGACTCTCGCGCCATCGGCCGAGGTTGTGAAGAGCCAGGGCCAGTTGGCTCGCCAGCACCGCCGAGGGCCCGGCGCCGGGCTGGGCCGACTTCAGCGCCGCCCGCAGCGGATCGATCGCCTCGTCGTAGGCGCCGGTCTCCACCGCCGCGACGCCCCAGATCCCGAAGGCCTCGCTCATCGACGGATCGGCCAGAGCCGCGCGGCGGGCCGGCTCCAGCGCCCCGCGCGGATCGCCCGCCTGGAGGCGTCGCCGCGCTTCGATCAGATCGGCGAGCGCCTGTTGGTTGGCACCAATGGTCGTCACCGGAGGCTTCCTCCGCGTTACATCTCGCTCGTGAGGGAGGGGGTGACCCTGAGCCGTCTTCACGCGGCGCGCAATCGCCGCGCCGAAAGCTCGCAGGCGCCGTCGTCACGACCCTGTCACCGAGTCGACGCCCGTTGCCCGAACCGCAGGGAGCGAGGCGGAGCTGGTCGGGCTTAGACGAGGGGCTTGGGGAGAGGTATCGGCAGCTTCAGGAGCGTGACCCAGACAACCACGGCGCCGGCCAGGGCGATGGCGACCCCGTACGGAACCCCCCGGCCGAAATCGCCCTTGCCCTGCAGGATGATCATGGTCATCGCCCGATGGGGTCGCGCCGCCAGACTTATCAGGGCGACGACGCCGCCGGCCAGGGCGGTCGCCACGCCCAGGGCCAGCAGATGGCCCAGACCCGCGAACAGGGCGACAGCGGCGAAGAGCTTGGCGTCACCGGCCCCGACCATCCGCAGCGCGTAAAGCGCCACCCCGATCGCCAGGGCGATGGCCCCCGCCGCCAGCGCCCAGGCGTCCCAATAGCCCCAGTGCAACGCCGCCCACGGGACGAAGAGGGCCAGGATCGCCACCACGGTCCGATTGGGGATCCGGCGGTCCTTGATATCGGAGAACGCCGCCCAGGCCAGCAACGCGGTGAACAGGGCCGCAACGACCCACTCGCCACCCTCAGTGGGTGGCATCTATGTCCTTGTCGGTCTCGTCCTTGCGGGCGGCCAGATCATGCGACACTTGCAGGTTTTCCGAGGCCCTGGCGTAGAACTGGCCTTTGGCCGCCATGGCTTCGTTGAACATCTTGTCGGCCTCGATGAAATCGCCGCGCATGGCGGCGGCGACGCCGACATTGTTCAGCACCGCGGCGCGATCATCGCCGGCGCCGGTCATGGCGGCGCGGGCGTAGTGTCCCTCCATAGCCAACGTCAGGCGCAGGTTGGTCCGCGCCTGGGAGAGGGAAGGATCCTTCTCCAGGGCGGCGACGAAGTCGGCCCCCGCCTCCTTGAGTTGTTGCTGGAGCAGCCGCGAATAGCCTCGGTTGTTCAGGACGACAGCCGTGTTCACGCCCGGAGCGGCCAGGGCCTTGCCGTAGGCGGCCTCGGCGTTTTTCCAGTCGCGACGCTGGTCGTACTCGCTGCCAAGGGCGTTCCAGGCTCTCCAGAGGCCCTTGTCGGCCTCCGTGGCCGCTTTCAGTTGCGCCAGGGCCTCGGCGGAGCGACTGAGCAGCGACAGGGCGAGCCCCTCGCCCTCGAGCGCCTGGGCCTTCTGGGTCGGATCCGCGGCGACGCCGCGGAAGACGTCCAGGGCGTCGGCGTAGCGGTTGCGGGCCAGCAGCAACTCCCCGGTGAGGGTGGTGAGTTCGGGGGATTTCATGCCTTGAGCAAGGGCCTGGTCCAGCAGGGTGCCGGCGTCGACGTACCGTCGCTCGTCCAGGGCCTGTCTGACCTGGGCGGCGAGGGCCGCGGTCTTCGCGCCGCCAACGGCCGCGGGGGCGGCGTGCGACTGAGAGTGCGAGAAGATGCCCGCCGCGCAGGGGGATGCCAAAAACAGCGCCAGACCAAGCGCAATCGCCGCGGTGCGTCCCATCGCCGGGTTCTCCCGAAGTCCTCTTCCGCCGCCGGTCATCCGCGCCGCGCCTCGGGGCGCTTGGCGGCCTTCCCCTTGGGAAGGGCGTCGGTCCCGACGACAAGCTCCACGAGGGTGCAAGTCGTGCAGGAGTCGAGCTTCACCGGAAACGGCAAGGTTCGGGCCAATCCGGTCGCGACCCGCTGCGCCCTGGGCGGAAACTGTAGTCGACTGGCGGGGTCCGCCTTGCGGGCGTCCGCCTCCGCCGGCGCGACGTGCCAGCCGTGATCGACAAGGCGGGTTCGGATGAAATCGGCGCCGCCGGCGGCGCCGGTGGCGTTGCGGATGTGAACGCGGCCGCCAAGCAGGAGGCTGCCCGCGTCCGCCTGGATAATCGGCGCAGCCGGGGGCGCGATGAGGCGTCCGACTGGAGCGATCGGGACCTGCACCACCACGATGCGACCGGCCTGGGTGACAAGCGCCAGCGAGGTAATGGCGGGCGCCTCGGCCAGTTCAACCGCCTCGGGCGACCGCTCGGCGAGACTTCTCTGCTGCAGGACCGCTGAATAGGACCGGTCGATGGCCACCACCTTCGAGCCCGGATCGGCCGCCTCGGCGAGATCGTAGTAGCGCTTGCTGAGATCGAAACGGCCCAGCTTGTCGTAGACGACGCCCATGGCTGACAGCACGCGCGGGTCGTTCGGCCGGGCCTCCCTCGCCAGCTGGAGCATGTCCAGGGCGAAGCCGTAGTTGCGCTGGTCGATCGCCGCGACACCCCGCGCATAGAGCGAATCCTCGGCGGCGTCGGGACCGCGCACCGCGGCGACCATCGGCGCCGGCGTCACCTTCAGCGAAGAGGCCTTGGCGAAATGGGCGTGCGCCCATTGGCTGAGCTGGGTGAAATGTTGGCACCCCCCAAGGCCCATGAGGAGCGTCGAACCGAGCAGAAGCAGGGCAAGGCGCCGCGGAAGCTGAGGGGTTGGCGGAGCATTCATGACTAGCGACCTTGTGCGTGATCGAAGGCCGGCAGGACGTTGCGCATGACGTTGATGATGGCAGGCAGCATCACGGCGCCAACGATCACCGGCAGGATGAAGGCGACCAGGGGGATGGTCATCAGGACCGGGATCCGCGCCGCCTTCTCCTCGGCCTGGAGCATCCTGTGCTGGCGCATCTCCTGCGAG
>Ga0302324_100026382_pt1 | contig 11105 bp, 12 predicted proteins | sample Palsa_T0_1_FD_201949 | JGI IMG/M metagenome (GOLD analysis project Ga0302324, IMG submission 201949) | Peat permafrost microbial communities from Stordalen Mire near Abisko, Sweden - Palsa_T0_1 | ecosystem: Environmental > Terrestrial > Soil > Palsa > Peat permafrost | place: Sweden: Abisko... | reverse complement strand
GATCGGACCTGACTATGCCGCACCCCAACCAAGGTCGCTCGCTCCGGAACACCGCAGTTCTCGACGACCGTATGGTCGGAAACCAACGACCGGCCGTGGAGTCGAAGCGGCAGCCGTTCCTTAGTGCCTCGGCGGCTGCCCGCGAGTGACGAGGCGCCGTCCCTGGCTTCCGAGGCGCCATCCCGTCGTCACCGTCGTCGCGTTCGCCGTCATCGCGGCCGCCGCTGCCACGAGGGAACTTCGTGGGCAGGAGATCGCGTTCCGCGCCTTATCCTCCTGGACGATGTTTCGCGGCGTCCCGAGCGGAAACGCCGTGGTACCGGGCGACCTGCGCGCGCAGTGGAGCGTCGAGACGCACGGCGCGATCTCGTCGAGTCCGAGCGTCGCCGGCGACACGCTCTACAGCGGCAACAACAGGGGCTGGTTGACCGCGATCACCGTACGTGACAGGCGCGTGCGGTGGCGTTACAAAGCGAACGACGCGTTGATGTCGGCGCCGCTCGTCGACGGTGACCTCGTCATCGTCGGCGAGGGGAACGAGAACTCGACGACCTACGTCCCGCGTACGAAGTTCCACGTCGGCAACGGCGAGAACGCTCTCATCGCGGTCGGCGTGCGGGATGGTAGGGAACGCTGGAAGACGCCGCTGCGTGGGAGCGGAATGCCCTCACCAGCACTCGTCGACGGCATCCTCGTGCATCACGATGGCGCCGGCGACGTGGTGGGGTCGACCCGGCGACGGGTCGCGTCCACTACACGCGACATCTCGGCGGGGTCGCGTCGATGGTTGGAGCGCTCCCCGTCGGCGGCGGGGCGTTCGTCACCGATGGTCTATTTCCGAGCGGCGTCTGGAAGCTGCGCGCCAGTGACGGATCAACGATTTGGACGGATGGCCTGCCCGGCCAGATGTCGGGCGTCGGCGATTGTCCGCCGGCGAGCGACGGTCGCCGAGTCTTCTGCGACTACATCGGACCGGCGAAGCCCCTTGAGCTCGCCGGCGTCGGTGTGCCCGGACGGGAGCGAGTGTACGCGATCGACGTGGCGACGGGCAACTGGCTTTGGGACGTCGGCCTGGAAATCGGCGTCGTGCCTCCACGCAACGAGTCTGCGATCCCGCTCTACGACGACGGGATCGCGTTCGTAGGGAGCGCGGTGGCTCCGTATATGCACGCCCTCGACGCCGCGACTGGGAAGCTGCGCTGGCGGACGAAGGTGCATGGCCCAGTGAAGGGCGGCGTCGTCGCGGCCGAGAGCGTGATCTATTTCGGTGACCTGAGCGGCTATCTGTGGGCGCTCAACGAGCAGACCGGAGCGGTCCTTGCCAGCAAGAAGACGGGTCTCTCGTTCGGAGTCGGTTCTCCGATCGTCGCCGGTGGAACGCTCGTCATCGGCAGCACGAGCGGTCGCATCATTGCCCTTCCGCTCGACAATGTTCGCTCGGCGCACGACTAGCAATTTCGTGCCATTGGGTCGCGCGGGCAACCTGGCGACAAGTTCCGCCTGTCAGCGGGTTCGAGTGCACCGCCGCACGTCTTCGGGAAGCCAAACGTCCCAGAGATCATTGCGGGCTAGAAGAATTCGGGCGCTTCGGTTTCGCTCGCTCCGCTGATTTGTCCCGAATGTAGTCGAAGGGCTCGGATGCAACGCGATCCGTCGAGAGAGCGATGACGCTGCGGTCGCTCTTAACCGTGGAATCGCGTCGAGAGGAACGGCAGCACTCGTTGACCGACGAACATGCCCACCAAACCGATGAGCCCAAGAAATGGAGGGGCGGGTGAAGGAAGCTTGACGAGGCTGAAGACGATGCCGACCGCGAGGCCGGTTGCGAATGCGAGTACCATCGCTCCGATCGAAACTGTCTGATCGTTCATGCCATCCCTATACGCTCAAGGAGTTAGCACAAAACGTGCGCGCGCGCCGGCAGCCACGCTTTCATAGGCTTCCACGGCGCGGTCCAGTGGTACGGTCCGGTCGATCGGCGGCGGTGCGATTGCTCCCGACTCGAACGCGGGAAGCATCGCCTTGAGCCGCTGTGCCGATGCGCTTGCGTCGAGTTTGCGACTATCGGCGCCGATGATCCGGCTTTCGTTGTGATACAACTCCCGGAGATCGAATTCGACGCTCGGACGCCCCGTCGCGGCGATTTCTACAAGTCGCCCTCGATGTGCGAGACTCTTGAGCGCGCCTTCGAACGTGACTCCGCCGACCGCATCGAAGATCACGTTCGCGCCCAAGCCTCCCGTCGCCTGACGTACCGCGTCGCTGAATTGTCCGTCGGATGGTACGAAACGGTCGATCGAGCGCTCGGCCGGCGAACCCGGTTCGGGCGCTTTCACGTCGACGCCGACGATCAGCGAGGCTCCGCGCCACCGCGCTAGTTGAGCGACCGCGGTTCCGACGCCCCCACCGACGCCAATGACCGCCACGACCTCCGCGCGCTCGAGTTGGGCGTACTCGATCAGTCCTAACCAGGCGACCACCGACGTTACGCCGACGCTCGCCGCCTCTGCTGCGCTCAAGTTGGTCGGTTTCGCCGTCAAAGCGGACAGCGGAACGACGATCGCGTCGGCGTGACTGCCATCGACCGTGAAGCCGATATCTCCGCCCGTTCCGAAAACGTCGCGACCTTCCCATTCGGGCGGACCATCTTCGACGACGCCGGCGAAATCGCGGCCGGGCGTCCGCGGCAGCGTGGTCCCCTCCATTGCCCCGGCAACGTTCTTCACATCGCTCGGATTGATCGACGCGGCCGTCACGCGGACGATCGCGAAGCCGTCACGGGCTTCGGGATCGGGGAGGTCGGCCACCCGAAGCATCGACGGCGGACCAAAGGCGTCAAAACGGAGCGCACGCATCGTGGTTTGCTTCGTTCCTTCCAGCCGCGGCTCCGAAGGCCTTCGCGCACAAGCGCCGCGCGCGACCCTCCGTGAGTGTCGCAACGAGTGTCGTTGGGGCGTACATCGGTGCAACTCTGCACGCATCCGAGAATGACGGTTTGCTCCGCCGTCGATCGAGTTCGAGTTTTCCAATCCTGGGCTCTCGCCCTATCGTCTGGTCGCCGGTACCCGCCCTTCCAGCACGTCCCCGGCAGGCTGTCCCAGCGATGGTCCTGGAGGCGCCAAACCTCGCCGACCGAAAGCTGAAGCGCGATGCTGCGCATCAAGCTTTTCGGCCGCGGCCGCCTTGACAGAGAAGACGCAGAAGTAGGGCTGCCAAATGGGTGTGCGTGGCCGACAGGAGGGACCTTCCCATGAAAGCTGTGTTCGCTCGAGACGATCGGCGCCTTGCAACCTGCGCGTTCGCGGCAGCTGTATGTGTCGCCGCCTACGGTGAAGCCAGCGGCAAGACGCTCGTGCCGGAGAGGATTACTCGTGCGGTCAGCGGGGCGCCCACGTGTACGGGCCAACGCACGACGAGGAAGTACGGAAATGGCTCGGCGAGGCTCAAAACGAGCGGCGGTTCGTTTTGCATACCGGCGTTCGGGGGGTTCGGCGGCTCGATGCGGTATCCGGCGGTTGAAACCTCCGTGAAATTAACGATCCGCACGAGCACAGAAAACATCTACGATGAGCCGCAACTCGGCACGGGAACGTCGATCGTCTACTTGAATCTCCATTTTCACGCGGGTACGCATTTTCGTTCACATCTAAAGTCCAGCGGCGGCCTGACCTCCCAAACGATCCAAGCCGGTAGCACGTATACCGCCTACGGCATCGTGGCAGTCGGCCATCTTAGCCTGATGTTCCCGCCCTGTTACACCGTCGCAACGCAAGGCCCGTATGGCGGCGTCCTTCCAAACCTTGGTCATCTCTTCGGCGACACGACCATCACGGGCGCAGGCTACGGGGTCATCGAGATCTACTCCGGCGCACAAGTCAGCCAGGGGTGCTAGCGTTTGGATTCGTGCCGATGGCGAGATGACAGTTGGACGGCGCGGCCGACTTCGAGGTCGATGCGCCGTGTACGACTGCACCGCGAGTGTTGAGCGATCGCGTGCGGCCTAGAGGTCGGCCTGTTCGGTGACTATCGCTAGACCCACGTTGGCGACCGACAGCGATGCTCGCCTCGGCGCCGCCGGCGAGCGACAAACGATGCACGCCTCGGCCGAAGCCCGGTCGACGTCGGACGCGCCGAGCCCATCGTACGCACGCACGCGCATGGCAGCGATTCTGACGTACCGGTTCTTCATTTCTCTCAATCTTCGTCAAAGACACGTCGCGCAATGGCTACCGCCGTGTTTGCGGTCGGCCAGCCAGAGTAAAAGGCAAGGTGCGTGATTACCTCGATGATCTCGTCTTGGGTGACGTCGTTTTGAAGCGCGAACTTGAGGTGGAACGGCAGCTTGTTCGTCCGATAGAGTGCGATAAGAGCTGCTACCGTATTCAAGCTGCGATCGCGAGGCGCGAGACCCGGCCGCTCCCAGACGCTGCCGAACAGCACGTCGTCGGTGTACTCGGCGAGCGCAGGAGCTATGTCTCCAAATGACTCGCGGGCAGTAGTACGGCGTGCCGGCATAGCACGATTTCCTTTCCTTAACGACGCGTGAGCGGCGCTTTGCGGCGTGGCGCTGGTCCATCGCCGCATATTCTCGGTGCACGTTCCCGAACTAGCCGTGATATTGCTCGTCACTGACCTGTTCGAGCCACTCCACGTTCTTGCCGTCGAGTTTCTCCTGGATGGCGATATGCGTCATCGCGGTTGTCGGGGTCGCACCGTGCCAATGCTTCTCACCTGGCTCGATCAGCACGATGTCGCCCGGGCGGATTTCCTCGATAGGACCGCCCCAGCGTTGTACGCGACCGCAGCCCGATGTCACGATCAATGTCTGACCGAGGGGGTGCGTGTGCCAAGCAGTCCGAGCGCAGGGCTCGAACGTGACGATACCGCCGGTTGCTCGAGCCGGATCATCCCGCTCAAAGAGTGGATCGACTCGCACCGTTCCGGTGAAGTTCTCCGAGGCGCCCCTCACCGAGGGTTGCGAGCCGATTCGCTTGATGTCCATTGTCCACTCCCTCCTGGCAACATAGGGACCCGAAGTGCGCTGCGGTTGCGCGGGCCCGCGCGGCGGCGCACGAAGGCGCCCTATGAAGCGCGGCAGCGGCACATTGCGAGACCGTCGACGAGGGAACTCACATCCGGATCGCCACCATCGGCACGAGCCCGGGGGCGGCGCTAGGCAACGCACGATGCGTGCGGCGCTTCAAGGAACTGTCTCACTCGCGCGGCGCGAGCCGTCCGAGAATCTCGCTGTCTCGAGACTCGGCAAACGGCTGCGACAACCGTGCTTACCTGGACTCTAGCGACGGCCCGAGATGGCTACGTCGGACGGTCACCCAGGATCGTCGCGCGCCGCATCCTGCGACGGTTCGGGAAGTAGTCCGCCAGCGCATAGTGCTGCGCCCAGCGGTTGTCCCAAAACGCAACGGTGTTCGGTCGCCACCGCCAGCGCATCTGGTTTTCGGGGCGGTACAGGTGGTCGAAGAGAATCGAGAGGATCGCCTCGCTCTCTTTGTGCGAAAGGCCCTCGATGTGCGTCGTAAACGTGGGGTTGACGAACAGCGACTTTCGCCCCGTCTGCGCGTTCGTCCGGACGACAGGATGGGACACCGGAGGATTGTCCGCATACGTCCCGGAGAGCTGATGCTCGATGCCGTATTGGCGGAAGCGCTCTGGCGTAAACGCTTTGGCGAACGAGTGGCTCGCGCGAAGCTCGCCTGCAAGCCGCTGGATCGGTGCCGGAAGCGACTCGTACGCGAGGTAGGTGTTCAGCCAGAGCGTGTCACCGCCGGTCTCCGGGATCTCGACGCTGTACAGTACGGAAGCCTGCGGTGGTGTTTCGATGTACGTGACGTCGCTGTGCCAGGTGTCGTTGTTGCCGCGCCGCTTTTCGTCATATTCGAGGAGCATCAGCTCGCGCACTTCGTCGCCGGTCGGGTAGACCGGGTGGATGTAGAGCTCGCCGAAGCGAGCGGCGAAGTCTCGTTGTTGCCGCTGCGTGAGGTGCTGGTCTTCGAAGAAGAGCACGAGGTGCTCGTCGAGCGCACGGCGGATCTCCGCAATCCGTGCGTCGTCGAGCTCCTGCGAAAGGTCGACGCCTTCGACGACGCCTCCGATTGCCGGGGTGAAGCGCTTGACGCTGAACGAGTCGTGCCGTGTGCTGAGGTCGCGGGCTGCGCGTGCCATGGCTGGGTTATCTCCCGTTGACGAGGTCGGCGGTCTCGGCGAATTGCCGAAGCTTGGGATCCTTTCCGACGAGCTTCAGGTAGTCGTCGGTAAGGAACACCTTCGGATCGGGTGACTGATCGATGGACCCCTTGCGCTTCATGAAGTCGATGATGCCGGCAAACCAGTTGGCTGCCGTCGACGAACCGCGCGAGCGGTCCATGAGCTTCAGCTGCTCCTTGAGCTCGAACATCGGATGGATCGCGATCTCCGTGCGCGCGTCGTCCATCGTAATCGTATTGCCCGCCTCGTGATTGAAGTCCAGGTAGGCCTGCCGCGCAAGGTCGGGGTGCGCGTGGATCCACCTGACGCCGTGCAGATAAACGGCGAGCGTCTTCGCGACGAGGTCGGGATGCGACTTGGCATAGTCGCCGCGCGCGAACAGGATCGTGGGAATGCCGACGTTCGCGTCCCTTCCGTCGCAGAGCAATTCCGCACCCGACTTGTCGCGGACCGTGTTGGCGTACGGCGTCCAGGTGCCGGCGAGGGTCCCGGTTCCGCTAGAAAAGGCGGATACGATCTGGGCGGGCCCCATACTCACGACCTGAACGTCGTTTTCCGTCAGGCCGAGGTGGTGCAGGCACGCATTGACGGCGTACTCGCCCGTCGAATTCGCGGTCAGAAGCACCTGCTGGCCTTTGAGTTGCGCGGGATTCTTTTTGATAGCCGCGCTCGTTCCCGCATGCGCCAAGAGTTGGTTGGTCGCGGCGCCGTCGTCGGCGATGCCCACCGTCACGAGATCGTACCGTGCTGCGCCGAGGACTGCCGGCGGAGAACCGGCTTCGCCGACGTCCCACGAGTTCGACGCCGCCGCGGCCACCTGCGGCGGCCCCGACGGAAACGCGAGCATCGTTGGTTGCAGGCCGACCGCCTTCCACCAGCCGTGTTGGTTCGCGAGATAGAACGGCAGCGCGGTATACGTGCCCGGCTGAAAGCTCAGGTTGATCAGTGTCCCGTCGTCGGCGCGCGCCTGCGCGAGGAGGAGCCCCGCGAGAATCCCGAGCGCGAGGCAGAGTTCCGGGAATTTCCCGCGCCTCATGACGCGAGATACTCCGGAATCGGCGTCGCCGCGCGGTACGCCGGGTCGCGCAAGAGCTTCCACGCGTGCGTGCGCAGATGCACGAACGCATCGCGGTCCATGACGTCCTCCATATTGAAGCGATGCCAGCCGTCAGCGTTGCGCACGGTGGCCACGTCGATGATCTCTCGAATTCCACCCGGCCGCGACGTCATCACGACAACGCGATCGGCAAGGTACACCGCTTCGTCGACGCTGTGCGTCACGAAGAGCACGGTCCGCGGGCTGAGGCGCGAAATGCGTACGAGTTCCTCCTGCATCACGATGCGCGTTTGCGCGTCCAGCGCACCGAACGGTTCGTCCATCAGCAGTACTGCGGGATCGACGGCGTAGCTGCGTGCGAGCGCGACTCGCTGCTGCATGCCGCCCGAGAGTTCGTGCGGATACGCCGCACCGCGGCCTTCGAGCCCCATGAGAACGAGATAGCGCTCGACGGTCGCTTTGCGCTCGCCAGCCGGCCGGCCGATGCATTTCAGCCCGAACTCGATGTTCTGGCGGACCGTCTTCCACGGGAACAGCGCGAACTGCTGAAAGACGACCGCGCGCTCAGGTCCCGGCCCCCTCACTTGCCGGCCGCCGACCTCAACCGTTCCCGAAGTGGGCTGATCGAGCCCGGCCGCCATGCGCAGCAGCGTCGTCTTTCCGCAGCCGGACGGCCCGACCACGGCAACGAATTCGCGCTCAGCCACCGCGAGCGACACCGCTGCGAGGGCCGCAACGCGGTTTCGCCCGCGGTCAAACGAGCGAGACACTTGGTGGAATACGATCGAGCTCACGAGCCTCCGCCGCCATTCGGCGGTATCTCCAAGACCCTAGCACGGAGCAGCGCGGCCGGTCAAGACTTACGAAGAAAGTCTTGTATTAAAGCGAATTCTAGCTAGGGGTAGTGCGCTGTTCGGGGGTTGGGCGCCAGCGCGAGAGGCGCCGCTCGAGCGAACGCAAGAGGACGTCGATGCCCGCGCCCACGGCTCCGATCGCGAGCATCGTCGAGATAACGATCGGGGTCTCCAGACTGCTTTGCGCCTGCACCATCGCGTACCCGATCCCCGACGAGACGATGATCAGTTCGGCCCCGATCAAGGACTGCCAGCCGGACCCGGCACCGATGCGAAGCCCCGCGACGATCGTTGGGAGTGCCGCGGGGAACATGACCTCAACCAGCATGCGCCGGTTTCCGGCGCCGAGCGTTCGCGCGGCCTCGAGCAGCACGGGATCGACGAAGCGCGCGCCTCGATATGCGTTGACGAGGCACGCGGGAAACACTCCGGCGAAGATGATCATGGTTGGGCCGCCGATGCCGGTCCCGAACCAAAGCACGGCAAACGGCAACCAGGCGATCGGCGCTACGTACCGCACGGCCTCGAACAGCGGCGTGACGACGTCGTCGACGCGGCGCGACCAACCCATCGCAAGTCCGAGCGGGATCGCGACGCTCACCGCGAGGGCGAAACCGAGTGCGAAGCGGCCGAAGCTCGCCGCCAGGTGTTGCGGGAGCGTCGCGTTCGCGAACGGCTCGTGCACGAACCGCGCGAACGCGACGGCCACTGCGACCGGGCTCGGAAGAAACAGGGCGTTTGCATGGGGAGCAGCCGCGGCAAGCCACCAAACGCTGAGGAACAACGCGCTGCCGGCGACCGCAAGGGCCGCCCGAACGCGCCCGTCGCCGTTCAGCGCCGCGCCCACGGGATCGCCCTGCGTTCGAGGGCAGCCAGCGCGAGCGACGTCGTTGCGCCGAGCCCGCCGACCCAGAGCATGGCGTACAGCACCATCCCCGGATAGATATCGTAGGCGGCCGACGTCATGACATGGCCGAGGCCCGCAACCGCGCCGACGAGTTCAGCGGCGACGAGCGCAGCCCACGATGCCTGCAGCGAAATGCGCAAGCCGGTGAAGATCATCGGCAGCGCGCCCGGGATCAGCACCTCGCCGAGCACGACCCGGCTCGATGCGCCGTGCACGCGCGCGGCTGCAATCAGGGCCGGGTCGATGCTCCGCACGCCCGTGTACGAGTTGATCGCCGCCGGAACGAATGCTGCGAGCGACACGACGAAGATCTTCGATTGGACGCCGATCCCGAACCACACGATGGCAAGCGGAATCCACGCGAGCGGCGGGATGGGACGGAGCAGGAGGAACACTGGGTTCACGAAGGCCTCGAACCGCCGGCTCGAGCCCATGAGAATTCCGAGCAGGGTCCCGGCCGCGCCGGCAACCGCAAACGCGCCGATGACCGTGCCCAGGCTCGTGGCGACGTGGCCCCAAATGGTGGCGCCGGCGTAACCGCTCGTCGCGAGTTGGCGACCCGCGTGAAGCACGTCGAGCGGCGCCGGAAACCGGCTCGCAGGGACGACGTGCGCGACGGACGTGAGGACGACCCACGCGGCTGCTGCGACCATCACGGTCGCGGTCATGACGAGCGGTCTCATTGGGTCGCGGCGAGTTTTCCGTTCTTGCAGCGGAGCCCTGCCGGCGCACTCGAGCAACGGGGCCGCCCCGCGAGGTGGGCGTATCCGGCTCGGCTGCACCGTAGGGTTTCTTCATTTTCCCGCGGCACGATCCGCGGACTACCCTTGACCTGTGGAGGACGCTTTCCGTGTGTCGGTGATCGTATCCTAAGCGCAGCGCCCTGTTCGCCGTTGCGGCCGCGGCAACGGTGGCGCTCACACAGCCGGCAGCAGCGACGAAGCCGTACGGCGCGGTCGTGAGTCCGTAACGACGCGCGAGATTCTCGGCAGTGCGCGGATTTCGGCGATCCAAACACCGGGCTCTTGCGATCGCGCCGGGCCCTGCGAACGCCGGCGCGAGCAGGTCGAGTTTAGGCGGAACCGGTGCTGGGTATTCCCGAACCCATCATGAAACGTGCTGAAGGCCTGCTCAATTCATCGCTGCGGTTCGTTGCGGGCGGAGGCAACGAAACCGTTCTCGACGTGATCAAAGGGGAGCATCGCGAAGCGGCCCAATTGCTCGACGAAGCCGTCGCGCTGGAGCCTGGCGATGCCAAGACCGCGACCCTGGCGAAAAAGATCGAGGTGGCGCTCACAACGCACGTTACGATCGAAGAACGCCTCTTCTACGGTCGTTTACGTGCACGCGCGGAGGAAGAAGACGAGCGCGTCGACGTCTTCGAGGCTTATACGGAGCACGAGCTCGTGCGCCATCTGATCGCCCTCCTGCGGTCGCAGCGCCGTCGCGACGAGCGCTTCAAGGCCGAGCTGCAAGTTCTGGCCGAGAACGTGAAGCACCACGTCAAAGAGGAAGAGTCGACCGTCTTCTCGTTGGCGCGCAAACTGCTCGACGAAGATGAGCTGGTACGGATTGGCATCGCTTGGCGCAAGGCGAAAGGCGAGCGTGTCCCGGGCGCGGCCCCATCCGGCGCGCGCGCAAAGAAGGCTCCGGATCGGAAACAGCCCGCGCGCAAAGCCGGCGCGCGAAAAGCATCCGCCACTCGGAAGAAGGCGCAACCCAAGAGGGGCGCCTAGCGCGCGGCACGTCCCCCGAATTCGGCCGAGTTCCGCCCCGAGGTTGTGGTGCGTTCTGCGAGACGCGGGTATTGTCGTACGTTCTACCCGTTCGGTGCGCAACGAAGTGAAAAGGATCCGGCTCCCTTCATGCGGCCGTAGGGCGCGTGGGAACCCGCTTACGATTTCACTTCGCTTCGACACCCGAATTCATCGAGTTTTTCGAACTGCGGCTCGGAGCGCGCGAGGAAGGAACATCGGAGCCCGATTGTGGCTCCGACTGCGAGGAACCGGCCGTCCCTGATGCGGTCCCGCGGGGACCGCGTGCCGAGCGGTGACGCCGGCGA
>Ga0302324_100026381_pt1 | contig 11106 bp, 7 predicted proteins | sample Palsa_T0_1_FD_201949 | JGI IMG/M metagenome (GOLD analysis project Ga0302324, IMG submission 201949) | Peat permafrost microbial communities from Stordalen Mire near Abisko, Sweden - Palsa_T0_1 | ecosystem: Environmental > Terrestrial > Soil > Palsa > Peat permafrost | place: Sweden: Abisko... | reverse complement strand
GCCGGTGATGCTCTTCCGGAATACCGTTCTGATAAAGAACTGACCCAGCGGGATGCTCGGCGCCTCCTCCAACGCCAGCGCTCCAATCGCACGCGCGATGCGCGTTTGATTCGCTTCGTCGGGTGCATCGAGCCAGTCCCGCACCATCTCTTCCAACTTTGGCCCGTCCCACCAGCCGAACCAGCCTTTCGCGCCCTGACCGCGGACAGGTTGCGCCACCGCCGGATTGTTCCAACCGGAGGCCGATCCGGTGGTATGGAAGATGCTCCAACCGCCTTTCTCAACCGGCTCGCGCGACGCACGCCGTTGCACAACCGTGCCCCAGTCAGTCTCCTGAAGATCGACATTCATGCCCATCGATTTCAGCAGGCTCGCGGTCACCTGACCCAGCGGGCCGATCAACGGAAAGTCGGTGGGATTGATGATCACGACTTTTTCGCCGGCGTACCCCGATGCCGCCAACATTCGCCGGCCCAATGCGAGATCGCCGCGAATCAATCCCTCCCCGGCGTCCTCGGTCGCGTAGGACGTGCTGCAGGGAAACAACGACCGGCAGAACCGCCAGAGTTCCTTGTCATCGCCGACCGCGGCACGCATGTAATCTTCCTGGTTCACCGCCGCCATCACCGCGCGCCGTGCTTTCACGTTGTTGAATGGCGGCTGCATCGAATTAAACCGCAAAATGCTGGTTCGGCCCGAGGGATCGGCGATCATGCTGGTAACGACGGGCTCACGCAACAACACCGGTAACAGATCGTTGAACGGCCGCTCCCACCAATCCGCCTCGCCGCGGATGATCGCCGCCGCGGCGGTAGACGGATCCGGAATGACATTCCACTCGACCCGTGGAAAATACGCGATCTTGCCGCCGGTGGCCCAATCCGGCTTTTCTTTACGCGGGATGTAGCCATCGAACCGGGCGTAAGCCACGCGCGCGCCGGACACGTATTCGTCGGGCAGGAAACGATACGGCCCCGATCCAACCACCTCGGTGATCGCCTTCATCGGGTCGGTCCGTGCGAGCCTCTCCGGCATGATATACGGCACCGATGAATCCGGCTTGGCCAACGCGTCGAGCAGCAAAGGGAACGGCCGCGTCAGCCGAATCTCCATCGTCCGGTCGTCAGGCGCGGCATAGGTTTCCACCACCGCATCGAGAATCTGACCCAATGAATCGCGTTTTGCCCAGCGCGCGATGGAGGCAGCGCAATCGATGCCTCGCACCGGGGTGCCGTCGTGGAATGTCAGGCCCTCACGCAGCCTGATCCGCCACACCTTGCCATCCGCCGACACCTCATGCCCTTCCGCCATCTGCGGCTTCGCCCGCATATCCTGGGCCGACGCGTAAAGCGTATCGTAGACGTAATAAGCGTGATTGTTTGTGACAGTCGCCGTGGTCCAAACCGGATCCAGCGAGGTCAGATTCGCCTGCGGAATGAACCGCAGGGTCGCGGTCTTCTCCGCCCGCGCGACGGCGGGGGCGGCGAGCGCGGCAAGCAGAAGGGAACGGCGGCGCATGGACAGCATCCTGGTCGATCGCCATTGAATATGCCATCAAATGGTCCAACGCCAGCAGAGGAAACGCGACCATGACCGCTCGCACCGCTCCGCCGTTTCGCGCCGATCACGTCGGCAGTTTGCTGCGGCCGAAGGAGTTGCAAACAGCGCGCGCCGCCTGGAAAGCCGGCACCATGACCCACGAGGCGCTCCGCGACGTCGAGGATCGCTGCATCACCACCGCGATCGCGAAGCAGGAGGAAATCGGCCTGCGCGCCGCGACCGATGGCGAATACCGCCGCGCCTATTGGCATTACGATTTCGTCGCTGGACTGGACGGTGTCGAAATCTACGAGCCCGAACAGAAGATTCAATTCAAAGGCGGCGTTCCGCTGGGACACATGCTGCGTGTGAACGGACACATCGCATTCGGCAAGCCGATCATGCTGGACGATTATCGTTACGTCGCTTCGCATGTGCATGGGGCAGTGCCGAAGCAAACCATCCCCTCACCGTCTGTCGTGCATTTCCGCGGCGGGCGCAACGCGATCGACAAGACATCGTATCCCACGCTGGACGGTTTCTTCGCCGATCTGGGCGAGGCCTACCACAAAGCCGTCGCGTCCTTCGCGGCCGCCGGTTGCAAGTATCTGCAGATCGATGAGGTCAACATCGCCTATCTGTGCGACCCCGAGCAGATCGCCGCCCTGAAAGCCCGTGGTGAGCATGTCGAGAATCTGCTGACCATTTACGGCACGATGGTCAATCGCGCGATCGAGGCGCGGCCACCGGGCATGACGATCTCGATGCATCTCTGCCGCGGCAATTTCCGTTCCACATTCGTCGCCACCGGCGGTTACGAACCCGTGGCCGAGGTTCTGTTCAATCAGATCAACGCCGACGCTTACTTCATGGAATACGACTCTGACCGCGCCGGCGGATTTGAGCCGCTGCGCTTCGTCCCGCGCGGGCCGAAAATCGTCGTCCTCGGTCTGGTGACCAGCAAGACCGGCGCGCTGGAAACCAAGGACGAACTGAAGCGCCGGATCGACGAGGCGTCCAAATATCTTCCATTGGAACAGCTCGCGCTGTCGCCGCAATGCGGCTTCGCCTCCACCGAGGAAGGCAATACGCTGACCGAAGACGAGCAATGGGCGAAACTGCGTCTCTGCGTTGACGTCGCACGTGAGGTCTGGGGCGGGGTTTAAAACCCGCGTTTAACTCCCCACCCGCTCGTCCGACGTCACCCCCAGCTGCTTCAACTTCCGGTGCAGCGCGCTGCGCTCCATCCCGACGAATTGCGCCGTTCGGGAAATATTCCCGCCGAACCGCATCAGCTGCGACTGAAGATATTGCGTTTCGAACAAATCCCGCGCCTCCCGCAGCGGCAGCGACATGATGTCCGCGCCCGGGTCGATGCTCAACACCTGCGGCGCGCGCGAGCCAATCTCCGGCGGCAGCATATCGGCGCGGATCGCCTCCGACGCCCCGCCGGGCGCCATGATCAACAGCCAGTCCATCAAATTGCGCAACTGCCGCACATTCCCCGGCCACTCATAGGCCTGCAACGCCGCCATCGCATCGACCGACAATTCGCGGATCGGCATGCCCGAGGAATCAGCTGATCGCGCGATGAAGTGCCGTGCGAGTTCGGGGACATCATCCCTCCTCTCTCTCAGCGCGGGAAGTTTCATCGGCACGACCGCGAGCCGGTAAAACAGATCTTCCCGGAACCGCCCGTTGGCGATCTCCGCCTGCAAATCCCGGTTCGTCGTCGAAATGACGCGCACATCGACCCTGACGCGGCTCGATCCACCGACGCGCTCGAAGCTCTGGTCCTGCAAGGCGCGGACGATCTTGCCCTGGGTTTCCAGCGGCATATCGGCCACCTCATCCAGAAGCAAAGTCCCACCATGCGCCCGTTCCAGCACGCCCGCCCGACGCGGCTGTTGCGTTGGATCGGCCCCCGCCTCCATGCCGAACAATTCCTCCTCGAAACGAGCCGGCGCCATTGTCGCGCAGTTCATCACCACGAACGGCCCGTCCGCCCGCCGCGAATTGGCATGGATCATCCGTGCCACGACCTCTTTGCCCGATCCGGCCGGTCCCGAGATCAGCACGCGCGATCCGGTTGGCGCGACCTTATCAACCTGGCCGCGCAAGTGCCCCATATGCGAGGAATCGCCGATCAGACCGGCGTCGGGCCCGGCGCGCAGCCGCAGTTCGGCGTTTTCCCGGGCGAGCGACGCCGCCTCCAACGCGCGCCGCACCACCAGCAACAGGCGGTCGGACTGGAACGGCTTCTCAATGAAATCGTAAGCGCCCAGTTGGATCGCACCGACCGCCATCTCGATGGAGCCGTGACCGGAGATGATGACGACGGGAATCTCCGGCTCCTCGCCACGAAACAATTCCAGCAGGCCGATGCCGTCCAGACGCGAACCTTGCAGCCAGACATCCAGCACCACCAGCGATGGCCGGCGGGCATGGAACGCCGCGAGAGCGGCATCGGCGCCGTCCGCGCCCCGGGTGTCGTAACCTTCATCCGCGAGGATGCCATCGACCAGCATCCGAATGTCAGGCTCGTCGTCGACGATCAGAATGTCATGCGCCATGCGGAATCCCGGCGGGCACGTTATCGGCGTGCGCGGTGCCATCCGCGGCGTTCCGCGTTGATGGTAACAGCAAGGCGGCTATGGTGCCGGGTCCATCCGGCCGGTCGTCCAGGGTGACCTGACCACCGTGATCCTCCATGATCTTTTTCACGATCGCGAGTCCCAATCCGGTTCCCTTCGGCTTGTGCGTCACATACGGCTCCATCAGACGGTCCCGGTCCTCGTGTGGCAGGCCGATCCCGTCATCGGAGACCTGAACAGATACCAGACCGTTCGAGTCGGCCACCGCGACCGCGATGCTGCCCTCGCCGCCATTCTCTCGTGGGCGCATCGCCACCGCGTCGGCGGCATTGCGCAGCAGATTGGTCAGCGCCTGGCGCATCATCCGCCGGTCGCACGGCGCCACCGGACCGCGCGCCGGAATATCGCTTGTCCAGGCGATCCGCGGCTGCGCCGTTTTCATCAGGATCAACGTTTCGCGTACGATCTGACCGACATCCTCGGGCCGAATCACCGGCTGCGGCATCCGCGCGAAGGCCGAGAACTCATCGACCATGCGGCCGATATCGCCGACATGGCGGATGATCGTGTCGGCACACTGGCCGAACGTTTCCGGGTCTGAGGTTATTTCCTTGGTGAAACGGCGCTTCAACCGTTCCGCGGCCAATTGAATTGGCGTCAACGGGTTTTTAATTTCGTGCGCGATACGCCGCGCGACGTCCGCCCAGGCGGCCTTGCGTTGCGCGAGCTGGAGTTCGGTGATGTCGTCGAAGGTGACGACGAAGCCGTTCACCCGCCCGGATGTCATTTCGGCCCCGATTCTGACCAGCAATGTCCGCGGTTTCGACGCTGGCCCGATCCGTACCTCCTCGGTGCGCGGCCGCTCCGGCGCGGCGCGCGCGGTGTCGATCAGTTCTGCGAATTCCGGCACCACCTCACCGATGTCACGGCCGATCGCCGCCAGCAAATCGACCGACAATAACTCGGCGGCGGTGCGGTTGGGCAATTCGATCCGCCCGCGCGCGTCGAGCCCGATCACGCCGGCGGAAACACCCGCCAACACGGTCTCGGTGAACCGGCGGCGGCCATCGATTTGACTATACGCCTCCATCAGTTCGGCGCGCTGCGAGGCAAGCTGACCGGTCATGCGATTGAATGCACGCGACAGACCGGCGAGTTCGTCGCGCGTCTGGCCCTCTTTCACCCGCACGCCAAGATCGCCGCCACGCACGCGTTCGGTGGCATTGATCAGATTGCCGATCGGACGGGCGATCTGATTGGCCATCACAAGGCCGATCAGCGCGGCGGCGAGCAGCACCAGCAACGCGACGACCGCGAAAATCCAGGCGAAAGCGATTTGCAGCCATGACCGGCTCTGGTCGAGCCGCTGATATTCCGACACCGCCTGCTCGGTGCGCGTCATATAGCCGAGGATTTGCGGGTCGACCGGACGGCCGATCATCAACAGCAGCGGCGGTGTCGCGGCTAACCTCGCCACCGCGCGTACCCGCGTGCCGTCGCCGCCATCCATAACGACGACATCACCGCTCAGCGCCTGTTGCGATACCGCGGGCGGCGGCGGGTCGATGCCGAAGGCCACGAACAGTCCGGCGGCCGCGAGAATCTGCCCGGTATTCGGCTCGTAAATCACCGCCTCGGTCAGGCCACGCAGCGTCGTCTGGGTTTCCAGCACATTCACGAATACCGACGGATCGGCGGCGAGGAACTGACCGGCGCTCGCCAGATCGTTCGCCATTTCCAACGCGTCAGAGCGGATCGTGTTGCGATGCTCCTCCAAATAGCCGTGCGAGACCTGGAGCGATTCCGCCAGCGCGGTGCGCACCGGATCGTTGAACCAGGCCTGAATGCCAAAATGGAAGAAGGCGACAGCGAAACACGCGACCAGGATGGTGGGCGCGACGGCGACCCCACTGAACAACAGCACCAGACGGACATGCAGCTGCGACCCGGCGGATCCGCGCCGCCGCTCCACCCAGACCCGTGTCAACCGCCCGGCAATGACCGTGACCAGCAGCAGCAAAGCCGAAACGTTGGCCAGCACCAGCGCGGTTCCGACGCCAACCTGGAGTCCGAGCGGAGAGCCGCGGGCCAGGATGATGAATGTCGATACGCCGACACCAAGCGCCACCGCGGCGAGGATGAACGTCATCGTCTTGCTGACGAGAACCCGGCCAAGAGCGGATAGCACCGACGACCCAAAACCAGGCCGCGGAAGGCCGGACGCCGGTGGCTCGGGCGTGAGCTCCTCCGTGGTCAGGACCCGGTTCGTCAGCGCTCCTCTGGGCGAGAAGATGTTCATCGCATCAGGTTGCCGCGCGAACGGCGATCACACCAGAGCGGCCGGAGCCAGATTGGTACCCGGCTGAATTCACATTACCCCCCGGATAACCGGAATCTCCAGATCCCTGATCTTCTTGCGCAACGTATTGCGATTGAGTCCCAGCATCGCGGCGGCCTTGATCTGATTGCCGCGGGTAGCCGCCAGTGTCAGGCGGATCAACGGACGTTCGACTTCCGATATGATCTTGTCATAGACCCCGGTAACCGCCATTCCATCGTCATGCGCGGCCAGGAACTCCCTGATATGCCGCTCGACCGCCCGCGACAGTGTTTCGGGATCGTTACGAGCAGGTTGATCGGCGAACGAACCGGCGGGCGGTGCGGCCTCAGCCAGTTCGGCGTTGATGATATCGCCGTTGATCGTTTCCTCCGGGCACAAAGCCGCGAGCCGGCGCATCAGGTTTTCCAGCTCCCGCACATTCCCCGGCCAGGAATGCTGTTTCAATCGATCGATCGCGCTCTGATCGAGCGTCTTCATCGGCAGCCCGTCCTCACGCGCCCGCTCCAGGAAGTGGCGCGCCAGCAGCGGCGTATCCTCGGCCCGCTCGCGCAGCGGCGGCAGACGGATCGGCACGACATTGAGCCGATAAAACAAATCCTCACGGAATTGCCCGAGCCGGATCGCATTGCGAAGATCGCGATGCGTGGCGGCGATGATCCGGACATTGGCCTTGATCGGCTGGCGGCCGCCGACCGAAGTGAATTCGCCCTCCTGTAGCACGCGCAGCAACCGCGTTTGCGCCTCCGGCGGCATATCGCCGATTTCGTCGAGGAACAGCGTGCCGCCATTGGCCTGCTCGAACCGGCCCTGTGTGCGATTGGTGGCGCCGGTGAAAGCGCCGCGTTCGTGGCCGAACAACTCGCTTTCGATCAATTCGCGCGGAATCGCCGCCATGTTGATGGCGACGAACGGCCCCGCCCGCCGCTTGCCGTAGTCGTGCAGCGCGCGCGCTACCAGTTCCTTGCCCGTGCCGGACTCGCCGTTGATCATCACCGTCAGATCGGCCGTCGTGAGGCGGGCGATGGTGCGGTAGATTTCCTGCATCGACGGGCTGCGCCCAATCAGCGGCAAACGCTCCTCGGAATCGCGTGGTTCGGAGGGCGTGACGACATGCTCCGTCGGTACCGACAACGCGCGGCCGACGACGGCGATCAGTTCCTGCAGGTCGAAGGGTTTTGGCAGATACTCGAACGCGCCGCGCTGCGCTGCCTTTACCGCCGTCATCAACGTCGATTGCGCGCTCATGACGATCACCCGCATGTCCGGGCGGATCTTCTTGATGCGCGGGATCAGATCGAGGCCATTTTCATCCGGCATCACGACGTCCGTGATGACCAGATCGCCCTCGCCATCCTCGACCCATCGCCACAAGGTCGCGGCATTGCCGGTCGTGCGAACCTGATAACCGGAGCGTCCGAGCGCCTGGGTCAGCACGGTGCGAATCGAGCGGTCGTCGTCGGCGATGAGCACGGTTGGCGGCGTCATCAATCAGGATCCTTTTCCGTAACGACCGGCAGGTGCAATCGAAATTCCGTCCGTCCTGGGCGGCTGTCGACCTCGATCAGGCCGCCATGGTCGCCGACGATCTTGGCGACCAGCGACAAGCCCAGTCCGCTGCCCGAGGCCTTGGACGTCACGAAAGGCTCGAACAAATGCGGTCTGATATCTTCCGGAATCCCCGGTCCATTATCGCGAATACCAACAAACAGCGGCAGACTGACCCGCTCCGACGTTCCAGGAACCGCGATGCGCATACCATGCTGGAAGCCCGTGGACAGAACGATCTCCGGATGCGCGATCCCCGGCGCCGCGGTGGCCTCGGCGGCGTTCTTGACGAGGTTCAGGATGACCTGAACCAACTGGTCGCGATTGCCCCAGACCGGCGGCAACGACGGATCGTAATTCTCCTGGAATCGCACCGTTTCGGCGAAGCCTGTTTGCGCCAGCCGGCGGACATGTTCCAGCACGCGATGGATGTTGACGGCGGTACGGCTGATCGGCTTCTCGGAGAACGCCTCCATCCGGTCGACCAGCGCGCGAATGCGGTCGGCCTCATCGCGGATCAGCACCGTCAGCTCGCGATCGGCCTCCACGACGCTGGCCTCCAGCAATTGCGCCGCGCCACGAATGCCGGACAACGGATTCTTCACCTCATGCGCCAGAATGGCGGCCATCCCGGTGACGCTGCGCGCGGCGCCGCGGAACGCGAGTTGGCGATCGAGCGCCAGCGCCCCCGAGGCATCCTGCAAGACGAGCACGACCGCGCCAGGTTCCTCCGGCAAGGGCGAGCCCATTACCGTGATGCCGCGCTTGGACAGCCGAGGACTCTCCAACGTCAAATCGTGATTGGCGACGGATGATTCGGTCTGACGAACCTGTTCGATCAGCAGAAACAACGGACTGTCGGATGGAACCAGATCGTGAAGCCGCATTTGCGCGAGGCTGGAGGCGGAGATGCCAAGGAACTGTTCGGCCGCGTGATTGACCAGGCGAAACCGATTCTCATGATCGATGACCGCGACCGGCACCGGCAGGGCACTCAGCACAGCGGCGGTATCGGGCGGTCGCGGGCCACCTCGGCCCGGCAGCAAACCGACGGCACGTGACAGAACAGAACTCATGCTGCTTCCAGGATGTCCTCAACCGCGAGACGATCGTTCGCCGGGGCCGCGCGGGAAACGCCGCGCTCGATCAACGGGTCGTAAAACAGATCCAGAGCCGCGAGGACCGGCTCGGCGTCGGGCAAACGATTGATCCGCGCCCGGAAATCCGCCGATCCCGGCAGACCGCGCGAATACCAGGACAAATGCTTGCGGGCGAGCCGGACCCCGGCCGAGCGGCCGAACTGATCCAGGATCGCATGGTAGTGGGAGAGAACGATCGCCTTCTGCCGCGCCAGCTCCGGCTCCGGCAGCCGCGTCCCGGTCGCCAGATAATGCACCACCTGCGCCGGGAACCACGGGCGCCCATAGCAACCGCGTCCAATCATCACACCGTCGGCGCCGGAGAGACGCAGCGCTGTCACCGCGTCGTCCTCAGTGAGAATATCACCGTTGACGATGACCGGCAGGTTGACGGCTTGTTTGACGCTGGCGACGAAAGCCCAGTCGGCGGCACCCTCGTAAAACTGCTGCCGCGTGCGCCCGTGCACTGTCACCATCCGAATCCCGGCTTCCTGAGCGATCCGCGCCAGCCGCGGCGCGTTGAGGCTGGCGTGATCCCAGCCCATGCGCATTTTCAATGTCACCGGCACACGGACGGCGTTAACCGTTGCCTCCAGGATCGCGGCGGCGGCGATTTCGTCGCGCATCAGCGCCGAACCAGCCGCTTGTCCGACCGCGACTTTCTTCGCCGGGCAGCCGAAGTTGATGTCGATGAGATCGGCGCCGTTATCGGCGGCGATACGGGCGGCCTCGGCCATCGCGGCCGGCTCGCATCCCGCGAGTTGCACCGCGGAGATGCCGCCGGCGCCATCCACCTGCGCCATCGACATGGTTTTCTGGTTTTCCCGGATCATCGCCCAGGAGGCGATCATTTCGGAGACGACCATGCCGGCGCCGAGGGATTTGGCGGTGCGACGAAATGGCAGATCGGTGACCCCGGACATCGGAGCCAGGATGACCGGCGCGTCGATGCGAACGCCCCCGCCCAGTTCGATTGGTCCGAGGGCAGGGAGAATATTTTCTGATCGATAATTGCCCATGATTTGGGCAAATTAGCGCGCGGTTCACCGTCATGCAACGGGGCGGCGGCGCTCTGACCGCGCGATGGTCACCATTTTGTCAAAATGGGAGCGGAAGCGGGCGGAGCGGCCGCCGGTGAAGCCATCGCTGTTCCGCGCTGACCTGACCCGGGAAACGCCGCCGGGTCCCGGCGCGCGTTTCCCGGAGGTCGCCTGGTTACTCGGTGGTCGCCCGGGTTACCCCGGCCTTCCGGTCATAATGGAGGTGGATCTTACTGAGGTCGCACAGATTGAGATTGCTCCAGACCGCCGTGTCGTCGTCGTCGTAAACGACCTTCAGGTCGTAGTTGCAGATGGTGTTGGCGCTCTTGAAAGTGATGTCCACTTTGTTGCCGTCGGGGAGTTGCCCGGTGCCCAGAACGTCGTTGCCCCAGGTGGTCTTACCGACCGGGCTGACAAAGACTTTGTCGATCACATAACCGGTTGCGTTATAGAGCGTGAAATCCTGGTCGGCCGCCTGAGCGGCGAAACCGGCGAAACAAAGAATGGCCGAGGCGGCCAGGGTTTTGAACACGGATTGCATGGGTTCCCCTGAAGTCAGTAGCTGGTTGAAGACGAATTGGCCGGCGTCGCGGCCGTCCAATCCAACGATTGCTTCTTTCACCTTCGCGAAAGACGTTGGTCGGGCCTGAGCCCTGTGTAGCGGTGGAGACCAAAACCGAACCGCCTGCTTCCCCTCCGCGGTTGCCGGGACATGTCCCGGTAGTGGTGTTTCGACCTGTCTTCCGGCCACGCGCGATCGGGACCAGATCGCGAATCCTGTGATACAGGTCAGCCGGACCCGGCAATGACGAAAATCAAAAAAATTAGCGCCGGGATATCGCGGATGCCTCCGCTGTTGCCCACAGTTGCCCCCGCGGTTGTCGACGTCGCGGCATGCGGTCAAGGTG
>Ga0302324_100026380_pt1 | contig 11106 bp, 8 predicted proteins | sample Palsa_T0_1_FD_201949 | JGI IMG/M metagenome (GOLD analysis project Ga0302324, IMG submission 201949) | Peat permafrost microbial communities from Stordalen Mire near Abisko, Sweden - Palsa_T0_1 | ecosystem: Environmental > Terrestrial > Soil > Palsa > Peat permafrost | place: Sweden: Abisko... | reverse complement strand
GGGCTCGTTTTGGGATAAAAACCGTGGACCCGGCCGCCGCTGAGGAGGAAGGGACTCTTCGCGCGCTCGCACGCGAGCTGGCGATGTTAAAAAAGAAAAGGCCGTGACGGAAGTGTGACCATACACTCCCATAAATGGCCGTGTTGACAGGCCGAGAGGTTTGTTTCGCAAGGAGTTGAATCCCTTGCGGCTTGTCGGCGCCAATGCTCGTTTTATGGGAAAGTCGCAGTAATCAGCCGATAAGAACGTGTCGACCAGCTGCGATCAGTCCAGGCGATGAATTCCCTTGAATTAGAAGGAGTCTCAAGTGTCCCGGTAGGTTTGTGCTGTCGTTGCTGTCACGGTTTCCGATTAAGACGGTCTATGGCACGGTCATCGCGTTTTGTCGCCAGCGTATCGCGAGCCCGACCAATCCGGCTACGAACAAGAACACGGTTGCCGTCAAGACGTCGAGTGGATTGGCATCCCATAAACGTTCTTGTAGGTACTTGCACCGTAGCCTTGCGATACTTCAATCAGCGCGCGCCCCATAGTGGTAGTAAGCCCCAGAGCGAACGCGATTACGAACGCAACCGCGAGCGCTAGTTTGGTTGATCGCGGTCTCACAGTGTCTCCACAACGTTCATCGTCGTCACATAGCTATAAATCTCGCATTTGGCACTTACCAACGTCATCGAGTTAAGTTATGAACGTACCAAAGGAACCGGTCGAATCCTCGAAGGCGACGACACCAGAGCCGGAGCCCGCGCCGTCTACGGACGACTCATTGAAACCAATGCGCGGACTTCAACAATTGTTCGTGCCAACTGGGACCGGATTTGGTCTCACGGGCATCACGAGTCGGGCTCCGAGAAAGCCAGACGACCGGAAGAACTAGCGGCAGCGCACCTTGCGTCGTCAGTGCCTTCAGTTGACAGGCAGCGTCAACGTCTGGCCAGCGGCAGTCCTGCGATGACCCAAACTCGCGCATCCAAACCAGTCGTTCATTTCAGAGATCGCCGCCTTCACCGAGTACTTGATAGATAGTCCTCGGGTAAGCTGAAGGCCTTCTGCGGAGTTCAAGCGGCAGAGATTCGGTAGTGAGCTGGCCCGAGAGCTACTTGGCCCGGGAGAATCGGTCACAGCCCATTCCTTGACCGGGCAGCACCGTGACTGCCGGTCGTGCCGATTTGGTGCGCAAGATCGCCGGTAGACTTCCGGCAGCCAATGGCGCTGACAGAGAATGATGCCGCGAACCTTTTTTATTTTCCGCCGGAGATTTTTTCTCCGTCAGCCATTACTGCGTCGCCAGGCTTCATATCCGCCGGGCAACTACCCAGATATTTGGAGTCCATGATCATCACTGTTTCGGATTTGCCCTCGTTCATGTGCATCTCCATATGAGACGCGATATCGCCCTGAAAAGTGTAGATGACCTTGGTGACCGAGCCTGCGTTTGGCCCTTCGGCGCAGCGGCTCTCCTCCACATAGGTGTTGGGTGACGGTTGCGTGACGGTGGAGGTACATTTATTCTTCTTCCGCAACTCCTCCCCGTTCGACTGCATCGACTTTGTGAGCTCTTTCGATTGACACGTCTTGACCGACGTATCAAACACAGTCTTGCCTTGCTGGGTCTGCGCACTGTGTGTCTCCCAGAGACCGTCTTTCATCGGTGGGGGCTTGAATTCATCCGCTCCGGCAATTCCGATCCATGCTGATAGAACTGCAACAAACAAGACAGGCCTTGATCTCATGTGCATTCCTTTGCGGGAGCGCGTGCGATTGTCGAGGTTGTTAGATTATACTGACTTCGGGAACGAGCCTACCCCGGGGGCTGTTCGATTCCTCCCTGACCGGACTTTGGATCCGCGATATTCGGCGCGGGCAACTTTTACAATCGCGGACCCTTGAGCATGCGCACTGAAATTCTCGCGGCAACGCTTTTGACCATTTTGCCCCTCGACGGCTCAGCAGAGTCCCCAGCGGCGCCGGCCATGGCGACTGTCGCAACTACGAGCGAGCCGCCCGCTCTCAAATTTGCGCTTCAGCGCGGCTTCCACGTCGTGAAGAGCTTTACGGCAGTCTCCGGTCTCACAGGGTGGGTGATGCAGGCCGCAGATGGGCAATACAGTGTTTTATTTTCAACGCCCGATGGCCAGACTCTAATCGACGGCAGCCTCGTAACGAGCTCTGGGGAGAATCTGACGCAGGACTACATCGCGCAATACATACCCAAACCAGACCTCGCGGTCTTGTGGGCTAAGTTTGAGAAATCGAGCTTCGTCATCGGGGGAACGCAGAGTAACCCGACAGCCGTGATCTACGTGATCATGGATCCGAACTGCATTTTCTGTCATATGCTGTGGATCGCGTTGAAACCCTACGAAGCTGCGGGCCTTCAGGTCCGTTGGATTCCGGTCGGTTTCCTGCACGAGGACTCCGCTGGCAAAGCCGCCGCACTGTTAAAGGGAGGCGAGGCGGTGCTCACACGGATGCAGGAGCAGTTTGATGAGCAAGCGGAAAGTGCAGGCATTGCGGGCATCGAGATCTCGCCTGATCTGAAGGTAAGGCTCGATGCAAATCGAGCACTCATGCGCGAATCGCAGACGTATGGCACACCGGGCATTTTCTACAAGGACACAACGGGCCACGTCCGGCGCAACGATGGGATGCCTAAACTCTCGGAGCTTTCGAGCATCACTCGAATTCCCGCCCAGACAGAGAGCGATCCCAGGCTTGCTCGCTTCAGCAATTAAGCGGCGAAAAGAACTCATTCATCGTGCCGCCGCAGTCGGCCCGGACCGCGCGCCTGTACGTTTGTCGTGTAAACCGGGATGGCTCCGGAGAGCGATTGGGCTGCAAGAAATGGCTACGGCAATGGAAGCGGAAGAATCATCGAAGGCGACGGCACAAGAGCCGGAGCCCGCCGTCTACGAAGCACTCATCGACGTCAAATCGCAGACTTCAACAATTGTTGGTGCCACCTGGGACCGGATTTGGTCTCACAGGCATCATGAGCCGGGCTCCGGCCAACAGTTGCCGATGGAGCTGCCTAAATGGCTACCCCGAAGCGGTCGCTCGCGGCCCGGCTTTTCGTCTACATGTGGAACAAAAATGCCTGGGAAGGTCGTCGCAATTTTGACAGCTGCAGCGCTGTCGATATTCGATGGCTTCAGAGCGGCGCGATTTGGGTAATCGCAATCAACCAGTAGTACGTTTGGTCGACCAGAGGCGTGACGCTCTGAGGGCCCAAATCCCATCACCAAGCATCACCTGAACGATCAACATAAGGCTCCATAGAATGGGCAGCTCACTACCGGCGGCGGTGAAATAGAGACCCTTGCGTACCCACCAGAATTGCGCGGCGCCGATCATCAACGGGATCGTATATAGGGCGGCCCAGCGTGCATAGAGGCCGGGAATGAGGCACAGCGCGCCGACGAACTCCGCAGAGATGGCGTAATACGGTACGAACCAAGGATAGCCATTGACCGCGAAGTTGGCCCACCAATGCGCCAGGCCGCCGTTCAAAAGAGCAAACTTCCAATACAAATGTGCGATAAACAGCGCACCCAGTGCGACTCTGAGCAGCAGCGCTGCGTACGGTCCCGTTCGTTGATCCAGTGCATGGGACATCGGTGCGTTCTCCCACAAAGCGGCATTTGGACACAGAAAATACATGATGCGCAGCAGCCATTCGCGGCTAACGGTAGTCTAATACAATAATCGGCGCCAAATCTCCTGTTGGGTATTTCCGCTCCACAAACGGCGCGCTCCTGTTTCCTTGTACCTTCGGGGAACTGACGTGACATCTACATTGCTGCGTTTGGTCGGAATCATGGCATCCGTATTAATAGCTATATACGGCTTCATAGGCGTCGTGCGCAACGACCTAGCGGTCCCGCAGATGTCAAGACACAGCTCCGTTGTGCTGCACTTTCACGGGGGTCTCGCTTGGCTGTGCTTTACTGGAATGACGATTTTGGCGATCGGAATCTTTCGCCTTCTTGGGCGACCGTTTGATGATGACATACTTGATTTTGAAGATCGTCGGCACCGATTTGGTCCGATAGTATTGTTCGGACTGGGGCTATTCTGTGCTCCACAAGGTATGGTCGGCCAGTAGCGGTGCGACTTGATCTAATCGCACAGATCCAGGCATCTGAGTGGCTCGGACTGTCTGACAATACCTGCCGCTCGGCGATGACGGCTATCCGCATATCCGAATTTCCGGAGTGCCGTATGTACTCAAGTTTTCACTGACCGAGTTCCATGATCGATTTCTGGCGGCCGGATTAGTGCCAGCCGCGGCGAGCTGGCCACTGCTTTGACCGATGCCACGCGGGCTGCGACGCTCAGCCCACACGATGGTGATGCCTGGAAGCTCTGGGGCGATGTGCTCGTAAAACAAGGACACGCGAAAGAGGCACTCGCGAAGTACGATGAGGCTCTGAAATGCGCGCCGAACTGGAAGCAGCTTAACGAAGCACGCGAGGCGGCAGCGAAGCAAGAGTCCTGATTCAACGTCCCGATAGCGGACACCCGTGACCGGCAACTACGGTTCAACTGCCGACCATTCCCCTTCAACCCAGTCAGGACGAAGTATCTCGCCGACGGGGCTGAGTTGAAGGTCGCTGACCGGCCAGAAGCAGGCATGGCAACTGCTTAGCAGAGCGCCCTGAAGCTGCCGTTCCCTCCTCCGCGGCCGCTACAAGTTGATAGCGCGGGCAACATCCGTGAAGATGACGAATGGTCGAATCTTCGACTGAGCTGACGCAAGGCAAATCATCGGGAGAGCAGACCGTCTCCGATGCCGAATTACTAGCGGCCCGTGACACTCCCCCGATCCCCGCGGAAACCCACCTTCATCCGGCAAGCGCACCCGATTCACCGCAGGAGGCAGTTACTCCTATGCTCGACGTCCACGCTCCCCACGATTCGATACACACCTGGAAAGACTTCTTTATCCATATCGCCACAATTGTCGTTGGCCTTCTCATCGCAATAGGTCTTGAGCAAACTGTCGAGCATTTCCACCACAAGCACCAGGTCGCCGAGGTTCGCGATTCTTTGAACGTCGAGCGCAGGTTCAACGCCAATAGATTCGGCGTGTTGACAGATGAGTTCCGTCGTTTTGTACCAAAGCTCGAGACCAACCTAGCTGTATTCACATACCTTCGTGGGCATCCGAATGCCGGGGTAGCGGATTGGCCAGGGAAACTTGACTGGCTCGCGCATGATCCGGGGTTCCTGGATGCAGCCTGGAGAACCGCGGAACAGAGTACGCTCCTTCAGTACATGCCACGCGCTGAGGTCCAGCGTAACTCTGAGCTTTACAGTCGGTTGTTTGGTCTCAGAGAGACCATGGACGCGGCGGGGATAGCGCTCAATGAAGCCCGCCGATTTGCAATTCAGGACCCCGACCCATCTCATCTTTCTCCTGCTCAAATTGACCGCCAGATCGACCTCACCATGGAGGTTCTTCTCCAGTATGCATTAGTGGCCCGGGTAGAAAACAACCTGGCGAGGCGTTACCCCGATTTCACGCCGTCCCTCACACGAGACGACGTTTACGGCATTCTCCACGCCACTACAGATGCCGAAGATCAAAAGGCGATCAACGCCTTGATGGAACGAGAAGACCAAATGGAAAGAGAGCCGGAGTCCGCCTCTTCCATCGGCGAGTCAACCCAGACAGCAAACTAATCTGGCAGGCACCGAATTGGTTTCCGAAACCGTAACTTGCCGATCGGACCGCGGGTCTGAATTTTGCGCCCGTTTTCATGCAGTTATGCACTGCAATGGCTAGGTACCACTACACCAGAACGACTCATCGATCCGATCACCGCCGCTCTGCGGTTCACGCTCTATTCGAGATTCGCGCTGAGGGTGATGAAGAGCATCCGCGGAGCGATCGGATACGCTTGGTAGCCACCCGAATTGCTGGTGACGACTGCCGTGGAAATGCCCTTTATATCCGCCAGGTTGGTCACGTTTGCACTCACCTTGACGTTGTTCAGTATGTTGCCGCCGAGCGGTCTGTCAAACGCGTAGCTCGCCTCTAGACCCATGAGGAAGGTGCTGCCCACCGCCAAGTCGTTGAGATACGTGACGTAGCGCGTGCCGACATCGTCGCCGTTGACCTGGGCCTCGAACGGGCCGAAATTCGTGCTGAGAATGAATTTGTAGAGCCACTTCGCTGTCAGCGGAACCTGCTTGCCCGCAATGGGGACCACGACCGTCTTGCCGCCGGAGACGGTCGAATAATCCGAGTCGTAAATCGAGTTGTTGTACGAAACTCCGTTATAGAACTGGAGGTGATCCCCAAAGTGCAGGGTCGCAGCCAGGTCGGCGCCGTTGGTTGTCACGCCTCCCACGTTCACGAGAATTGCGGGATTTGGATTGATGAAACTGTAGGTAGCGACATTGAGCAGCCGGTTGGAAAAGTTGACATGATAGTAGTTGATCTGGCCGTCAATCATCGTTAGCGCGCCCAGGTCAAGAGTTTGTTTGGTTCGCAGGCCCGCTTCGTACGTCCATGAGGTTTCAGGCTGTGCCGTGGCCTTGAACGTGTCAAAGGCTGCCTGACTGCCCAGACTCCAAGGCGACGTGCCATAGTAGTTACTGCCCGCGCCGTACGGGATGAACTGGCGCAGGTTTTTCTGGATGTTGAGGAACAGATGTTCGCTGTCGGTCAGGTCCCAGATGGTACCGATTTGCGGCAAGAACCAGTTGTTGGACGTAATCGATCCGACCGGGTAGTAGACCGGGGGATTGGTTGTTGGCAGGTTAAGCTGCTGTACGGGCAGAGTATCGCCGGCAGTCTGCAGGCTCGCCTTCCAGCCGGCCTGCAGCAGCAGATTCCGGAGTATCTGCCACTCGTCCTGCAGGTGCAGCTGCACGTCTTTCGTCGTGAGCTCGAAACTGTACTGGGTAAAGGCCGGATCGACTGGAATATCGTACGGCGTCAGATCGCTGTTGGCGGCCGAAAACGGATACCATCTTCTGCCTTGCCCTGAATCATTGTGTTCGTACCAGAGTCCGGCCTCGATCTGATTATCGCCAAGTTGCCAGTTCAGGGTTGATCGTTCGCCGGCCCGGTGTATCTCGTACTCGGTTGTGCGAACTTCATATCCGGTGCCGCCGAAGGTCTTCACCAGATTCTGTCCAGGAAAGTAGATCGCAAAGAGGCCCGGCAGACCCGCCTGATTCACCGGGCCGGCGACGATGCCGCGACTGGAATCATCGTGATAATAGACCTGGTTGGACCAGGTGATGGCGTCACTCGCGTGCCAGTCGTAGTTCAGGTACCCCAGTGCGTCTCCGCGCTGGGCAGCACTGAAGTAATTGGAGAAGTTATTGCCGTAGACAGCAGGCGGAGCGCCCGAGGCACTGAGATAGGCAAGACCCGCAGCGTAGTTCGGATAGATGAACGGGCGGGTGTAGGGGAAGTAGGTCGAAGTCGCCGTCTGCTGATTGCCATAGCTTACCGCGTCTTCATTCGGTTCGACCTTGTTCACCAAATCCGCGAAGACAGTCAGCGTGCCGATCGAGTCCTCGTGTACAAACTTCAAGTTGAGCTGGTCGCCACGCTGATGGCCATCGAAGTCCCAGGCGCGTGCGTCCTGGTGCACATACGAAACATACGCCGAATTTCCCTCACCGAAACTTCCGGTGTCGAGTCTCACGAAAGTCCGCGTCGTGTCGTAGCTGCCAACGGTTTCGCGAACATCGAATCCGAACCCCTTCAGCGGGGCGCTGGAGTAGGTCTGGATCGCGCCACCGAGGTTGCTCGTCGAGGCGACGCCCAGCGACCCTGCGCCTGATCCTAGCTCCACGTGTGAAACATTTTCGCTGATGAGGGCCCGCGAAACGCTCAATCCGTTATAATTTCCATACTGCTGATCCCCAAGCGGCACGCCGTCCATCGTGTAGCCAAGCTGCTGCGTGGTGAAGCCATGGATAACGAGAGATTCATTCTGCTCGTTGTTGCCCCAAGGATCAGCGGTCTCGAAGATGACGCCAGGCAGCGTCTCAATCGCCTTCAACGGACTGATGCCGGGCAGCAGCTTTTGGGATTCCGTCCCGCTAATCAAGACGGACGATCGGGTGGTCTTCTGTGCCGTCACGACGATTTCCTGAAGGTCATCATCGTCGGTAGTCTTTTGGCTGGGGGCTTCCTGCGCAATCGCAGGAACGAATGACATCGCGAGCCATATCGCGCAGAGAGCAGTCGTTAACCGCAGAGACCTGAGATTCATCATTCGCCCCTTAAAAAGGGCTAAATATTGAACCGCGAAGTTAACGGAATTATTTTGGTATTGTTATCGTTTCGTGACACGTTCTTTGCTCTGCTTGGGGTCGAACGTCTTCCGCCATCGCTGCCGCCCAGCAGATCCGCTCGGATTTACAGAAAGGAGGGCGTTTCATGGAACTGACGGGCGGATGCCTATGCAGGGCAGTTGACTACGGGATCGCTGAAGCACCGGTCACCGCGCGGGCGTGCTGGTGCCGCATGTGCCAGATGATCGGCGGCGGAAGTGGCACCGTCAATGCGCTCTTCAACACGACGGCGCTCACCGTCAACGGCCATCTCAAAGAGTTCAAGTTCATCGCCGACAGCGGGAACGTGATGTACTGCCGGTTCTGTCCCATATGTGGGACGCACGTACTCGTCACCTCACAAAGCAGGCCACATTTCACTGCGGTAAGGGTAGGCACGCTCGACGATCCGAATAAAGTGTCACCCGAATCCACAATCTGGACTTCGATGGCACCAACGTGGGCGGCGATCGACCCCAAGCTCCCCCGCCTGGACGGACAGCCTCCGCCAGGAAGATCAACGCTGCCTGGCTGACATCCGCATGTGTCTACTATACGGCCAATTGGGCAGACCTCCGAGATACTGGTTCTGGCCGGTCAGCGACCCTCAGCCTCGCGGATCGGTCGAAGGTTGCCTCTGGGCGCCGCATAGCTGCCGGCCGTGAGTGGCTGCTCCGGAGCAGACCAATCAGTTCTTCTACTTCGCCAACGCTTCGCGCGCTTCTTGCAGCTGCTTCCAATGTGGGGCGTATTTCAATGCCTCCTCGTACTTGCTGAGCGCATCTTTGATCTTGCCCTGCTTCACAAGCACATCGCCCCACGCCTTGAGCGGATCAGCCCAGTGCGGGCCACGCTGATTCGCAATGTTAAGTTTTGCCTCGGCACCGGCTAGGTCCCCGTGCTTGGCGAGTGCGATGCCCCATGAGAAGTAACCAGCCGGTAGGTCTGGGGCGAGCTCGACCGACTTCGCGTACCATTCTTGCGCGCCTTGCCAGTCGCCGCGACTGTCCAGAATGTCACCGTGGAAGCGATAACAATCCACGTAAGTACCGGCTGTCTTGAGTACCGCGTCGGCTTTGTCGGGGTGCCCCGCGGCCTCTTCAGCGGGCGCGATCCAACAGGGGTCTCCCGGACGGTCGATAGACACGGCCGGATCGGTATAGGCCGTGGCGACCGCTTGCATCTCGGTCTCCGCGCGTACGACATCGCCGGCCTCCGTCGCCATAAGACTGCGCACGAAGTGAACCGTTTCCGCGCCGAGAACGTCTTTGGGATCAATCCGCGTGGTTTGAATGCGCAGCTCGGCCGATTCCGGATCGTGCAGAAGAATCTCTATCTCGGCGATTATTGGCCCAGCATTGCTCAGAAATGTCCCGCCGCCGCCATTTAAATCGGCGTTTGCGCGGCGAATTTCAAGGAGCGCCGGCAGGTTCCAAGCGAGCCAATCCTCCTGCGAAAATGGCGCTTCCGTGGCTCGGCCGGGTCGACCACCGGCCTCCTTGCGTAGCAATTGATCCATGCGCCAGGCGCTCTCCTCATCACCGAGCACCCGAAGATCCACTATGACATTGGCATATCCCGACCAAAAATCTGGCTTGAGCTTGATGGCCGCACGATCGAGTGCCAGAACGTCGCGCGGCGAGCCTCCACTCGAGCCCAGCGCGACAGCCCAGTTCTCCACAAGGTAGGGCCGGTCGGACGGCCCGATGCGGTCGAATGCCTGTTGGCAAAAATCAATCGCTTCCTCGTAGCGCCCGGTGTTGACGAGAAAGAAAGACCACTGCAGTGGCTCTGACTGCGCATAGATGTACTCGGCCGCCGCCGTCGTGAGCGCATTCAGAGCTGTGACAGGCCCGGTGAAACTCTTGGGCGCTACGCCGCTGCCACGCACCGTTAGTATGAATGCTCCGGCTGGAGTCTCGATCAGATCTCCGTCAATGTGCACGTCATGCCCAAAGCGGCCTTTGAGCACGCGCGAGATCTCCCCGAGCGAGAGGCCGGTTTCCGGAATCGAGAGTGTGACTTGATTTGCCCAGGCATTGGTGAGGTCCCGCTTCAGCAGGGAGCGGGAGCTGCGAGTAGCGCTTTGCAGTCGAGACAGCTCATCGAGCAGACCGCTCGCCACGACCTTGCCGGTCAGACCGCGGGCGGCGAGAGCTGGCGGTGCATCGAACGGCTCGACGATTACGCTGCGGGAAGTGAAGGCGTCGTGCAGCATCACAACGATGCCGACTCCGATGAAGATCGCAATGAGCGCCATGACGAGCTGGAAGCCAAGGCGAAGGCGCAACCCGAAGCGGCGGATGTCGACCTCACGGGCCTGGCCGCGCAGGTAGTGGAGGCGTGCTGCGTGTTCCTCTTCGAGGTGCTTACGCTGGACCTCAAGGAGTTGCGCCTGCTTATCGAGGAAGGCTTCAGTCTTGAGCGCAACGCCAGGATCATTCCCGGATAGCCTGGCGGCTACGGCCGCCGCAAACGCTTCGGCTCCGGCCAGCGCCTGAGGTGCCTCAATCTCAGGATTATCCTCTTCGCCCCCAAGCACACCACCCAGCAAGCCTTCCGTCATGGTTTGCCCCCTGCTGTACCTCAGGAATCTTCGTGGAAGCTATCTAGGTTGGCAACAAGCCAACGGTCTACTATCCCTGATCGGCAGCTTTGCGGCACAGATTTCGAGGGGCTGATCTTCCGCATTTGGTCGTTCCAAGAGACGACTTTGGTGGTAGAAGTCAATTCGGATGCGAGGCTCTGGATAAGAATGTCATGCTCGGCAATGGTGAGATGGAGCGTAGCACCGGGGGCCGACAA
>Ga0302324_100026379_pt1 | contig 11106 bp, 8 predicted proteins | sample Palsa_T0_1_FD_201949 | JGI IMG/M metagenome (GOLD analysis project Ga0302324, IMG submission 201949) | Peat permafrost microbial communities from Stordalen Mire near Abisko, Sweden - Palsa_T0_1 | ecosystem: Environmental > Terrestrial > Soil > Palsa > Peat permafrost | place: Sweden: Abisko... | reverse complement strand
GCCGAGAACGAGAAAGAACGGGTGGGCCGACAGATGCGCTTGCTGCTGGAATCGGCGGTGGAGGGGATTTACGGTGTTGATCTGGAAGGGCGATTCACCTTCATCAATCGTGCGGCGACAGAGATGTTGGGTTGCAAGGCCGAACAAGCCCTGGGCCGAGTGATGCATGACTTCAAGCACCACCATCGCAAGGACGGGTCGGTCTATCCGATTGAGGAATGCCCGATCTTTCGAGTTCTTAAGAACCATGAGGGATGTACCGTCGATGACGAGATTTTTTGGCGGTCGGATGGTACGTCGTTCCCGGTCGAATATAGTGTGCGGCCTATTTTTGAGGGTGCGATCATTAGTGGTGCCGTGGTTACATTCACCGATATCACGGAGCGCAAGAAGGCCGAGGAGATTCTGCGCGGCGCGTCCTTGAATGAAAAAGGCCGCTTGAACAGGAAAGCCTTCTGGGACTTGGGGGTGATTGTCGTCCTTTCGGTTTTTGTCTTCACCATTGGAGAGTGTTTCGATTTATTCGGGGCGTTATTCCGCTATATCATAAGAGAAGATACCCGGTTGGGCCCACATTTGGACGAAATGACCGGCACGGTGGCGTTCATTTGTCTCGCTCTGCTGGTCTTCTCCTATCGGCGGTGGAAAGAGAGCCGGGCGGAGACCGCCTCGCAAACCCAAGTTACCAAGGCGCTGAACCTGTTGCATGGGGAGATGGAGACGCGGGTGCAGCAACGGACATCGGAGTTAGTCAAGTCAAGCGAAGCCCTGCACACGGAGATGGCCGAAGGCAAGCGGGCTCAGGAACAAATCGCAGAACAGGCTTCATTTCTCGACAAGGCGCAGGATGCGATCCTGGTCCGAGACCTCGAAGGCAAAATTCTGTTTTGGAACAAAGGCGCAGAGCGCATGTACGGATGGACGCGTCAGGAAGTCACGGGTCGAAATATTGGCAACCTTCTCTACACCGATTCCAAAATATTCGAAAAGCCAAACGGGCTGGCAATTAGCCAGGGCGAATGGCATGGTGAACTCCAGCACCTCACCAAGGATCGGGGCGAAATCACCATTGAGGCGCGGTGGACGCTCATTCGCGACGATGAGGGGCATCCCAAATCGGTGCTCGCGATCAATACCGACATCACGGAAAAAAAGAAAATCGAAGCCCAATTCATGCGGGCGCAACGCATGGAAAGCATCGGCACGCTGGCGGGTGGGATTGCCCATGACCTGAACAACATCCTGGCCCCGATCATGATGTCCATCGATATCCTCAAGCTCACGGCGCGTGATCCGCAAGCGAAGACCATTTTGGAAACCATTGAGGTCAGCGCCAAACGAGGCGCGGATATCGTGCGGCAAGTTCTCTCGTTTGCCCGAGGCCTGGAAGGCGAAAGAACCGAAGTCCAGCCCAAACACCTGTTGAACGACCTGGAAAACATCATCACGGGCACTTTCCCAAAAAACATTCGGTTGCAGTTCAGCATTCCCAACGATACGTGGACGATTTTGGGCGATCCCACGCAGATGCACCAGATCCTGCTGAATCTTTGCGTGAATGCCCGGGATGCGATGCCGAATGGCGGCAATTTAACCGTTCATGTCGAAAACTCCGTGCTTGATGACCAGTACGTCGCGATGAATATCCAGGCCAAAGCCGGACGCTACGTCAAGATCACCGTGACCGATTCGGGAACGGGTATGCCGCCGGACGTCGTCGATAAAATTTTCGAGCCCTTCTTCACCACGAAGGAACTCAACAAAGGCACCGGTTTGGGCCTATCGACCGTCATGGCCATCGTGAAAAGCCATGAGGGAATCATTAATGTCTACAGTGAACCCGGCAAGGGCACGGCTTTCAATATCTACCTGCCCGCGATGGAAATTTCCTCCGAAGCGCGGAAAGAACAGTCAGCAGAAGCCAGCCTGCCGCGAGGAAAAGGCGAGACGATTTTGCTGGTCGATGACGAAGCTTCCATTCTCATCATCAACAGCCAAACCTTACAAGCATTCGGCTATCGGGTTTTGACCGCCACCGATGGAGCGGAAGCCGTGGCCATTTATGCTCAGCACCGGCATGAAATCGCCGTTGTTCTCACCGATATGATGATGCCCGTCATGGATGGTCCAGCCACCATTCGTGCCCTGACGAAAATCGATCCCACAGTCAAAATCATTGCCGCGAGCGGTCTTAATGCCAATGCCGAAGTGGCCAAAGCGACAGGGGCTGGCGTAAAGCACTTCCTGACGAAACCTTATACGGCCGGAACCTTGCTTAAGGCTATGCGGGCGATTTTAGAGGAGCCCTGAAAAACGCCTTTTCAACCAAAGAACCAATATGCCAAAAACAACTAAACGGTGGGATCATCGTCAGAACATCGGCGGGGTATTTTCAGATCGGACCAACGCGGACAAAGCCATTCAGGACTTTCGCGACTTGGGCGTTAAAGAGCAAGACATCGAAGAGGTGGTGTCGCTCAATGACACCGTTCGCAACGGAAAAATCCTCGTGACGGTGCATAACGTCAAGGATCCCGGTCCCGTCATCGATATTTTCGACGCCAACAAGGCTGATTATAATCCTGATGGTTCTTATAACTTTCGGGATGATGTTGCAGGTTTAACTGTTGGTGCAGCCGCAGGAGCAGCGTTGGGTGGCGCGGCGGGTATTACAGAAGGCGGCATTCTCGGAACTATTATGGCCGGTCCCGTGGGTACAGTTGTCGGAGCAGTCGTGGGGGCGGTTGTCGGCGGTGGTGTCGGAGCTGCCGCTGGAGAGATAGCCGAACATCGAAAATAATGCCCCGCTGCTCGATGAACTTGGACCCACTTTCGTTTTGTAGACTTGAGGCAGGCGGCGCTCATCACCGCAGCGGGAACAAGACCCCATAAAAGGTCGGACTCCATTTTTTTGATCTCGGTGACAAAACTAGATTTTAATGAGCGATTCCAAATTAATCCTTGTCACCGGAGCCACGGGTTATGTGGGTGGGAGGCTGGTGCCTCGGTTGCTCGCGGCAGGCCACCGGGTGCGCTGCGTGGTGAGGGATCCGGCCCGATTGCAAGGTCGGGAATGGCTTGATCAGGTCGAGATTGTCGCGGGGGACATGTTTCAACCCGATTCACTCGTCGCTGCCATGCGCGACATCTGGGTGGTCTATTACCTCGTCCATAGCCTGGGCGAGGGAAGCGACTTTTGGGAGCGGGATTTGCAGGCGGCCCGCAATTGTGCCCAATCCGCTCACGCAGCCGGTGTGGAGCGGATTATTTACCTTGGTGGGCTGGGCGACCCGCAGGCAGATCTTTCACCTCACTTGCGTTCCCGGCAGCAAACCGGTGATGCCTTGCGCGAGGCCGGTGTTCCGGTAACAGAATTTCAGGCGGCGGTGATCGTCGGCTCTGGGAGTCTTTCCTTTGAAATGATCCGTTATTTGACCGACCGCCTGCCCGTGATGATTTGTCCCAAGTGGGTGTTCACCAAAATCCAGCCGATTGCTATTCGCAACGTTCTCGACTATCTGGTTGCCGCGCTAACTTGTCCTGAAAGTACGGGACGAATCCTCGAAATTGGAGGAAGCGATGTGGTGACTTATGCGGAGATGATGAAGGGGTACGCGAAGGCCCGAGGACTGAAGCGAAGGTTGCTCGCCGTGCCGGTCCTGACGCCGCGCCTCTCCTCGTACTGGGTGCATCTGGTCACTCCAATTCCGGCCAATATCGCTCAACCCCTGATTAAAGGACTTGGAAACGAAGTCGTGGTGCGAGATGACTCCGCACTCCGGCTTTTCCCGGGCATCAAGCCTCTCGACTATGACACGTCGGTGAGATTGGCGGTGACCTTGCTGGAAACCCATGGACTGGAAACCATGTGGAGTGATGCCCTAACCTCGAGTCAGGGCAGTCGGACGCCCATGATCCTCACCACCCGGGAGGGGCTTATTCGAGAACGCCGCCAGCTCCTTGTAGCCGCGTCGACCGAATCGGTGTACCGGACCTTTGCGAGTCTCGGTGGTGAACGGGGATGGCTCTATATGGATTGGGCCTGGCAAATACGCGGGATGCTCGACCGCCTTTGCGGCGGGGTCGGAATGCGTCGCGGACGCCGGGATACCCAAGAGCTGCGGATTGGAGATAGCCTGGACTTTTGGCGAGTGGAAATGGTGGATCCGGGAAGGCTGATTCGGTTGCGAGCCGAAATGAAAGTGCCTGGGCGGGCATGGCTGGAGTTTGAGGCCCGTTCCGAGCCACTGAACAAGACCTTACTTTTGCAAACGGCCTACTTCGAGCCCAAAGGGCTCTTCGGCCTCCTTTACTGGTACGCCCTCTACCCGATACACAGTTTGATCTTCAGCGGGCTCATTCGTTGTATTGCAGAACAGGCTGCCGGTAAGTCCTGACTGATTAAACAGCCGAAGTTCTGCGCGTGACCGACTTTACCAGTGATGCTCCTGCAGCAATGCCATCCCCTGACCGCTTGACGACGGCACCTTCACTATTTTGCACCGCTACGGCCTAGGGGGCAGCTTTTCAAAGTAAGCTAACGTGACCTTTCGTATGAAAGGTAACGGCGTGATCGGCGATGGCGGTGGCGAACTGGAGACGAAGGGCGGCGATTTCAATCCCCTCTGTCGCCTCTGTCGCCAATATCCTCAGGATCGAGGGTCACTCCCGTAATGCCACGTTTGCGAATTTCTCCGGCAAGTGCGGCCTTGTATTTACGCTCGAGTGTATAAGCATAAGTGGTTGCCCTGACGTGATCCCAGAATTCATTGGAAAGATATGGATACCCATCGCGCAACTCGTCATCAGTCATCGCTGCGGCCTTCGCCGTGAGGTCGAATTGATCCCCAACGTAGTGCTCAGGGGCTTCCGGGAGAAGCGCACGCCCAGCCACGTTCGGCGGCGGAAGAGGAGCAGCGGAAGCTGCCTTTGGCGCCGTTTGCTCGACTGACCTCCTACCCTTCCCAGCGCCTATCTTGACCGCCCAACCTGGTTGCCCGCCGTCGAGTTCCCATGCGCCATACCGGGGCGTTCTCACCCAGGCCAAAAGGCGGTGAATGGTCGCCCCATTAACCCCCTTGTCTATCAAACCAGTGACTATAACCGACCATGGCTCACCGGCCAATCTAGCCCCCCGAATATCGACCAAGTTCTTCTTAAAACCTGCGTAGACCGTGGCTCGAAGTTCCCGGTCATGGCAACGCGTCTTGACCGTTTCGTTGCGCATGGGATGAGTCATAATACAAGTTCACAGATCGAGAGATTGTAAAACCCTTGGTTCTTTTGCATATTTGAGGCGAAGGACTGTGACCTGCATGGCCTCCCAGGTTGCCACCAGCATGGGTTCCACAGAGCGCTCCCAATAGTTCAAAATCGCTTGTCGACGGTGGCTCAAATTAGACGACGGTTTGCTCAGCGTCGGCTCGGATTGGGCGACGACCATGTCGATGGTCACCATGGGAATTAAAGTTGGTTTTTTATAGATACTGACGTCCGCAGTAGGCTGCCAAACCACATGCTCAGCCCACCGCGACCGCCCGAAATATTGCAGACCTACGATGAAATACCCACCGGTCAGGATTTCGCTCGATTGTTCGGCTTGATCGGGACTTGGGCTGGCCCAAAGGAAGCTGTCCTCTTCATCCTCAATCATTTGTAGGACAAGGACTTGGACTTTATCCTTGTCGTAAGGGCCCAGTATGCGGTCGCCGAGAGGCTTCGGCACCTGAGTAAGCCAGCCAATAGGATTAGGTACGTTTTCCACAGGCTATTGTAGCTCTATCCATCTCTCGGATGCAAGAGTTTATTAACTGTTATTAACTTGCGCTAGTGAGTCCGCCACCTCGCACGCCCGATCATGCGTCAAGCTACGCTGGCTACTTCCATTCCACTTCGAGCGTTACCCGGATACGTCGGTAGCTACCCTTGTTCATGGCATTTGCTGGCATAATTGCTATGGCATTAAATGGTACTTGCTGGCATAGCCCGGCATTTGCTAGATTAGGGCATGAAGAATCGCATGGACGACTCTACCGTGAGGGAAAGAGTACATGACCTGGCACTCCGTAGTCGCCTCGAAGAGCAGCTCGTTGACCGGTTGACCATCATCAAGGATAAGCGCCTCAAGGAGCGCAAAAATTGGGATGACATCGTGACGCTGCTGATTGCGCCAAGAGTTAATCCCGAAGACCCTGGCGGCGTAGACCCTGCGCTCACCGCTGATCGGCTCAAAGCATTCTGTCGGCGCGGGGGGCGCAACCTGCACGGCTGGGCTGATCCTGTTGGAAAAGGCAAGGGCCGCAAGCCGAAGGACTTACCCCAACAACCGCCCGTCAATGCAGCGAACAATTCAATGCCCATCGTGAAGTCCACGATGCCCGGTACAGGCGAGGCCAACGAGCTGAAACCGGCGTCCCACCAGTCCGGGTCGGCAGAGCCAGTTGTCCCCAAGCAGATCGAGTCTGAGATGACCACCAGTACCCCCGGGCAACAGCTCGATCCAGAGACCCGTAAGCTAAACCGAGAATTAGCCATGAAAGAGAGACGTGAGAAACGGGCGGAGCTGCAGGAGAAGCATGGCGATAGGTGGAAGAGATACGTGCACGACCCCGATTTTGATTACAACCTCGACGGCAGCTTAAGGGACCCATACGACTCGAAAACCTGGATTGAAGACCCTTCCTGGTTCGACTTACCTTAGCGCTCTTTTCGTTATATCCAGCATTTCAACTATTCATCCCCTCCCGGCGCCAGCCTCCCCGATTTTTCCAGAGTTCCCTTACTGGCCTTGGTTTCAGCTTGATAGTGATGTGCTGGCAATGATCCGTCCTCGAGTTGAGGACTAGATCGTTATCTTCATTCAATCCCATCGAGGTCTTTCCCGGATTACCATTAGAATCGATCTACCTTATTCCGGGGATAGGTCGAGGTCCTTCTGGGGATGTCTCTAGGTTATCTGTACGCTAGAGTTCTTAGCAAGATAGCAAACCGCGTTCGCGGTTTGCTGGGTTTTTGGAGGCCTTTTTGGGGATGATTTATGAAATGGAACGTCTTTTTTGGGTGGGTTACGTCAAATGTTCCCAATTAGTTGTGCATGATGCTTGCAGTCGGAAAGCCGCATTTGTTACCCTATAGGATGCTACCAGAATCGCCTCCATCGACAGGAGAAAAAGGCAGCAACGTCGATCTAACTCCTGATGCATTGAAGATATGCCGCAGACTGGCGGGGAAGTACAGGGTCTCACATCCTCTTATTATCGAGATCGCACTCCAGGCCTTCGAAAGCCACGTCGAGCACACGGCCGTCGTCCAGGTACCCGCGCTGGAGCAGGCAATCGTCGATTTAACCGGTCAGGTGTCGACACTCATCGGCCAAGCCGAGCAGATAGAGCGTTTAAGTATTGAGCAACAGGCAGCGGAGCTCAGCGGCTAATGAATGAATTTCCCCAAGATTTTTACGACCTCCTTGCCGCCGCTTCGGCTAAAACCCGACTCCGCGAAGCGGTCCGGGCCGGTGCCGGGCTGGTCACGCCCTGCGACGTGCAATATACCCTGCCGATCTATCTCCAAATATGGACCGAGGCACATGACGTTGATACCCGGGAAGTCGTGTCCGCCTGCATCGACCTAGGGCGGTATATTCAGCTTGCTTACCCCCGGGCAAATGAGATTGGCACACCTTACGCCATGGCAGTATTAAACAGTGATCGGCTCAAGGCTCGGGCGGTCAAGGCAAATTATAATACAAGTGGGTTTATCGACCGCGCCAAAGCCCTCATCGCGAGGGCGGATTTCTCGGGACGTTACGAAGTCGCCCTACCCGATGAACAAGCGACTCAGGGCTTCCTCAAACTCATCGGCGGCATGGCCACCGACCATGGAGATCCAATTCAGCTCTCGTCCCCTCAGGAGATTGAACAGGTGTTGTCGGGCGAGGCAATTACTTACCTTTTCCGGGCCGCCGTCATCCGCGGCACAACTCCAGTGAAATTACTCGTCCATTGTGTTGCAACGGGCTTGTATTTAGATCGCAACTTTTATCTTCACCGGGTGCCCGGCGCATCGATGTCAAAGCACCTCATCTCTAAGGCACTACGTGCCGACAAACTGGCCCGGGAATTGAGCAACACGTTATCGGGGTTGGAGACCATGTTGGTCGACTGGGATGGGGCTTACGATCGACTCGAGCGCAAGCTTAACAAGGCCATGGGGGGCGTCCGTGGCTAAACCCCGCATCGTCGTCAAGAAGACAAGCACAGGCATAGCCCGCAATGACGGCCGCACTATCAAGCGATATATCGCCGAGTATATGGACGAAACCCAAAAGGGATCGGCCAAAACCAAGTATCATTACACGTATGAGAAGGCCCGACAGAAAAGGGTTATCGAGGAGGTCGTGGTCGACGGTATCGTTGAACAGCACAAAGCTGAAGTTCCAGCGCTTCGGGCGGGCGTTGATTACCTGACCAAGGAGAAAAAGGGAAAGGTTGGCGTGCATGGCTTCATACGATCCTTGGTCGAGATCAAGACCGGACGCAAGATAGCCGAGCTGAACAACGATGAAGTCGCGGTGGAGGTTGAGGAAATATGGAGGGCCCTGTTGGCCGAGAAACGCCTCAAGAAGATTGCCCATAAGTTTGTATTCTCGCTCGATCCTGAGCTTACCAAGGAAATGGTCGAAAAGAAGATACCGGTCGACGAGCACCTGAATCGGATTGTCCACGAGACGCTCCGGAGATATCAGGAGAAGTTTTATCCAGGACAAGAATTGGGATACCTTACCGGCATCCATCATGACCGGCGGCACATCCATTGCCACGTCCTGTTGTATCCGCAAACTGGGGAGGGCAAACCGTTGAACGTCAGTCGGGCCAGTGAGAGGCCTAATCTCGAGATCATCTCCAAGGCTACAGGCTCGCCGCGAAAATTCCGCCATGACTATCAGGGCTTCATCACGGCCATAGCTGTCGATTTGGCCCGGGAACTTGAGATCATGGTTAAATCGGTTCCGAGCAGAAGCCCTAAGATCGTGGACTATCCCCAGGAGAGGTTACTTTCTCAGACGGCATGGGATGAGGTCGTGGCCTCGGGCGTCAGTCCATCTCCCCAGCCAGCCTTTACGGAGCCGTTTCTGGCCCGTCGTCGTGAACTTGAGAAAGCCCCGGAGAGTGATGTCAAGAAGGTCATGCTCAAAGCCTACGCTAACGCGGCAGCAGACTACGACGCTCTAACCCCAGAGCAGGCTACTGCTCGCATAAAATATGTCGATGAAACGAGGCCCGAATTGGCCAAGTGGCTTAAAAAATCGACCCCCGCCCGCATTCTTCGGCCAACCCCACTGGGCGATGTCGCGATGGCCAGGGGAATACTCGTTGGCACCCAATGGGTTGAGTGGGATGGCGCGGGGCTGGGCGAGTGGTGGGGAAAACGGGAAAAAGGACTCCCTGATCCCGAAGACACCAGCCTATTTGTCAGGGACGATCTCAGTTTTTGGATGATCAAGACCCGAGAAGAACTCACATCATCGTTCGCCCATTTTGATCGCGACGGCGTGATATTGGGGGGCCAACTTACGTACCAACGCAAGCGTATACTCGTTGATCGCTACTTGCTTGAACTTCAAGCCTTACGAATCAGATCACAGGCTCAAGCTCAAAAGAAACGTGATGACTACCTAAAGGCGCGAGAAGCCAGGCTCGACCGAGTAACGTTCGCCCGGTACGCGGACCACGTCATGACCAGGCAAAAGCAGAATGCCAAGGCCAAGCTGGCCGGGGACAAGCCCACTTACCTTCTTCACTACGAGGGCTGGAAGGCGCGGGGCGTTGTAGACATCCCGCTCGATCTCCCCTGTCGGGATGCCAGCTCGATAATAGCGGCCAAGCTTGAGCATCGACGTGAAGTCATAGCCAACGTCAGGCCAATTACTCCTGAGGAAATCATGGAACGGCTGCCTGAAGAACGCAAAATGGGCAGCGGGGATGATGCCGTCAAAAATCAGGATTGCCCGGGAGAAGTCGAGAATCCCGAGGCAGTTATACCACCAAACCTGCCAGGACCGGCCTCCTTAGATCCCATTATCGCGCTAGAGGAAAGTCCTGCCAAGATCCTAAACAAGGTCGAGGAAATCATGCCCGACCAAGCAGCTCTTGATGAACTGGGACTCGAGCTCTAAAAAATGGGGGGCTTTTCCCACCTTTGCCACATCCGATAGCCTGACAGACTTTCAAAGAATGCGGAGCCCACGCTAGGCAGCATTTTAGATTCGCCTCTTTTTCGAAGGTAGGAATTTAGAAATGGTGCATGCCATCAACGCAACGGTGCGATCCCGCGTTATGGCGGCGGCGAGGTGGCGCGGAAATCTCTCGACCAAGATGGCCCTTGCCCGGACTCTCTGAATTTTGGGGAGACCTTCAACGACAAAGTCCTGAAAGACCTGTGCTTGGATATGTCCCTATACTGAAGCCTGCTCCCGGTACCCGGTGATGTGCGCGGGTGGACGTCGGTTGGGTCGCAATATTCGCCAAAGAATCAATTTTCGTCTCGTGAGGCGACTCACTTCGCCGTCGTTGACACCAGGTAACCGGCAGGGAGTTCACTATGGCTCCAGCCCGACATCGACCCTTGAACCGAGGCTTCGTCCATAATCTCGGTGAACTTTTAAATGCTCATGCTCCAACAAAAAAATATGAGCCAAGAACCACTTCAGAACCTAATCGTTTGGTCTGGAAACAGGGCGAAATTATTGTCCCGTTGCCAACGCCAATATTACCACCAAAACATCGGATCATGGCTGGGCTGGGATTCGTCGTCGTCACCGGAATCCCAATGCGCTTACCGGTTGAAGCAGTTGAGCACGCCGGAGCTTGAGATTGGCAATCTTCTCCACCAACAGATCGCCATCATTTTCGAGAAGTCCCGAACAGGTAGCCCCATCCATCCTTCCGTCGAAATCAGCATTGCGCGGGCACAATTCCGGGATTTTGTTGACCATTCTCGCCATCGGTGTCTCGAGGAATTGACCGCAAAACGGCACAAGTTGCTGCTCCATGAGCAGGGCAAAAACCTGAGCGCTGACGACATGATCGAATACGAAGCCGGTATCGC
>Ga0302324_100026378_pt1 | contig 11107 bp, 6 predicted proteins | sample Palsa_T0_1_FD_201949 | JGI IMG/M metagenome (GOLD analysis project Ga0302324, IMG submission 201949) | Peat permafrost microbial communities from Stordalen Mire near Abisko, Sweden - Palsa_T0_1 | ecosystem: Environmental > Terrestrial > Soil > Palsa > Peat permafrost | place: Sweden: Abisko... | reverse complement strand
TGAACACATCGTCCGTTTGCCAGGATGGCGAATTTCCAATTGGAACTCTGGTGCAGGGCACCGACGGTAACTTTTACGGAACGACTGTCTATGGCGGAAATTCTTCGCAAGGCAGTGTCGGGGGGGGGACCATCTTCCAACTCACCCCTTCAGGCAAGTTGACGACGCTTTACAACTTTTGCAAAGGGCAAACCACTCCCGACAGCTGCGCGGATGGCAATTTTCCATCCGGTGGCTTGGTCCAGGGCAGCGACGGAAATTTTTACGGGACCACACCGTGGGGAGGCGCCAACGGTGCCGGTACGGTCTTTCAGTTCAAGATGACCGGCGCTTCAGCCGGAACATTGACCACAATTTACAACTTCACGAGCGGGGGCGACTATGGACCGCAGAGCACCTTGGTTGAGGGTAGCGACGGCAGCTTTTACGGTACAACGGTGGCCGAGGGAACTCACGACGGTGGCATGGCGTTCAAGGTGACGACAGCGGGCAGCCTGACGGTTCTCTATAACTTTTGCGCTGATTACGTAACGAGCGACAGCCGGTGCATCGACGGGGCCCAGGCGCAGGGCGGCCTCACGCTCGCGGGAGACGGCAATTTCTACGGAACAACGGAAGGGGGCGGCAATACCGCCAACTATAACGAAGGCACAGCCTACGAGCTAACGCCGGCTGGAGGATTCACCTCCCTCTACTCTTTCTGCACGGTTGTGAATTCGGGCTTCTGTACCGATGGCGAGTATCCAATCGCCGGCCTCACGCCGGGGAGCGATGGCAACCTTTACGGCACGACTAAATTTGGCGGCGCGCAACAGGACGGCAATGTTTACAAGCTGGCGTTCTCGACTCCGCTGCCGGCTCCAGTGCAGCTGGCGCTCAGCGATTCTTCCGTCGCTCCAAATACGGCGGTCAAGCTGACGTGGAAAGCAGTGAACGCGTTTTCCAGGACCATGCAGCAATGCAATGCATTCGTCCGGGGCGGAGCAGCCGGCGCAGGCACCTGGACCGGCCCGCAGACGGGAAGCGTAACCGGCGGCGTCTACACAGGCTCAGCCGACATCACCCCGACCGCAGTTGGAACTTATACTTACGCGCTGACCTGCGGCGGAACCGAAACTGGCTTTGCAACACTTACGGTTACGAATAGCGGCTCCAAAAGCAACACCACGACGACCCTGAAAATAACCCCGAATCCAGCAACCGTCGGCCAGACCGTGACGTTGACGGCCACCGTGGCCAAAGACTCCGGCTCGGGGACTCCAGCGGGCACCGTGGCAATCTACATAGGCGGAACAGATAAATTGACAACGCTGACGCTGGTCAACGGCTCAGCAACTTTGGCCGTGGCGACTGGCTCCTATCCGGCGGGCACCTACTCCGTCACCGCCGAATACAGCGGAGATAGCGGTGACAACGCGTCCACCTCGGCTCCAGTTTCAGAAGTGTTGACTCCCACGACGGCACAGACGACGACCGCAATCACGCTCTCGCCGGCTATGCCGAGAATTGGCCAGAATGTTCAGATATCGGTCGCGGTAACGCAAAAGGGCGCAAGCGGAATTCCAACCGGTAAGGTAACTCTCTACGCCACCTACAAAGGATCGACGTTCAACCTGGATACGCTGACGCTGAACAGTGAAGGCGCCGCCGAGTTAACCGCGAGCACTAGCCACTATCCTCCGGGTCGTTATACGGTCTACGCGAGTTACGCCGGCGATACCCGGAACTCTCCCAGCCAGTCGGCGAGCAAAGTCGTCAACTTGGAATATGCAACGGTGACCACAGTCACGGTGGCCCCAAACCCTGTCACTCCTCCGGCCAGTGCAACGGGAACGGTGACGGTGACGCGGCCGAACTATGCGGGAACTCCTGGGGGCAGCGTGAACCTTTACCTTGAAGGCAATTTGCTAACCTCCGTCCCGCTGGACGCGAGCGGCGTCGTCAGCGGGTCATACTCGACTGCCGGAATCCCGGCTGGCACCTACAATGTGACGGCGGATTACCTGGGCGACGATAGCGACGCCGCATCCTCTGGGCAGACGACGGTGACAATAAAGTAGCGGCGCTTATTCACTGGGCCAGCCATCCGCCATCGATCGGAAGAGAGGCCCCGGTAATGTTCGACGCGGAAGGTGAACACAGAAACAAAGCGAGCTCGGCGATATCTTCGACCGACGTGAACCGTCCGGAGGGCTGCTTTTCCCGCAGCAATTCCGCAGATGCGGCGTCGTTGGATATGCCGGTCTCGGCCGCGCGCGCGTCAATCTGTCGTTGCACCAGCGGAGTCAGCACCCAGCCGGGACATATCGCGTTGCAGGTAATTCCACGGGTCGCGTTCTCCAGCGCCACTACTTTGGTCAATCCCAGAATGCCGTGTTTTGCCGCAACGTAAGCTGCTTTATTGATGGACGCGACCAATCCGTGAACTGACGCAATGTTGACGATGCGTCCTCTGTTTCGCGTCTGCATTCCCGGCAGCGCGGCGCGAATCGTATGAAAGGATGCCGATAAATTGACAGCCAGGATTGCGTCCCATCGCTCGGCAGGGAACTGCTCCACTGGCGCGACATGCTGGATGCCCGCGTTGTTGATCAGAATGTCGATGTCTCCGAAATGCGCTTCAGCATCTCGAATCAATTCAGTGCACTGCTGCGGGTCCGCAAGGTCGGCGGGATGGTAGAGGACGTCGCTCTTATGCACGTGCTTGAGGCGCTCAACTAAGTCTCGCGCGAGCTGCGTCGTGGCCACGCCGTTGATGACAACGCGGCAGCCCGCCGCGGCAAATCGCTCCGCCAGGCCAAGGCCGATTCCCGAAGTTGAGCCCGTAATCACCGCTGTTCGATTGCGAATCATAACCCCTCACGATTATCCGGCAGCTTGGCCAAAAAGAATCTTGACAACTCTTCGCCCATGAGCATAAAACACAATCGTTTGTTTTTGGAACGTTCGTTCGTTTTATGCCTAAACTTCGCGAACACCGCATGGACGAGAATCGCCAGCTCATTGAGCAGGCCGCTCTCGGTCTGTTTACCCGGCAGGGTTTCAACGGCACCAACATCCGCGACATCGCCGACAAGGCGGGCGTTTCCACTGGAGCTATCTATACCTACTACCCGTCGAAGGAAGCGCTTTTCACCAGCCTGGTCCACGGTGCTGAGCGGAACATGGGCGACTTGCGCGCGGAAATGTTTCGCGACTTGAAGGAGCCCCTTTCGCCGGTCGGGCTGGCTGGCCTTGCGGATCGCATCCGCACCATCGTTTACGACAACTCCGATTACTGGCGGCTCATGTACATCGACGTCGTCGAGTTTGACAACCGGCACTTCGCCGAAACATTTCGCGACCTGCCCGAGCAGTTTCGGCAGCGGCTGACTGGACTGACCGACGCGCAGGACCGGCCGGGCTGGTGCGGAGAAGATCCCGGCTTTGCGTACGCCACCATTTATCTCCACCTGTTCACTTACTTTCTGGTCGAAAAGTTATTCCACGGCAACCAGCACATGGGCATGCCCGATGAACAGGCAATGCGGCGCACCGTCGACCTGCTGTCGTTCGGTCTATGGCGCGGTCCGGCTGTGCAGCGCAAACGCGGAGCAAAAGCTGCAGTAACAAAAAGTTCTACACCGAAGAAGGGCGGAAAACGTCCGCCCACTTCTGCAAAGAGGAGACCACGATGAAGCAGTTGCGGATGGCAGCAGTGTTATTTTCGTTGTGCGGCGCGGCCTGGGCCCAGTCCGCGACAACCGGCAAGGTGTTCGGAACGGTGCATGACGCAGCCGGCGCCGTCGTTCCCGGTGCAGCTATCACGCTCACCTCCGCGACCGGCCAGCAGCGGACTGTGCAAGTCGGCGGACAGGGGGAGTATTCGTTTCCGAACATCGATCCCGGTCACTACACCTTGACCGCGACACGCGCCAGCTTCGCTCTTTTCACTGTGAAAGACGTGATTGTCGAAGTCACGATCTCGACCGAAATTGATCCCGTCCTATCCCCCGCCGGAACCGCGACCACCGTCACGGTGTCTGCCGAGGCGCCGCTGCTGAGCACGGCCAGCGCGACGACCGGCCGCGTCATTGACGAGCAGGTTATTCGCGATTTGCCACTGCCAACGCGCAATTTCCAGCAGCTGCTGGGTCTCTCCCCGGGCACAAACATCCCCCTTACCGTCAATACGGAGCTGGGCCGCGGCGACATCGACCTGAACGTCAACGGCCAGCAGGCGACGGCCAACAACGTCATCATCGACGGCATCTATGCCAACTCCATCGGCACTGGATCCACACCGAATCTCGCTGTGCCCAGCCCGGACGCGATCGACCAATTTATCGTCCAGACTTCTCTGTATGACGCGACAACCGGCCGTAACACTGGCGGCAATCTCGCGCTCATCACAAAATCAGGCGGCAATTCTTTCCACGGAACCGCGTATGACTTCGCCCGCGACACAATTTTTAACGCCAATGATTATCTCTTCAAGTCACAGGGATTGCCGCGTGGCACTCTGAACCGGAACGTCTTCGGTGCCACCATCGGTGGACCGATCATTCGCGACAAGGCATTTTTCTTTCTCTCCTACCAGGGCCAGCGCGAGCGCAACTCCGATTGCCTGAGCAGCTGCTTCTTCGCAAACAACGTCCCGGCTGGACTGACCAACGATCGCAGCACGGCGGCCATCACCGCTCTGCAGGCTGAGATGTATGCTCAGGTCTATAACCCTGCCATTTATGGCCCGACCATCCCGGTGGTCAATCCCAGCTCGCTCGCACTCTTGCAGGCCACTTTCCCCGACGGTCAGTTCGTCATTCCATCAGCCCCTGCAGGCGCGGCAGCCACAGGGCCAACGGATTTTGTTACGGTCTTCTCGCGCGGACTGTCCACCTTCCGCGATGACCAGTTCGACGCGAACTTCGACTATAACCTTGGAACGCACGACCACCTGTCAGCCAAATTCTTCTCCGAGAACTCTCCTCTGAATGAAGCGAACTTCAGCTTCCTCGGCGCCAACGCGAATCAAGTCCCTGGCTTCGGCGGACCGTTAAATTTCCGCAACCGTCTCCTCTCTCTGAATGAGACCCACACATTCAGCTCCAACTTTTTGAACGACGCGCGCTTCGGCTTCAGCCGCATCCGCGGCATTTCCGTGCCCAATGAGCCGTTCACAAACGCCCAGTTCGGCATCGCCAATCCACTCGCAGGACAATTTCCCGGGCTCTCCACCATCGGCATCACGGGCGAGTTCACCCTTGGTCCCACGTCTCTGCAGGATGAGCGCAGCATCACAGAAACATTCCAGTGGTCCGACTACATGACGTGGACCCGCGGGGATCACACCTTCCGCTGGGGCCTCGATATTTTCCGCAATCACACCGACTTCGACTTCAATGCGTTCTCGCGTGGCGAGATTATTCCAGACGGCTTCACGCCGCAGCAAAACTTCGCGCAGTTCGTCGACGGCGGCCTGAATTTTGCCGCGAATCCTCAACTCCTGCCCGTCGCCGATGCGGTCATCGGACTTCTCGGCAATGGCGTTCCCGACCGCTATCTGCGCACGTTGGACGGCGATATTTTCTTCCAGGATGACTGGCGCGTCACCCCGACGTTTACGCTGAATGCCGGCGTTCGCGTCAGCCGCTTTGGCGGCATCAGCGAAATCAAGGGACGCCTGGTGAATTTCAATCCCGCAACGTTCCTTGCTAACAATCCCGCCGGCTGCAGCGCTGCTGCTCCGTGCGACGCTCCAGAAAATGGTTTTGACATGCTCGGCAAAGGAGACACAATCAATCCGGATACCTGGAACGGCGCGCCTCGCGTCGGCTTTGCCTGGCAGCCCGGCACGCTGCATCGCATGAACATGGTCATCCGCGGCGGCTACGGACTTTACTACGACAGAACGTCCTCGCGTATCGCCAATCTGCAAATCTTCAACTATCCCTATGACGTTGTCGGCGCCGCGCTGGGCAGCATCAATGCCCCCTTTCCCAACCTCGCCGGCCTCACCTTCCCGCTGGCTCCCGTCGTACCCGCAACGATCCCCGAGACGTATTACGGCACTCCCATTGGGCCGCAACCGATCTCCGGCTATTACGTCTCGCCGAATTTCACCGCTCCTTATGACCAGCAATATGGACTGAATGTTCAAATTGAGCCGGTGCATAACTGGCTGCTCGAAGTCGGCTACGTCGGCAGCAAGGGCACCAGGGGCATCAATGTTTACACGGCGAACCAGCCGGGCTCCGCGAACTCACCTGTCCTGAGTGCTTCGGGTTTCTCCGGCAACAAGGCGTTCAATGGCCTCGAAGTGGCCGTCAACAACGGCATTGAGCACTACGACTCGCTGCAGGCCAGCCTCACCAAACGCATGGACAAACACCTGCAGTTTCTTGCCAGCTACACGTACTCGCACGCGCTCGACAACGGCTCCGGATCACCAGAGAACGAGCTCGCGGCGCTGCCCGGCGACCAACAGAATTTCGATACGCAGTACGGATCGTCGGACTTTGATCGCCGCCAGCGTTTCGTGCTGAGCGGTCTGTACGATCTGGGTCGCCTGTACAACGGCTCCTCGGGCGTTGCATCGCAGGTGGTCAATGGCTGGCAGCTTGCCAGCATCATGACCTTCCAGACCGGCACGCCATTTTCTGTTCTCTGCGCCGCCGGCTCAACCCTCAACAGCCGCGCAAATTATCTGGGCGGCGATCCCTACGCACGGCAGAACAATAACTCCAAGCTGGCGGAATATTTCAACACGCAGGCCTTCGGCTGCGGTGCACCCTACGACACAACGCCGTTACCCTCGGTCGCGCTGCCCCCGTTTGGTCTCTCGGGACGCAACATGCTCGTCGGTCCCGGACAAGCAGATGTCGACATGAGCGTGTTCAAGCATTTCCCCATCCGCGAGCAGATGAATCTCGAATTTCGCGCGGAGTTCTTCAACATCGGCAACTGGGCCAACTTTGGCAACCCGAACAACAACCTGTTGGCGGCGAACCCCGGAGAAATTCAGCTTCCCGGCGGCGGTCCACGCGTCATTCAGTTCGCACTGAAATTCAACTACTAAACTGACTCGGGCGGCGCGCGACAAGCGTCGCCCATTTCTGTTCGACAATGGTAGGAACTTGGCCATAAAAGACCAAATCGCCGGAGTGTCCCAGTCGCGCTTGTCACGGCTGAGCGATGTGCTGAACGCTGATGTCGACGCGGGCCGCATCCCTGGCGCCGTGATCGCGATTTATCGCCGCGGCGAATTGGTCAAGGAAGAGGCGTGCGGATTTCGCGATCGCGCCACCAACGCTTCCTTGCGAGTGGATGATATCTTCCGCATCGCCTCGATGACGAAGCCGATAACGTCGCTAGCCGCCATGATGCTTGCCGAAGAAGGGAAGCTGCTGATCCCGGATCCGGTCGCGAATTATCTTCCGGAGTTCGCCGGCGTCGAGGTCGGCGTCGAACGCAACGACAAGCTGCAACTGACAGCGCCTGAGCGGCCGATGACGGTGCATGATCTGCTGCGCCATACCGCCGGTCTCACCTACGGATTGTTCGGTCAGTCGCTGGTCAAGACTGCGTACAACGACGCGCAGGTCTTCAACCTCACCATCACCAATGACGAAATGAGCCAGCGCATCGCTAAACTGCCGCTGGCCGCGCAGCCCGGCACGCTGTGGGAATACAGCATGGCGACGGATGTCCTCGGTCGCGTAGTCGAAGTAGTCTCCGGCCGGCCGCTGGGGAATTTTTTCGAGCAGCGTATCTTCTCTCCACTCGGCATGCGGGACACGGGTTTTCTTCTGCCGCAAGACAAACGCGTTCGCATGGCAGAGCCGCAGCCCGATCTCGGCTCGGGTCACCCGATTCCCATGGCCGACCACACCATCGCGTGGCCCTGGCAATCCGGCGGCGCTGGTCTGTACGGGACGGCGCAGGATTATCTTCGCTTCTGCCGCATGCTGCTCAACGGCGGCGAGTTGGATGGAGTGCGCCTGGTCGCGCCCTCGACCATCGCGCTGATGACAAGTGATCACATCGACGCCGCGGTTGGTTACGCCGACATAACCCGAACTCTGTTCGAAGCCGAAGCGCCGACTCGCGAAATGGGACAAAGCTTCGGACTCGGCTTCGCGGTTCGCACCCATGCTGGACGCAATCCATTGCCCGGAACCGTCGGTGACTTTTATTGGGCGGGCGCGCTCGGCACGTATTTCTGGGTCGATCCTCGCAACGACCTCATCGCCATCTTCATGTCGCAGGCCCCTGGGGACCGCCTGCACTACCGCTACGTGATGCGCCAATGCGTCTACCAGGCGTTGCTGGACTGGCAAAGCCACTAGCCAACCGCTGCATTCTCACCAGTCAGGAAGTGTGTCGCATGACGAATCGGCAAGTAGCAGGCTTCTCCGGATGGCGCGTCCTTCTCGCGCTCTCTTTCGTTTTTTTCTCGAACATGGGATTCTCCCAGTTCGGCGGAGCAGTCATGAACGCGGCGACTGTGATCGGCCTCCATCTCGATCGCCGCATCCTGGGATACGTTGTCCTGCTGACCTCCATCATGTACGGCTTGTCCGGACCGGTCGCTGCATTTCTTATCCGCCGCATCGGTATCCGCCGCACCATTGCAGTCGGCAGCACGATGATGGCCATCGGGACATTGCTCGCCGGCACCGTCATCACCAACGGTTGGCAACTGGCGTTGAGCGCATCCTTGTTTGTCGGCATGGGCATCGGCCTGTCGACGCAAATTTCCGCGCAGGCCGCAGTAACTGCGTGGTTTGTCCGGCGCCGCGCCCTCGCTGTCTCCCTGGTCTGGACGGCAGCCGGCGTCGGCGGCTTTATCGCTCCACCGTTGCTCAGCCGGATCACGGCAACGTCGTGGAGAAACGGCTGGCTCTTCATGTCCGCACTCCTATTCGTAACCGGCATTGTTGCATTCTTCACTGTCATCGACCGGCCCGCAGATGTAGGGCAGCTTCCCGACGGGGAAATGCCCGTGTATGACACTCTCAAGAAAACAGACACTGCCGTCGTGATAAAAAACTGGAGCCTGCGCGAAGCCGCCACCACGGCCTCCTTTTGGATCATCTTGTTCGCCGCCCTGGCCCAGACAGCGACCATCTTTGTCTATCTCGCACATGGCGTCCTTCACCTGATGGACCTCGGCCACTCCCGCGGGGCGGCGGCATTTTCCGTCTCCATCTTCGCGATCGGCGCAGTCGCCGGCAAGCTGGCTGCCGGTGTCTCTGCCGACCGGATTCAGCCGCGCTACGTCTGGTCCGTCGGCGCCGCGTGTATGGCCGTCGCCATTTTCCTGCTCACGGGAGCAACCGCCAACTCGACCGTTTATGTTTGCTCCATTCTTCTGGGTGTCGGCAATGGCATCTCGCTCGTCTGCTGGCCAACGATTCTCGCCAACTATTTCGGCGCCGGAAACTTTGCCGCGATCATGGGTTCGCAGGTCCCCGTCGCTTCCATCCTCGGAGCGCTCGCCCCGCTCGCCGCCGGCGTCGCCTATGACGCTCACCACAGTTACGGACTCGTCTTCTCAGCCGTCGCTGCAATTTCCGCGACGTCAGCCTTTGCCCTTCTCATGGCGGCGCGTCCCTCAGCACAACTGCCCCAACGCTCCAGCCTTGCGACAAATTGACATCACAATCGACGCAGCAATCTCATGAGAGCCTGCTCTTCTTGCCTCAATCCAGCCGGTTGGTCATCGTCGGATGCTCGCTTCGTCCGACCGCCCGCGCCCTTCAATTTGCCATTCAAGTAAAACTCGATCACCGCAGGATGGACATAGCACTTCCGGCACACCGTCGGCGTGTTCCCCAATCGCTCCGCAACATCTTTCACCGCCTGCGTAATGTTCTTCTTTGCTTCGGTCGCAGAACTGCACCCTGCGAACTCCTGCAATGCGCGGCAAGCCAGCACCGTCCCCGCCCAGGTACGAAAATCTTTCGCAGTGAATTCCTCCCGGCTGATCTCGCGAAGGTAGGCATTCACGTCAGCTGAATCAATCGCGCGATGCGTGCCGTCACTTTCTATGTACTGAAACAGCTCGTAGCCCGGCACATCCTGGCAGCGCTGCACAATCTTTGCAATCCTCCGATCCTGCAGGTCGATCGTGTGCCGAACCCCGCTTTTCCCTTTGAAGGTGAACGTGACTGTGAGCCCCTTCACATCGACGTGGCGGTTTCGCATCGTCGTCAAACCGTACGAATCGTTAGCCCGGGCATATTCCTCATTGCCAACTCGAATCAGCGTTTTTTCCATCAGGCGCACAACCGTGGCCAGGACTTTTTCGCGCGGAAGTCCGGGAAGCTCTAAATCCTGCTCTACCCGTTCACGAATCGTCGGCAGCGCGACTCCAAATATCAACATCCGTTCGTACTTGGTCTCATCGCGCACCTCTCGCCAACGCGGATGATATTTGCTCTGCTTTCTCTTCTTGACGTCCCGTCCGGTTGCCTGCAGATGCCCCTTGGCCTCCGGGCAAATCCAGACATCATTCCAGGCCGGCGGAATGACCAGCGACTTGATACGCGCCAAAGTTTCTCGATCTTTTACAGCCGAGCCGTCAGCATGGACGTAGCGAAAGCCGTTGCCATGGCGCTTTCGTCGAATGCCTGGGCTCATATCTGAGACGTAGCGCAAACCGGCTTCCTTGGCCGATTGCACAGGATCAGTGACAATCTCTTGCGTTTTGATTTTTTTTGTCATCGCGCCAAATTTCCAATGTCTACGATGCGCCTGCCGCAGCGAATGACAAATTTTCTGCACAGCAGATTTGCGGCCCGTCAAATCGATGAACCAGGGAAGCATTCGTCCCCGCAGCCTGATATACGATGCGATGGTGAGTACTGCGGTGAAGCCTCCGATCGCCCCCATGCTGGCAAAGCGAGTTGCCGATGTCCCGGTGGGGGATGGTTGGATCTTTGAGCCGAAGTGGGATGGCTTCCGGACGATCATCTTTCGCAATGGCGACGATATCTTCATCCAAAGCCGCGACGGCAAATCACTCAATCGCTATTTTCCCGAACTGCTTGAAACGCTGCGAGCCCAGCTGCCGGACAATTGCATACTCGATGGCGAGATCGTTATCGCCGGCAAATCGGGCCTC
>Ga0302324_100026377_pt1 | contig 11108 bp, 11 predicted proteins | sample Palsa_T0_1_FD_201949 | JGI IMG/M metagenome (GOLD analysis project Ga0302324, IMG submission 201949) | Peat permafrost microbial communities from Stordalen Mire near Abisko, Sweden - Palsa_T0_1 | ecosystem: Environmental > Terrestrial > Soil > Palsa > Peat permafrost | place: Sweden: Abisko... | reverse complement strand
GCAGGTCTACCGCGCGTTCACGATTCTGAAGGGCCATCCCTATCATTCCGGGCATTGAAACGCCGCCGTCCTGTACCTTCGTGTGTTGTTTGGCTTGCGTACGCCCACATAGAGTGATTAAAGCGAAACGCAAGAATGCCCAATTGCACAAGCGCAATCCCAGGAGCCTGAAGTCATGAAAGATGTGATGGAACTGCTGCGAGCGAAGGAACAAGAGTTATTGAAACTGAAACGCCAGGTCGAAGCGCTGAGAATCGCGGCGCCGCTACTTGGCGGCGAAGAGGATACGGGTTACGCTTCGGCCAAGAGTGCACCGATCAAGGCACCGGAGAGGATGAGTTAATTCCTTCGTCGTCCTCGCCACCCATGTTCACTGCGTGACCGTGGCCTGATAGCTTACGGTCTGCCAGTTTCCGTTGCGCCGAACCCAAACCCGCGTGTAGCGATACGGTCCGCTGAAATCTTCGCCCAATTGGTGGCCTTTCACGTCGGCCCGGGCGGTCACCACTGCAGTATCGCCGTAGAGGCGCACCACCATGTCGGTGATGTTCATGGCCTCGTAGCGAAGCTGCCCGCTCCGGCGAGCCGAAATGGTTTCTTCCTTGGTGGTGACCTGACCGAGTGGGGTGATAGCGACGTAGTCATCGGCGAGCGTGCGCAGCGAGAATTCGGCATCGCGGCGCAGGCTGGCTTCCTTGGCCTGCCGCTCAAGGTCCACGATCTCGCGAATAGTCTCCTGCTCCATAGACTCCAATCCCGCTCGGGGATGGAGTGTGGTCTTCTGAGCGGAAAATGCAGGTACAACCGCGAGCGCACAGAACAATAACACGAGGCAATTGTTGATCACGACAAGACCTCCGCAGTCTGCATGGGACAGAGATCTGCTTACACCCGAATACGCAAGGTTGGATGCATCAGTTCTGTGGAAAGTTCGACATTCTGTAGAACAGCGGTCAAGGCCGGTTAGTCGCCAGGTTCGTCTGGCCAATGACCACTGATCACTCGCCATTGTTTCTTCTAGTAGAATCAATCGTCCCCTCATGAACGACGTGCGTCGAGGTCTGATTATCGTGAACACTGGGCCGGGAAAGGGCAAGACCACGGCCGCGATGGGAACGGCTTTGCGCGCCGTAGGCCAGGGGATGAGGGTCCTGATGCTGCAGTTTTTGAAGGGCTCTTGGCACTACGGGGAACTGGACGCCGTGAAGGCCTTCGGCGACAAGTTCGTGATGAAGCAGATGGGGCGCGGATTTGTGAAGGTGGGTGCCGAAAAGCCTGATCCGGAAGATGTGAGGATGGTGGAAGCAGCGTGGGCGGAGGCTGAGCAGGCGATCCGCTCCGGCGAGTGGGACCTGGTCGTGCTGGACGAGATCAACTATGCCATCAGTTATGGCATGCTCGACCCGGCGAAAGTGGTCGAGAGCCTGAAGAGCAAGCCGGAAATGGTGCACGTCATCTTGACGGGAAGGAACGCACACCCCACAATTGTCGAGGCCGCCGACACGGTAACCGAAATGCGCCAGGTGAAGCACGCGTACGAAAAAGGCGTAATGGCGCAGAGAGGGATCGAGTACTGACCTAGTACTGAGGAAGGCGGTTTTAACTCGGTACCAGGTACTCGGTACTGGCAACTGATTTTATGGCTTGGTTCAAGCGTGAATCCGGGGAACTGAATGCTTCCGGCGCGAAAACGGTTCGCACCGAGGGGCTGTGGGTGAAGTGTGAGAACTGCCGGCAGATTATCTGGAAGAAGGATCTGGAAGAGAATTTGAACGTGTGTCCGAAGTGCGACAAGCATTTTCGCATCGACGCGCGGAAACGGCTGGCCCTGCTGCTGGATGAGAATCAGTATGAGACGTTTGACGCGGATCTGTCGTCGACCGACCCGCTGAAGTTTGTGGATTTGAAGCCGTATTCGTCGCGGCTGCGACAGGCGCAGCACGATACCGGGCTTAAAGATGCTGTGATCAACGCGCAGGGGAAGCTGCTGGGCAGGCCGGTGATTGCGAGCGTGATGGAGTATGCCTTCATAGGCGGCAGCATGGGTGCAGTGGTCGGCGAAATGATCACGCGGGCGGTCGAGCGAGCCCTGGACTCGCACACCCCGCTGGTGATCGTGTCGGCCTCCGGCGGGGCGCGGATGATGGAGGGAGTGGTCAGCCTGATGCAACTGGCCAAGATTTCGGCGGCCCTGGCGCGCCTCGATAAGGCGAAGGTTCCGTATGTTTCTGTGCTCACCGACCCGACCACGGGCGGAGTAACTGCGTCTTTCGCCATGCTGGGCGATTTGAATATCGCCGAACCCGGCGCGCTGATTGGGTTTGCCGGTCCGCGAGTGATCGAGCAGACGATCCGCCAGAAACTTCCGCCAGGATTTCAGCGCAGCGAATTTCTGCTCGAGCATGGCATGCTCGACGCGGTAGTGCATCGCAAGGAGCTCAAGCCGTACATCGCGCGGGCGCTGGATTTCATGGGCGGAGCAGCCGTCAGCCGTCAGCCGTCAGCTGTCAGTTAAACCAACCGGCGAACCGCAGAATCCTCTACGACTTCGAATCTTGCCCTCCAACTTGATAATCTTGAAGACACAAACTGAAGGCTGACGGCTGATAGCTGAGAGCTTCTTTATGTCCTACCAAACCGCCGTAGCGCGCATGTTCGCCCTGGGCCACGAACTGGCGCAGACCCCGTCGCACAAGTTCGACCTGGATCACATGCGCGTGCTCCTGGCCGCACTGGATCATCCCGAGCGGCGTTTCCCCAGCGTGCTGATCGCGGGCACGAACGGAAAGGGTTCGACGGCGGCGACGCTGGCTTCGATCTTGCAGGCTTCGGGATTGAAAACGGGTTTGTATACCTCGCCGCATCTGGTGCGGATCAACGAGCGTATCCGAGTGAACGGGAAAGAAATCAGCGACGACGATTTCGCGGACCTGCACGGAAGGATCGATCGCATAGCGGAGAAACTTGTCGAAGAAACAGCGTTGCCCTGGCACCCTAGCTTTTTCGAGATGATGACCGCAATTGCGTTCGAGTATTTTGCACGCGAGAAGCTGGAACTGGCGGTGCTTGAGGTGGGCATGGGCGGGCGGCTCGACGCAACCAACGTCGTTGAGCCGCGAATGAGCGTGATTACCGACATCTCGCTCGACCATCAGAAGTTTCTAGGGAATACGGTAGGCGAGATCGCGCGGGAAAAGGTGGGCATTATTCGTCCCGGCGGCGTTGTCGTGACACTGCCGCAGCAGCCGGAGGCCAATGACATAATCGGCAATACGATACTGGATCTGGACGCGCGCGCGGTGAACGCGGTTCCTTTTGTGCCGCCAGTTTCGCCTGGCAGTACCCAGTACCTGGTACCTGGTACCGAGATCGGGAGAACTGGGTTCTTTTATCGTTATCCACTTCAAGTTCTCGGCGAGCAGATTCTGGTGGAGTCGCCGCTCGAAGGGCGGCACCAGTTGCGCAATGTGGCGCTGGCGATCGCGGCGGCCGTCGAGTTGAATCAGCAAGGCTTCAGAACTATCACAGCGGAGAGCATCGAGAAGGGGATTCGTGAAACGCGCTGGCCGGGAAGGTTTCAGGTCGTCGCGGCGCGTCCGGGCTGGCCTGAGATAGTCGTCGACGTGGCCCATAATCCGGCGGGAGCATGGGCACTCCGCTCGTCCCTTTCGCAGCGCTATGAAGACCGTCCGCTAATTTTTGTTTTCGGAGCCATGCGCGATAAGGCAATCTCGGAGATGGCGGAGATCCTGTTTCCATTCGCCGACCGCGTAATCGCGACCCGGCCGCAAAATCCGCGGGCAGCATCGCCCCAGGAGATTCAGCAGGCCGCGGTACGAACCGGCGCTGAGGTTGAGGCCGTGGAAGATGTGGATCGTGCGCTGGAGCGGGCTCGAGCGCTGGCAAGACCGGAGACTGTGATCGTAGTCACTGGCTCGATTTATCTGGTAGGAGAATTGATGCACAGCATCGGGCTTGAGGTTTGAGCAGCGCCCGCGAGTGGTTTTCCCCTAGAATGGAATTGTGCCAGAAGTGAATTCATCGGTGGAAGTGGACAGCGGGGCGGGGGCAGCGCCGGTCGCCGCGCCGCGCCCTAGTCCGCATGCGATTCCGGGCCGGAAGTATGGCTGGTTGAGCCGGCTGCGTTCCTATCTGATTTTTGATCCTCTGATCTGGCTGTACACCCTGGCGCTGGGAGTGCTTGCCCTTCCCGGCGGCATGTTCGACCGCAGCGGGCGCCGGCTGCATTGGTTTTCGCGGACATGGTCGTGGCTCATCATGAAAACGATCATGTCGCCGGTGAAAGTCACCGGGCTCCACAGGATCGATACGGCGAAACCCCATGTTTACGCGGTGAATCACGCTTCGGCGCTCGACATTCCCGTTCTGTACGTTTACCTGCCGTTTCAATTCCGCATCGTTTTCAAGAAGGAATTGTTGGTGTATCCGATTGTGGGCTGGCAGTTGTGGCGTTCGGGGCAGGTCTGCATCGATCAGCAGAAGCCGGCCAATTCGATTGCGTCGATCCGGTCGGCGGTCAAGAGTCTGAGGGCCGGAATGCCGCTGGTGATTTATCCCGAGGGCGGTCGCACGCCGGATGGCGAAATCAAACCGTTCCTGCCCGGAGCGTTCTTTCTCGCGATCAAGGCGCAGGTGGACATTGTGCCGGTGGCGTTGGTGGGAACGTACGAACTGCTGCCGATGGATACTTACCACATCAAGTGCCGTCCCCTGGAGATGCGCGTGGGTGAGCCGATCTCGACTGCGGGTCTGACCATGCGGGATATGGAGGCGGTGTCGACGAGGGTGCGGAAGGCGATGGAGGAGCTGTATTACGCAACAGCTTCGCAGTCGACCTAGAGTTGCCCTTGTTCTCCGTTTCGCGCCGGAACCCAGATCGAAGCAATTTCCAGATCGACCTCCTAAATCGTTGAATTCAGGGAAGTTACGAAGCGCCGATCCCGTGAATCCGGCTAAAATATTGAATCGAAATTATTTTAGCCGCAAAATATCCCGCACAAACGATTTAGGTTAGCCTGTTGAATTTCAAAGAGCACGTGCTGATTTGGGTCAATAATGACGCAGATTGCGGGTGAGGTGCAAGGTTGGATATCACATAGGGCTTGTGGATTGTTGGCGCGGCAAAGGCTGTGTGTGGCTCTCCCACTTCTCGCGAGGTACGCCAGAAATGGGGCAGTCGGCTGGAGCTTCTGCCGTCCCGTTCGGGACTCGGTTCTTTTCTTTTTCGGCTTACCGCGGACTTACGTCCGGGGCTGCACTATGCCGCCCCTGCGGGGCTGGGGCTTGGGGATCCGTTCTGTATCTTTCCTAACGAGCAGCCTCCGTGAGTGTAAAATCGCTCCGTAACTTTTCCCGTTCCCCACCGTTATCCCTGTGTAACACTACTCCGCGCGGAGAACTGGTTGAAGGCTCTTGGCAGAGAAGCGGACGATCTGGGCCAGAACGACCGGCTTCTGATCGAGGCTGCGCAGCGGGACCCTGCGCGCTTTGCGGAGCTTTATGAGAAGAATTTCGAGCGAGTCTACGCCTACGTGGTGCGGCGCGTGCACGATCGCGCAGAGACCGAGGATGTGACCTCGGAGGTTTTTCATCACGCGCTGGCCAACTTGCGGCGCTTTGAATGGCGGGGGATTCCGTTTGCGGCGTGGCTGTTTCGGATTGCAGCGAATCTGATTTCGGACCGGTGGCAGCGCAAGGGCCGCGAAGATGTGGCGGATGAGGCGGAGCAGATTGAATCCGCGGCGGCTCCCGGTGCGGACTTCGAAGAGGTGGAACGGCGGGCAACTTTGTTCCGGCTGGTCGATACGCTGCCCGCCGAGCAGCAACGCGTGGTGGTGCTGCGGTTCGTGGAGCAGAAAAGCATTAAGGAAGTGGCGCGGGCGATCGGCAAGACCGAAGGCGCGGTGAAGCAGTTGCAATTCCGCGCGCTGACGAGTCTGCGGGCGCGCGTGGAGGGTGCCGATGCCTAAGCGCTCTCTAAATCCGGGTAAGAACGATCCGCGAAAGAACGACACGAAGAAGATCGAGCAACTGAACCGCGCCGTAGACGCCTTGCTGGCGCGGACGGACGGCAGGCCCCTGAAGGTGGACGCCGCCGTCGAGCCCCTGGTGCGCGTGGCGGCCGACCTGCACGAGCTGCCGCGTCAAAGTTTCAAGACACGATTGAGAACTGAACTAATAGAAGGGAGAAAGAAAATGGCTACATCCGAAATGGTTGTCGCTTCGCGAAGCACGCGGACCGACGCAATACCAAATCTTACTTTCAAGAATGCCGCCAAGGCGATCGAGTTCTATAAGAAGGCTTTTGGAGCGATTGAGACGTTCCGTTTCGAGGCTGGCGGAAGCATCCCGCATGCTGAGATCGAGATCGGGGATACGGTATTCGGCTTGTGCGACGAATATGCTGAGGGTGGCCGCTTCAGCGCCGAAACCTGGGGACATTCGCCGGTGGGCTTCCGCATCCATGTGAAAGACGTTGATTCGTTTGCCGCCCGTGCCGTGGCCGCAGGGCTTAAAGTTACGAGGCCGATTACAGATCAATTCTATGGATATCGCGAAGGCAACTTCGTCGATCCGTTTGGCTACGTCTGGAGCATCGCCACGGTGAAAGAAGAAATGTCAGTCGAAGAAATGCACCGGCGCATGGAGGGGCTGACGACTGGGCCCGAGGGTGGGCAGATTTCGGCGAAGGACGAGCTGCGCACAGGAGTGAGTCCGGTTCCGCAGGGCTTCCGCACGGTGACGCCTTACATGACCGCGCGAGACGGAGATGCGATGCTGGCGTTCGCGAAGCAGGCGTTTGGCGCGGAGGAGACTTTCCGGACGATTGGGAACGCAGGGGGAATTCACGCTGAGACGCGCATAGGCGACACGATGCTGATGGTGGGCGGCGGCGTTGCGGGCAAGCCGTTCAGCGGCAAGCCGAACGTGACGGCGCTGCACATTTACGTGAAAGATACGGACGCGGCTTACAACAAGGCTTTGCAGGCGGGAGCGACTTCGATCGGCGCGCCCCAGGATCACGAGTATGGCGAGCGCGGTGCCAGCGTGAAGGATCCATTCGGCAACCTTTGGTATATCGCCACGCACAAGGGTGAAAGCTACATTCCGAAGGGGTTGTACAACGTGAATGTGTACATGCATCCGCTGCGGGCGGAGGCGGTGATCGGATTCCTGAAGCGTGCCTTCAACGCAGAGGAAATCGCAAAATACGCGTCGCCGGATGGCGTAGTTCATCATGCTCAGGTTCGCGTTGGCGACTCGGTGATTGAGATGGGCGAAGCTAACGGCCCTTACCAGCCCATGCAGTCGACCTTCTACATGTACGTGCCGGACTGCGACGCAGTTTACCGGCGAGCGCTGGCGGCGGGCGCGAAGTCGATCTCGGAACCAGTAGACCATCCTTATGGCGATCGCAGCGGTGGAGTTACGGATCCGTTCGGAAATACCTGGTATATCGCCACGCATATCAAGGACGTAGCGATGTAGGTACGGGCGCCGGGGAATGTATACTCGTGCTCTTGCGGAGTTCGAGCCACGTCGTAAGAAATATGGGCGCAGCGAAAAAGAGCAGCATCCCCGCCGATAAGTCGGAACTCTACGACAAGCTCATCGCGACTCACCCCAAGATCAAGCGCAAGGGAGCTGCCATGGGCTACACGTCGCTGAACGGTCATATGTTTACCTTGCTGGGACCGTCTGGGACGCTGGCTCTGCGGCTTCCTCAGGAGGAGAGAGAAAAATTTCTCAAGAAGTACAAGACGAAGTTGTACGAGGCCTACGGTGCCGTGATGAAAGAGTACGTGGCCGTTCCCGATGCCCTCTTCAGGAATACGAATGAACTGCAAAAGTATCTGGCGATAAGCTACGACTACATCGCGACATTGAAACCGAAGCCGACGAAGAAGAAGCGGTGAGGTGGGCGCCGCGATTGCCTTCCGTTTGACCCTCCTGAATCCCTCCAATAAACTGAAACATTCAGCACTCCTGCAGGTCTCAAACTTATGGCAGACAGCATTCATGTGAAGCTTCCGGATGGAAGCGTGAAGGACGTTCCCAAAGGCACGACCGCGCTCGATATTGCGAAGTCGATCAGCCCGCGGCTGGCGGATGCGGCGGTGGTTGCCAAGATATCCTCGGACGGCGATCAGGCGGGCGAGGGTGCCCGGTCCACGCTGATCGATCTGACCAAGCCGCTCGAAGAAGACACCGATCTTCGCCTCCTCACCGACAAAGATCCCGAAGCGCTGGAGGTTTACCGGCATTCCTCCGCGCACTTGCTCGCCGCCGCTGTGCTGGAGCTTTTTCCGGAGACCAAGCTGGGCCATGGTCCGCCGACCGAGAGCGGATTCTTCTACGACTTCTATCGTCCGACTCCATTCACGCCTGAGGATCTCGAAAAGATCGAGAAGAAGATGCAGGAGCTGGTGCAGCAGAACATCCCTTACGCACGTGAGTTTCTGCCGCGCGACCAGGGCCTGGCGGAGTTCAAAAAAGAAGGCGACTTCATGAAATGCCACTTCATCGAGCAATTTACCAAGCCCGATGAAAAGATCTCGATTTACCGCACCGGCAAGTTCATCGACTTCTGCCGCGGGCCGCATATTCCTTCAACGGGCAAGATCAAGGCGTTCAAGCTGTTCAACGTTGCGGGTGCGTACTGGCTGGGGGATGAGAAGAATCAGCAACTGCAACGGATTTATGGAACTTCGTTTTTCTCGAAGAAGGATCTCGACGCTCACCTGCAGCAGGTGGAAGAGGCGAAGAAGCGCGACCATCGCGTGCTGGGGCAGCAACTCGATCTGTTTTCGATTCAGGAGCTGGCCGGGCCGGGGCTGATTTTCTGGCATCCCAAGGGCGGGATCATCCGCAAGCAGATGGAAGACTGGATGCGCGAAGAGTATTTGAAGCGCGGTTACTCGCTCGTGTACACGCCGCATGTGGCGCGGCGGCAGTTGTTCTTTACCTCAGGGCACGAGGGCTATTACGCGCAGAACATGTTCGATGCCATGGAGCTCGACGACGCCGAGTACCGGCTGAAGCCGATGAATTGTCCCGGCCACATTCTGATTTACAAAGATTCGCTGAAGTCGTATCGCGATTTGCCGGTACGGCTGGGAGAACTGGGAACGGTCTACCGCTACGAGCGCTCGGGAGTGATGCACGGGCTGTTGCGGGTTCGGGGCTTTACGCAGGATGATTCGCACATCTTCTGCACGCCGGAGCAGGTCGAAGGCGAGATTACCGGTTGTCTCGACTTTGCCCTGGATGTGCTGAAGGATTTTGGCTTCGACCAGTTCCAGACTGAGCTTTCGACCTGGGATCCTGACGACCGGAAGAATTTTGTGGGTAGCGAAGAGCAATGGGTTCATGCGACGGAATCGCTCAAGAAGGTTCTGGAGCGCCGGAAGATTGAATACAAGACGATGCCCGGCGAGGCGGCATTTTACGGACCGAAGATTGACATCAAGCTGGTGGATGCGATCGGAAGGCTGTGGCAGCTCTCGACGGTGCAGGTCGACTTCAACCTGCCGCAGCGCTTCGGCCTGGAGTATGTCGCCGAAGATGGTTCGCGCAAACAACCTGTAATGGTGCATCGCGCGCTGTTCGGATCGATCGAGCGCTTCTTCGGAGTGCTGATCGAGCACTATGCGGGAGCGTTCCCAGTGTGGCTTTCGCCGGTGCAGGTGGCGCTGATCCCTATCAGCGAGCGGCACGCGGAGTATGCCAACAAAGTTGCGGATCAGCTTAAGGCCATCGGCGTGCGCGTAGCAGTGGATGCGCGCAACGAAAAGATGAACGCGAAGATTCGCGAGCACGCCATGCAGAAAGTCCCGTTCCTGCTGGTTGTCGGAGATAAAGAGGCCGATGCTGGCAAAGTGAACGTCCGCACTCGCGGGAAAGAGAAGACGGAAGACATGGCTGCGGGGGACTTTGTGGAAAAGATTAAGAAGCTGATTGCGGAGAAGAGTCCGGGAGTGTAGATCGTCATGTGAGGGCGGCCGTCCCTTCGGTAAGCTCAGGCCTGGCTCTCGGCTGTCGGGCGAATCGCCAGCTCGCCAACGTGCCGATCAGGCCGTCAACCCCGATCCTGCCGGGGCCAAATAAACTGCGCCTCATCTGTTACGAATCCCGGACAGAAGTCACTATCCCTTCGTGAGCAGTCCGTGCTGGGGGTAATTTGTTGGCGCGCTTCCCCTCCCAAGCTGGCAAGCAGTTCAATCTCAGACAAAGAATGTGCGGCTTTGATGGCCGCGCACGAGGGACACGACTATGAGCATCGGACATTATGGGTGGGTTCCGGATCTGCCGGACCAACGCGACTTCGCCTATTCTGCACCAACGCCGCTTCTGGCGGCGCTGCCAACCACGGTCGACCTGCGTCCTGAATGCCCGCCAGTCTACGACCAGGGGCAACTGGGCAGTTGCACCGCCAATGCCATAGGCGGGGCGATCCAGTTCGAGCAGATGAAGCAAAAAATTAAGGACTTTGTTCCTTCCCGTCTTTTCATCTATTACAACGAACGCGTCATTGAAAACACGGTCAGCACCGACAGCGGCGCACAGATTCGCGACGGCATAAAAGTAGTTGTGAAGCAAGGCGCGCCGCCCGAGGTTCCGGATTGGCCCTACGACATCTCCAAGTTCGCCGACAAGCCTCCTGCAAACGCGTACGCCGATGCGGCCAAGAACAAAGTGATGTCTTACCAGCGGGTCACGCGTGCACTGGCCCAGTTCAAAGGCTGTCTCGCCTCGGGCTATCCATTTGTTTTCGGTTTCACTGTGTATGACAGCTTTGAGAGCGCGACGGTGGCGCAGACTGGCCACGTTCCCATGCCGCAGGCCAGCGAGAAAGTGGTGGGTGGTCATGCGGTGGTGGCCGTCGGTTACGACGACACAAATCAATGGTTCATCGTGCGCAACTCCTGGGCCGACACCTGGGGAATGAAGGGCTACTTCACCATGCCCTACCAGTATTTGCTGGAGACGAACCTTTCAGACGACTTCTGGACCATCCGGCTGGTGGAACCGCCCGCGGGTAAGACCAGCAAGGCCGCGAAAAAAGCCAAGGCAAAGAAGGGCTAAAG
>Ga0302324_100026376_pt1 | contig 11108 bp, 6 predicted proteins | sample Palsa_T0_1_FD_201949 | JGI IMG/M metagenome (GOLD analysis project Ga0302324, IMG submission 201949) | Peat permafrost microbial communities from Stordalen Mire near Abisko, Sweden - Palsa_T0_1 | ecosystem: Environmental > Terrestrial > Soil > Palsa > Peat permafrost | place: Sweden: Abisko... | reverse complement strand
GGAATCCACACTCGCATGGTCTGGCCGGGCCTGCGGTTGCCCCATGCGAAATAAGGGACCAGGCGAAGCTCAAAGGTGGCCACCGGCTCCTGGTCCCAAGCGTCGACATCATAGGGGAACTTGTTTTGATCCGTTGCCGCAGCCAACTTGGCGGTGGCCGAAAGCGCAACCAGAGGTTCGCCATCTATCGCCGTTGCTGCCGGTACCAACGGAGCTCGCGCGTTGAACCGTACGGCTTCGAGCCGTTCGGGGCTTCCCGCGTCCACCTCTTCAAGGCAGTAGACGAACGGCCCGTACTCAAACGCGACGCAACCGCGAACGGCATCAATGCGAGGGTGGGGACGGACAACACGCGTTCGCAGTGGAATGTCCATAACGATCTCGTCCCCTCTCTGCCAGGACCGGCTGGTCCGCCAAAGGCAACCCGGCGCCAGCGGTTCAGGAACGGTGCTCAGGCCGGCGGCCACCACGGCTCCTGTCGGCCCTTCGGCCCAGCCGGGGACGCGGAGAGCGATCTCGAACGTTCCCGCCGGCGCCGACTCCACCTTCACCCTGACGTGGCCCGAAAGCGGGTAGTCAGTCTCCACTGCAAGAGTTACTTGTCCATTTGCACCTTCCATGGAGATGAGCGACGGGGCAAACTGCCAAAGCTGCACGCCACCTTCGGTCGAGGTAACAAAATAGTGCTGGAGGGAGGACACGGTGCGCATCACGTTCGGCGGGCAGCAGGCGACATCGAACCAGCCGCGGCGGGCGGTACTACCAGGTCCGTCCTCGAGCCCCGAATGCCCAGCCCGGACGTGCAAAGGGTTCACGTAGAAGTAGGTGTCACCCTGGAGGGAAACGCCAGACATGAAGCCGTTGAACAGCACGCGTTCTATCAGGTCCGCGTAACGGCACTCGCCCGTGGCCAGCAGTAACCGCCAGCTCCACATGACAGTTCCGATAGCTGCGCATGTTTCAGCGTAAGCGCGGTCAGGGGGGAGCTCGAAAGGGTCGCCGAACGCTTCGTCCTTGTGCCGGGAGCCGACTCCACCGGTCAGGTACATGCGCCGGGCGACCATGTCCTCCCATTGCGAGATTGCCGCGTCGAGCAAAATACTGTCTTGTGTTTCGGAAGCGACATCGAGGGCTCCGCAAGCCAGGTAGGTGGCTCGCACCGCGTGCCCACGGGCCGTATGAGCGATGCGGAACGGCTCGTCGTCTTGGCGGTACCGCGACCCGTAGTGGCCCTCGCCCAGCAGGCGATGACCGCGCTCGTCGATGAAGAACCGGGCCAGGTCGAGGTAAGCGATCTCTCCCGTAGCCCGGTAAAGCTCAACAAGGGCCATCTCGATCTCGGGATGGCCGGGTACACCGTTTCGCCTGCCAGGACCGAAGATCCCGCCAATATGGTCGGCAAGGCGGCGGGCAACCGTCAAAAGACGCTCGTCGCCGGCGCCCCGCTTGAGGGCGATCGCAGCCTGAAAGAGGTGGCCGGCGCAGTAGAGCTCATGGGCGGCGGCGAGATCGGTAAAGCGCTCCTCCGTGGTGCGGACTTGGAACCAGGTGTCAAGATAGCCATCTGCATCCTGGGCTCCCTCCACGAGGGAGATCGCCTGGTCGGCGAGGGAACGGATGCGAGCGGCCGCGTCGTCTTCGACCCCCCGGCCGAGCTCCCAGCCCACCGCTTCCAACCATTTGTAGACGTCCGAGTCTACGAAATACGGGCCACGGTGCTCAGACGCCCCCCCATGCCGCGCCGCGAGGCGAAAGTTCTCGAGGGTTCCGGCCGCCTGCAAGGCGTCAAAGCCGGAAGGTATGGTCACGGCGCGGTTTGTCGCCTGGCGCCGGCCCCAGAAGCCGCCCACAATAGTCATGGCACCACGCTGCAGTGGTTGGAGTACGGTTTGTGCCGACGCCGTCGGCGCCACGGGAGCGTTTAGTTTTTCACGGGGCCCTCGGACCACGGGCTTTTACCTCCCCAACCGGGCCATGATGCAGCCAGCTTGCTCGGGCGGGTTTACTCGGGCGGGCTTATGGCACCGAGCCTCTCAGCCACGTCGTCGGTGATCAATGGGACGACGTCGAGCGCCCCCAGGTTGGCGCGCAACTGTTCGAGGCTGGAGGCGCCCAGGACCACGCTGACGACGTTGGTGTTGCGCAGGCACCAGGCGATGGCCAGCTGGCTCATGGGGCAACCGACCTCGTCGGCGACAGCTTTTAGTTGGCGGGCCTTGTCGATGTTGGCCGGGTCGCGGACTATTCGGTCGACCCATTCGTACCCGGCCAAACTGGCCCGGCTGCCGGCGGGGACCCCATCCAGGTATTTGCCTGTCAGCAGGCCCTGGGCCAGGGGGCTGAAGGCCGTCACGCCGTAGCCCGTGTCCTTATAGAGACGGGCGTACTCGACCTCGACCAGCTTGCGGCTGACGAGGTTGTACTCAGTTTGCTCAACCACTGGCTTGCGCAGGTGGTGACGTTCGGCGATCTCTATGGCGGCCCGTATGTCGGCCGCCGGCCATTGCGACGTACCCCAGTACAGAGCTTTGCCTGAGGCAACGATGTCGTTCATGGCCCAGACTGTCTCCTCGACCGGTGTGCCCGGGTCGGCCCGATGGCAAAAGAGTATGTCGACAAAATCGAGCTGGAACCGCGCCAGCGAACCGTCGATGCCTTGCATCAGGTACTTGCGGTTGAGCGTATGGTGCATGTTGATGTCGTCGCGAATGCCCCAGAACAACTTGGTCGAAACGACATAGCTGTAGCGAGGCCAACCTAGGTCGATGAACGCCCGGCCCATGATCTCTTCTGCCTGGCCGCCGGCATATGCCTCGGCGTTGTCGAAGAAATTGACGCCGGCGTCGCGGGCGGCGCTGAGGCATTCCAGCGCCTGAGTTGCGCCGATCTTATCCCCGAAAGTTACCCACGAACCAAAGCCGAGGGCGCTGACCTGTAGGCCGGAACTGCCCAAGCGTCGGTATTCCATTTAGCTGCTCCTTCCTCCCGAACGGTGCGTTTTACGCTGATGGCTCTAGTGCTGCCTCCAGGAACGTCCGCCCCCTTTGGCGACGCAAAGACGTTTGCCGAAACCATCGTTCAGCAGCGCCAAAGCGGGCGAACGTTGCCTGTCGTGGCACTAACCGGCCGTCATTTGGCCGCGGCTGTCGCGGTCTCGATCACTGTGAACGAGCTGGCAGGGAGGTCGACCACGATGCGGTCGTCCTTGGTCGGCTCGGACCGTTCTTCTACCTTGGCCCCTTCAATGTCGGGTGCAGGCCGATGGGTGCCCGCTGTCAAAGTGCTCACCCGGGCATCGCCGCTAAAAGCTAAGCCCCGCAGCAGCACTTCCACCCCTCTGGCCTCCTCGGTAGACCGGTTGACGATGGTCACTGCCACCTTGGTGCGCGCTGTGTTCACAGTGGCAGCAGCATCGAGGACTGGGAACGGCCCGAGGTCGGCTATGCGGTGCTCATGCCAACGGTCACCCGCCGCCGGCACGGGAGCCTCCACGGTGGGCGCGATGACGTGCGCGTCGACAGCCTCGTCCAGGGCGGAGCGGGCGTGCATCAGGAATGGGTAGTAAATAGGCTGCACGAAGACCCCCTCCTTGGTCGTCACGATGGGGGCGATGGCGTTTACCATCTGGGCCAGGTTGGCCATAGTGACCCACCGGCAGTGCCGGACAAAAATATTGAGATAAGTTGCCACGGCTATCGCGTCGGCGAAGGAGTACCGCTCTTCGAGGGTGCTGTCCATGGTCCGGTACCAAACGTTCCACTCGTCGTAGGCAATGCGCGGCGTCTGGGGCAAACGCTGGCTGTAGACGGCGTGCGCGATCCAGGCGCTCGTATATTGGATGGCGCGCTCCGCCTGGTGAGGGCTGAGCACGTTCGTCCAATAGTCTGCCGAGCCGGTGTAGAGATGCACCGAATGGAAATCGACCAGCCGCGCCATCCCATCGATGACAACGCGGTCCCAGTCCTCCCAGCCGGTCTGACCGCAGCTGACAAGTTTCGCCTGAGGGTCGAGGCGCCTGATAGCTAGGGCCCAGCGTTTAGCCTCTTTGACGTACTCCTCCGCCGTCAACTGGCCGATCTGCCATTCGCCGTACATCTCGTTGCCTAGGCCCCAGTACGGCACGCCGTAGGGGGCCTCGTGGCCGTACTGGCGGCGGCGGTCTGCCCAGTAACTGTGGGCCGTCGAGTTGCAGTACTCGACCCAGGCCAAGGCTTCCTCCAAGCTCCCGGTGCCCATGTTCAGGCAAATGTAGGGGGTCACCCCCAGCTCGGCGCAGTAAGCCAAGAACTCGTCGGTCCCAAAACGGTTCGGCTCCTCAGCGCCCCAAGCAAGCTCCACACGCCGCGGTCGGTCCTCTCTAGGGCCGATGCCGTCCGCCCAGTGGTAGTTGCTGACGAAGTTCCCGCCAGGCCAACGCAGCACACCCATTCGCAGGGGGCGGAGGAGTTCCAGAACGTCGGTGCGGAAGCCCTCGGCGTTACTGAGAGGAGAGCCCTCTTCGAACATGCCGCCATAAATGCACCGTCCCAGGTGTTCGACGAACCCGCCGAAGACATTGCGGTCGAGCTGGCCCAGGCTGCGCCGGGCATCGACGGTCACGCTGCTCACTTTTCCCTCCTTGAAGTTGGACATGAGGCTCTGCCTCCCAGACGCCCCCGGGGGCGGCGAAGCGCCACCTTAGCCGGTGATGCTCCCGAACAGCATGCCCGACTTCCAATAACGCTGGAGGACAATGAACAACACAATGAGGGGGATAATGGTGACGACGCAGCCCATCAGGATCAGGGGGAACACGTTGGCATCGCCCCCGCTCACCGCTCGATTGGCCCAGTTGGCTATGCCGACGGTCAGGGGGTAGAGGTTCTCCTTGGTGAAGATGATGAGCGGGAGGAAGAAATTGTTCCAAACCCCGACTACGCTAATTAGCAGAACCGTCATCATTCCCGGCACGATTAATGGCAACACCACCCGGAAGAAGATCTTGATCTCCCCGGCACCGTCGATACGGGCGGCGTCCAGGAGCTCGCGGGGCACCGACCCCCGGATGAAAGTGCGCATGAGGTAGACGCCGACCGGGCTGACCAAGCTGGGCAGGACCATTCCCCACAGCGAATTGATGAGCCCGATCTTGGCGTATACCAGGTAAAGTGGAAGAGATATAGCCGTTATTGGGACCAGAAGCGCGGAAATGACCAACGCGAAGGTCGCCTTGACGCCTCGGAAGGAAAAGCGGGCGAAGCCATAGCCAGCCAGGGTCGACAATATGGTCGAGCCCACTCCACCCAGCACTGCATAAATTGCTGTGTTTGCCAGCCATTGGGTGTAAATGCCGTCGCCCTCCACGTCCTGGAACAGGTTGCCGAAGTTGTGGAAAAGTTCGAACGGCCGCGCGAACCAGAAGCCGAAGGACTGAAAGATGTTGGCTTGGTTCTTGGTCGAATTGATGAGGATCCACACGATCGGGGCGATAGTGAACATCGCGAACAAGGCACAGAGAACGGTGATGAAATTCACGGTGCCCTTTTTTAGGCCGTAAAGACGCAACGGCACCTGGCCTATTGCGTCCTCCTGACGCCGTACCTCCCGTCGCGCGGCTCGCTTCTCTCGAGCACTGAGCGGGCCCTCTAGGACAATAGCTCTGGTCATTGCGCTCGATCTCCTTGCCCGCGACGGAACAGTAAAGAAGCGACAGAAATAATGATGATCAGAACGGCCAAGATGACGGCGGCGGCGGCGGCCAGGTCATATTGGCCACCGCCGATACCGGTGTTGTAGATGTAAAACGTGGGGGTAAAGGCGTCACTGATCGCCTGCGGCTGGAAGTTGGACAACAGGAGCGGTTCGGTGAACAGTTGCAAAGCACCGATCACGTTCAAAAAGACCAGCATCACCATGGCAGGCCTGACTAGCGGGAGTTTGACTCGTAGCACTATGCGCGACAGGGAGGCGCCGTCCATGACGGCGGCCTCCACCACCTCCCGGGGGACCGCCCGCAAGGCCGTGTACAGGATCATCATGTTGTAGCCGGTCCACTCCCAAATGGCGATCAGGATGATGGTGGGCACGATGAGGCTGCTAGAAAAGAAATTGCTGTTGTGGAAACCGAGGTCGTGGACCAGTTTGGTGAACGGCCCGGCCGCGGGGTCCAACAAGAAAGCCCACATGACCGTGCCGACGACCGACGGCACGGCGAACGGGATAAAAAAGACAGTTCGCCAGAAACGGCCGAACCGGGCTACTCCGAGGTCGAACATCGTGGCAAAGAAGAAAGAAATGGCCAGCATCACCGGGATCTGGATGGCGGCGAAGATGCAGACCCGCAAAAAACCGGCCCAAAATGGGCCGGAATGTAAGGTTGTTGAGTAGTTGGCAAAACCCGAGAAGCTCGTCCCCCCGACCAGCTTGCTGGTGTACAGGCTCTCGTAGATGGCGTAACCCAGCGGGATGACTAAGAACAGGAAGAAGACGACCAAGAAGGGTGCGACGAACCAGGCGCCTCTTCGGTCGCGCCGGCGGACGAAGTTTGTGTGACCTTTCTGAAAAGGGACGTCGGAGCGGACAAGGCGGCTACCGATTCGAGCGGCACGGGGTGCAGGAGGTGCCGCAGGTGTCATAGTCCCGCTCATCGGCCTCGTCCTGGGATCGAACGTTGCATCGCACCTCTCCTTGCTCGGCCCACCTTCGCACGGTCAGAACTAAGGCCCCCTCTTGCGCCTTCTCACTATCTTTGCACACAAGGCCGGTCCAGCCCAGGGTGTTTTTCCAAAAATCCCAGAAGGCGTTGCTTCGATATGGCTAATTACAGGCACACCCATCCAAAGGGGTAGCGCTGGGTGGGAGGGACGCTACCCCCTTGTCTGGGGCTGTTAGTGCTGAGACGACTTAGTAGCTAAGTCGTGGCCGGTTAGGTAGTTACCTTGAAGCCTTCGCTCTTGGCGTAGTTCACCAGAGTTGTCTGGAACGAAGCGAACGCCGATGCCAGGGTCTGCTTGTAGTCCATCACGTTGGCGAAAGCGGTGGCCGAGTCGGTGAGAGCCTCGGTCATGAAAGGCGGCCACTCCACGGTGCTTGCCGTCTTGGCTGAATTGATAAAAGCGTTGTGGAGGTTGGCCGAACCGCTCATGGCCAGGCGCAGGTTGACGAAGCTGGACTTGTTGAGCTCGGGGATGAAGCCGGGGAAGTTGAGCGTCGGTGCCGTGACCTGGATGTTCCAGGAGGCGAGGGTCGCCCCGGCAAACTCGGCGAACGTTGCAGCTGCGGCCTTGACCTTGGACGCTGCCATGACGGGGAAGCAGGAGCCGCCCCAGTTGGCCCCGACGTTGGCGCCAGCCGTCCACTGCGGCAGGTTGGCCGAGCGCCAGTCACCCAAGGTGGCCTTGAGGTCGGCCTGCATGTAGGACGGTCCCCACCCTGACGACAGCCACAGGGCGTCGGTCCCGTTGTCCATGTCGGTGAACGAGGTCACCGAGACGTCGCTGGTCCCGTTCACGGCATGCGCGGCTTCCAGCTTGTCCCAGTAGGCAGCGAAGGCCATCTGCTTGGGGCCGGTGAAGTCGATACCCACAGTCGAGCCGCCGGTGTAGGTAAACGGGTAGGCACCGTCTTGGGCCATCAAGCTCAGCACCCACTGCAGGTCGGTGGCAGAGAAGTTGGTGATGTAGGCATTCGGGTTGGCCTTGTGCAAGGCAATGGCGTCGGTGGCGAACTGGGCCCACGTCGTTGGCGGCGTGAGGTGGTACTTGGCGAACTCGACGGAGTTGTAGAGGTCTGCCAGCGGCCCGGTGTCGTCGGGCACGGCCCAGACATCGGCGCCTGCGTTCGTGCTCACGTCGTTCCACACCCAGGTCGGGTAGTCGGACTTGGAGCTGTTGATGCCATAGGGGACCAAGTTGGCCACGCTGTTGGTTATCTCGAACGACGGGATCTCGTCGTACTCCATCTCGGCCACATCGGGGATACCGGTGCCGGACTTGACGGCATCGGCCAACTTCACGTACTCGGCGTTGCCCCCACCTACGTCTTCCAGTGTCACATGGATGCTCGGGTGGGTCTTGTTGAACAGGGCCACCAGGCGGTTCTGGCCGGGTGACCAGTCCCAAAAGACGACATTGGTGACCAAAGCTGGGTGACGGGCTGTTGCCGAAGCGGCGGTGGCGGACACGGGGACGGCGACCATGACAAGCATGGCGGCGGTGCCCCCGACGGCCAGAGCGCGCTGCGCCCGCTTCGACCTGGATTGGATTGACCTTTTGCTCATTACCTTCTCTTTCCTCTCTTGGCGTTTGTCAGCTCAAGTGCTTTTGCCCCACGCGATTGCTAGGCGAAGACAGGACGAGGCCCCCTCCTACAGGCCCATGCCTTGGTCTCTGGCGCCCCTCCCTTTGGGGAACAAAAACGTGCCCCTACCCTGACCACTCCTGTACTGACAGGCCCACAACCTTCAGGATGATAGGAGGTCAGGATTATAGGAGTGCGTCGTCCGAGAATGGTAGCGCTCTCATCGGGGGCAAGCAAGGCACCCAGGCAAACTTTCGCCTACCAGGCATAGTCCTCCGGGGCCGATTTGTGACCCGGGAAGAGCTCGTCCAGGCTCGCAAGCGTGGCCTCATCGAGCTGGAGGTCCAAGGCGCGCAGGGCCCCGTTCAACTGTTCCATAGTGCGCGGCCCCACGATCGGCCCAGTTACTCCTGGTTGCTGCAGCAGCCAGGCCAGCGCTACGGTGGCAGCCTCCTCACCGATGCCCTGGCAGAGGTCCTCGTAAGCTTGGATCTTGTCCCTCGCCCCCGCAGCCAGCGCGTCGGTTGCCCGCTCGCCGGGGCGTACGCGGCGGGCGCCGTCAAGCTCCTTGCGCAAGATCCCGCCCAGCAGGCCGCCGTGCAGAGGGGACCAGGCGATTACGCCTAGCCCATAGTCCTGTGCCGCCGGGATGACCTCCAGCTCTACCGCCCGAACAAAGAGGTTGTAGAGCGACTGCTCGCAGACCAGGCCCACGAAGTTGCGCCGGGCCGCCGCATCCTGCGCCTTGGCGATGTGCCAGCCAGCGAAGTTGGAAGACCCGACGTAGAGGATCTTGCCCTGGTAACGGAGTACCTCCATGGCCTCCCAGATCTCGTCCCAGGGGGTATCACGGTCGACGTGGTGCATCTGGTAGAGGTCGATGTAATCGGTCTGCAGCCGGCGCAGCGAGTCGTCGCATGCCCGGCGGATGTGGAGGGCCGACAGCCGACCCTCGTTGGGCCAATCGCCCATGGCGCCGAAGACCTTCGTGGCCAGGACGGTGCGCTCCCGCCGTCCGCCGCCCTGCGCGAACCACCTGCCCACGATTTTCTCAGTTATGCCTTCCCCTTTTTTCCAACCATAGATATTGGCGGTGTCAAAAAAGTTGATCCCGACCTCGTGGGCCCGGTCCATGATCGGGAAGGAACTGCCTTCTTCGGTCTCGGGACCGAAGTTCATGGTCCCGAGGCACAACCTGCTCACCGATAACCCGCTGCGCCCTAGGTGAATGTATTCCATGGCTCGTTCGGGACGCCAGGCCGGTCCGCCGGGGGTCCCGTTCTCCTTTCGGTTCGTTTGGTAGACGTCCGTTACGTTGTAAAGGTCATTTGGGTATTTCACGCCGACTTGCTGGAGCGGGCCCCCGAAACTTGGCAGTCAGCCACGCATCCGTGGGTGGGCTACTTTTCAATGGTCCCGGCGCGCCCTAGGTCCCTTGCCCCAGGTAATCCTGGGAGGATAGGATGTCTGAATGGTAGCACGACAGGCCCATCCCGGAGAGTGAGGTCGCAGCAACGACGGCGCGCCGGTAAACCGACCACCGTGGGGCCAGCTCCCGCTCCGGGCCCCCGACCAGGCCCCGGTCGAGCCGCCTGATCTGGACCGGCTGAGGGCCGAGCGACGTCTTGACTTTTTCGACCCCAACGGCTGTCGGTTATGACATAGCCATGCTCGAAGAACCGGTACTTCTGGCTCAAGATGCGCAGCACTTAACAAGGCGCCTTCCAGCGATGTCGCGCTGGTGGGCAGCTGGGTGGCTCGTACCTCTGGCTGTGCAGGTCGCCCACACCATCGCGGTGGCCCCCACCTATCGGGTCGGCTCTTTCGACGACGATGCCAACTACCTGATGGCGGCCCACGTGCTGGCATCCGGAGGTTGGCTCACCAGCGTGATGCCCAACGGTGCCACGGTGGTGGCTAACTACCTGCCTGGTTACCCGCTGCTGCTGGTCCCCGTCGTCTGGCTGTTCGGCGCGGCGCTCTGGCCTCCCCGGTTGCTTTCCAGCATCCTGGTGGCAGCTCTTTACCCCTTGTTGTGGGCCTGGATGGCGCGGCGCGGCCTGAGCCCCTGGTCCAGGGCCGCAGTACTGGTAGTGCTGGCCATCAACAGCGTCCTGGCCACGTACTCGACGATGGTCATGGCCGAGGCGCCCTTTCTCGTCGTGTTCGTGCTCACCCTCTTCTCTCTCGATCGCTGGGCGGCCCGTCCCGGGGCCTTCAATGCCACCGTGGTCGTGGTGCTCCTCGCCTACCTGGTGTGGCTCAAAGAGGCCGGGATCGGCCTAGTCATAGGACTGGTCGCCTATGAGCTGTGGCGCCGGCACTGGAGGAGGGCCACCGGCGTCGCCCTCGGGGTCAATGCCCTGCTGTTGCCCGGCCTGGTGGCCCGGTGGGCCTCGGGGAGCCGGGTGGTCGGCGACCGGTACTCGACCGAGATCGCCGCCCCGGGCCAGGGTGGCCTGCTCCACCAGTTGGTATCCGAGGCGCCCCATGTGGCTCGGTCCTACCTGCATAATGTCCTGCGGCAGTCCGTGCTCCCGGAGGGTAGCCCGCTGCCGGCCCACGGCCCCCTCAACAATGTGCTGAACGTCGTCGGCATTAGCGTGCCCCTGCTGGTCGGGGTGGGAGCGGTTGTGTGGTACGGGCGCGGCCACCGCGCCGAGCTGTGGATGTTGGTTGCCTACTTCGCCGAGACGCTGGCCTACCCGTACACCAACCAGCGGCGTGTGGTACTGGTCCTGCCCCTCGTAACAATCTGGTACGTGGTGGGGGCGCAGGCGGCAGGGGGCTGGGTTTGGCGCCGAGCGGGAGCGCTCGGCAGCCGGTCCGTG
>Ga0302324_100026375_pt1 | contig 11108 bp, 4 predicted proteins | sample Palsa_T0_1_FD_201949 | JGI IMG/M metagenome (GOLD analysis project Ga0302324, IMG submission 201949) | Peat permafrost microbial communities from Stordalen Mire near Abisko, Sweden - Palsa_T0_1 | ecosystem: Environmental > Terrestrial > Soil > Palsa > Peat permafrost | place: Sweden: Abisko... | reverse complement strand
TCAGAGAACGGGCCATCCCCAGAATTGTCTCCACCAGGTGCTGGGTTCCTTCCCGCACCGGCATCCCGCTGATAAACGACCGGTCGATTTTGACGGCGTCGAACGGAAGCTGATGCAGATAGCTCAGTGAAGAATACCCGGTGCCGAAATCGTCGAGTTCCAGACCAACTTTCAATTCCTTCAAACGACGCAACACGTTCAGAGCCAGCTTGGGATTCTCCATAATTGAACTCTCCGTAAGTTCAAGCTTCAGGGAAGGGGGATTTATCCCGCTTTCGACCAGCGTCTGGGCCACATCGTCGGCGAAGCCAGGGTCCGCCAGTTGCTTGAGCGACATGTTGACGCTGACGGAGAGAAGCGGCTGGCTGGGCATGGAGCGATGCCATTTGGCCATCTGACGGCACGCCTTTTTCAGGACCCAGCGTCCGATCGGAATGATGAGACCGGTTTCCTCTGCGATGGGAATAAATTCACTGGGTAGAAGAAGTCCGCGCCGGGGATGATTCCAGCGCACCAGCGCCTCGAAACCGACGGTTTTTCCAGTCAGGAGCGATACTTCGGGTTGATAGTAGACCGTAAACTCCTGTGTTTCGACGGCTTTTCGGAGGTCCGTCTCGAGTTCCATGCGGGCGATAGCCCGATCGCGTATGCTTTCATCGAAAACTTCCCATCGCGCTTTGCCTTTATTCTTGGCGTGATACATGGCGGCATCGGCGTTGCGCAGCAAATCCTCCGGCGTCTTCCCCGAATCGCCCAGCGCTATCCCTATGCTCACCCTTACGAAAACCGGATGTTTCTCCAGATAGAAAGGCGCGTTCAGTTGTTCGATGATGCGCTCCGCGACCGCGGAAGCGTCCTGGGCCCGCGCGACGTCGCGAAGAAGAATGGCGAACTCGTCCCCGCCGAAACGGGCGATCACGGATTGAGCGGCATTCCGTGCGAGGATGTCGGTGGCCCGTATGCAGGTCTGCAAGCGGCCAGCTACAGCAATCAGCAGGCGATCGCCTGCTTCGTGGCCCAGACTGTCGTTCACCACCTTGAATCGATCCAGGTCCAGGAATAAGACGGCAAAGGAATTCTGGCCTTCGCTGCCAGTCTGAAAGGCGGCTTCGAGCTTATCGATGAAGTAGAGGCGGGTGCGCAGCCCGGTAAGCGCGTCGATGACTTTGCCCTCTGTAATATCGGTTTGCGAACCAGCCTCTCGCACGATTGCGCCCGAGGCGTTCCGCACCACGATACCGCGGCATAGAACCCAAATATACAAACCGTTCTTCTGGATAATACGGTATTCACACGAAAATACCGGCGGCGTGTCCTTCCCGCGCCCGGCGATTTCCGCCATGACGCGATCTCGATCTCCCGGATGAATACGGCTGAACCACTCCTTCGGATCAGGCTTGATTTCACTGCTGGAATAGCCGAGCATCTCCACCCAGCGGGACGAAAAGTAGATTTCACCAGACGGAATCTTCCAGTCCCACAAGCCGTCGTTCGCTCCCAGAGCCGCGAGTGCGTAACGTTCTTCGCTATCGCGAAGCGCGTTCTCGGCCGCCTCGCGGGCCACCTCGTGAGATTCGATCTGTGAGAGCATCTCATTAAATGACTCGATCAGGACGCCAGTTTCGTCGTTTCCCGCTTTTTCGGCGCGAACTGAGTAGTCCTTCTCGGCCGATACAAGTCGCGCTACACCCGACAAATACGCAATGGGTCCGGTGATCGTATTCTGTAGTTTCGCAGCTACCAGCAACGCCGGAATCAGAGAGCCAATCAGGAGCAGACCAATAATTCCAGCCGATCTCCAAAGGCGCGCGTTGGCGCTTCGCATACTGAATTCCACCATGAACGTTCCCACGCGCTCGTTCTGCAATGTTATGGGACGAAACAGAAGCAGAGCACCGTTCCGGAAGTATGCGCCATCGCGCGCGGGTGCCGCGGGCGGAGGGTCGGTGTCGATTCCCGGATTCCGGTACATGGCAAAGAGGCGATTTGCCTGGTTATACACGGCCGCTTCCATTGCGCGCGGGTCTGCGCGCAGAACGGCCAGAGTCTCCTTTTCCGCCTTCATGTCGCCGAAGGTCAGCGCCGCCGTGCTGCCCGTCGCGCCCATGTCGGCCAGGGCGGATATTTCGCGAGTAGCCGCCTTACGGTTTTGAACGGCGTCGTAGGCGACAAATCCGCCGCCGGCAAGGAGTAACGCGAGACTGCAGCTTAGAACGATGATCACCGACAGCTTGAACCGGAGGGAGCGGTCTCTGAACGCGCGCGTCAAGTACACCGGGGGAAGGAGGGACATCCTCGGTATCGAGGCGCACGCGGGGGGCCAAAAAGGCTCCTCCGGCCAAAACGCCCCCAAATGCGCGAAAAGCGCGTAAACACAGTGCATCGCTCGAGATCGATGCCGTCGGGAAAAGCCGCTGGCTTCGCCGGACGCCCAAAATTGTTCACTCCCGCTGACGCATGTCCTTTGGGGTTACCTATCCAACAGCCCCTCGGCGAGGCTACTGGCCAACGATTTGGGCAAGACTGAGCATCCGGGAACTGATCTGGAGTTTGGCGCGTTCCGCGGCATGGGGGTTCACTTGAAACCTGACGTGTCCCTCATTGAGCGTGAAGTTGACGATGCCTCCGGCGGCTGCGAAGCCGTCCATCTCGCCGACCGTCAGAACGCCGGCGGCCGGAAGCGCCGCGATGGTGGCCGCGATCCGCTTGCGCTCGGAAGAACCGATGAAGAGTATCTGGCATGCGTTTGCCTGAGCCGCTTCCGAAATATGCAAAATGCGGAAGTCCCTGCCCTCGATCTGTTTTCCCGCGACGGTCTCTTTCAGTGTGCCGCCAAACGGATCCGCGCCGAGAATGCAGATCGCGAAGGGATCTTGCGGACTACGGAAGGTCGTGGAAGGCCATTCCACGAACCGCGCGAAGTTATAGAGGAACGCCGCTTTCACGTGATACTCCTCGGCGACCTGCCCAATAGAGGGTATCGCCGCCAGCGCTCCCCAGACCAGGATCCGCCCCAGCCGCGCCACACAGCGGGGCGCTTTCAGACTCTCACGGATTCCCGCTAGAATCGCCATACCACCTTCGCAAACACGCTCCGCGGAACCTCCGTGCCGTTAATCGGGATCGTATCGACAAATTCCAGGTGACGGGGCGACAGGAGGTTCTGCCCCACAATGCTGAACTCCAGTTTCTCACCCGGCTGCCAGCCCAGCCGCGAGTCTACGCGCGTGTAGCCGGGTACATTGGCAAGCGGTGAAGTGTATGCCGCACTCGCGTCCCAATCCAGATTGCGCCTGAGTCCGAAGTGGCCGCGAATCTGAAACTGATTTTGTGGCGAGTCTGCCTCATTTGCATTCATAAACGTACCAGCGGGGCTGGAGGCGCCCGGCTCCGTCGCCATGTTCAGAAATGAGTATCCCGAACTGAGTATCAGCCGGCCGGAGGCGTTCCAGTTGACGAAGGCCTCCGCGCCGTAATCGCGTCCGTGGCCGTCAAAGGCAAAGCTCTCCGGAATCACCAGGTAAGGAACGCCCGACCCGTTAGTACTGAGATAGGAACTCTGCGGCTGGATGGTCTGGAGGTTTCGATAGTAACTCAGGAACCCGGTCAGGTCGATCGACAGCCGCTTACCGATCTGATCCCGGTAACCCACTTCGAAATCGCGGAGTTCTTCGGATTTGAGGTGGGGGTCGCCGAACAGCGTCACAATTCCAAAACTGCCGCCGCCCAATGGCACGACATCCAGGTCCACCCTCGGGCCAAGGTCGATCAGGGCCGGCTGCCGGATCGCGCGCGAGGCGGAGGCCCACACGGTGTTTCGGGGCGACGGAGTCCACACGGCCTGGGCGCTGGGCTCATATTCGAAACCCGTGTAAGCGTTGTGTTCAAACTTCGATCCCAAGGTAAGAGAGAAGGACTTTGTGATCGCGATCTCATCCTGCAGAAAAAAAGACACGAGACTGTCCAGCCGGCGGTTCGGCTCGAATTGTTCGGAATAGGCCAAGGGGGCATCGAGCACGGTATCGTCTAGCCGGTAACCCAGTCCCCACACGACGTCGTGCCGGGCGCCGATCGATAAATGGTGTTCGAACTCTACGTCGGCGGTGCGGTAATACTGATCGCCGCCACCGTCGCCGAACCGGTGGACATAGTTAAAGTAGACCTGCAAAGAGGTCTGAGAGCCGCCCTTAAGGGTGTGCTCCCAGCGCGCCAGAATGTCCCCGAGGCCGTTCGTAACGGGTTCATTCAGCGTTGTCTGCAGCGGGATATTCGGGAATATTGCCGTCACGTTCTCCCCTCCCGCCGTCTGCATCACATCTCCCTGGACGCTCAGGGTGTCCTGCGGCGAGAGATCCCAGTCGGTTCTAAACCCTCCATGCGAGCTGTGCCATCCATCGGTGGCAGGCTGTCCCGCGGGCGTGACGGAATTGTTCACATCAGAATAATGCCCGAAGGCGCGGTAACTGCCGGTCGAACCGATTGTGCCGCCATATTGCGCCAGGCCGTCGGCCGCGGTTGGCGATCCGCCGCCTGCGCTGACCAGCCCGCCGTGGGTCTTGCGGGAGTCTTTGGTGATGATGTTGATCACCCCGTTAACCGCGTTCGCGCCCCACACGGTGCCACCCGGCCCGCGGATGACTTCGATGCGATCGATGTCCTCGAGCGGTACATCCTGCTGGTCCCAGAATACGCCGGAGAAAGAATCGAGGTACACGCTGCGCCCGTCGATCAGGACCAGAACTTTGTTTCCGTATATCGCGTTGAAGCCCCGGATGCTGATGGCCCAGCGGTTGGCATCGATCTGGGCGACGTCCACCCCCGGCGCCAGACGCAGGACGTCCGGAATGTTGGTTGCACCCGAGCGATGGATATCTTCCTGTGTGATCACAAAGACAGCCGCGCCCGCCTTCGCCAGTGGTTGCTCTTTTTTCGAAACCGAAGTGACTTCGATATTCATCAGGTCTTCAAGACTGGCCTGCGTGAGGTCCACGGTGCCGGATTGCTGGCCGGAGCCTTGCCCGAAGACTTTGTGCGGCGCCACGGTGCTCAGGGCGGCCGCCACGGCGAGATAGATCGCGGGTATACGGAATCGGTGGGCGGTGAACCCGTGCGTTGTCCACTCCCGAGGACAGTGTGTCATCTTCGATTGCCGCAAGCTATCGATTTTCTGCATCAACTTTGTCCCCGTACTCGAAGATCCGGGCGTCAAGCCGTTGATTTGGATGGCGCGGAGGAATATGTGCGCTTAGGCACCGTTATAGGAAGGCACGCGAGGGACCACACAGACGCTGCGCCACGTCGCCGCCGGAACTGTTCAGCCGCAACAGGAGTTGGACTTGTTCTCCAAGGGCGACGGCGGCAGGTCGTTGGCGGGGTTCATTTCGAAGAATCCGTTCGGCTTCAGCAGGAAGCCGATGTAGGCGGTGGGCATCACGGGATAATCTTCGGGCCGCGGGATATGGGTGTGTCCGAAGGTGTACCAAAACACGATATCCGTGTCCGCGACCGGCCGGTCGGCCTCCGTCCACTTCGACAGGCCGTCGCCGCCTGAGCTCTGATTCGGATAGTCGCCGGCCGCGTAGCGCTCATCCGGGCGATATGGCGTCACCCAGACGTGGTGGTTCACGAAGCCCGCCCGCTTGCGCCACCAGGCATTCGGCGAGGCCAGCGGAAACGAGTTGTCGCCTGGCAGGAATTTGTAGCCCACGGGTTCGCCCACGGCGTTGTTTACGGCCGGATTCACGATGCGCCACGTTCGCACGGTTTCGAGTTTCAAGTGCCCGCGCGCCTCTTTCTCGGTGACGAGCGTCGTGGCTTTTGCCTGGAAAGCGTTTTCGAACGGGTTGTGTTTGTCCACGGCGTCCGCTTCGACGTCCACGCGCTGCACGGTGTTGGCGGGCCCGTCCAGGTCGAAATCCAGGCGAACGTTGAAAAAGTGCTGGTGGTTCGGGGCGTAGAGCTGCGGCGCGATGAGCGCTCCATAGGCAGACTTCTGGCCGGGTTCGAGCGCGCCGAGCGAGAGAATACCCGTCAACTTGATCTGGAACTCGATGTTGCCGTCCTGATAGAAATACCAGAAAAACCCGTATTCGTAATTCTCCACGGTGGAGATGGACGACACCACCAGGCGGCGCGAACGGCGCACTTCGGGCGCATCCGGCAGGCGCCGGTCGGTGTGTTTCCAGAGAATACCGAAATCCTCTTCATGGATGCAGATTGCGTTGCCGATGGTCAACGCACGTCCGCGGCTATCGCAAAGATGGGCGTCGAGATAAACGATGTGCCCCAGGCAATCGCAGCCCAGGCGAAGGCTGTTGGCGCACATCCCCATGCCGTATTCGCCGACGTCAAAGGCGTTCTTGCGCGCCTGTTGGGGACTGGGATCGCCATAGGGCACCACCATCTCGGTGAGCGATGCGCGGTAGAGAATGGATCGGTCGCGGCCATGGTCGCGATACCGGATATGATGCAGCGTCAGCCCTTCGCGCGCGTTAAAGCCGATGACGAACTTCCAGTTTTGCCAGTTCATCTGGCTGCCTTCGAGCGTGAAGCTGGGCCCCTCGGGCTGCGCAATCCTGAGGGGCTTGACGCCGGACCGAGGGTTCACGACGCGCCCGGCGGAATAGTTGCCCTGGTTAGGCGGCAGCGGCCAGACGCCATACTCTTCCACGCGGATCAGCCGCATGATGTTGAGGTCGACCACCGGCCGGATGCCTTCAATGGGCCGCGCGTAGCCGTTGTCTGTGCCGTCCGTCCGCAGAAAGCAGAGCGGCCGGGCCAGGCGGCGGGTCCTGTCTTCTTCGGAGCCATAGTTGCCGGCGCTCCAGATATCTACCATCACGAGCGAAGTATCCTCGACGCCGTAATGCTTCTTGAGGGCCGCGTGGAACTCCTCACTGGCGAGCACGGCCTGTTCGCACTCCACCTGCTCGTCGATCGACATGGTGGGCTGCGAGCCGGGGGGCGCGTACCGCGGGGGAGTGACGGCGCCGGTGGTGAGATTCGCATCGACGTGGAAGCAGGCGTTGCGAGCCGGATCGTGCAGTACCGCTTCCGCCTCGCGGTCGGGCATCTCGATAGCCGGCCAGGCGTGCACCAGATCCTTGGGTGGCTCCTTCAACATCACGCTGATCACACGGGTGGCCGGCGTAAATTCGGGTAAAGTCCGCAGAAGGGTTACGGCGCGCTTCACTTCAGCCGCCGACAGTGGTTCCAATGGGTGCAGATGGGTCATGAGAATTCCTCAAGAAAGATGAGACGCCCGGACGGGGGGAGTGCCTGGGTACGATTATACATCTGCTAGCCGGAAACCGAACGGCAGGGGCTAATACGGATGAAAACTGGCGTGACCCGGGGTGCGCTCCGCGCCCGGCCGGCGAGAGTTGAATTCCCTCGTCCTTCGCCAATCAAACTCACTGACTACGATTCGGTCTCAGGTGAAAGTACATTAAGACTCTTGACGTTTTCATCAAGGTAGTTTACGATTTAAATGCGTGGTACACGTTTTCCAATTCGGGACCGAAGTCAAAGGTACGCAGAGGCGCATGAATCATGATGCGCGCGCGGTGACCTAACCGTCTTGGAATAAACCTACAGGTTTCAAGAAAGGGGCGGCCACCGAAAATGGCCGCCCTTTTTTATTGTTTTTACGACTAATTGACGCATTATGTCTAACTTGCTTCGCGCCTGACGCGAGATAGTACAGGTGCGCCTCAGGGCTCTTTGACAACTGCATAGACCGAAGTGTCGAATGAGCGGGCGTGGTATATAGGTTGTGCCCTGGGCCTCCAACCTGGAGAAGAGATTTCGAGTGTCTCCGTCCGCTCCAAAGTTTTCGACGAGTGTGGCTCATTGGTTGGGCATCGGATCGCCATTCCGAACAACGGAGTTCGATTTTCCGCACTCGCTCCATGCCGGAGTAGCTCAAGTGGAAGAGCGCCGCGCGAGCGCTGTAAGCATAGATGGCGGTGCGCCGCCCGCCCGCCCGCGGCCATTCTTTTTTGGGGGAGTCGTTCAATGGGAGGACCGTCGGTTCGCAACCGGCAAACGAGGGTTCAATTCCCTCCTCTTCCACCAATTTCGCCAGGGAGGCCGTTGCGGTCAAGGCGCCAGTCTGAAAAGCTGGACAAGCACGTTCGACTCGTGCCCCTGGCGCCAAGGGCTGGGCGATCGTTCGAGCCCATCCCCGGCTACCAGTTCTTACGCGGGCGTCGTTCAACGGATCAGGATACCCGGCACGAACCGGGAGACTGGAGGTTCAAGTCCTTCCGCCCGTACCATCTTCGGCCCGTCGTCCAACGGACAGGGCGCAGCCCTCCGAAGGCTGGAATTCCGGTTCGACCCCGGACGGGCCGGCCACGATTTCTTGGAGCGTAGACCGACTGGCGAGGTGCCCAGCTGTCTACCGGGTGTAGGCGAGTTCGATCCTCGGCAGGCCAACCAGATTTTGTAGGGTAGCTGAACTGGTCCAGCGCTCGATTGTTAATCGAGAGGGTGCGGGTTCGAGTCCCGCCCCTACAGCCAGATCGGGCCGTGCTGTTCGAATCCCAGCACGGCCACCATGCCGGGGAACTCCGCTGGTCGCGGAGACTGGTCCTACAAACCAGCACAGTTGAGTTCGATTCTCAGCCCCGGCACCAATTCGGGAGCGTAGCTTAGACGGGAAAGCGCCGTCCTTTTAAGTCGGAAGACGACAGTTCAATTCTGTCCGCTCCCACCACCACGCCCGGTGGGGTCTGTCATCGAACGGGAGAGCGCGTCGTCCAACGGATAGGGCATCGGTCTTCTAAACCGATAGTGGCAGTTCGAGTCTGCCCGCGCCCACCACTATTCTGCCGCTCGATTCCGAAGCTCCTCGGAAACCAGCGCAGAGCAGCCGGCAGGAATTGGGCTGGTTAGCGGGGTTTCCCCCCGTCAGTATATCCTCGTCAGTGCTTTTTTCCCCCAATTGCGCACATTAGCGTGAATTGACGCAAAAGCCCCCACGTTTTTTCGCCGGCCGTCACAAATTACAGCACTTCGCGCGGCCATGCGGTGGACCTGGAAATGCAACGCTGGCACAACGTTAATTCATGCGGTGTTCGCACTGCTGTTGGGGCGGGCGGTCTACGCGCGCCCGGAAGTGGAGCAACCGACGATGTCCCCTGACGAAACGGTACGATGTTTCGATTCGATCGAAAGCGCGCAGGATTTCATGAAAGTCCTGGCCGACACGATTCTGGATTCGATGAGAGATCTGAACGGCGACCAGCAGTCGGCGGCGCAGGACGGTGAGCCGCGCCGCGCGCAGGCTATTGGACTCGCGATCTTCAAACTGAAGACACTGAACTGCCACATCCACAAGAGCCGCATCATCCTGAACGATCTGCGCACGGTGCGGCGCCTGATCCTGAACGAGCGGCAGCCGAAAGAGCGCGCGATGGCCGCGGAACAGGTCTGAAGCGGCAAGACGCAGCAAGATTAGAGATATTGAGGTATAATACTACGTAATACCTCAACAGCCGAGGTGCCGTCTGGCAGCCCCCCGCGGGGCATTCCGGCCGGTTCCCGGAAAACAGGAGAGTTATATGGCGGACGCGATTCAGTCGCCCGCACAGGCGACGTACTGGTTCATCCAAGGGCGAATCCTCTTTTGGATCGTCAACGTGCTGGGATCTGCGTGCTTTGCCTACATCATGGCCCGGCGCCTGGCGCCGCTCATGCGGGCACAGCGCGACATGCGATTCGATCGGCCCTTGGTCCGCCTGGGCAGGCTCCTGCAGTTCTGGTTCGGGCAGTGGAGACACCCGCGCTACCTCGCCGCGGGAATCATCCATATTCTGCTTTTTTCCGGCTTCATTGTCCTGGTGATTCATACCGTTGGGCTGCTCGCTCTGGGGACGGCGGACCATCCTGCGGCGGCCGGCGGTTTGTACGGAGCGATTTCGGACTACGCGGCAACTGTTGTTTTCCTCTGCATGGTCGTCGCCGTGGTGCGGCGATTGCTGAAACCGGCGCGCTACGCGGTGCCGGCGCGATACGGCAAAGCTCACACGGCGGACGCCATCTTCCTGCTGGCGCTGATCGCCGTTCTGATGCTGGCCGACAGCGTCTTTGAGGCCGGCGTGGCCGCCAGTCAATGGCAACTCCACCTCCCGGTTGAGCCGCTGGCGGTCCTGTCGCTTCCGTGGCTGTTGCGGAGTGCTCTGGTGGCGCTCCCGGCGCTCTCATTGGGCGCGATCTCGAATCTTTATCTGGGCGCCTACCTGGTGCACGAACTGGCTTTTTTCTTCTTGCTCTGCTACCGGCCGTTTGGAATCCAGTTTCATGTGGAGACGTCGTTGTTCAGCGTTTATTTCGCGAAACTAGACCGGGGAACAGTCAAACCGGTGCGCTGGGGTGTTCCGGACGGCCAACTGGACACGGTGAAATCCTTCGGCGTGAAAACATTCGAAGACTTCACCTGGAAGCACATGCTGGATTTTTATTCCTGCGCCGACTGCGGCCGGTGTTCGGACCAGTGTCCGGCCAACGCCGTGGGCCGGCCGTTGTCGCCGCGGTTCCTGACCACCAAGGCGCGGGACTACGCTTTCCGGCATTATCCCATCTGGGGCAAGCCGGGCAGCGCGCAAAATGACCAGCCGGGCGAGCCGCTGATCGGCGGGATTTATTCGGAAGATGAAATCTGGTCGTGCACCACCTGCGGCGCCTGTGAAGCCGAATGTCCGCTGCTGGTCGAGTACATCGACAAGATCGTGGATTTGCGGCGCGGCATGGTGGACGACGGGATGGTGCCGCAATCGCTGCAGAAGCCGCTGAAGGCGCTCGAGAGCCGCGGCAATCCTTTCGGCAAAATGGAAAAGAAAAGGGCCGATTGGGTGAACGCCCCGGCTTTCCGGCAGACTTGCAACGTCCGCATCCTGAACGGCGCCCACAACACAAATACGTTGTATTTTGTCGACAGCATCACCGCCTACGACGACCGGATACAGGCGATCGGGCGCGCCACTGCCAGGATTCTCGACAGGGCCGGCGAGAATTTCGGCATCCTCGGGGCGGCTGAAAGAGACAGCGGCCACGACGTCCGGCGGTTCGGCGAAGAGACGCTGTTTATGGCCTTGCGGGAGCAC
>Ga0302324_100026372_pt1 | contig 11109 bp, 14 predicted proteins | sample Palsa_T0_1_FD_201949 | JGI IMG/M metagenome (GOLD analysis project Ga0302324, IMG submission 201949) | Peat permafrost microbial communities from Stordalen Mire near Abisko, Sweden - Palsa_T0_1 | ecosystem: Environmental > Terrestrial > Soil > Palsa > Peat permafrost | place: Sweden: Abisko... | reverse complement strand
AGCGCAATTACAAACAGTGCCTTTACGCGGCCTGTCAACCTCTGTCGCAGAATCATTTCCGGTGTCCTTGAGATTTAGCGCTCATCTTACAACTAAAACGATCCTTAGGGCGAGAAGACCAATTATCTGCTGGAGAAAGGTTTTCGCGGGAAGAGCTGACCCTGCCGACCGTCGCCCGCCCCACGATCCGGATGCATGATGTGGGCAACTGCAGCGCATTTACCCGAGCGCGATAGACTCAAAGAGTCATGAGCCAGAACGAACTTAAGGAAACAATTGAGCGGCACTTTGCTGCCGGCGCCGCAGCCCAAAGCGATCCAGCCGCAAAAGAAGCGTTTCTATCGCTCCGAGCGGCGTTGGAGGCCGGCGATGCGCGCGCCGCGGAACCGGATGCATCGTCGCCGACGGGTTGGCGCGTGAATGCGTGGGTGAAGCAGGGGATCCTGCTGGGCTTCCGCGTTGGCGTGCTCCAGGCGTTGCCGGGGGTAGGGCTTTCATTTGTTGACAGGGACACTTTCCCGATCCGGCGATTTGGCGCGGAGGATGGCGTGCGAATTGTTCCCGGGGGCTCGTCGATTCGTGCGGGTGCGTATGTGGCGCGAACCGTTGCGTGCATACCGCCGATGTATGTCAATGCGGGAGCATACGTTGACGAGGGGACGTTGGTGGACTCGCACGCGCTGGTGGGCAGTTGCGCGCAGATCGGAAAGCGAGTGCACCTGAGTGCGGCAGCGCAGATTGGCGGAGTGTTGGAGCCTGTGAACGCGAGCCCGGTGATTATTGAGGACGACGTTTTGGTGGGCGGCAACACCGGCGTCTACGAAGGGACGATTGTGCGCAAGGGCGCGGTGCTGGCGGCGGGGACGATTCTGACACGAGGCACGCCGCTATTTGACCTGGTGAACGGCACGGTGCTGCGTGCGACGGCGGAGATACCGTTGATCGTTCCGGAAAATGCCGTAGTGGTCCCAGGTTCGCGCGCTGTTAATCGGGGCAAAAGCCACCCCGCGTCCGACGCGTGGGGGCTGAGCCTCTACGCGCCGGTGATTGTGAAGTATCGCGACGAGAAGACTGACCTGTCCACTGCACTCGAAGAGTTGCTACGATAACTCCCATGTGCGCCCGCACTCTTCAGGTCATCCCCATTCTGCGCATCTTTTCTGTTGAGAAGGCTCGCGAGTTTTATCTCGACTACGCCGGTTTCCGCGTCGACTGGGAGCACAGATTCGAGCCAACGGCACCGCTCTATATGCAGGTTTCGCGGGATGGGCTGGTGCTGCACCTTTCAGAGCATCATGGCGATGGTTCGCCGGGAGCCCGTTGTCAGGTGATGTTTGAGGGCGTTCGCGAGCTGCACGAGGAGCTGTCGGCAAAGAACTATACGTATTGGCGGCCGGGGATTACCAGGACGTTTTGGGAGACGGATCAGCTGAACCTGCTGGACCCCTTCGACAACCGAATCGGACTTTGCGAGCCGAAACCTAATGAGGGTTCGGGCTGAAGCTCGCGCAGGGATGCAAAATGCGTGCGAATTGACGCACTGCAGAGCCCGAAAAGTTCCAATTCCGGTCTCTGCCTAAATCGGCGCGCGGATTCCGTCTTCCACAACGCCTTTGCCCCTGCGCTTGACGTATTCTTGTTAGGGCGAACAATGTCCGACTCTTGCAGACACCCGAGGTTCCGTTGAGCAATCCTGAAGGGTTCCCCCGCATAACGCCTTTCCTTTGGTTCGACTCGAATGCAGAAGAAGCAGTCGACTTTTACCTTTCGGTTTTCAAGAACTCACGGCGCATTAGCGAATTGCGCTCAGTGGACGAATTTCAGGGGCCAATTGGCAGCATACTCACCATCTGGTTTGAGGTGGACGGACAGCAGCTGGTCGCGCTCAATGGCGGCCCTGCCTTCAAGTTCACCGAGGCGATTTCGCTGGTGGTGAACTGCGCCTCTCAAGAAGAGATCGACGAGTATTGGGCAAAGCTGACCGACGGTGGCGAGGAGATCCAGTGCGGCTGGCTCAAAGACCGGTTCGGCCTCTGCTGGCAGGTGGTTCCGGTCAACATAGCTGAGCTTCTCAAGCACCCAAACGCCTTTCGAGCCATGCTGGGGATGAAGAAGCTGGTGATCGCGGAACTGGAACAGGCCGCCCAGCCTCAAGATTCGTTGTGAAGACTCCCGGGCAAGCGCTGTAATCAAGCCCCGTCCGATCTTCTGGTCATGTTCCGCCGGGGCGCGAGAAGCCCGGGAAACAGGACCGCAGGGAGTGGTAGCATCGGAGTATAGATGCAGACAAAAAAGCTAAAAATCATTCCGCTCGGCGGACTGGGCGAGTTTGGCATGAACTGCCTTGCCCTCCGCTATGAAAACGACATTATCGTGATCGATGCCGGGCTCATGTTTCCTGAGTCAGAGCTGCTTGGCGTGGATATTGTCGTTCCCGACATCTCTTACCTGGCTGAGAACAAGGCCATGGTTCGGGCCATCATCCTGACGCACGGGCACGAGGACCACATCGGCGGCCTGCCATGGATTCTCTCCGAGCTGAAGGTGCCGGTGTACGCTACCGAGTTCACGCTGGCCTACGTTGAAGGCAAGCTCGAAGAGCATCGCCTGCTGGACGATATTGAGCTCGTGGAGATTGCTCCTCGGGAGAAGTTCACGCTGGGGCCATTCACCATTGAGCCGATCCGCGTGACGCACTCGCTGGTGGATTGCGTGGCGCTGGCCATCGAAACGCCGGTGGGCGTCGTGATCCACACCGGGGACTTCAAGATCGATCTGTCGCCGCTTGATGAGCACGCGTTCGATCTGCACACCTTTGCCGAGTACGGCAAGCGCGGCGTGTTGGCGCTGCTGCAGGACTCGACCAACGTGGAACGCACGGGATACACGCCGAGTGAACGTGCGGTGATTCCGCGGCTGGATGAGGTCTTTTCTCAAACCAAGAAGAAGCTGTTCTTCACGTGCTTCTCGTCGTCAATCTTCAGGATTCGCATAGCACTCGAGCTGGCGCGCAAGCATGGCCGGAAGGTGGCAATCATCGGCCGGTCGATGATGGAGAGTTCCGAGATCGCGCAGGACCTTGGCTACATCGATGTTCCGCCGGGGCTGATTATCCAGCCGGGCCAGATGAAGGACCATCCAGCGGATCAGCTGATGTGCCTGATCAGCGGGACCCAGGGCGAGCCTATGAGCGCGCTGAGCCGCGCCGCGGTGGACAACCACAAGTTTGCGCATATCGATGCCGGCGACACGGTGATCATGAGCTCGCGCATCATTCCCGGCAACGAGAAAGGCATCTTTCGCGTGATCGATCACCTGTGTCGGCGCGAGGCACTGGTGATCTGCGATGACGGCGCAAGCGGGCTGATTCACGTGAGCGGCCACGGCAGCCAGGAGGAGTTGCGGCTGCTCATCAACCTGGTGAGGCCGAAGTACTTCATCCCGATTCACGGAGACTATCGCAACCTGCAAAAGCATGCGCGGCTGGCCATGGAGACGGGCGCCGTGGAGCACGCGATGGTGATTGAAGACGGCGATGTGCTGGAGCTGGACAAGACCGACGCGCGCAAGAAGGACAAAGTGACGTCTGGGCGAGTGTTGATCGATTCGGGCTCTTCGATTGACGTGGTCGAGGACCTGGTGATCAAGGACCGGCGCATCTTGTCGGAAGACGGGATTGTGCTGGCGGTGCTGGCGATCAACAAGCGGACCGGCAAGGTGGAGCAGTCGCCGGAGGTAGTGATGCGCGGGTTTGGCGGAGCCGATATCACGGAGCAGGCGCGCGAGGCCGTGCTGAAGACCCTGGACGGGCTGAGCACCGAGCAAAAATCGGACTACGGGATGGTGAAGGAGAAGGTGCGAGCGGACCTGAAGCGGCTGATCCAGAAGTCGACCGGGCGCAGGCCAATGATCATGCCGGTGATCATGGAGATCTAGAGCTGGTTGTTGGGACACACCGGAAACGGACTTCCGTTGAGAAGGCTAGGCGAGCGGTTCAAAGGAAATACCTGCGCGCTTGGCCTGCTCATATTGCTCTCTTGTTGAGCAGGCGACAATACAACTCTGCCCACCGAGGTCGTAATACAGGAATATTTTCGACGGGTCGGACGCGCGCAGGAGCTCGACGAAATGCGCAAAAATGCCGACGTCGACCCAGTCGTCCTGGACCTTGCAATCTATCGTTACCGTCTTTCCCTCAAATTCAAAGGAGAGCCATGCTGTGGATTCCCTGACATTCACGTAATCGCGAACGTTTTGAATTGGCATCGATCCCTGAGCAAGGGCTTGCATCTTCTCAGCAATGCGGACGTAGTCGCCGTGGTTCGCGATGCATTCGGTATCTAAATGCCATACGTTCGAGCTGTGCGGCCTCCAAGGGGGCCTTTCCTCTGTCATCCCGAGGCCTACGAGAACCAGGTTGAAGCCAGGCTTCTCAAAGGCCTTGCGTGGCCAGGACTCGAGCAAATCCTCTGGCTTAAAGGGATCCGCGAGACAGAATCCAAAAACGGAGAGGATGTCAAGTTTTTGTTCAAGTGTCATTCAAACGAACCTCGCCGCTTGGATTCCTACACAATGGCCAAATCATTTTGACTCGGATTTCCGGTTCATCCTATCAGCGCCTGATCCAGAAGTCGATCGGGCGCAGGCCGATTATCATGCCGGTGATCACGGAGATCTAGAGCGGAAAAAATATTACGCGCCGTTCGAATTGCCTTCCCGATTGGGTGAGCCGGTCAAACAGGCGGATCAGGCCCGCTCTTCTCTTGTCTCCTCACTCATCAGCGCGAGTGTGTTGCCGGCGGGGTCCCTGAAGAAGGCGAGCCACAGGTCGTGGCTCTTCATTCGAGCGACAAGATGCGGTTCCTGCACGAAGGCGACGCCATTTGCCACGAGCGTTCCGTGGGCCTGGCGGATCTCCGGAACTCGGAAATAGAGAATTGTACCGCCGCGATCCGCTTGCTTCTCTGATGCGCCGATCATCAGGCGCACGCTGCCGCACTGAAAAAAGCTCATTGTCCCGGCATCGAAGAGAAAACGCATCCCGAGCACATCCTGGTAGAACGCCTTCGCCTCGGCCAGATTCTCGACGGTCAAGGCAATCTGCCCGATTTCGTTGAGCTGCACCTGCGTTTGAGGGTTGTCCATGGTGATTCTCCTAATTCATTAGCTCAGCTAATGAATTAACATAAGCGATAACTATGTTGTCAACTGAAAACCGCGCGAATCCTGAACTGCTCGCCGAGCGGCTGCACTCGGCCGCAATCCGTCTGTTGCGAAGCGTGCGCAAGGCTGACCAATCCAGCAGCCTGAATCCTCCTCGCCTCTCTGCTCTCTCTGTGATCGTGTTCGCGGGCCCTATCACGCTGGGCGACCTAGCCGCTGCAGAGCAAGTTAAGCCACCCACGATGACACGTATCGTTCAAGCTCTTGAGAATCAGGGGCTGGTGGCGAAGCGCGTCGATGCGAGCGACCGCCGCAGCGTGCGGCTCAACGCGACCATGAAGGGGCAGAGGCTGTTGATTCAGGCGCGCAGGGAGCGCACTCGGGCTTTAGCGCAAAGGGTCGGGCTCCTCTCGCCGCAAGAAAGGTCGGCGCTCGAACGCGCAATCGACTTAATGGCGAAGCTAATCGAGAATCGCCGAACTTGATGACCGGCCGCGGCTCTTCTGTAAAATCCATGGATGTTCAAACCAGCCGTATTTTTGGCTCTCAACGCTGTTCTTTGGGTTCCTGTCCAAGCCCAGACGCAAACGCCACAAACCGCACAGGCACCAGCGCAATCGGTCGCGGAGGCTCCCGCTCCCGCGCCTGCGATGTGTGCGGAGGCGCCAACGCTCGATGAGCTGATCAAGGCTCTCGATGACGCGGTCAGCGGGCCGGCGGACAAAGACCGCAGTTGCATGCGCGAGTTGCTGCTTCCCGAGGCGAGACTCTCGCCCATCAGCAAGAAGCCCGACGGGATGTATGCGCCGCATACCCTCACGCTCGACGAATGGACCGAGGCGGTTCGTAAGCGCGGCCACGACGTCCTCACCGAGCATCAAGTCAAGGTGAAGGTGGAGACCTACGGGCACCTGGCGCATCTGTGGAGCACCTACGAGTTGCGCCTTCAGCCCGACGGCCCGCCCACCGTGCGCGGCATCAACAGCATTCAAGCGGTGTTCGATGGCAAGCGCTGGCGGATTCTCGAGATCCTCTGGCAGGTGGAGACGCCCGATCAGCCGATCCCGGAGAAGTATCTGCCGTAAGTGGGCGTAGAAGTGCTAGAACTGCATTCGAAGCCCGGACCTTTCCTTCAGCGGCAGATTCAAGGGATAATGAGTACGGAGGCATTGCGATGACCTTTCTCCTCGAACTCGATGCCGAGACGCAGGCTCTTTATGCTGCCGAGGCTGCCCGTCGTGGTGTGGATACGGCAGACGTGGTCCGCGAAGTGGTGCGCAGGTACCGGCCTGAGGCCCCTGCTGGGCCCAGCCCGATGACCGTCGAGGAGTTCCACAAAATGCTGGATGAGTTGGCCGTCGGCGCGGAGAAGCTGCCGAGCCTCCCGACCTCAGCATTTGGCCGTGAGAGTATTTACGAGGATCATGCGTAAGGATTCTTGATGTTCGTATTGTTTGACAGCAACATTTTGCTGCGCTGGCACTCGCCTAACCACCCAGACCAGGCGCTGGTAGAGTCCGCAATTGACCGGCTACTGGAATCTCGAGCAGAACCCTGCTATACCTCTCAAAACCTGGGCGAAATGTGGAATGTCCTCACACGGCCAACTGAACGGAATGGTTTTGGCCTCACTCCCGCGCAGTGCGACCGTCGTGCTCGCACGATCGAGGCTCGGATCACACTCCTCCCGGACTCTCCTGCAATTCACGTTGAATGGCGCAGACTTCTGGTGGATCATTCCATTTCCGGCGTTCAGGTTCACGATGCGCGGATTGTTGCCGCCATGCACGTTCACGGGGTGAAGCGCATTATCACATTCAACACAAGGGACTTTGCGCGGTTCGCTGACATTGAAGCGGTGCATCCTGCCGACTTGGCGTCCGCCGGAGCGCGCGAGTGAGCCAAAACCTTACATCGATCGCTGAAATTCGGTTGGCCGCTGAACGCATCGCCGGGATCGCGGTGAAAACGCCGCTCGTGGAGGCTGCGTTTCCGGGGCTGAGCGGGTATGGGACCAGCAAGAGAATCTTCTTGAAGGCGGAATCGCTGCAGCCAATCGGCGCATTCAAAATTCGCGGCGCAGCAAACAAGATTCTGCAGCTGAGCAAAGAAGAGATTGCGCGCGGCGTGATCACCTACTCGAGCGGAAACCATGCGCAGGGCGTGGCGTATGCGGCGCGGCATGTGGGCGCAAAGGCGGTGATCGTGATGCCGTCGAATGCTCCGGCCATCAAACGGGCGGCCACGCTCAGTTTTGGCGCTGAGGTGGTGGAGTGCGGGCTGGCCTCAAGCGAGCGGCTGGAGATGGCCGAAGCTCTGGTGCGCGAGCACGGATACGTGGTGATTCCACCCTACGACGACGCGGAGATCATCGCAGGTCAGGCGACCTGCGGGCTCGAGATCGTAGAGGCGCTGGACAAGATGGACATTGGGGTCGACCTCGTGCTGGCTCCGGTGTCCGGCGGTGGCCTGCTGGCCGGAGTGGCAGCGGCGGTCAAGCAGCTGAGCCCGAAGGCGCGCGTGTTTGGCGTGGAACCTGAGCTGGCGGGCGACACGGCTGAGTCGTTCCGGTCGGGCAAAATTGTGACGTGGCCTGCGGAACTGACCAGCCGGACGCTGGCCGACGGATTGCGCACGCAGAGCGTGGGTGTGAGAAATTTCGCGCACATTCAGGCTTTCGTCGACGGCATCTTCACGGTGACCGAAAGCGAAATTCGCGCGGCGATGCGAGCGATTGTGGCGGCGACGCGGCTGGTTCCCGAGCCAAGCGGCGCGGTGGCCACGGCGGCGCTGCTGTTTCACGCGGACAAACTGCCGGAGTTCCGGACGGCAGTGGCTGTGGTGAGCGGGGGCAACGTGGACCCGGCGCTGCTGGCTCAGGTCCTTACCGAGGCCTGACCAACCGGCGAACCAGCACCCGGACCCGGCCCATCCGCTCACAGAATCCACAACGTAACGTCGTTCGACTATGATTCTCTCCGTGCTGAAATCCGCGAACCGTTTGAACAAAGCTCTTGTGGTTGCGCTGGCCCTGTGCTGCGCGGCCCTCCCATCCGAGTGCCAGAAGAAACAGAAGGACCAACTTGAGAAGCCCATGGCTGGGCCGCGCGCGACTGCGCTACGCGTGACGATCCTCTACGTCTCGCCAGACACCAGTTCGCAAAAGGTGGACCGCGTTCAGATTGGGCGCGAGATGGTGGTCTCAGAGAAGAACGGCGATTGGCTGCGCGTCTACGCGAACACCGACATTGAAGAAGTGCAGGACAAGGATGCGCCGGAGTTTGGGCGCGATGAGACGCCGCCGCCCATCTCCGGGTGGATGCAGGCGAAGGGGGTGGTGATTGAGACGAATCCCAACGGCGATCAGATTCTGATGGGCGAGGCCGCGAACCAGGAGAACCTGGCCACAGACCCCAAAGGGCCGGTAAACGCGGCGCAGAGCGCGCGGCTGCTTTACCGGAGGCTTGTCGAGATGTACCCGAAGTCGCCCCTGGTGCCTGAGGCCGCCTGGCGATCGGCGGACATCTTCTGGCAGATCCAGAAGCACGACGCTTCGAGCAGGCCGTCGGCGCACGAGAAGGATGCATACATGCGCGACCAGATGGACGAGGACGAGCTGAAGAAGGTGATCAAGTTCTATCCGCAGACGCGACAGGCGGCGTTAGCGGCGTATGAGCTGATCGACAATAAGCTCTGCGGGGACTGGCAAGGGACGGAAAAGTGCCCGGAAAAGGAGGCCGAGTACTACGAGAAGTACGCCGCCGAGTTTCCGGATGGCCCCCGGACGGCCCAGGCGCTGTATCAGGTGGTGTATCGCATGGCGGCGCTGGTGGACATGTATGGGGCCGACGGGAATGGGAAGAAGGCTGACGAGGCAAAGGCGCACGCCCGGGAGCTGGCTGCGCGGTTAAAAGAGAAGTTTCCCCAAACCGACTCCAGCTGGAAGGCCGGCGCGCTGGTGTACAAATTGGATGAGGGAATCCCCGTATATGGCATCGACCTGCAATGAAGGCCGAGGAGCGGCCTCCGTCTGCCGGTAAAGTCAAGACAGGCACCCAGGAGGCAGCTTGAACCCTTATCTTCAGTCCGTAATTCTGGGCATCGTGGAAGGCCTGACCGAATTTCTTCCGGTCAGTTCGACGGCACACCTGCGCATCACTGAAGCACTAATGAAGATACCGCTGGACGACGCTTACTGGAAGATGTACACCATCGTGATTCAGCTGGGCGCGATTGCGGCGCTGGTTCTGCTGTTCCTGGGGCGAATTGCGGGCTTCATGCGGACCTTTCCCAAAGGCGAGGACGGCAAACACACCTGGCTGACCCATCCCATCTCTCTCACGCTGATTGCCTTCGCAGTTACCTCGGTTCCTTCGCTGCTGCTGCACAAATGGAGCGACAAGCACCTGAGCAGCCTGGCGGTGATTGCCTGGGCCATGCTGATTGGCGGCATCGTAATGTGGGTGATCGATGCGTGGGCCGACCGCCGCGAGGCGAACACCGAGGATGTTGACGATATGAGCCTCGGGCAAGCCATCTGGATCGGGCTCTGCCAGACACTGTCGGCGGTATTTCCGGGGACATCGCGGTCCATGTCAACCATCGCATCCGGACAATTAGCGAGCCTGACGCGGCCGGCGGCCCTCGAATTCAGCTTCCTGCTGTCCATCCCGACCATGATTGCCGCCACCGGCTGGGACTTTGTAAAAGAGGTCTACCTCCACAAGGCAGTGGGAGCAGACGGCGTTCCGGTCGGCCACGTGGTGATGAGTTCCGAACGGTGGATCGTTCTGGCCATCGGCATGGTTGTCTCTTTTATCGTGGCCCTGGGCGTGGTGGAGTGGTTTCTGCAGTGGGTGCGCAAGCATGGGTTCGCGATGTTTGCGATTTATCGCATCCTGGTCGGCGCGGCGCTGCTTATCTGGGGGACGAAGTACCTGGCAGGCTGAACGCAAACAATGCAGCGATAAACCCTTACAATGGAGTTAATTAGGCTACGCGAAATCTTACACACTGCATTGTGTGATGTTCTACATATCGTCGGAGGTGACGCCCGTGGCTACAAACCTTGCAATTGACGATAAGCTCATCAACGAGGCTAAAGCGGTCGGTCACCATAAGACCAAGAAAGAAGCCGTTACCGCTGCGCTGGAACGGTATGTCCGGTGGCATAAGCAGCAGGAGATTCTCGAGCACTTCGGCACCATCGACTACGATCCCGAGTACGACTACAAAAAGGTGCGGATGCTGGACCGGATCGAGATCGATGAGACAGAGGACCAGGCGTGAAATGGCTGGTTGAGGTACTGCGAGCCAAGGGCGCGTCGCTCTAGAGCATTACCGCAGCCAACAGCTGTGCGGCCCAAAAGGCACGGGCATCGCGAGGGGTCCACACCATGGTTCCCCCGGCGAAGTTTTGACCCTCTTCCCTACCCCGGCCCCGGATAATAAAAGCTGCTCTGGGACTCTCTGTTGGCCTACCTTAGTCGCTGCCATTGCACGATCGGGAGCGGCTAGTAAGCAGGAGCAGCCCGATGATCAAACCGATTCGCATTGTTCTTTCGCCTACGCGGAGCCGCCCTTTGAATGTGTTTCTGGGGCTGGTGATGCTGCTCGCCGCGACCCTCCTTTTTCTCTCGCTCGCTACCTATCACGCCGCGGACCCATCGCTCGACACGGCTTCAGGGTTCTCAGGCCCCCAGGCCGTGCACAACTGGGTGGGCATCTCCGGCGCCTGGCTCAGCGATCTTCTGCTGCAGTGGATCGGCGTGACGGCGTTTCTCTTCCCCATGTGGATCGCTGGCATTGGCTGGACGTGGATGCGGTCGCGGCCCGCCGGTTCGCCGTTGCTGCGGTCGATTGGCACGATTCTGACACTGGTGTTTGTGCCGGCAGTGCTGGCCCTTGTGCCCTGGCACTGGCGCTGGCTGCACGTGCTGCCGGTGG
>Ga0302324_100026371_pt1 | contig 11109 bp, 8 predicted proteins | sample Palsa_T0_1_FD_201949 | JGI IMG/M metagenome (GOLD analysis project Ga0302324, IMG submission 201949) | Peat permafrost microbial communities from Stordalen Mire near Abisko, Sweden - Palsa_T0_1 | ecosystem: Environmental > Terrestrial > Soil > Palsa > Peat permafrost | place: Sweden: Abisko... | reverse complement strand
GCCGAATGGGCGCAGCTCCACCGGCTGTCGCTCGACCTGGTGCTTGACGGGTCGGCCGGCGGCACCTTCCACCACGGCCGCGACGGCGAGCACGTCGAGATCGACGCCATCGACTTCATCCGCACGCTCGCCGGCCGCCGGCCAGGCAGCGGCGTGCTCAGCAACCCGCTGCCCCTGTAATCCCGTATTACCGCCACACCACCGCCACATCACCACCAGGAGGAAAATCATGGCCACCGTCATCATGCAGACGTGGGACGGCATGACGCCCGACCAGTACGACGCGCTCCGCGAGACCGTCGGCTGGGACCGCGACATGCCCGCCGGGATGCGCTTTCACGTCGCCTCGTTCGGCGACGGCGTTCTGCGCATGACCGACGTGTGGGACAGCGAAGAGCTGTTCGGCACGTTCGTCCAGACCCGGATCCTGCCCGGACTCCGCCAGCTCGGCATCCCCGGCCAGCCCGACATGATCGCCCAGGCCGCGCACGAGGTCACCACCGTAGACGGCACCTGACAAGGAAGTGGCGGTGCCACCACGGTAACCCATCCCGCGGTGGGCCCGCGTGCAGGGTGCCCACGGCCGGATCGCAGTCAGGGTGAGCGCACGACAAGCCACACCGCCGTCATGTTTACTCCGCCCGCAGCAGGGCGGCGGCCGAGGTTCGGGCGGCGGTGCGGCCGGGGATGGCCGCGACCAGGTTCGCCGTCGCCAGGGCCCCCGCGATCACGGCGATGACCGTGAGCACGGGGACCGACGGGGGAACGACGCTGATCTGGCGGGCGAACAGGACCCACAGGTAGCGGCCGAGCGCGATGCCCAGGGGGACGCCGGTGAGGGCGCCCGCGGCCACAGTGATGGTCGACTGGCAGGCGACCGTCGTGGCGAGCTGGCGCCCGGTCAGGCCGAGCGTCTTGAGCAGGGCGAGGCCGGCGCGGCGGCGGACGGAGGCGGCCAGGGTCAGCCAGAGCGAGGCGACTGCGCCGGCGGCCAAGGCGCCGGCCAGGATGAGCGGCGCCACGCCCATGGAGCGGTAGTCGGTGATCTCGGCGGGGCGCTGGACGCCGCTGATCACGCCGCCGTCGGCGATGGGGACGATGCGCTGCAGGCGTGCCCGCGCGGCGGCGAGGTCCGCGCCTGGGCGGAGGGTGACGAGGATCTCGTTCGGCTCATCCGCCGTGTCGCCGGGAATGTGCTGATAGTCCAGGACAGCACCGGTGCCCATCTCGGTATGCAGGGTCTGCGCGACGCCGAGCGAGGGCAGCGTGGCGGTGCCCGCGATCCGCAGCCGGAACGGCGCGGTGCCGCCGTCGGTCACGGTCACCCAGTCGCCTACCTGCCGCCCCCGACCCGCGCGAGGCGCTGGCCCTCTACGCCCGGCTGGGGCCGCGAGATCGCGCAGCGCACGCACCGGCTGGTCACCGTGGTGCTCGCCCAGGCCGCAACCGGGGACGCCGTCCTGAAGGAGTTCGCCGAGCTGATCGAGGCCCAGCGCGCAGCCGGCACCGCCGCTGCCGCCCGCCACCTGGCCAGCCGCTTCGAGCTCCGCGCCGGGTCAGCGAGCAAGCCGCGGCCGACATCTTGTGGACCCTCACCGCCCCGGACATCATCGAGCGTCTGGTCATCAAGCGAAACTGGCCCTGGGAAACCTACGAACGGTGGCTCGCCGACGCAATGGCCAGTGCACTCCTGCCCTCTGGCCTGCGAACCGGACGCACGCGCAGAACCGGAAGATCGGAAGGCAAGCGAGCGCGCCAGCAAGGCAACTACAGTAGCCACCGCTCCTATTCGGCGATATATGCCCTCGAGAGGTGTGGCCGACCTGCGGTCACTCTCGCTGATCGTCCTCGTGAGGGTCGCGCGATGCAAGGAAGCTCGAGAAGCGCTATGCGCATCGAGCGGACGGCGCACCCGGTTCCGCCAGGTCACGTTTCCGCAGATCAGAGGGGCTATGTGGTCAGGGACAGGATCGAACTGTCGACCTTCCGCTAATGAGGTCAGGTCAACCGCGCCAAGCGCTGTGCAGACCTGCGAAACGGACGTCTCTGATGAGCGGAACCGCGCTAGGCGGAAGGTGCAGCATCGACGCTAGCAGGACCCAATACACCCCGTCCAACAGGCAGGCCAGCGCCCCTACCAGGACCACCGCGACCGCGGTCGGCGTGATCATGGCCGCCACCCAGTCGGTGCGCGGCGGTGGCCCGTGAGATCTGATCCCACCCCCTCGGGGCCACCCCGACATTCCCGCAAGCCAGGACTTTCTGGCGAGCGTCGCCAACTGGCTCGCCAGATTGCCCTACGGTGAGCGCAACGGCACGCGCGCGTAGCCGCCGTTATCTCCAGCCCGATTTTGGGTGTCTCTGCCGTTACCGCCGCAGGGTTTTGGCTTCGGAAGAGACATGTTATCTACAGCGGTGCCTCGCCGCAGCCCCACGCAGAGCCCCTCGTCGTTGCCGCTTTTCGTTTCCTGTCTCGCGTCGGAAGGCCCCGCGGCGACATGTCTACGCCGCAAAACCCAGGCCAGCAGCACCTTTGGCAGACGGACTTCAGATAACCGCCGATATGTTCGTTCTAATGTCTTTAACGCGATCGTCGACGATACGACATAAAGAACCGTTCTGCGTGATTGAACCGTTCGGCGCGCACTCTGTGGCCCGATGCTAATCCCGGGCTGGCAACAATAGGATCGCCTCACGGCAGAGATCTGAGGGTAGCGGTTGCAGTTCGTCTTCGAGGCTCTGGCTCCGGAGGGCAGCTTCGGCGCAACGGCGGGAATGCTGTTCAGCGGACGCTACGTATAGGCAGGACAAACGCGACCCCGCTCAAAGTGATCAGCGCGCCCACAGAGAAGAGCACGGAGTATGTGGGCGATACGCTGAGCAGTAGCGTCCCGAGGGCCGGAGCCCCAACCTGCGGCGCCGAGACTGCCGCATTCATGATGCCGACGTCCCGGCCGAAGCAGCGGGGGTCGGGCAGCACATCGGCGGTCAGCGCCTGATCGATCGAGAGGTAAACGCCGTATCCAAACCCTACGAACGCGCATGCGGTGAGGACCCCAGGCACGCTCTGCCAGGTCGCGAGCAGGACCTCGCCTGCGCACATAAAAAGGACAGCACCTACCACGTACCATCGTCGGCGTCCTGACCGGTCGGAGGCCCAGCCAGAGCATAGCGCTCCCGCCAGCACCAGCACGGACATCTCTCCTGCGGCGAGCCCGACAAAGCGCTGTGGATCACGCAAGTGCAGCACATCGGATACGTAGTAGTTGGCGAAGGTGAAGACAAGCGTGTTCGCGAAGGTCACTACCGCGCGCACGGCAAAAGCAAGACGGACGTCCCGGTAGTGCCCGCGGGCTGGGCTTGTCGAAGGTGGCAGTTCGCCGGATAGGGGAGCTTTCGCCGGATGTCTGCCGAGCATCGCGGGCAGGGCGGCCGCTAGGGCGATCACCCCGCTGACTGCGCCGAGCGTTGTGGGGTATCCGCCCACCGCGAAGACTAGGCCGCTGGCGAGTAGCGCCCCAGTCACCTGGCCAGTGCCGGCATACGCTGATGCCCTCCCACGGTGGTCTGTCGCAAACCAGTCCAAAAGGGACGTCGTGATGATGGTATACACGACATTCAGGCCGATCTGCACTCCGCACCAGGCAATCAGCAGGGAAGCGGCAGAACGTGTGAATGGCAGCACTGCCAGCAGAGCCGCGCAGGTTACCGCGCCTATGGCGAGCACGGATCGCCGAGAGCCGTGCGAGTCCAGCAACCGGTCTGATACGAGACCGGCGACGATCCCTGTCGGCAGCGCGATGATCGCGCCTGCTGCGGCGACTAGCGCGAGCAATACCGTCTTGTGGGTATGACCGCCGATCGACGCCGCGCGAGCCGGAAGGATGATAAGCAAACTAAGATAAGTAGCTTGCGCGTAGCCGACGTTGGCGAGTGCGATTTGCACGAGTGGGCTGCGGATGTGAGCGCGCCTGCTGCGCAGTGTCTCAGGTAAACCTGCCTTGTCAGGCCCGGAATATTCCATCTATAGAGTCTACACTGCCCACACGAGGTTCCCTCTTTTGTGGCAGAATGTTATGTATGGCGCGTACTGTACACCTAACCGCTCTCGATCTCTTCCGCGATCTGTATCGAACAGGGGATGCCGATTCAGATCTTTCCGACATTCACATTCACTCCCTGAATGCCATTGACTCCTGGCGCATGCGCGGAGCGTTCGCGGTTACCGTGGGGACGGATATTTACTTCCGAGCTGGCTGCTACGCCCCGGATAGTGCGGCGGGGATATGGCTGCTGGCGCATGAGGTGGCTCATGTGCTGCAGCAGCGCCGCGGGCCCGTTGCGGCGCTGCCAGCGGGTACTGGCTGGGCGGTGGGCCCGCGGGACGGAGCAGAGGAATTGGAGGCGGACGCGGCGGCATTCTCGGTGCTGGCAGGGAAGCCTTTCATATTCGGTCCGCCATCTCCCGACGCGACCCGGACCGGTTGCGTCGGGAAGCGGATCGCCCAGCGGTTCATGGGATGGGAGCACCTGCTTCTAGGCAACCTGGATCCCGCGGCTTTCAGCCTGGGAGCGGAGGACGCTTTCGCTCAGATGGGAAGGCAGTGCGCGCTGGCCCTGGAGCTTAGCAAGTGGTACGAGCAGGGGGACACCGACCGGCTATGGGACGCCTACCCCGAGATACGTACACTCCGACTTTCGGGGAGCGGCCTTGTCATTACTCTCGGCGAACTCAATATCCTGCCCGACTACCTCTCTCACCCGGCGGACATTGATGCGGCGCCCGCTTCATTCATGGTCCCGGTTATGCAGGCGATACGCGCGCAAAGCTACCGGGAAATCACCAAACTCACCGGCCGCCGCAGGCCTCTCGGCCAGAGGTCCGGTACCTTGAGCTATCCGTTCGCACGAGTATTCCCAGGCATCCGGGAGGCGCTCCAGATCGATGCCCAGGGTCGGAAATGCGGGCTATCGCCGTCGGAGCGATACCTTTCTGTCCTAGCGCGCAACGCGTGTCATTTCGCTCCGTTCTCGTGGTACCGCTGGAAGTCATTTCACCTGCTTGCCCGCCGCATGATCGCGCAGTCGGATGCCGTGTCCGATGCCGCACGGCAGCGATTGCGCTCCGCGGCGCGGGTGAACGCCGGGTACGCAGATCACTTTCTGCAGGACTCGTTCGCGGTCGGCCACCTCGCCAACAAGACTCTGATCATGCAGTGGTACATCGAGTGGCTCCTGGACGCGGGCGCGTCTTTCGCGGACCGGGCACTGCTCGCCGAGATGACCCATCGGCGCCAGCCGTTCCTGCACGGGCCAGACCTGTACAACCCTGAACACGAGGGCACGGTTACTGATCCTCAGTCCGTGAACGAGGCCCTCTCGCTGGATGCGCGCGTGGCACTGAGCGGAGTCTGCGGCGAGTCTCCGGAGCAGCGGCTGCGTGGCTACGTTCGTTACCTCACTTTGCTTGGCAGCAGCGTTGCGCAAATGCCCGCGGGCATGGTGCACGACTACCTCAGCAAACGGCCACTGGTCGTCGCGGATCGCCCCGATGGCCCGCGTTACCAGATCCGGGGTGATCGCACCATGCTCGCCGACGGCGCCCGGCCGCTGCAGGCAGCTGCAGCGGCCTACGCTTCGCGGCGCGCGATCGAGGATCTGCTGGAAAAGGGCAAGACCGACATCACCAGCGGCCAGCTATTCCATAGTATGCCCCGTTATGTCGAGGCGGACGGTGAACTGATGTCGTTGCCGCGGTGGCACGAAGAGAAGCTAAGGCCGTTGTGCTTCGAGAAACTCTTCAAGATGCCTGGGATTCGCGCTCGCAAGCTTTTGCTCGGACTGATGTCACCGAGTTTCGGTGTGCCATCGGCAGATTATGCCGAACTACGAACTCGCCATATCGTAAATACTTCCCTGTAGGCATCGAAATTGAGCCGGGGTGGTTCCCTCCCCGAGTTCTCGGATTCGGCTGCCTGCGCCAGGTAGTTCCGCAGCTCGTCGTGGGCGAATTCGTATCTTGCACCATTCTGGCGGAGCACGCGACGTACTGTGTGCGCGTCTTCAAGAAAATCCATGTACCGCCATGGCACCTCTCCCCGCGCGCTGAGCCATACGCGGATGATCAAGAAGCCTGGTGACGCCGAATGGTAGACGCCGAACGCGAGGCCGACAACCAGGCCGGACGCTATTCCTATCGCCAGGCCATCCGAGATCATCCGGTGAACGGTCAGCTTTGCGTGAACTTCGATCACAGAGGCCAAGCCGTCACCCCCGAATCCGAAAGCTCCGGCTGCCAGCCCTGCCGCGAGCGCGGTGGTCCAGAACGCGCGAGCGTCGCGGGCTAGGGCCCGTCGAGGCACCGGCCGGATCTGAGTCTGTGCCGTCTTGATGCCTTTGAGGCCAATTGGCCAGGCGCTGACGAGTCCCAGCGACGCGCCCAGCACCAAGCCGACCGCTGGTCCCTCCTTGACTCCGGCGATTATCCCAGTGGCGACTCCGACGGCGAGTCCGCCCGGGACGCCTAGCTGGTACTCCCACTTGCGGCGTGCGGCAGGTGTGTCGCGCCCGACACGCCGGATGATCAGCATCACGACCAGCCCGATGCCCAGTCCGTTGACAATCCCGGCAGTCTGGCCGGTACCGACTCCCTCCAGGGCTCCTGCCGCGAATCCGCCAAACAGGCCGCCGGCAATCCCGCCGTAGAACGTCGTGCACGCACCAGCGGCTAGCCCGACGCCCAAGGCAACGGGCATCCCGCTGACCGCCGAAGCCGCGTGGCCGAACCCCACCACTGCCGCGAGTCCCGCGACGAGGCCCCCGACAATACCGCCCACGAGCCCGCCTGCTATCCCTCGGGCCGGCGTAGGGTCTTCTGCACTTGCGGGCAGGATGGGGCCGTGCTGCAGGGAGATGGAGCGGAACGGGATTCCGAATACAAGGCCCACCATGATCCCGATACCCAGCCCGAATCCCACGCCGACGCCGGCATGGCTCCCGGACATGGCGGCGATCCCAGCCGCGATGCCGCATACCACTCCGACGGTAATCTCCACGAGCGGTACCGGAGTCGCGGCCGGGAGCTCCCACCATGCCAGCCCAGGGTTGCAGGCAAGGAAAGTGAGCCAGCGCCTGGCAAGATTGGCCTGCGGCGGCGGCCGGTCTCGCCCGGATCCCGTCCAGGGACTGTAGGCGGCCTCAATGAAGGCGCCGAAGAGATGTTCCTTGATGCTTGCCTCGGTCGGGTACCCGAGCAGATCATCGGGGTCCGGCAGGGAACCCGGCCGTGCGTGCAGGCCGGGATTGTAAACCGCGTGGGCGAGCGTTACGGCCAACGGCGTAGTCAGCGTTTTCCCGAGCTCGTGATCCGTGCCGAGCACGGCAACTACCCGATCCCAGCGTGCCCTGGCTTGAGCGCTCAGCGCACCGCGCTGCAGGTAATCCTTTACCTCCTGCGCCTCCAGCGGTTCGAGGATGATGCCCGCGGCTCCCATAAGCGAGACAGGCGCGCCGGACTCTGGCCTGGTCGCCTCCTCGTATTCTTCCTTCCGGCAGGCCAGGACCAGTCCTCGCGATTGGCCTAGCGTGTTATTGATACTTTGGATCGCTATGCTTCGGGACTCTTCATCAATTTCGTCCAGTCCGTCGAGGATCAGAAGGATCTTGCCGCTCCCGAGGAGGGCGTCTCCGCGGGTGGTCTTCTGCTCTCCGCGACCAAAAGGCTGGCGTAGACTTGGATAGTCGATGGACAGCCGGGTGAGCAGCCAGTCGTATAGGCCCTCCTTTTGGTCCTTGGGATCCCACGACGCTAGCGAAACGATAACCGGCACCGGGTCTCCGTTACGGCGACGCGCTAGTAGTCCCCGGGCAAGCCGGATCAGCAGCATGCTCTTCCCGGCTCCTGGCTGTCCTAGAGTGACGAGGCGGCCCGTCGGGACCCGGTCGAGAACGGCGCAGATTCCGCGGGTCGCGTCGTCGGCTGCCGCCAGTTCAGACCCCGCCAGTTCAGACCCCGCGAGTTCGCCAGGACCGGCCGCCCAGTTACCTGAACCTTGACGACCCGCGTCACACGCGGTTCGCTCCAGGTACTCCCACGGCTCGAAGCACTCGGTCGCCCCCGTCCAGGAGACTCGCAAGGAGTGCAGCCCACCAAAGCCGCGCAGTCCGGCCTCGTTGTCCCACTGCGGCCCGACTATATTGGCAAGGTTGTCGGCTATGCCGTCGAGTTCATCGCCGGCTGATTTAGAGTCACGGGGCAGCACAGCCAGCACGGCCGCGCCTGCCGCAACGATCCCTACCGGCAGGCCGAGCACACCGGCTAGCGAGCTCGCCTGTGCGAGACCCCGCCGAGCAAGAAACACCAGGAACAGGCACGAGCCCGCTCCCAATACTGCCGCTAGAACCGAAGCGCCCCGCCCCCACTTCATCGGAGGAGCATATCACTAAGAGTGACATGCCCACGTCAATCTGCAAGCAATCACAGGATAGAAGCCAGCCGCTTGAGCCGGATACGCTCTGCCTCACATGACCATTTATCTCCTCACATGACCGCTAAGCATGGGCAAACCGGTGGAAAACCGTCCTAAACGCTTCGGCATGTTTGACGGCACTGGGTCAGACAGGCGGTCGTGCGGTGAGACGTCGTCCGTCGTGAGCCCGGCCAGCTCGGACAGCCGGGCGCCGGTGTCCTTGAACACCGAGATGACGGCGTAGTCGCGGCGGTTCTGAAAGCCGCCGCCCTTGCAGGTGCCCAGCAGCGCGGCCAGTTCGTCGCCGGTAAAGACGGGAACAAGCTTGTCGCCGATCTTCGGCGGCTTGAGGCCGGCCATCGGGTTCGGGCGCTGCTCGTCGGGATCCTCGGTGGCGTGCCACTTGAAGAACTGCTGGAGCGCGCGGAACTGGTTGTTGGCGTAGGAGTCCGAATAGCGGCCGAGGAGGGTGACCGTCCACTCCTGGACCTGCTTCGCCCGGACCCCGTCCCAGCCCGTGAACCCAGCCGGGATCAGGTACTCAGCAGCGAACCACTGCGCTGCCTCAAGGTAGGTGCGGATCGTCTTGGCCGATTTCTTCTCGGCCCGCAGGTGGAGATCCCAGCTGTCGATCATGGGCTGGAACCGGCCGGCATCGAGGTTACGCTCGTAGCCCCGGCCGATCTTCTTAGGAGATTCCCCGGACATGCAGCCTCCGTAAGCGGAAGCTCGATAAGCGCTGTGCGCACCGAGCGGACGGCGCACCCGGTTCCGTCAGCGACGTTTCCGCAGATCAGAGACACTGTGTGGTCAGGGACAGGATCGAACTGTCGACCTTCCGCTGACACGAAATTGGGTGCTTTGCGGGCGCGCGTCAGCAGCCGGCGGCGGTTTGTACCGTCGGCTGGGGGCGGGGCGGCGCGCGGGCGGGCGGTCTGGGATGAGGCCTGGGGCCGTCAGGCAGCCTCCGCTGGGGTGACGGTGATGACGCAGCCGGGGTTGAGTTTCTGGAGCTGGCGGATCAGGTAGTCCTGCCTGGCCTGGGGGGTTTCACGGCTGGCGTAGAAGCCGGCGCCGAGGTCGGTGTAGGGCGTGCCGGTCTTGAGGACCTGGTAGGCGATCTTCAGCAGGGTGTGGGCGATCGCCATGATCGCGCGCTTGATCGCGCCTTTGTTCCTGGCCCCGCCGAACCGGCGGACCAGCCGGTGGAACCGGGCCTGGAGCCGGCCGGGTACCCGGACCGCCGCCCAGGCGGCCTGGACCAGCAGCGGCTTGATGTAGTTGCCGCCGTCGCCGGTCCGCCCGCCCTTGCTCTTTTTCGCGCTCATGTAGTTGCCTGGGCAGACAGTCGCCCAGGAGGCGAGCCTCTGGGCGGTGGCGAAGTGCTGGTGCGGGGCGGGGCCGATCGCGCCCAGCCAGCCGGCCACGATCACGTCCCCGAACCCGGGCAGCGACTTGAGCAGTTCCGCCTCGCGGGCATGGCGGGCCGCCAGCGGCGCGATGTGGCCGTCCAGGCCGGCGACCGCCTCGCCGAGGGCCTGGATGCGGTCCAGGTGCAGCCGGCACATCAGCGCGTGGTGATCGGTGAACCGGCCGGCCAGGGCCATCGACAGGTCGGCCATCTTCCCGGCGGTCCGCAGCCGGCCCTGGGCCAGATCGGCGAGCACCGCGCCGCGGCGCTCGCCGTCGATCAGCGCCTCGATCATCGCCGTCGCCGACACCCCGGTAACGTCGGACACGACCGAGGACAGCTTGATCCCGGCCGTTTCCAGCGTTTTCTGCAGCCGCTGGATCTCTGAGGCGCGGGCCTGGACCGTCTTCATCCGGTACCGTGCCAGGTCCCGCACCTCCTTCAGGTCCGGCGCCGGGATGTAGGAGCCGGACAGCAGCCCGCACTCATACAGGTCCAGCAGCCGGATCGCGTCCCTGGCGTCGGTTTTGTGGCCCTTGAGCGCCTTGGCGTGCGCCGGGTTGATCACCATCACCTCGGTGAAGTCCAGCCCGGCCAGGGCGTAGTACACCGGCTCGGTGTACACGCCTGAGGCCTCCATCACCACGTGCGTGACGCCGCGGCGCCGCAACTCGCGGCCCATCTCCTCCAGCACCCCGTAAAACGTGCGGAACTCCAGCACATCGGTCTTGCGGGTCCCGCGTCTTTCACCCGGAACCCGGATTGCGACCTTGACCATGTCCTTGTGCACATCGATCGCGGCCACCCGGTCATGCATGACTTTCACGTGCCACCTCCTGAAGCGGCTCTCAGAACTAACCGGGAACAGAAGGCGGGCCGCCCGACGGGACCCCTCACATCAATCAGGAGACTGACACACGCGCTCGTAGCAGCAGCGGGCATGACCCGCAACGGGGACCCCAGCACCACACTTTTCAGCGGCCTCGAACGGTCCAAAGCGAACCGGTGACGACGGACGGCACGCCAGCCCCAGCATGCACCTTCCACCCCGACGCCATCCACCCGAACCACCGCAAACCCACGCGCAGACCCCAGCCCCGCCCCAATTTCATCCCGGGCATCGCGCCACGAAGTGGCTCATCTCTTTCTTTTCAGGGGTTCTATCACCCCGAGAGCACCTACCTGCGAAAGCCCCAGAAGCCCAGCTCACGCGCGTAAAGGCTGGTCAAC
>Ga0302324_100026370_pt1 | contig 11110 bp, 9 predicted proteins | sample Palsa_T0_1_FD_201949 | JGI IMG/M metagenome (GOLD analysis project Ga0302324, IMG submission 201949) | Peat permafrost microbial communities from Stordalen Mire near Abisko, Sweden - Palsa_T0_1 | ecosystem: Environmental > Terrestrial > Soil > Palsa > Peat permafrost | place: Sweden: Abisko... | reverse complement strand
ACCCGATGTTGCCCGTAGAGGACGCCACAGTACTGGCTGTGATTGTGCCCGTCTCTCCCGCGGCCGCTCCGTTGATGACCTCGTAGGTCGCGCCCACAAGAAAATTTGCCGGCCAAACATTGTAAATATTTTCGTCTGTACAGCTAGTCGCCGTTACGGCCACACATTCCAAGACCGACTGCCACGTTTCCCCCTCGAATCCAGGATTCCGATAAAGGAGGTTTCGCAGCATCTGCCCGGAATCGTAATAGGTCTGAATACTTAGATTGACCCCAAGGTGCTTTACCGGTGACTGTTGGACCGTAGTGCCGATTTCGAAATTTGTCGCCTGTGCAGTCAACGCTGTAGTGCTGAAAAGAGGCAGAGAAAGCGCAAGCAAGAAACCTAAACCAGGAATTGACTGCAGACTATGTGAGCGGGATCGAGGCTTACGCAATTGTCTGGACATTGGCCATGCTCCTTCAGACGAATACAGTCAGGCTCCTAAGGGAGCGCCCTATTTAAGACCTATGCTCACACCTGAAGGATTGACGACGGTAACCAGCTCAAGGAAGCAACGTACGGCATCAAGAACTGCAAGTAAAAACGGAGTTACCAATGATCGGGTGGTCGCTTAGTCTTGGTGTCTTGCCAAACGAACTGGGCCCGCGGATTCGAGCGACTTGCCAGCCAGGTACAGTCTCACAATAGATCCCGGCTTTCTCGCTGCATAAGTATAGGCCCGAAACTACGAATTGAACCACAATGATTATCAAAAAGTGTCTGGTCAAAGTTGTGCCGGCCTTTGCTTCGGAAACTATAGTTAGTACTAAAGCGAACTGAACCTTAGTGCGGCAGTTGGTTGTCTTTGAGTAATCGTAAGATGCTCTCTGCCAGGTTACGGACGGGTCTTTCCACTGGCGATTCTATGCTTGTGCAATGCGATGCAATACACTGTGCTGGATGATCTCGAAGGAAATCGAGACGGGCTCAGCTTTGTAGATCTTCTCCGTTGAATTGGATCCGCCCTTGCTGCCAGACGAAAATAGACCATACGACGCCTCAGTCGTAGTCATATCGTTCAACACCAGAGAGCTTTTGCGCGAATGCCTCGAATCGGTGCAGCGCGAGGCGAATGGGCTGCGGATTGAAGCACTTATCGTGGACAATAACTCCAGCGACGGCTCCGCGGAGATGGTGGAGAAGGAATTTCCTGATTTTCGTATCATTCGTAGTGCGGTCAACCTTGGTTTCGGTGCGGCGAATAACCTTGCCATCCAATCCGCCCGGGGCCGCTATCTGATCCTGCTCAATTCGGACGCGTTTCTCTACCCCGGCGCCCTTAAGCTCGCACTCCAGCACATGGACAAGCAGCCGCAAGCGGCACTCGGCGGTGCGCGACTACTGAGCCATGATTCTTCATTTCAGCCCTCCGCACGCATGTTTCCCAACATTGTTACAGATACTTTTGTGCTTACTGGTCTGGCTGCGAGATACCCAAAATCCAAAATTTTTGGACATTTTGACAGAACTTGGGCCGATCCTTCGCAACCGTGCCAGGCGGACTGGGTTCCCGGCGCCTTCTCGATCATTCGCGCTGATGTGCTCGACAAGGTCGGGCTATTCGATCCGCAATTCTTTCTCTACGGAGAAGAAGTCGATCTTTGCCGCCGCATCAAGAGAGCAGGCTATGAGATCTGGTACTGGCCCGATATCTCTGTGCTCCACAGCGGCGGTGAATCATCTCGCCAGATCAAGGATCTTGCGCTCTCTTCTTCCGGGAGCACGCAGCTTGTTCTGTGGCGTATGCGCAGCACCCTGCTCTACTATAGGAAGCATTATGGAGCGACGGTGTGGTTGGCCAAGTGGCTCGAACTTGCGCTCTACCGCCTTTCTTACCTACGCAACCGGTCCAGCGGAGATCCCCGGCGAAGATTGCGCGGCCAAAACTCCTGGAATCTCGCGACCCTGATGAAGACGGCATGGAAAGAGACCAAGGGTGGCCGGGTTTCTCCACCTCGTCCCTGGTGAGAGGAGAATCAAGATCAAGCGCGGCATCAAAAGTCTCCTGAGCAACTTGCTCTCTGGGCTTCTGCGGATAGCGGCGCCTCTGCGGGAAGGCCTGGCCCGCCTCTATGCCCATGCTTCTCTCGCCGCGGACCTGGATGAGGAGCTGCCCGCCTCCGTCGTTGTCCTGGGGCGGCCCTCGGTCTACGGAAGCCGGCACATTCACATCGGTAAAAATGTGCTTCTCTACCCCGGAGTGCATCTGGAGACCCAGGGAGAGGCTCGGATCGACCTGGGCGACGAAGTCGTGATTTCGCGAGGCGCGCACGTAGTAGCGATGGCTGGAGTCATCGTTGGTAAAGGAACACTGATCGGCGAATACACCAGCATCCGCGATGCAAACCACATGCGTGACCCGCAACAGCAGATCCGCGACTCCGGGTACAGCGCCAAGCCGATCACCATCGGACGGGAGGTTTGGATCGGCCGGGGCGTGACTATCTTAGGCGGGGTCACGATCGGCGACAAAGCGACCGTCGGCGCCAACGCCGTGGTAACCCGAGACGTAGCAGAAGGAGTAACGGTGGTTGGCATTCCAGCTTCGCCCATACCTGCCAGGAGAGGCTCCTGAGCGGTTTCGCAATCGGTCTAGACCAATTGCGAAACTGCCCGACTGCCCTGGACGTGGATCAGAGTTCGTTCTTATTCTTCATCGCCCGCCATTTGCTTGACGAGCATCCATTAGAATCCCAACGGAAGTCATTAGGCCGGCGAAAACCCACACCAGGCTTACGACCATCCATGGACCCAGGAGGTGGTAGAAGACGTGGTCCACTGCATGAAGAGACACGACCTCAGTGCACCACAAGACAAGCGAAAGCAAGACTCCGGAGACCGCGAGAAGAGCGCCAGTCCTGCTCCGAAGGAGGCGCTGGGCGGAGATCAAACCAAGCAGGAGCAGCAATGCCAGAATTGCGATGGCGATTCGCTGGGGCGGCCTTCGAATGTCATACTCGTGCCAGCGCTGCGCGAGATCCATGAGTTCCTGGTGCAGCATCCAACGCCAATTGAAGATCATATCGAGCACCAATGCGCCTTCAATCGCAGTCAGGAGGACGGCGAGTTGTGAGGCGGTTCGTAGGCGCCTGGTTCGTGCCCACGCTATGCCACAGCATGTCATGGCAACTCCGTACGCTGCGATTCCCGTCGCACGGGTGGGCGTGAGCCAATCTTCACTTGCTATCATGAAACATCCTTTCTACAATCACCCGGCGTTTCGGATGACATGATGATTCCTCCCTTAATAGCACTCGCGGCCTGGCTCCCGATCAGCCTCTTTTGCTTCCGGCGCTACGCGGTTCGCGTTGCCATCCTTATCAACTTCATTGGCGGGTGGGCAGTGCTGCCCTCCGCCCACTTTGCCCCTACCAATGCCCCATTTCCCTACTGGATACTGGGAACATGCCTTCCGTCTGATCATTTCTTCACCAAGGCAAGCGTGACGGCGATCACTTGCCTTATCGGTGTTGTGCTCTTCGACCGGGAAAGCTTCGGCCGCTTCAAGCTCAGCTTCTGGGACCTCCCCATGCTGGCTTGGTGCATCGTTCCCCTGTTCTCCGCCTTGGCTAACATGCAAGGCTTTTCTGTCGCGGTTAGTAGCGAACTCTATCAAATTTTGGCCTGGGGTGTCCCGTACTTCTTCGGACGTGTTTATTTCGCCGATACGGTATCTCTTCGCATGGCCGCCAAAGCATTTGTCATCGCGGGCATGGCCTACGTTCCTATTTGTCTGATCGAGATGTTTACCGGACCGCAGATCTACGCCCACCTGTACGGTTATCAACCCTATCGCTGGATAGGCGCTGAACGTTACGTCGGCTTCCGGCCCATCGGATTGTTGGAAGATGGTAACCAGCTTGGCATCTGGATGGCCACCTCAACTCTGATTGCGATATGGCTCTGGAGACGCCGTCTGGCAGCTGCAATATTCGGAGTTCCTATCGCCTGGATCAGCGGCATCCTCTTCCTCATTACGCTTCTTTGCCAGTCGGTCGGTAGCATTGTTCTCCTGCTCTGCCTGCTTCCGTTTGTCTTTCTACGGAAAAGCTATCTGCCGCGCGCTGTCGCCGCATTGTTCCTTCTGGCAATTCTTGCTTTCATGGGTCTTCGTGTGGCCAACTTCATATCCCTGCGATCGCTGGTCGAACGCAACGCAGCTGCCCATTCCGCCGCCCAGTTTTTCAAGGGAATCCAGCGGCAATCTTTCGGATGGCGCCTTTCCCAGGACGAGAAATATATCGACACCGCGCTTGAAGAGCCCCTCTTGGGCTCGGGCGCGTGGGACTGGTGGAGAGCTACTGGGTCGCGTCCATGGGGATTGTGGCTTCTTGCCTTCGGGATGTATGGCCTCGCCGGGCTGCTTGCCTTAGAGGGACTGCAACTACTCCCGGTAGGCCGCATCCTATGGTCTCCGGTGGCCCGCGGCGATGGGGAAGGGTTCGATCTCCGTAACGCTCTCGCCGCAGCTATTCTCATGTCGGCGATCGATAACCTGCTGAACGGCTCGATGATCCTTCCCTTACTGCTCGTGATTGGCGGATTGAGCACACAAACCGTGGCCGTCTCGGCGGCCGCACCAAAAGTCCCGCATCGCGCAACAACTGCTCCAACCCGGCGGCGAGCCTAAGGCCTATGAACGTTGCGGAGTCAGCCACCGAGGATGTTCCAGCGTGCAGGCGTCCGCGGCTCGCCTATCTTTTTAGTATCTACCCGGCGACCTCACACACTTTTTTCCTCAACGAAATTGCGGAGCTCAGAAAGCTCGGCTTTGCTATTGACGTCGCTTCCATTAACAGACCAGCCGGGGCTGCCTCCGAACTTGAGGCCAGCGCACTTGCCGCCACGTACTATCTCAAGGCGACCCAGCCAACACATATTTTTCTGATTTTACTGAAGATCCTGTTCACGCAGCCGCGGGTTGTGCTGCGGGGATTGCGCGCCGCGCTTCAGCTTGACGGTTGGAACCTGCCCGCCAGTTGCTATGCGATTCTCTACCTGTTAGAGGCATTTCTGCTGGGAGATTGGCTGCGGCGCCGCGGACACACGCACCTGCATATTCACTTCGGAGGCCCGGTTGCAACCGTCGGCATGTTGACGTCGATGGCGTGGCGATTATCTTACTCCATGACAATTCATGGCCCCGAGGAGTTCTATGACGTTGAAAAGTTCTACCTGCGGCGCAAGGTGGAGCGAGCTCAATTTGTCATCTGCATCAGCGACTATTGCCGCAGCCAGGTGATGAAGGTCTCCGATCCCGTGCATTGGGCTAAATTGCACGTTGTGCGGCTCGGCGTCGACCACCAAGTCTTCGCGCCAGTTCCCTCCATCGATCGAAGCGGCGCGATGGAAATCATCTGCGTTGGCCGGATGGTTCCGGCCAAGGGTCATCTCGTTCTTCTTCGCGCCTTTGCCAAACTTCTGCGGTTCGGATATAACCTGCGGTTGCGGCTCATCGGCGACGGCATCGAGCGAAGTGGATTGGAGTCTTTTGTCCGGAGTGAAAAAATCGAGTCTGCAGTGATCTTCGAAGGTTCGCTCAGTCATGAGGCGACCAGGCAAAAGCTGGCGCGCGCTGATATTTTTGTTCTGGCGAGCTTCGCCGAAGGCTTGCCCGTCGCGCTCATGGAAGCTATGGCGATGGAGATACCTTGCGTCAGCACCTTCGTGGCCGGTATTCCCGAGCTAATTCGCGACGGTGTGGAAGGTTTGCTTGTTCCTCCATCATCGGAGGAAGCTCTATTTGCTGCCCTGGAGCGATTGACCTGCGAACCAGATCTTCGGCGCAATCTCGCTGCCGCGGGGCGACGCCGTGTACTACAACACTACAGTCTGCAAGATAATGTTCGTTCCCTCGCCGACGCACTGCGAAGCCAAATTGCTGGGCTGCTCTAGCAATAGACGCGGGTAAATTCGCTATGGGCGCCATCCCGACCTACCGCGGGCGCGGGACTGCCACAAAGTTGAACGCCTGGAAAGGGTACTCGGCGGCTCGTTGAAAGCCCGCTAAATCCAATTTGGACTGGCGCTCAAGAAAGCGCTTGATGGTGAAGACATCGTATCCAAGTTCACTCCCAAACAAGGCGAACAAGTCTTCGCGCTTCAGACCAAGTTTCGCAGCTCCATCGTAGCTACTTTCAAAGAGAATGACCGGCCGGCTGCGCGCAATCGTTTCGCGAGCGCCTTTCAGGACCAAAAGCTCGGCACCTTCAACGTCAATCTTGATGAACGCGTATTTCAGGTCGGTCCGCGCTACGTTGTCAAGCCTCTCACAATCGACAGTCATTGCGACAATTTCGTCGCGGCTCTCGACGTTCTTTGCGAGACTGCTGAATCCGGGGTGCGCAACATTTCGATAAAAGGTCACCGCCTCCTGTCTCTCACCCAAAGCGATGGCTCTTACATCCACCTCTGGAAATTTCTTCCTTATCCAGGCTGCCTTTTCAACGATTGGCTCGATCGCCAAATGTTTGCCCTGCGGTGCATAGCGAGTCATCAAGCTCAAAGACGACCCTATGTGGCAGCCTATGTCTATGCAATTTGAGCCGGGTTGGACGACTTGACGCACTACTCGTCCAATCCGATCCTCCTCCTCAAATACCTCGCAAAGCTCAGGATGCCGCATACGATGAAAGCTCCCGGCAAAGCGCCTCAGACGGAGAGCCGGTTGTTCCAAAGGAGTGCGCAAGAGCAAATGCTTGATGTAGAGCGTCGTCATGAAGACATCCTCATAGATCTGAGCGGTGCACCCGCTGCGACTCCAATTACGTCAAGCATCGGGCACGACTCGAAGAAGGGCTATTTCCATAAGCAAGTACCCAGTCCTCTTTATGTGCACTCCGTCAGATGACAAATGGGGATGCCGTAGCAAAGGATCGTAATAATCCGCGAGTTTCCAACGATGTTCCGCCGCCAGCCTGGCGATCTGTTGGTTGAGGTTGCGTACATCGTTGGAGTAATTCTTTTTATCACCCGGGTTGAAACTATGAAAGATGGGCGGAATTTCACATAGGACAGGCTCCGCACCTGACCGCTGTACTGCGAGCCCAATCTTCTCCAGGTTACCCACGGTGATTTCGGGCTTGATCCCAAGCAGCACGTCATTTGTCCCTCCCAGGATTACCACCTTGGCGTAACTTTGGCCAGAAAGGATGGCGGAATTCCGCTCCAGCATTTGCAGCGTCGTATTGCCAAAAAGACCGAAGTTTGCTGCCGGGTAAGCCCATTGCTGAGTGATGGAATCGCCCAGGAATGCAACTTGTGAATTGGCTTTGAATATTCGACAACCGGTCAATAAACAAAGCGAGAACAAGAGACAAAGCAAAGGAACAGTTCTACGCGGAGGACACCATCTATCATTTCCAAACAACCGGCGGCCAATACGTGACAATTTGCTTGACATATGCAATCACGCCCACGGGGAAGGAACCGGCGACCGTCGCCTCTATTTACGGAAAGTTTTGTAGGCGTCGACGAAAACCGGCGGTGTGATCGCCTGGATCACGCGCCGAATTTGGAATCTAGGCACAGTAGCATCGGTGCTTTGCTGCTGGGGGAAGATCGTCGAATGCGCTTCACGAACTTCCTCCTGCGGACGGCCGTTTGAATAGTAGTAAGTGGCGATCGACTTTCGCGTCCGGTCCGGAGGACAGGCCAGCGGAGTGGGATGCCCATGATAAGAAGAGCTCGTTGTGTTGAAGATGGCGCAGCGATTGAAGAGAGGCAGGATCTTTTGCCCGGCCATGCTCATATCCCGGTTCCAAAGCTCAAGGTGCCCGCCATATTCCTCTTTCCAGTCCTTGTTCAAATAGATCAGAACGTTAATCCTGCGATCGAGCTTAAGCTCAGGATGCCAGTTAAAGTCCGCATGCACGGCAAGTTTTCCTCCTGGCTTGATCTGGTGCAGGCCGCCCCCTGCATAATAGGGGTCAGAAGTCAGGCCTTTGATCCCGGTCAGCGTTTCCAGAAACCTGAGCATGGGGCGGCTATTCAGAAAATAAAGAACATCGCGGGTAGAAGCGGGCAGATTTTCCACCAGGTCAAAAGCTAATTTTCGTTCATTGTCGTTCTGAAACTCGTTCCACTTCAATTCTTTGGGCTGCGGAAAGTCGCGAAGGGCCGCCTCGGCTGACGGCATGGGGAGAAAATCATCAAAATATATATGGGGGAAAGGCTCGTTATTCTTGTAGATCTCACATGATTCCTTGGCCAACCGGTCGAGTTTGCCGATGAACTCCGGGCTAAGTAGGTCCTTCATGGTACTCACTCCTGGAACGTTCAAGCTGTCTTTCGATCGTGAACTATTGTGAATTTCTAGCGCGATTTCAAATCTTCGCGGGAAAGGGGAATCCGAAGCCAAGCCATGATCTTGCCCACAGCGCCACAGCCAAGCTCCCCAAAAACGAAAGCGTAAGCAAAAGATCCTGATTCAGGGTTGCTATTCCTTCGCGCGATGCGCTGTAAACATTCACAAAATAGACCGGTAGATCACTAAAAGCCACAGCAATGACGGCGCCGACCATTCCCATAACATGAAAGCCCCAGGGCAGAAGGATGTATAAACTGATGCAGTATACGAGGTATGCGAAGGCGTTGTAGTGAGCCTTCTGCAACGAAAGAATCGCCGGGCTGATTGTATTGTAGAGCAGGGTATGCCACAGTCCGAGAGCTAGAATCGGGACCATCCACGCTGCATCATGATATGGCTTGGGAAATACACGAAGAATAAAAAGATCGCCGACGCAGATGACCGCAATCAGCATCACGCCGCCAACGGCCAGCACCGGAAACCTATATTTGAGCAGGATTTTCCGGAATGTAGTGCGTGGCTGATGTGAAAACTTGGCGATGAATGGAAATCCCACGCGGGAACAGAACATAAGAATGATCTGGCGGGGAATATCGGAGAGCGAGAATGCAATGCCGTACACGCCCAACATCTGCAGCGAGATGAGCTTGGCGAGGATGAGCCGATCGGATTGCAGCGCGAGAAACGTGAGCGCAGTTCCGATGAGAATCCAGCGGCCAAACTTGATCAGAACGCGAACGGACTCCCTGTCCCAGGTAAACCGCGGTCCGACATCGGGAAGCAGCAGGTAGCTTATCCCGCTGCGGCAAGCTTCGGATATCAGCCGCCCCGCAATCAGGGCCCAGATAGTGGGTTGAAACAGCGCCCAAATCCAGGTAACGGCAAATTGAACGAACTGCGTCAACAGCTCCAACGCGGAGAGCCTGCCAACCCCGAGGTGCCGGCTCAGCAACAAAAGGCTCGGGGAGGAGAAGCCGGCGATGAGACAGCCAACGCCGAGCAACGGCAGCAAAGGGATAATCTGCGGCTCGTGGTAAAAGCGAGCCACTGGCCAGGCAAGTGGGATAGTCAGCAGACACAGACCTGCCCCACGAATCACCTGGAGAGTCCAGGCGGTATTCAAAAAGACAGGTTCCTCACCGCGAGGATTTTGAATGATGCTATCCGGCAGTCCCACATGGGAAAACAAGTTCATGCCGACAATGACCGTCGTGACCAGAGTCATGAGGCCAAAGTATTGCGGCATAAACAGGCGGGTCAAAACGATGCTGCCTCCGAGCCGCAAAGCCATTGACAGGCTGTAGAAGATGACGACCCAGTACGTTCCCCGCAGCGCGCTTTGTTCGAGTCCACGTACTCGTGCGACGCTGTTTTGCTCTACAACGATGGTCGGGTCAACTTCGGTGTCCATTGTCATGCTGGACGCTTAGCCTTTACTGGATGAGACGCAGGGGCACAAATTGCGTGCTGTTGTGGATGCATTCTACTGTCATTAGCGAGATTGTCAACCGGTCCAAGGTCACCAGTGCTGCATGATCCTGGAGTTCTCCCGTCCGCCCGACTCTTAGACGGAACCGGCAGGAGTTTGTCTACCGACAACAACCATCCGCTCAGAATCATGGCCCTATTGTACTAAGGGCCTGCGCCTGATCTAAGCCAACTCTTGTGTCGGTCTGCTAACAACTGCTTTCTCACCTCAAGTAATAGGTTGCTGTCCCATAACTCGAGCAAGAACATTTCCCTAAAGTTCGAACTTATTCCATATTTTTAGTATCTGCTTTGGCAGAGGGAAGGCTGGAGCCTTGGTGTTGGTCCTGCTCGCTAGCGGAAGCGGAATGAAGTTGCCGCTACCCGCAGCAATACAACTCCATGTTTCGGAACAGTAGCGCTGAAACTGTCGCCGTTTACAGGCACATCGACAAGTTTCCACAGGTCGCGAGCTTCCAGCCTCTTACCTCCGAGATTGGCGCCGAGTTGCAGGCTATCCCAGCGGAAACTGATATCGGCCGCCTGGTCCCCGCGATTGTAGAGTCCCACGGCCACAGCGTCCCCAGCGAGCGGCCGCACCAGCACCTCGCTCTTTCCATCCACGGAGAGTATCCGCACCGGCTTTGCGTATGGATCCTGATCGATGGCGATGACGTCCGGGTTCATCAAGATCGATTTGGTTTCCTCGGTCATCGAGCGCAAGTCGTTGCCGGCGATCAGCGGCGCGCGAAGCATGGCCCACAGGCTCATGTGTGTGCGGTATTCATCAGCCGTCATTCCGCCATTGCCGACTTCGAGCATGTCGGGATCATTCCAGTGACCGGCTTGCGGAAACTGCGTAATGTCGAGCTGGGCAAACCCGATTCGATCCATCGACTCCCAGTTGTCCGCGATATCGAAGGTGGTTCGCCACAGGTTGGCACCCGCCTTCGCTCCCCAGGTCCACACATCGCCCAACCCGTACTCGCACGCGCTAAACACGATTGGCCTGCCGGTCTTCTCCAGCGCCTCACCCATTTTCTGGTAGGCGCCCTGCAGATCGGCCCGGGTAGGCTGATAAATGGAAAAGGCACTGCACCAGTCATATTTAAGGTAGTCGTATCCCCAGTCGGCAAAGGTTTGCGCGTCTTCTTCCTCGTGGCCATAACTGCCCTGGTAGCCACCGCATACCTGCGGCCCCGGTGAGGAGTAAATGCCGATCTTCAGGCCTTTGGCGTGTACATAGGCGGCCAGCCCTTTCATGTCTGGAAAGCGCGCATTGCCCGTGATCTT
>Ga0302324_100026367_pt1 | contig 11110 bp, 9 predicted proteins | sample Palsa_T0_1_FD_201949 | JGI IMG/M metagenome (GOLD analysis project Ga0302324, IMG submission 201949) | Peat permafrost microbial communities from Stordalen Mire near Abisko, Sweden - Palsa_T0_1 | ecosystem: Environmental > Terrestrial > Soil > Palsa > Peat permafrost | place: Sweden: Abisko... | reverse complement strand
GAGAGCGGTGACCGACGGTCGGTCACGGGACCCGTGACCGACCGTGCCACACGGGACCCGAGATCAGTCTCGGGGCGCCCGGCTGGCGCCCCGGCGCCGGCCGCGCTCGGCGCCGTCGAGGATCACCTTGCGCAAGCGCACCGTCGAGGGGGTCACCTCGACGCACTCGTCCTCGCGGATGAATTCCAGGGCCTGCTCCAGCGACAGCTGCAGGGCCGGAACCAGCCGCACCGTCTCATCGGACGCCGCGGCCCGCATGTTGGTCTGCTTCTTCTCCTTGGTGGGGTTGACGTCCATGTCCTCGGATCGGGCGTTCTCGCCGACGAGCATGCCCTCGTAGACCTCCACGCCGGGCCCGACGAACATGGCCCCGCGCTCTTGCAGGTTGGTCAAGGCGTAGGCAGTGGTGGGGCCGCGGCGGTCCGCGACCATGACCCCGTTGGGACGGGTTCGCAGGTCGCCGTGCCAGGGCTCGTAGCGATCGAACACGTGATGGAGTTGGCCGGTGCCGCGGGTCTCGGTGAGGAACTCGGTCCTAAATCCGATCAGGCCGCGCGACGGGACCAGCCACTCCATCCGGCACCAGCCGGTGTGGCCGTGATTGGTCATGGTCTCCATGCGGCCCTTGCGCAGCGACAACAGCTGGGTGACCACGCCCATGAAGTCTTCCGGCACGTCGACGGAGACGCGCTCCATCGGCTCGTGCAGCTTGCCGTGAATCTCCCTGGTGAGCACTTGGGGTTTGCCGACAGTCAGCTCGAAGCCTTCCCTGCGCATGAGCTCCACCAGCACGGCCAGGGCCAGTTCGCCCCGGCCCTGCACCTCCCACGTGTCGGGTCGCTCGGTGGGCAGGATCCGGATGCTGACGTTGCCGACCAGTTCGGAGTCGAGGCGACTTTTGATGAGCCGAGCGGTGAGCTTGGTGCCGGCCGCGGCGCCGACGACGGCCTTGCCGGCGAGTGGTGACGTGTTGACACCGAGCGTCATGCTGATGCTCGGATCGTCGATGACGATCACCGGAAGCGGGCGGGGGTCGTCGGGATCGGCGAGGGTGTCACCGATCATGATCTCGGGAATTCCGGCGACCGCGATGATGTCACCAGGTCCGGCCCCCTCCGGCGGGGCATCCACCCGATCGAGGGCCTCGGTGACGTACACCTCGGAGAGGCGCACCCGTTCGATGCTGCCGTCGTGGCGGCACCACGCAGCGGGGTCACCCTTCTTGACTCGCCCATTGCGGATACGACACAGGGCCAGCCGGCCCACGTAGGGGGAGGCGTCCAGGTTGGTGACCAAGGCCTGAAACGGATGATCCTCCTCGTAGGTCGGCGCTGGGATCCGCTCCACCAGCAGGTCGAACAGCACCTTGAGATCCGGGCTGGTCTCAACGTCCTCGGCGGCCATGGCGGCCTGGCCCGCCCGCGCGTTGCAGTACACGATCGGAAAGTCGATCTGCTGCTCGTCGGCGCCGAGGTCGATAAACAACTCGTACACCGCGTCGATGACCTCGGCCGGACGGGCGTCGGGTCGGTCGATCTTGTTGATGACGCAGATCACTGGAAGCCGGGCCTCGAGGGTCTTGCGCAGCACGAATCGGGTCTGGGGCAACGGGCCCTCGCTGGCGTCGACGAGCAGTAGCACGCCGTCCACCATGGTCAAGCCCCGCTCCACCTCACCGCCGAAGTCGGCGTGACCCGGGGTGTCGACGATGTTGATCTTCAGGTGCCCGTAGTGGACGGCGGTGTTCTTGGCCAGGATGGTGATGCCCTTCTCGCGCTCCAAGTCCATCGAATCCATCACCCGGTCAGCCACCGCCTGGTTGGCCCGGAAGGCCCCTGACTGACGCAGCATGGCGTCCACCAAGGTGGTCTTACCGTGGTCGACGTGGGCCACGATGGCGACATTGCGAAGATCGGCGCGTTGCACGAAAAGTCCTGATTTCGGGGGAAAGGGGGAGCCGGACGCGGGGAACGTCCTCTTCATGATGGTACCGGTTCGAGTTGGAGGAAGGTCCGGTACCCGCTGAGCGGCTGGCCTGGGCCCCCTCAGCGCTTGTGCCTGCGGTGATCCTCCATGCGCTTGCGAATGAGCTCGCGCCTGGCTTGCAGGTCCCGGTAGCTCATGCTCTCGACATCGGGGGTGACGCCCATCTGAGCGCGCATGCCGTCCAAGTCAAGGGCATGCTGGCGCGGGTCGACGCCGACCTCGGAGGCGATGCGCTCCCCATAGCGTTCTGTGAAATAGGTGGCGATATGGGTGACCTCGGCGAACAGGTCGACATCCGGGGCCAAGGTGGCCAGGGCGCCATCGAGGAAGAGCAGATCCTTGACGTAGAGCATCAGCACCTTGGGGAAACGGGCCCCGTAGGCCAGAAGGAGCTTGATGATCTCTCGGATCTCGGTGAGCAGTTCCTCGGGGGCCATGGTGGTCGGGTCCTTGACCGGTTGGTCGATACCGAGGTCCCGGATCACCGCGTCCAGGTCGGTGTCGGCCGGCAGCGCACCCAGGTCGCGGAGCGCGGCGAGCTGCATCTTCGGGTCGTTGATGGTGCCGCCCATCAACATCCGCAGGAAGGCCAGCCGACGGGTCTCGTCGAGCCGGCCCGTGATGCCGTAGTCGAGCAGGGCGACCGTGCCGTCGGCTTGGACGAACAGGTTGCCTCCGTGGAGGTCCCCGTGGAACACGCCGAAAAGGGTGGCCCCTTCCAAGAAGCAGATCATCAGGGCCCGGACCACCGCGGCGGTGTCGATCCCAGCCGCGTGCATGCCGACCACATCGTCGAAGGAGAACCCGCTGAGGCGTTCCATCACCAGCACCCGGCGGGTCACGAGTACCGGGTGCGGTCGAGGCACGACCACCGACCGTTGGCCGGTGGCGGCGAGGACCGCGGCGATGTCGATCATGTTGTCGGCTTCGAGTCGGAAGTCGAGCTCCTCGACGATGGTCTCCGCGAACAGTTCGACGAGCGCCGGCGGGTTCGCCAGGGCTGCCACCGGGATCCGGCCGATCAGGTAAGGAGCGATCCAGCTCATGGCGGCCAGGTCGGTCCGCACGGTCGTGGCGACCGCAGGGCGTTGCACTTTGACCACCACCTGCTCACCGCTACGGAGGGTGGCCGCGTGCACCTGGGCGATCGAGGCCGCGGCCAGGGGTTCGCGGTCGAACCACTCGAAGAGCTCGTCCAGTGGCGCCCCCAGCTCCTCTTCGACGACCCCCCGGACCGCCTCGAACGGCTCGGGCGGGACTCGATCGCGGAGGAGCCGGAACTCGTTGACCAGCTCCGGTGGGAAGAGGCCCTCGCCCGACGAGAGGATCTGACCCAGCTTGATGTAGGTGGGGCCGAGCGTTTGGAAGGCGAGGCGGAGCCGGCGGGACAACCCGGCTCGGGACACTTCGGGGCGGTCCTGGCGGCGCCCCTGACGGCGCTCGATCAGGTACCAGCCGCTGATGGCTCGGCCCAGTTCGGTACCGACGCGGAGCACCCGCCGGCCAGGGGGGAGGCGACGCTTCCGCACCAGATCGGGGACCTGGCGGGCCGTGGCCGCCCGCAACTCACCCGCCCCCGGTCGCCATCGCAACTCGGCGAGGTCGATGATCCAAGGCGGGGTGTTGCTGAACGCCCCTACGGAAAGGTCGGCGGGGGAGACCGACGTCATCCCCCGAAGACTACCTCAGGTGGCGGCGGGGGCGGCCGGCGCGGCCGCGCTGTCTTCCGCGTAGAAGAACTTGTACAACAGGGCCGCGAGCGCCCCGCCGACGAGCGGAGCCACGATGAAGAGCCACAGCTGGCTCAGCGCGGTGTGCCCGACGATGAGCGCCGGTCCGAGGCTGCGGGCCGGGTTGACCGACGTTCCGGTCAGGGGGATGCCGATCAGGTGCACCACGGTCAAGGCCAGTCCGATTGCCAGACCGGCGAACCCGGGTGCGGCCAGCTTGCTCGTTGCCGACAAGACCACGAAGACGAAGAGGAGGGTGAGGACGCCCTCGGTCGCGAAGGCGCCGACGGCGTCGATGTGGACCATCGAGTTGGCCCCGAAGCCGTCGGCCCCGAGACCGATCGTGCGGCGGTGGTAAAGCGGCGACGCCGAGAGCACGCCGAACAGGACCAGGGCCCCGGCGACCCCGCCTACGAACTGGGCGACCCAGTAGCCGACCGCTTCGTCGAGCGGCATGCGCCCGGAGACGACGAACCCCATGGTGACGGCCGGGTTGACGTGGCAGCCCGAGATCGGGCCCAGGGTGTACGCCAGGGCCAGCAGTACCAGGCCGAACGCCAACGCGGTGGTCACGACACCAGCGGAGACGCTCGAGCCGAAGAGTTTGAACCCGAAGGACTCGGTCGCCACCCCGACCGCGAAGAACACCAGTAAAAATGTGCCGACCGCCTCGGCCACCAGCTTGCGCGTGTCCATCACGACCTCCCCTGGATCAGTTCTCCGCTTGACGGGAAGCATGCCACAGCCGGTCGAGACGAATCGGGATCTTTGGACGATGACGGCATACGATGCCGTAATGGCAGACCTACTGAAAGTGGGCGACAAGGCCCCGGACTTCAAGCTGTTGGACCAGCAGGGGCAGCAGGTTCAGCTATCGAAACTGGTCAAACACAGTCGGGTGTTTGTGTACTTCTATCCGAAGGCCGACACGCCGGGCTGCACCACTCAAGCCTGTGGTTTGCGGGATATCCGGGGCGACATCGGTGATGCGGTGGTGCTGGGGATCAGCCCGGATGCGCCCTCCAAGCAGGCCAAGTTCGACCAGAAGTACGGGCTCGGGTTCCCGTTGCTCGCCGACGAGGACCACGCGGTGGCCGAGGCCTACGGGGTGTGGGCCGAGAAGTCGATGTACGGGCGCACCTATATGGGCATCGTGCGCTCGGCGTTCCTGGTAGACGAGAAGGGTAAGTTGTCCGAGGTTTGGTACAAGATCTCCCCCAAGGACACCCCCTCGAACCTTCTGGCCGCGTTGGCTGGCTAGACGACGGGCGCCATTACCAGGGTGCCGTTGTGGCCCCCGAAGCCAAACGAGTTGGACAGGGCGGGCGCCGGCGTCCACACCCGCGGCTCCCCGGTCACCACGCTGATACGGATCTCGGGGTCCTGCTCGGTGAGCCCGGCCGTGGGAGGGATCAGGCCCCGCTCGATGGTCAAGGCCAGGGCCAACGCCTCCAGCGACCCGGCCGCTCCGAGCGAGTGACCAGTGATGCCCTTGATCGAGGTGACAGCCGGACCGGGCAGACCGAAGACCTTGACGATGGCTTCCGACTCGGGAAGGTCGTTGGCCGGGGTGGAGGTCCCGTGGGCGTTGATGTGGGTGACGGCCTCAGGCATCAGGCCGGCGTCCAGCAAGGCCAGTTCCATGCAGGCCACCGCGCCGGTGCCATGCGGGGCGGGCGCGGTGATGTGGTGGGCGTCGGCTGTGCTCGCGGCCCCGACGATCTCGGCATAGATGTGAGCGCCGCGCGCCCGTGCCCCCTCCAGTTCCTCGAGGATCAGCACCGCGCCACCCTCGCCCATCACGAAGCCGTCTCTTTTTACGTCGAAAGGCATTGACACGCCGCTGGTCGACAGGGCGGTCATGTTGGAGAAGCCGGCCATGCTGGTCTCGGTCATGGCGGCCTCGGCGGACCCGGCGACGACAACGTCACAACGACCGGTCGCGATCAGCCGAGCCCCGTTGCCGACGCTGTGCGTCCCTGCCGCGCACGCCGTCACGGTCGTCTCGCATGGGCCCCGGAACCCGTAGCGCATCGACACGTCGGCGGCGCCTCGGTTGCCCATCATCATGGGGACCAGGAACGGGCTGACCCGCCGGGGTCCCTTCTCGCGGAGCACCCCGATCTGGGTCTCCAGGGTTTCGATGCCGCCCACCCCGGTCCCGATGATCACGCCCGTCCGGTCCGGATCGGAGTTCAGTCCGCTCGGTCCGTCCAGGCCGCCGGCGTCGGCCAGGGCCTCGGCGGCGGCCACCGCCGCGAACTGGGTGAACCGGTCTACCCGGCGCACCTCCTTGGGTCCGTACAGGTCAGTGGCGTCGAAGTCCACGATCCGCCGTGGGCCCGACGGAGGCGGCCCGAGCAGGCCGGCCCAGAAGGCGTCCCGGCCGATGCCGCAGGGCGCAACCACCCCGAGTCCGGTGACGACCACCCGGCGGCCCTGGACGCCCTCCCGGCCATCTGGCGAGGGGTGGACGACCAGCATCAGAGCTTCGAGGACACCAGGTCGTACGCCTGGCCCACGGTGGAGACCCCCTCGAGCTCCGACTCGTCGACCGTGATGCCGAACTGCTCCTCCAGGGCCATCACCAGTTCGACCAGGTCCAGGCTGTCGGCGTCGAGGTCGTCGGCGAAGCTGGCTTCGGGCGTCACCTTCTCGGGTGGCACGTGCAGCACCTCGACGGCACACTCCTTGAACTTGTCGAACGTATCGCTGTCAGCCATTGGATCCTCCATCCAGGTGAGGGTGCAAGGGAATGTAGTGGGCGGTCAGACGACGCATTTACCAGCCCCAACGCCACACCGCGGAAGCCCACGTCATGCCAGCCCCGAAGCCGGAGAGCAGCACCAGGTCGCCGTCTTGGAGCCGGCCATTCTCGGCGGCATCCACCAAGGCCAGCGGAATGGATGCCGAGCTGGTGTTGCCGGTGCGGTCGATCACCGAGGCGATGCGGTCGGGCGGCAATCCGAGCCGGGAAGCGGCCGCTTCCATGATCCGTTTGTTGGCCTGGTGGGGGACGAACAGGGCGATGTCGTCGATGGTGACCTTCGCCCGCTCCATAGAAAGGTGGGCGGAGTCCACGGTCACCCGCACCGCCTTGCGGAAGACCTCCTGGCCCCGCATGACCATCCCGGACCCGTGGTCTGCGTAGAGCAGCGACACCAGCGTCCCGTCGACGCCGAGGTCCCATCCCAGCAGCGCACCGTCGCCAGGCACGGCTTCGATCACGACGGCGCCGGCGCCATCCCCGAAGAGGAAGGCGTTGGTGCGGTCGGTCCAGTTGGTCGCCCGGGTGAGGGTCTCGGCACCGATGAGCAACACCCGGTCCATGCCGCCGGCGACCAGCCCGGCGGCGGTCACCAGGCCGTAGGTGAAGCCGGCGCAGGCCGCGTTGAGGTCCATGGCGCCGCCACCGATCCCGAGGGCGGCGGAAGCCGCGGCCGAGCTGGCCGGGATGAGCTGGTCGGGGGTGGTCGTGCACAGCAGGAGGAGCCCGATGTCGGCCGCGACCACGCCGGCTCGATCCAAGGCCTGCCGCCCGGCTTGGGCGGCCAGGCCGGCGGTCGTGCCCAGGCCGTCCTCGGGGTGGTGGGGTGGCTGATCGACGACGAATGGCCCAGTGGCGGCCCGGCGGGTGCGGATCCCACTGCGCTCGACGATCCACTCGTCGCTCGTCTCGAACAAGGTGGCGATGTCGTCGTTGGTCACGACTTGCTCGGGCAGCGCCATGCCCCAACCGGTGATGGCGGCGCCGGTCATGATGCGTGCAACCAGGCGATCGGCTGGCCGGTTTGCACCCGCTCGCCCGCTTGCGCCAGTGCCCCCTGGAGGCGCCCGGCGAACGGCGATCTGACCTCGGCGCCGGCGACCATTCCCAACAGGGTACCGACCTCGATGGGAGTGCCGACGTCGAGGTCGAGATCGGCAGCGGGCTCGAAGATGCCCGGCCCGGGGCTGATCACCACCCGCTCGGACACGTACAGATGCTCGCCTTGGTGACCGACCGCGTAGGCGTGCAGGGCGCTGTCGCCCGATACGGCCTCGACGAGGCGGTCCAGGTCCGCCGGCGCCGAGACGGCCACGGTCGTCACGCTGGGCAGCGTGTGGCGGATCATCGTCGACAACGAATCCCCGGGCCCGAGCTCCACGAACAACTGCTGGGCGTCGCCACCACCATCCAGCCCACCGAGGCGCATGATGCTCTGCTGCCAGCGGATCGGGCTCACCAGCTGGGCCGCCAGGAGCAGATCCCAGTCCGCCGCCGCCGTGTGGTTGCGGGCGTCGACGTTGGCGACGACCGGGATTTCGGCGTCGTGGAAGGTGACGGTCGCCAGGATCTTCCGCAGCCGGTCACGGGCCGGGACCATGAAGGGAGTGTGAAAGGCTCCGCCCACCGCCACCGGAGATACTCGGCGGGCTCCTAGCTCCATGGCGCAGGCCCCGGCCCGGGCCACCGCGCCGGCCTCGCCGGCAATCACGGTTTCCTCGGCGCTGTTGAAGTTGGCGACCCACACCTCGCCGTCGGCGAGTCGGCAGGCGATGTCGACGGTGTCCGCGTCGCAGCCCGCCACCACGCTCATGATCCCTGGCTGGGCGTCGGCCGCCGCCTGCATGGCTTCGCCGCGTTCCGCGACCACGTGAATGCCGTCCTCGAACCCGAGGGCACCACTGGCCGCCAACGCGCTGTACTCCCCGACGGAGTGGCCGGCGACGCCGGTTGGCTCGATGCCGAGCCGTTCAATAGCGTCGATCACGAGCAGGCTGAAGGTGAAGGTGGCCAGTTGGGCGTTGCGGGTCTCGGTCAGTTCGTCGAACGGCACCTCGAGCAGTAGGCGAGCGATATCTCGGCCGGCGGCGTCGGAGGCGTCTTCGACCACCTCCCAGGAGGGGTGGTCGATCCACGGACGGCCCATCCCCGGCCGCTGGGCACCCTGGCCGGGGAACACGAAGGCAGGCACTGCAGGGAACCTCCTGGGGGGTTGACTGGGGGCGTGAGTTGGGAATGACGAGCGTGGGCCCGGGTACTCTGACCCACCGGCTCTTCAATACGTAACAGCTATGCTCTGCCAGCCCGCCCGGATGGCGGAACAGGCAGACGCGATGGTCTCAAACACCATTGTCCGAAAGGGCATGCGGGTTCGAATCCCGCTCCGGGCACGCGAGTTTCACACCTCAGTTTTCTACCCGGGCGGTGTGTCGTCTCGGTTACGACACGGAGAACTACCGCGCGGTAGGTCTATGCCGCTCCGACCGATTCAGAGCGCCCCCACCTTGGGGTCGCCCGGCGGGATGACGAGCACCTTGGTGACTTCCGACCCCGATGCGGTGGTCGTGGTCGAGACGGACTTCACGCACGGGGGCACGGCAACCGCCACCGAGCATTTCGGCAGGGCGCCGCTGGTGACCGTCTGGCCCTGGGCATCCCGGAACGGGACGACGGACGCGAAGCAGGTCGTCGATCCGGACGTAGAGGTGGCGACCTGATAGACCACCTTGACGGTGAGATCACCGGAGAACCCGCTGTCGGTGAGCGCCCCGTCGGTCCCAACGGAGGTTTGGCAGTTCGAGATCCGGTACGGACCGACGAACAGGTCCACGGTTGCGGCCGCGCCGGGACTGGTTGGGCCGCTGGCTTGCCACGTCTTGACACCGTCCACCTGGCTCAGTTCTTCGACGCAGGTCGGGCCGGCGGCGCAGTCGAACAGCTCGACGACGCCCGGCGCGGACGCCTGCTCTCCCGCGTCGGTGGACTCCGTGACCTCCGGCGCGAATCGACCCGTCGTCGGGTAGGCGTGGACCACCTCGGGCTTGCTCGTAGTGGTGGACGTTCCGTCGCCGAACTTCCAGAGATAGGAGACAACCGGGGCCGAGAAACCGGTGGATTTGGCTACGAATGTCACCGACAGCGGCTCGGGCGCAGTTCGGAGAGACAGTTCGGCGGTGGCCGGGGTGGCCGGGGTGGCCTTGGTGGCTTCGCCGGCAGCCCCGTCCGGCGTGACCAACGCCCACGCGTATAGGCCCGACAGACCCGCGACCAACGCCCACAACCCACGCGGCCAAACCCTCATCTCGCCCTCCCTACGTTCGGAACCGTGTCGCGACCACCCTGACGGTCGACCAGGCTGTCATGGCTGTCAAGGCCTTCGCTGTCTGGGCGGAGGGACAGGGCTATGGCTTCGGAGAGCGGCAACGACCTGCCTAGCGCGGCATAACGCTCCACACCATCGCCGATGGTGACGCGCAGGGCTGCCAGCGATCGTTGCCGGAGCCCGGCCTCGAGCGGCTCCGGTGCCTCTCTGAGCTGGTCGAAGATCGCCATGGCGGCGCCGTGCAGCATGGCTGATTGCTGTTCCTGGCCTCGTCGGTCCGACGTGACGGCGAGGCCGAGGATGGCGTAAGCCACGAGGGAACGCTGACCGGTTTGGCGGGCGATCTGGAGGGCTGTGGCGAACGCCGGCCGGGCTTCAGCGAGCTCGCCTTCCAACGCCGCGGCCAAGCCGACGCCGTACTCGAGATACGGCAGGATGCCGACGCTGTTCGTCTCCCGAGCGACCTCGAGACCCCGGGCGAAATAATGGCGAGCCTCGTCGTGATGGCCTTGCTCGAGCTCGAGGACTGCCAAGTTGTTGAGCGTGCTGGCTTGACCGTGGTGGTCCTCGGCGGCCTCGCAATAACGGAGTGAGATGGCGTAGTCAGATCGGGCGCCGGCAGGGTCTTGGTCCTGTCGAGCCGCGGCTCGGACATCGTATGCCCTAGCCAGCAGGTGGCTTTCCTCGCACCGCGACGCCAGCTCGACCGACTCGGTGGCCAGCTCGATGGCTTTGTCATGTTCCCCCCTCCGGTCCGCGACCCAGGCCAGGTTGCGCAGGGCGTCAGCCGTCAGGGCGGGGTCCGCCAGGCTGCGGGCGATCCCGACCGCCTCCTCGAGGGCGATCTGCGCCCGGGTCAGGTCGCCGCGGCGACAGAGGAGATGTCCCCCGATGTTGAGCGTCGCGCATCTCAAAGCCGTCGGTGCCGTCGCGTCGTGGCGGCCGAGGGCGGTCTCGATCAACTCGACCCCTTCGCCGTAGGAACCCCGGCTGCTCCAAAACCACCCGAGGGCGGTGCCGAACCGCAGCGCCTCATCCGCGCCGGAGGGGTCGGAGAGCCAGTAGCTGAACGCGGCGCGCAGGTTGCCGTAGTCCAGTTCGAGACGAGACCGCCACACCACCTGGCCCGCTCCGGAGAAGTGGGGTGCGGCCGTTTCGGCCAGGTCGAGGAAGAGGCGTGCGTGCGCGAGGCGGGCCGTGGCGAGTTCGCGCTCGCCCCGCTCGTGCCCGCGCTCAGCCGCATACTCGCGGACCGTTTCGAGAAGCCAGTAGCGCGCCGCGTCGGCGGTCGTATCGCCCTGCACC
>Ga0302324_100026366_pt1 | contig 11110 bp, 9 predicted proteins | sample Palsa_T0_1_FD_201949 | JGI IMG/M metagenome (GOLD analysis project Ga0302324, IMG submission 201949) | Peat permafrost microbial communities from Stordalen Mire near Abisko, Sweden - Palsa_T0_1 | ecosystem: Environmental > Terrestrial > Soil > Palsa > Peat permafrost | place: Sweden: Abisko... | reverse complement strand
AGCGGCCTGCTGCTTTTGAATGGCGTGATCTATATGGGATGGACGTCGCATTGCGATGTCGGGTCTTACAACGGCTGGGTGATGGGCTACAGTGAATCGACACTGCAACAGACGAGCGTAGTGAACGTGACTCCCAACGGCAGCCAGGGAGGGATCTGGATGGCGGGCGCGGGCCTCGCCGCGGATTCAAGCGGGAATATTTATTTCCTCGACGGTAACGGCACGTTCGACAGCACCCCGGGGGCGCTCCAGGCGAACGGAGATTACGGCAACGCGTTTATCAAGCTTTCGGCCGTCGGCGGCGCCTTGAGCGTTTCGGACTTTTTTGCAGCGCACGACACCGTTGCGAATTCAAACGCGGATAGGGACCTGGGGTCCGGTGGCGCGCTGGTTCTGCCCGATTTGAAGGATGCCTCGGGGACTATTCACCACCTGGGCGTCGGGACCGGAAAAATCGCGGTGGCAAGTCCGCTAAATCGAATTTACGTTGTGAATCGGGATTCGATGGGCAAATTCAACGCAAGCAACGACAGCGCGATCTACCAGGAGGTCACCACTAACGGGCTGGACAGCGACACCGGTGTCTTTGCGATGCCGGCATATTTCAACAACACCGTTTACTACGGAGCCGTGGATGACAACTTGAGGGCATTTTCCATTGTGAATGCTTTGCTCGTAACGCCTGCGGGATCGGCGAGCGCTGCTTCCTTCGGCTATCCCGGGACCACGCCGAGTATTTCCGCGAACGGAACTTCGAATGGAATTGTTTGGGCCGTGCAAAACGGAAATAGCGGAGTTCTTCACGCTTACGACGCGACGAATCTGGCGACGGAACTGTACAACAGCACTCAAGCCGGCAACCGGGATCAGTTCACGGACAACAAATTCATAACGCCGATGATCGCCAATGGGAAAGTCTATGTGGGCACGCCCAACTCGGTGGCTGTGTTCGGATTGCTGAGCGATTCAGCAAAGCTGCTCAGAAAATCACATCCAACGAATGTGCAGCGCGGCCGGTTGCCCATGCACAAGGTCCCGCATCCCGGCAGCAGCACTCCGGGCAATTAAGTCCCTAGTCATCCGGATGGACACCGAGCCGGTCGTTGTCTTCGCCTGCTTCGAGCGAACGAATGCACAGGTCGGTGCCGCTAATACTGCACTGATAGACCTGGTAGACCGGTAGGTCCTCAGGTTGCACCGTGTACTCGCCGTTCTCCATATCCACCGCGAGGTCGTAGTCGCTCAGTACGTAAGGGTTGTCCGTCAACGCCCGGACACGAAACAGTCCCGTGCTCGGCTCGTAGTTACCGTAGCTGAAACAGCGGCCGACGCATGCGCTGTCCACGATGTGCTGGATCGGGACGCGTGAACCGGGCAGCGGCAGAATTGTCGCCATCACGCGCTGATTCGGCGGCAGCTTGCTCACCATCTGCACCACCTGCTGCTCCATTGTGTTGACCTTCGCAGTGTCCTGATACATGAAACAGAAAAAGACGGCGGCAGTGATCGCCATGCCAGCCAGATGCCACCGGCGCGGCTGCATCGCGCCGAGCAGGCAGCAGGCCAGGCCAGCGGAGACAGATGTGAGGCGCTCCGTCAGCAGTGCAAGCGCCGCAGTGGGCGGTGGGAAGTGAATTCCACCGGGCAGCAGATGGACCGACAATTCGATGAGAATGTAAAGTTGAAGCGGGATCGCATAATACTTCCAGAGATTCGGCTCGCGCCGCCGGCGAATGATATCCACTGCGAGAGCGATGAGCGCAAACGCCGCGAGCGCGATCTCGGGGATGTGATAGCGAGGCCCGAAAAGAACCAATTGATCGGCGCCGTTGAACACATACCAAGGTCCCGTGCCGGCATAGACGTTGTAGTGCACCCACAAATAGTAGTGGAGAGCGACGAGCGAAGCGGCTCCCACGACGAAAAGAAGCGCTTGATAACGCGGATGCGGCGCCATCTCCGCGATCGCAATGTAAGCGGCTGCTGCCAGCAGCCATGCGAAGCCCAATGGATGCGCCACCAGAGCAACCAACGAAATCGCCGCCGCGAGCAGCCACTCCCAGCGCCTGCCTCGCCAGAAGATTGCCAGGCTGAAGAACGCCAGCCCAAGAGAAAGGTAGTAATTGAAGAAGCCCAGATGAAACGTCCAGCCGTAGGTGAATAGGGCGATACACGGCACCAGAGTCCACGGCGCTCGCCGAGTCGCCGCTGAAACAAAGGCGAAAATCCCCCAGAAGAAAATCAGGACAGCGAGCGCAACGGATATCTTTTCGGCCGCGTGAAGTCCAAAAACCGCGCCAAACCCGCTCAAGAGATAATCGAAGAGCACGTTGGTGCGTTGCGAAGCGATCCACAAGCCAGGTACTTGGCCGTGGCGGATCAGCTGAACCAGCCATGCGTTGTAAAGATGGCTTCCGAGATCGGACGCAACGATCTCGCGGTGCCAGAAACAGGGCACAAGAATAGCCACGGACGTCGCCAGCAGTTTCGGCCAGTGCTCCCGCGCGAAGCGAAAGGATTGCGGCAGCGCAGCAGGCTCAGACGTCGGGAACGGCACTAGCGTTGGGGCTTGGGGAGTGGTTTCGAGGGCGGGCGCGGAGTGCCGGATCGTTTGCGCTCTGAGGGATCCCAATCTTCCGGAGGGAACGCGATGCGCCAGAAGAGCGGGGACGGCTCGGCGAATTCGACCCCTATTTCGATCTTCCCGCTGTCTTTTTGTCCGATAAACGTCACGGTGCTGGGGAGCTCTTCCGCGGTCTTGGTATTGACGATGGCAACTTCCTGCCCTCGCGCCACCGGGGTTGCGACCCGCATCATGCAACCGTGCGCGCTGACGGAAATTGTGTGCGCCTGTTCCTCGAAAGGCTGGGTGCCCTTCGTTCCGCGAATAAGCACCGGCATCGCGATATTGACGCGGTGGGAACGGCGCCGATCGGAGGCGCTATCGCCGGACGTCGGGGCTTTCATCTCGGGCATGAATTTCTCCCCTGGATCAGCAGCATCTGTTGGAGCTGGCCGGATCGCTCGCTCGCCCGGCACGCCGGAAAGGAACGGCGCCTTCCGGATCGGTCTCCCGCGGCGCATTCCCACGCGCGCGGATTCCAGGACATATTCTACACCGCCGCCGAACGGTTCGCGCCTGCCGTCACTGCATAGCGGCACAATCGGTCAACACGAGGAAAGGTTTAGTTCGGAAAATGAATCGTGAATCTAAGCTTCTGGGTCTGGCTTGGGCGCGTAGGGATACTTCAGAGGCTTGTGCGTGTGCGTCGCGCTATATTCATCCAATTCCGCGTCGCTCAAATTAAAATGGCTCTTGGGAGGATGATTCTCGGCGGCCGCGAGCTCCCGGTGCAACTTGTGGGAGCAAACGTCCGGAGCGTCCTGGTATCGCACGCGACGGGAGTTAAATGCTGCGTTGGTGATCGCGATCACATATTCGCGCGGTTCTGTTTCGCGCTCTCGGACGGTGAAAGTGTATTCACGGGCGAGGGGTTTTGCCTGGAACCCTACGAATTGGACGATGATGTTTTCGCTCACGGGTGCCTTGGGACCAACTTCCTTAACACCGAAAAGAAAAGGCGGACCGGTGTTGCCGGTCCGCCTTTTACTTCGACTAGAGGCTGGTGACGTTCGCTGCCTGCAGGCCCTTGGGGCCGCGGGTAACTTCGAATTCAACCGCCTGGCCTTCGTTCAGCGACTTGTATCCCTCCGCTTGAATGGCGGAGAAATGGACGAAAACATCCTCGCCGGACTGGCGCTGAATGAATCCGAATCCCTTGCTGGCATTGAACCACTTCACTGTTCCTTGTTCTCTCACTGATGTACTCACTTTTCTTTTAAGCTATTTGTGCTTCTCGACCGCCTCCAGCCGTACAACAAAAAAGGCCGCAAGTGTGAACTTGCAGCCCCTTCAATCGAATCTAAAGGTGTTACAAGAGCAACAAACGCAAATCAAAGATAACATGCTTTAACGGGCGGGCCTAGTGAATTGTTCCCACGCAGAGCTTGTGGACGGCGGAGATGAAATGAAAAGTTGCACGGCGATTCCGCGGGGACGAAGGAATGGCGAAGCCGCTGGCCCTCATCGTGGCACGCGCTGGCGGGGAATTCGTTGCGTCGAATTACGTAGAAGCGTACGATGCGCGGATCCCTGACTCAAACCGGTAGGCCCCGGGTCACTCTTGATAGGAGACGCCATTCTATGCGACGCAACTCGATAATTGGTACTTTGATCGTTGCGCTGACTACTCTGTCAGCCGGTCCACTCTCAGCGCAGAAGAGACCGAGTGGCTTCTATGCCAAGATTGACATCACCGCCGAAATCAATACGCATAGCGCCATGTCAGCCGCGGATTTTAAGACGTATCTTAACAATATTTATAACGACATGCTCTCAAACCAAGCCGTCTCGGGGCTTGCGCTTGCGGACCATTGGGATCAGCTCAACCCCCATAAGCCGATCCGCACCGGGCCGAGCGACCCTTCCCCATACGACTTCAAGTATTTGGACTGGGCCTTCGATGATGTTGCGACCTGGAACAAGCAACATCCGGCTAACCCGAAGAACATCCAGTTGATCATATCGCCGGGCATGCAGTCTCCCCAATGGCTGTTGGACGAACTGACCAGCTGCGACCCGCTATTTGAAGGTTCGACTCCTCCGAGCGATTGCGGAAAAGTGACATTCACAGGTTTCTCAGCGGAAGAGAATGACAGCGATCAACTGCCACTGCCGTGGAGCACGACTTACAAGGACGCCTGGCGAGCGTTCCTTCAAGAGCTCAGCGTCAACAAGTTTGGGTCCAACCCCTTGCTCGCCTCCATCGCCGTCGCGGGGCCCACTGCCGCATCAGAGGAGATGATTATGCCCAATGACAACAACACCAAGAACCCTGAAACATTTTCCGGTGGCGCTGCTGGGCCAACTTACATTTCCCCAAATGAGATGTGGCTTGAACTGTTCGAGTTCCACTACAGCGTCATGGGGGTGCCGGAGCCGGAGTACCAAAATTCGGATCAGGCTTTCATCGAGGAGTGGAACAACGCGATTGACATGTACGGGGAGATCTTCTCGGGATTGACCCTGGTCGTCACCACCGGCAGCGGGCTTCCGGACTTCACAACCTCTGTAGTGCAGTCGGCGCCGACCAGCCCGATCGTCTTCACGAGCGACTGCACCAGCCTGCCCATAACTATGGATTGCGTCGCCGAGACGACGATTCTTTCCTACTTCATCGGGGGCACCGTCGGCGGATCCAGCAATGCCAAGGCAACCCAGACAAGCGGGGTGAAATCTCCGATTACGACTGTGGACTTGGGTCTTAACGGCGTGAAAATTGTTTCGTCCAGCACGCAGACCTTCAGCGCCCCTTCGCAACAAATCCTCGGCGGGGCCCAACTTAACGGGTCCTTTTCAAACAATCCTATGGGCGAGGGCGGCACCGTGGGTAACGACGTCGTGCAAGCTCTCTACAACATACTCGAGGTAATCTTCACCGACACGCAAGCCGGATATATATACTGCGAGCCCACAAGCACGATGAATATGCAACCGGCGCCCCTCAACTACGTGCAGATCGACTCGAGTGACTTCCAGTACGCGGCCAAAAACCTTTCGAACACGGTCAATACTTGCGGCGGTCCCACCACTACTACGGCTCAGAACGAACTGAACAGGGCGAGCTTGTACCTCCAAATTATTTCCGAGCCGGGACTATCGGGACTAAAGCCTTTCTAGCTGGTGAGAATATTCAGTAAATTGATTTTTCGCTCGCAGGGGATATTTCGACTCCCACGCCTCCAGCTTAACTATTTGGAATAAATTTGTTCCGGACATATCGGGCGCGCAATCTTATCGCTGCGCATCTGCCCTTCGGCTTTCGAGGCTGGTTGGCGAACGGGACCTCGGAGTCACCCCGCATGATTTCCGCAGCCACGGAATTGTTCAACGCGAAGACGCCTGGGTCTCCGCAGGAAAGTCGCTGAACACAAACGACAGACGCTTTTTCCGTGATTTCGGTACAATCGAAAGCAGTTCACTGATCAGAGTTGCGTTGCGCGCGGATGCTGCCCGCATTGCACGAGGGTTTTCGAGTGCGAGAAGATCAGAAAATGGAAGCCGAGCGGGAAAGACTGCTCCGGGCCGCGCGCCGGGTGGTCATTAAGCTTGGCACGGCGACCGTCACCGGGGCGGAGGGCGAGCTGTGCCTCGAGCGCGTTGAGCCGATCGTGGGCTCGATTGCGGCTTTGATGAAGGCCGGCCGCCAAGTGGTTCTGGTTTCCTCTGGCGCCGTAGGGCTTGGCAGAGGCTGGCTGGGACTTCACCGCTCGCGCTTGAACGACCTGGTCACGAAACAGGCGTGCGCGGCCGTGGGCCAGAGCCTTCTGATGGACGCGTACAAAAATCTATTCGCGAAGTGGGACATCAAGATCGCACAAGTGCTGCTGACCGAAGAGGACTTTACCAACTGGGGCCGGTACTCAAACCTGCAGCACACGATGGAAAAACTGATCGGATTCGGAGTGCTGCCAATCGTCAACGAAAACGACACAGTCTCCACCGCGGAATTGGAATCGGTGGCGGCGGGATCGCGCGCCGTTGCTTTCAGCGACAACGATCGCCTAGCAGCGCTGGTCATGAGCGGCCTCGAGGCGGACGCACTGGTGCTGCTGACCAACGTGGACGGCTTGATGCGCCGGGAATCCGAAAGCGGCGGAGCAAACGACGTGATACCGCTGGTTGAGAAAGTCACGCCGGAATTGATCGCTCTCGGCGCTGGACCGTCCGGCAGCGGACGCGGGGGCATGCGGACCAAGCTCGAAGCGGCCGCTATCGCGATGAACTGCGGCGGTACGGCGGTGATCGCCAACGGAAACGTAGCCGACGCGCTCGATCGCATTTTCGCTGGAGACAAAATCGGCACCGCGTTTCTGCCCGCCAAACGCATGCGAGGAAAGCGGCGCTGGATTGCGTATGCCGCGGGCGTTCGTGGGCGCGTGGTGGTGGATGCAGGCGCGCATCGCGCGATCACGCAAGGGAAGGCGAGCTTGCTCGCGTCGGGCATCGTGCGCGTGGAAAATCATTTCGCCTCGATGGATGTGGTGAGCATTGTGGACGCCGACGGGCGCGAATTCGCGCGCGGCATTGCGAATTGCGCGAGCGGAGACGCCGAAAAATTCTCCGGAAAGAAAAGCAGCCGCGGTTCGCGAGACGCAACCCCCGCGCCGGTTCTTGTCACCCGCGACAATATCGTGCTATTGCAGAAATGATGAGCCAGCCGACCACCGCGTCTTTGCAGGCATCCGAGTCCTCCGTAGCGTCCATCGCTCGGAGAGCGCGCGTAGCCTCGCGCGCCATCGCAAAGCTTTCAGCCGATGTGCGCAACCAGGTGCTGATCGCGGTCGCGCAGGCGATCGAGCAGGGCGCTCGCAAAATTCTCGAAGCCAATGAACGCGATTGCCGCGCGGCCGAATCCGGGGCCGTTGCAGGCAGGATGTCGGCAGCTATGCTCGCCCGGCTGCGCGTCACCGATCGCGGCATCGCGCAGATGGCGGCGCAAGTGCGCGAGGTGGCGCGCCTCGAAGATCCACTGGGGCGCAAATTGTCGGCCACGGAGTTGGACGATGGCCTCGTGCTTTACAAGGAATCCTGCCCCTTTGGCGTGATCGGCGTCATTTTCGAATCGCGGCCCGATACCGTTCCGCAGCTTGCATCGCTCGCGCTGAAGTCCGGCAACGCCGTCTTGCTGAAGGGCGGCGCCGAAGCCGCGCATACGAACGAAGCCACGGTCTCCATCTGGCGCGCATGCCTGGAAAAATTTCCCGCCGTGCCTGCCGATTCGATCAACCTGCTGCAGACGCGCGCAGATGTGAAGGAGATGTTGGCCCTCGACCGCGATGTGGACTTGATCATCCCGCGCGGATCTTACGCACTGGTCCAGTTCATCATGCAGCACAGCCGAATCCCCGTGCTCGGACACAGCGAGGGAATTTGCCACGTGTACGTGGACCGCGCGGCCGATTTGGACAAGGCGCTCGATATCGCCTATGACTCGAAAGTTCAGTATCCCGCCGTCTGCAACGCGGCGGAGACGCTTCTGGTGCACGAGGCGGTCGCCGGAAAATTTCTGCCGCGCATGGTTGCAAAACTAAGAGAAGGGAAGGTCGAGATTCGCGGCGATTCGAAGACGATTGCGCTCCTGCCGAAAGATGCCATCGTACCTGCCACCGAAGAAGATTGGGCGACGGAGTATTCCGACCTGATTCTCTCCGTCAAGATTGTTATCGATCTGGATGAAGCCATCGAACACGTCAACCGCTATGGCTCGCGCCACACTGACGCGATCGTGACCGAGGATGCCGAGGCGGCGCGCAGGTTCCTTAACGAAGTGGACGCCGCGGGCGTTTTCCAGAACGCTTCGACGCGCTTCGCGGATGGCTACCGTTACGGGCTGGGCGCCGAGGTCGGCATCAGCACCAGCAAGCTTCACGCGCGCGGGCCCATGGGTCTCGAGGGCCTCACCACCTACAAGTACAAGCTCCATGGCGACGGCCACACGGTCGGCCCGTATGCAAAGGGCGAAAAGAAATTCAAGCACCAACGCTTGGACTAACCTGTCATCTCGTCGTCTCTTCGCCATCGAAACCACAACACCCATACCAGCAGTGCAAGTGCGGATGACGCCGAAATCACGCCTCCCGCTTTTCGATCCCATGTCCGCCGGAATATGATCGAGACACGATGTGCGCCCTCCGGCAGCTCCACTAACATCTGCCCGGTATCCGGCGCTCGATCTGCCAGAATTTCCTGTCCGTCCAAGCGTACTTCCCATGCGGGATAATTCACGAGTTCCACGGCGAGCGTAATTGGCATCGCAGTCTCTGCATCAAATTCCCTGCGTTCGGCGGACCACCGCTCGATATGCAGTTTCGCATCCGCAGCCGGAACGACCTCACCGGAGTCGGAATCGAATTCCCCTATCCGCTGCGCTGGAACGGCGGACACGCCTTCCACCCGCTCCGTATCGTTGGGATTTCCCGGGAGTTCATAGCGGTCGCTTCCCACGGGCGCATATTCGTCGGTGCCTTCATACCCGGAACCCGAGCGAATCGCCTGCACCGTGGCGGGGACGTCCGAGGTGTCCCACCAGCCAGTGCGGATCATTGCCGTGGCGGCCGTGCCGATCGCGACGAAAACAACGACACCCGCGATCCCGGACACCCACCTGCGCCGCGCCTGACCGATGGCTGCTGCGACAAAGAATGCGAAAACGAGGTCCAGTACATCCAGCCATCTCCAGGGAAACTGCACGAACTGCAATTCCGGCAGCCTGTGCCAGAGAAAATTGCTGAGCGGGAGCATCAGCGAGATGGAAACCACTCCCAGAGTTGCCAGCACCCAGAAGATGTCCGGGAATTCGCGCCGCCTTTTCGCGACGAATACCGCGGCGACGGCAGTCACGAACGTGACTCCGACCGCGACGCTCGACACCTTCCAGTTGAAACGCACGAAATCGGGATCGCTCGCATGCGTAAAGAGGAAATTTTGGGCTGGGCGAAGGTTGTCCGCCACGGCTTGTGCAATTTGGACCCACCGCCGCTCCCATGCCGCGGGCAAAATATAGAAAGCGCCTAAACCGAATCCAGCTGCCATCGCCGTCGCGCCCGGGACTAGCGGCCGAAAGCTGCGCCGCACCGCGCATTCCACGACGAAGATCAGCCCAAGAGAGTACGTCGCAATCACGGCCGCGGGCGCATTCGAGAGCCAGATTCCGGCGAAAGCCGCTGCGAGGAGCGGGACGCGCCGCCACTCCCCTCGTCCGGCGTGCAACGCGCCCCATACCAACAGTGGCAAAAATGCGCCGGCCAGCAACTCCGCAAAATCGCTGCGGTAATACACGATCACGAGATGATATGGATTCACTTCAAATAGAACTGCCGCTATGATGCTTAGCGGACCGGACAGCCACTCGCGCGCGAGTTTCCACATGGACATTCCCGCGGCAACGAGAGTGAGCCAGATGAAGCCCCCCGGCGCCATCTTCCAGGGAAGCAGGCACCCAAGCGCCGCACCGATCATCCAGGACGCCGGCGGATAGAAAATGAAGCGCGGCTCGCCGAATCCCCAATTCGCCGATTCAGCCCATCGCGGATATACGATTCCCTCGCGCCACTGGTTGGCCGCGTCCATCCACGACGCCATATGGAATTGAAAATCGTGGCCCGAGGCGTTGCCGTGAAAAAGCATCGGCGCGATCGTGGCCGTCGCCGCGATACAAACGCACAGAATGGCGGAGCGCCACGAAGATGCCGCTCCGGAATACGTTCTCTGCGGGAAAGCTTGAGTTGTCGGCCCAGCCAGGATTGAACTCCGCGCTCGAGGATTTGATTTACCGAGAATACAGAATCGAGCGGCTTGCCGCCACCGGGGTTGTCCTTCGTGCCGGATAGGAATGGATTAAATCCGGTCCCTTGCCACGCTCCGCTCGAACGGCTAGAGTAAACTGCGCTCGGCGAGAAATCCCAAAATAACTGCCCGAGCCGAGATCGCGCCTTCCCCGCAAATATCAGCGCAAGGATCAGAGAATGACCACCGAGGAACAGCGGCTCCAAGACAGCGACGAGAGGAAGGCACACTGGAATCGCTGGGGACCCTACCTTTCCGAACGCCAGTGGGGTACGGTCCGCGAAGATTACAGCCCGAACGGCGATGCCTGGAATTATCTCCCCCACGATCACGCACGTTCGCGCGCCTATCGGTGGGGTGAGGACGGCATCGGCGGCATCTGCGACCGCCACCAGCACATTTGTTTTGCGCTGGCGCTTTGGAACGAGAAGGACGCGATCCTGAAGGAGCGGCTTTTCGGCCTCACCAACAGGGAAGGGAATCACGGCGAGGACGTCAAGGAGCAGTACTACTATCTTGATGCCACGCCGACAAGTTCGTATCTGAAATTTCTGTACAAGTATCCCCAGGCGGCCTTTCCATACGCGCAGCTGGTCAGTGAAAACGCAAAGCGCACGCGCAATGTTCCCGAGTACGAGCTGATTGATACCGGAGTGTTCGGCGAGAATCGTTATTTCGACGTCTTCGTGGAATACGCCAAGG
>Ga0302324_100026364_pt1 | contig 11111 bp, 7 predicted proteins | sample Palsa_T0_1_FD_201949 | JGI IMG/M metagenome (GOLD analysis project Ga0302324, IMG submission 201949) | Peat permafrost microbial communities from Stordalen Mire near Abisko, Sweden - Palsa_T0_1 | ecosystem: Environmental > Terrestrial > Soil > Palsa > Peat permafrost | place: Sweden: Abisko... | reverse complement strand
GCGCCGAGGTGGAGTGCTTCGAGGCCGGGATGATGGACGAGGCGCTTTTCGTCGCCAAGCAAGGGCTGCTCGACCTGCCGGCCCACTACGACTTCGTGCTGGGGACTCCCGGCGCGCTGGCAGCCTCCGAGGCGACGCTGAAGTTTCTGGTCTCGCGGCTGCCGGAGGGCTGCAGCTGGACCGTGGCGGGCATCGGCCGCCACCAACTGCCGATGGCCGAGCTGGGTATCGCCTGGGGCGGCAACGCCCGCGTCGGGCTCGAGGACAACATCCACCTTTCGAAGGGCGTGCTCGCCAAGGGAAGCCACGAGCTGGTGGCCGCGGTGGCGGCCAAAGCTCGCGATCACGGCCGAAGCCTGGCAAGCCCGCAAGAGGCGAGAGAGCTTTTGCGACTCGATGGCACTTTACAGCCGGCGTCGTCGTCGGCAATCTGAGGATGGAGGGTCTCAATGACCAAAGCGGAGTTGATTGAAGCAGTGCACGGGGCGCAGGGCGACGGCTTGTCGCGCAGGGCAGTGTCCGAGCTGATCGATTCGGTCTTCGATCACATCGGAAAGGCCGTGAAGAAGAGCGGTCGCTTCGTGTATCCGAGTTTCGGAACCTTCTCGCTCAAGAAGCGCAAGGGACGCATGGGGCGCAACCCCCAGACCGGCGCCGAGCTCAAGATCGGGCCGTCGAAGACGGTCGGGTTCAAGCCGGCTCCCGGACTCAAGAAGTCCCTGTAGTCGTAGTCGCACGTCGATAGCGGGACATCTGCGTCGTTGCGGTGTGCCGGTGGAAGAGGCTCCTTGCCACCGGCGCGGGCTCGCTCGGTGCTCACGTACCAACTCGTACGCTCCGCGCCTCGCTTCACCCTCCGCCTCGCATCTGCCCCACTCTCGACGCGCTCCGAAAGAGTCGCGCGAGCGCGCCAGGCGGTATGAGGAGACTCTTCCGCCGGCATCATCCTTCGGGACGATGGTCCCGTCGCTCAGGAGAATGGTCCCGTTCCTCCGAACGTTCGTGCCGTTCGTCCGAACGATGGCTCCTTCGCTCCGAATGGTGGTCCTGTTCTTCCGAAGCACGGTTCTGCGCAGAGGAAGCGTCATTCTGCGCTGAGGAAGCATCGTTCCGCTCTGCGGAATGGTCGTCCCGCGTTGCGTAAGCGTCGTTCCGCTCTGCGTAATCGTCATTCCGCGCTGCGGAAGCATCGTTCCGCCCTGAGGAATCATCGTCCCGGTCTTCGGAAGCTAGAACGGGGGCTTCGCGTCCTCGACCAGTTGCGCCGCGAATTCCTCGAGCGGCATGAGCTTCAAGTCCTCGCCCCCGTGCTTGCGCGGGGAGACCGCCCGCTGGACGCTCTCCTTCTCGCCCACGACGATCAAGTAGGGAATCTTCGTCATCTCGGCCTCGCGGATCTTGGCCCCGAGCTTCTCGCTCTTCTCGTCGAGCTCGACCCGTAGCCCTCGCGCAACCAAGACGTCCCGCACCTCGCGCCCGTAGCCCAGGAACTTGTCGGAGACCGTGAGCACCCGGGCCTGCACCGGCGCCAGCCACGTCGGGAAGACCCCCGCGAAGTGCTCGATCAGGATGGCGATGAAGCGCTCGAACGACCCGTAGATGGCCCGGTGGATCACGCCCGGCGTGTGCTCGGCGCCGTCCTCGCCGATGTAGGTCAGCCCGAAGCGCTGCGGCAGCACGTAGTCGAGCTGGATGGTCGCGCATTGCCACTTCCGCTTGAGTGAATCCGTGACCTCGATGTCGATCTTCGGGCCATAGAACGCGCCGTCGCCCTGATCGAGCACGAACTCGATCTTCTCGCGCGCCAACACTTCCTTGAGCGCGGCCTCGGCCTTGCGGGCGATGGCCTCGCCCCCGAGAAACCCGGCCGGGACGGTCGAGAGCTTGGCCGAATACTCCAGCCCCACCGCCCGGTAGACCTTCTCGACCAGCTTCAGGCAACCGGCAGCCTCGTCGACGATCTGGTCCTCGGTGCAGAAAAGGTGGGCATCGTCCTGCGAGAACTGCCGCACCCGCGTCAATCCACCCAGCGCGCCCGAGGGCTCGTTGCGGTGCAGGACTCCCTGGTCGTGCAGGCGCATCGGCAGCTCCCGGTAGCTGCGCTTGCGGCTCCCGAAGATCAGCATGTGGCTCGGGCAGTTCATCGGCTTGAGCGAGAAGGTCTGCTCCTCGCTCTCGAAGCTGAAGAGATTCTCGCGGTACTTCTCCCAGTGGCCCGAGGTCTCCCACAGCGACTTGTTGAAGATCAGCGGCGTCTTCACCTCGCCGTAGCCGCTGGCGAGCACGAGCCGGCGCATGGCGTCGCTCAGCGTCTGGTAGAGCACCGCTCCCTTGGGCAGCCAGAAGGCCGCCCCCGGCGCGTAGGGATGGGTGATGAACAGCTCCAGCTCGCGTCCCAGCTTGCGGTGGTCGCGGCGGCGGGCCTCCTCGAGCATCGCCACGTGCGCCTCGAGCGTCTTGCGGTCGGGAAAGACCAGCCCGTAGATGCGTTGCAGCTGCTTGTTGCGGTGATCGCCGCGCCAGTAGGCCCCGGCCGCCATGGCCAGCTTGATGACGCCGACCTTGGAAGTGTCCGGCACGTGTGGACCGCGGCAGAGGTCCTCCCAGTCGCCGTGCTGGTAGAGCGACACGCGGTTGGTCCCGGCGGTCTGCAGATCGCGGATGATCTCGACCTTGAAGGCCTCGCCCTTCTTTTCGAAGATCGGAATGGCCTCCTCGACCGACATCTCGCGCCGCGAGAACTTCGCCCCCTCGGCCACGATGCGATTGGCCTCGGCCTCGATCTGGTCGAGGTTCTCGGGCGTGAAGCCCTTCTCATAGTCGAAGTCGTAGAAGAAGCCGGGGTAGTCCCAGCCCGGCACCTCGGGAATCACCGGCCCGATGGTGACCTTCGCCTCGGGGAAGAGCCGCTGCGCGGCCGAGGCCACGACATGGGCCGCGGAGTGGCGCATCAGCTCCCGCCCCTCGGGGTCCTTGGAGGTCATGACCTGGAGGCTCGCGTCGGCGGTCAGCGCGGTGGAGAGATCGACCAGCTTTCCGTCGAGCTTGGCGCCCAGGGCGGCCTTGGCAAGGCCGCGCCCGATCTGGCTTTCGACGAACGCGCCGATGGTCGTCCCGGCCGGAGCCTGCTTCTGCGTTCCGTCGGGGAGAGTGATGGTCACGAGATCGGCCATGCGCGCTGCTTACCGCGGGCTCGAAGCGGAAGGCAAGGCGGGTGTGTGGCGGGCCCTATGGAGCGAGCGGCGCGCAGTTGGTGCGGCCGGCCATCACGCAGTCCTGGATCGAGGAATCGGCCGAGAGCCTCTCGAACAGGAACCAACCGCCCGTCGCGATGGCCAGCATCAAGGCCAGCACCGCCAGCGCCCGCCGGGGACTCGGCTGAGGGGGATGATCGTCGCTCTCGGCGTGGTGGGGCGACTCGGACACGTCGCCGATCCTCCCGCAAAACTCGCTGAAAGTCTCTCTCGGGCTTTTGGCGCCCAGCGCCCTAAGATGTAGGCCGAAGATGAACGTGCCCCACACACGCCCAACCACCGCCAAACACCACGATGTCGGCGAGGACTTGCCGGCGGTGCTGCGCGGACCGGCCGGGCGCTTCGGCCGCCTTCCGCTGGTGCGCCTCGTGTACCACGCGCTGCTCGAGATCAGCCGCAACAACGTCTTCGGGCTCGGCTCCCAGCTGGCCTACACCTGTCTCTTCGCGATCTTTCCGTTCTTCATCTGCCTGGTGGCGCTGGCGAGCTTCCTGCCGGTGCACGACCTGGCTCAAAAGATGCTGTACGAGATCCAGCCCTTCGTGCCGCCGTCCGGCTACGCCCTGATCGCCGAAAACGTCCAGCAGGTGGTCCTCAAGCGTCACGCCGGACTGCTCTCGCTCGGCTTCGTGCTGGCACTCTGGAGCTGCTCGAGCGCGCTCATGAGCCTGCTCACCGGCATCAACGCCATCTACGGCATCGTCGACGACAGCCGCTCGTTCTTCGTGACGCGCGGGCTGGCCCTCGGGCTGACGCTGGCGGTGGGCGTCACCGGGATCCTGACCATCATCATCATCGTGGGCGGCGGCAGCGCCGGCGCCTGGTTCTCCACCGCCACCGGTCATCCCGAGCTCTACAGCCACGTCTGGGCCCTGCTGCGCTGGCCGGCCGCGGCCGTCACGTTGCTCACGGCGGTCCTGGTGCTCTACCGCATTCTGCCGGACGTGAAGCTGCGCTGGCGCGATCTGATCTGGGGCGCCGGAGCAGCCACGGTTGGCTGGCTCTTCGCAACGCTCGGTTTCTCCATCTACCTGGCGCATTTTCCGAGCTTCGGGGCGGCCTACGGCACGCTCGGCACGGTCATCATTCTCATGACCTGGCTCTACATCAACTCCACGCTGCTGTTCCTGGGCGCGCAGCTCAACGCCGTCATCGGGGAAGCCGGCGGGGTGCATCCGAGGCGGCGGGCGATCCCGCATCCACCCATGGAGCATGGCATTCGCGTGGGTGAGGCGGATTAGTGCGCCGGTTGGGTATTTGCGAATGCCTTCGCCCGCTCTGTTCGCCGCGCACGGCGCGGCGCGGCCGGGAGTCCGGCCGGAGCGGGGAGGGAATGACGGGCTGCGCAAGCGGCCCGGCAGGGAGGGCGGCACGCCCTCCTCCAAAGGCTAGTGTCCCGAAAAGCGCACCCCCGCGCATCATCTCTAGGATTAACCGGACGGGACACTAGTGCGCCGCGCAATCGCTGCTTCGCTCTGGATCGTCACGCTCTGCGCCGGCTGCTGGTCTCGTCTCGGCGACGGAACAGGCTCCGTGATTCTGACCTGGTCCATGAACGGCGGCGAGGACTGCAGCACCGTCGGGGTCACCGAGGTGAAGGTGTCGGTCGCCGATCTCTCGATCTCCCTCCCCTGCGGTGATCTGGGAGGCGGCAACGTCGCCGGCACCGTCCTTCCCCGGATCCCTCCCGGCACACAGATCTTCACCCTCGCGGGCGTGGGCCCGGTCTACGATCCGGACGCGGGGGTCGCCCGCTCGCAAACGATCTTCAGCAGCATTTTCGCGCTCGACGTCGCCGAGGAATCGACAAACGTCACCCCCGTCGTTGACCTCCAGCCCGTCGACACCTCCGGGCTCGGCGGCGACCTGCTCCTGCTCTGGAGCTTCGGTGGTCAAACCTGCGCCCAGGCCGAGGTCTCAGAGATGACGATCGTTCTCGACGGCCTCGCTCGGCTGGTGGATGGCGGCTTCATGGCCTCGGGACAGGAGCTCACGGTGCCCTGCCACTCGGGCGGCCAGGACGGCACGCGGATCCTGGGGCTGGCCCAGAACCTGTACTCCTTTCCGCTGTCGGCGCACGGACCGACGGAATTCCCGGCCAGCGCCTATGTGGCCGCCCCGACGGCCTATGCGACCGGCTTCACCGAGACCACCGAGCACGTCGACCTGCATTCCGCCCTGCACGAGTCCTTGCCCGGAGAGTCGATTGCCCTGGAGCTCATCTTCAGCTTCGGCCCTGATGCGGGCGCCTGCATGCAATCGGGAACCGACCAGATCCGCGTCCAGCTCTTCCAGAGCGAGATCATCGGGGCGGGCGGTCCGACGCCCGGCCAACCGGCGCCCGACGCCTATCAAGCCAACGCTGTCCTCGACCAGGTCATGCTCTGCCAGGGTGACCCGGGCCCAACCTTGATGAAATCCACCGCCGACCGGGATCCAGGCGAAGCACTGCCGTGCGACCCCGACGAGATCGACTCGGGGACCTGCCCGATCGTGGCCGGCGAGTACACGCTGATAGCCCAAGGCCTCGACGTCGGCGGCACCGTCATCTTCGAGCTCAGCAACTACGAGCTCTCGGTCGATCAGGGGCTGTCGAATGGGGTGCCAGCCGGCGCGGTGTCCGAATACGGCCTCAGCGAGCTCAACGGCCCCATTTCCGGCATGGTGGACTCGACTTATCTGGTCAACCTCCCGGCTGTTTCGGTCCATCAGTAGGTGGCCTTCAGCCCCAGCATCGGCACGATGATCGGAATGGCGGTCGGGGTCTTGACCAGGTCGTAGGCGCTGCCCGGGCCGCCGGATGGGGCCTGCGAGTACTGGTAGCCGAGCGTCTCCCAGCTGAAGGTGGCGTTCAGAAAATCGAGGTACAGCTCGAGCGAGAACTGGTCGAGGGTGAACGTCTTGGAGGCCCGCAAGTCGAGCCGGAAGAACGGCGGCAGCCGGTCGATCTTGTCGAGCTGCACCGGAACCCAGGCCAGCTGCCCGCTGCGATTCACTCCTGGCACCTGGGTGTAGGAGCCCAGGACCCCGGACTCGGGGCGGCCGGAGTTGAAGTGAAGCACGAAGCCCGCCGACCAGCCGTGCGGAAACCGGTAGCTGAGCGTGGCATTCGCGATGTGGGTCTCGTCGAAGGCGAACGGCACGTAGCCGCTCGTCATGCCCACGATGTTTCCCTGGTTGTCGACCAGCGGAAAGGTCTCATCGCGCAGGCTCCAGGCGAGCGAATAGGAGAGCCAGCCGAACCAGTTGCCTCCCAGCGGATGGCGCAGCATCAGCTCGAACCCGAAGGCCTCGCCGTGCGTGACGGGGTTCAGCGCCTGCTGCTCCGTGCCGGACGTCCCCACGTTGAAGGTTGGTCCCCCGGGAAAACCCAGCTCGACGGTGCGGAACAGGGGGTTGAAGTACGCCGTCACATTCAGCCGGTTTCCCTGAAGGAAGGTCCACTCGGCCCCGACTTCGGTCTGCAAGCCCTCTTGCAGCCCATGGCCCAACGCGCCGAGGTCGACGGCCGGCAGGTTCAGGAGCAGGACCGGCGGCTGGTGGGCCAGGCCCCCTCCGGCCGTGAGGGCCAGGTCGGGGCGGGCCTGGTAGCGGAAAGAGAGGCGCGGCTCCAAGGCGAGATCGTCGATGCCCGGCGCGCGAAAGTAGTTGTCGACTCGAAAGGCCGGCGTGAGGCTCCAGCGCTGGCCGGGTTTCCAGGTGAGCTCGGTCCAGGCCCCGCTGAACGACGCGTCGGCCGACCCGATGCCGAGAAAGCCCTGGTCGGCGAAGCCGGCCGAGCTGCTCGAGAGCTCGGCGTGCTGAAGGTCGGCGTCCATCCCCACCAGCCAGTGCAGCGTCGCGCTCGTGTCCCCGCGCCAGCTCGCGCGCAGCCGGAACTGGTGCACGCCCAGCGAGAGCTGCGGATCGCTCGAGAAACCCACGTCGTCGTTTCCGTAGGTGAAGCCAACCTCTCCCAGGCCGTTCCACAGCGGACGCTGGTAGCGCAGATCGGCCCGGATGAAGTCGACGGTGGCCAGGCTGGCGGCCTCGCTCTCGGTCGCGGCCGTGCCGGCCGTGTCGTTGCTGCCGAACACGAAGAGCCGCAGGTGGCCGCCGCCCACGACCTGGTCGACGCGGGCCTGGTAGTCCGAGAAGTTGAGGACCACCTGGGGCGAGCCGGGGGAGATCAGAGCGTTGGCGATGGTCTCAGCCAGCAGGCCCGAATAGCTGATGCGCCCCGCCGCCGCCACGCTGGTCCCGGTCGAAGGGAAGGCCATCTCGGCAAAGCCGCCGGCGTTGAGGGCGTCCACGTAGACCGAGGCGTGCAGCCCCTGCTCGCGGGGCTGCTTGCTCGTGACCGAGACAGCGCCGGTGAGGTGGCGGCCTTCGTCGGCGGGAGGATTGCTCGGGTAGAAGTCGATCTGGTCGATGAAGTCGGGCGAGATCACCTCGGGGCCGAGATACAGGTGAAAGAGGATGGGGATCGAGATGCCGTCGAGGTAGTAGCCCGTGTCGGCCGGGTCGGAGCCGCGCACCACCGGATAGGCCACGCCCGACAGGACGCTGCCCACCCCGGGCAAGAGCAGCACCACGCGCAGGGGATCGCCGAAGGTGCCCGCCACGTCGTGGACCTCGCTGCCCTGCAGTGTGATTCGCGACAGCTCGGTGCGCTCACTCTCGGTGCGGATGATGGTCTCGAAGGGCGAGGCGCTGGTCGGCGTCAGCCGGTAGCGCACGGCAAGCTCCTGATCCCGCGCCAGCGTCTCGGGGTAGTCGCGGGGCTCGAAGCCGGCGGCGCGGACGGTGATCGAGGCGGCGCCGGGAGGCAGGGAGAGCGAGAAGCGCCCCTGTTCGTCGGTGGTGGCGTGCGCCTCGCCCGACGCGACCTCCACCCCGGCGATGGGCCGCCGGTTGCCGCGCGAGAGAACGTCGCCGCGGATCACGGCCCGCGGAGGCGGAGGCGGCGGTGCCACGAAATGGTAACGAAAGCCGATCTCGACCTCGACCGGTTGGCCGGCGCTCAGGGCGGGTGAGAAACGCAGCCCCCCCACGGCGTCGAGCGCTGACGCCGAGAGCCGCGGATCGGAGCTGTGGGTGACGCGGGCGTCGACCACCTCTCCCTGCGCGTCGATGGTGAGGGCGAGGTCGACGTCGCCGCCGATGCCTAGAGGTCTGGCCGGGGAATCGACGATGACGGCGGGGGCAGTGATGGCTGCTGGTCCGGCGTCATCCGCCGGCTCCCGAATGTCTCCGGCATTCTGCCCGCCGACCGCCGGGTTGGCCTCAGCTGCCGCGGCCGCCGGAGCCAGCTCCATCAGGACCAGGGCGCAACCGAAAAGGATCCGCCCCCGGGAGCGCAAGACCCCTCAGTGTGTGGTCAAGGGAGAGTGGGGAGACAGATATGCATCCCGGTGGTGGTGTCCGTGAAACAGGTCCCGACCGTGCATGTCCCGGTCTCGGCGCAGTCCTGGACGCAGATCTCCCAGTCCGCGCCAGGGTTCGGGAGCGAATCGTAGCCCTCGACGCACCCTCCGTCGACGCTGATGGGCAGACAAACCCCGCCATCACTGACGGGGGTCCCCGTGGTGGCGTCGTAGTCTCCGACGCAGATGTCCCCGAAGTCGCACTCTGAATCCGTACCCACCCGACCGTGGGGGTTGCAGGCCTCGTCGGTGAAGTCGAAGCCGTTCTGTTCGCACAAGGCATAGGCGCCCATGTTGAAGGACAAGCACTGACCCGTGTTGCCGCCATCGTCGACGGTGCAGCGGCCCCAGAATGGCCCGGTGAACTTGCCGGTGGTGGGGTCCTGACCGCAGAGGTCGAAGAAGCAAACCTTCAGGCTGGGGAGGCAGTTCTCGAAGATCTCAGCGCAGTCGTTGGCGGTCTTGCAGGGATAGACGCAGAGGTGGACGTCCTTGTTGTTGTTGTTGAAGCCGTCCGTGCAGGCCAGTTCGGGTTTACCGCCGTCCTGGCAGCCGACGTTCGGGAGGCATTGCACGGTCTCCTGCGGCAGGACGCAAGTGCCGGGATCCGTCGTGTCGTACTCCAGGCTGCACTCGTACCCGTACGGCACACACGAGTCGACGTAGGTCGTGGTGTTGTAGGTGCAGGGCAAGCCGATGTAGCTGCCGGAGGTGGTCCCGTTGCCGCCGCTGCTCGTGCCGGTCGTGCCGCCGCCCGAGCTCGTCATGCGCCCGGTGCTGGAGCCGGTGGTGCCGGCCGTGGTGCCGGCCGTGGTACCACCGGTCGTCCCACCCGTGGTGCCATTTGCGCCGGCCGTGGTGGTGGGCGCGCCGGTCGAGGAGCCGCTCGAGGTCGGGGGGACGAAGGGCGGCGCGCTGCTGCAGGCAACCGATCCAAGCAGCGCACAACCGACGGCAAGCGACCTCATGGATGACCTCCGCAAAGGGAATCAGTCCGTCCTGGCACGCGCTTCTAGCACAACCACGTCCGCCAGGTGAAACGTCGTGAGGCGCTTGGTCGGTGTACTGTCAAGTACGTGACGACGGCCGCGCCAGAGGAGCAACGGAAAACCGAGCTGAGTGAATCGCCGGTCGAGGCTGAGCCAGCGCCCAGTCCCGCCCGGGTGGCCGACGCCCCGAGCGACGTGCGGTGGGTTCTCGTCTGGACTGCGATCGGCCTCGCCATTCGCGCCATCCACGCGCTCTGGCTCCATCCCCTTGGGGACTACCTGTGGTCCGACATGGGCGGTCATTTCTACACCGCCCAGCGATTCGCCGCCCACGGACACGTTTCCGGCCGAATGGACGTCATCAAGCCGCGCGCCATGAGCTTCGTGGGCGGTCTCATCCTGCACCAGTTCGGCCAGGGCAACCTGGGCAAGCAGATGTGGGGCCTCCTCCAGGTCCTCCTGAGCACTGCCACCTTGCCGCTCGCTTTCGTCGGGGCGCGGCGCTTCTTCGGGCGGCGCTCGGCGCGCATCGCGATCGTGGTCCTGGCCCTCGACGCGCTCAGCATCAGCTTCGCGGGCTTCCTCATGGTCGAGACCTACGCCATGTTCTGCCTGGCGCTCACCTTTGCTCTGCTGGATCCCGAGCGACCCTGGCGCACGCTCTGGGCGGGCGCCGCGCTCGGTCTGGCGGGCCTGTTCAAGCCGCAGATCCTGTTGGTCGTCCCGCTGTGGTGCCTGCTCCTGCTTCTCTGGCCCAGCGGCCCGGCCGGCAGTCTCTTTGCCTGGTTGCGCGAGCGCCGGCGGGTCGCGGCGGTTCTGCTGGGAGTGGGCGTGCTGGCGGTCGTGTTACCCGAGACCATCGCGGTCTCGCGAATCGTCGGACGCCCCACCCTGCTCAGCGCCTACAGCGGCCAGAACTTCTACGTCGGCCACTGCAACGTCATGAACACCATCATGACCTCCGGGCCGGGGGACTACTTCACGGCCGGCGTGCCCAAGGTCTACGAGCGCAACGAACCCTGGCCCGACGTCACCTTCAAGGTCAGCGTCTTCGATTCGGACTTCTACTTTCGCGAGGGGATGAAGTGCTGGCGCAAGTCGTTCTGGGCCTCGGCGCTCTGGAGCGTCGAGCAGCTGGCGGATGTCTTCGCGGGCTGGCCGGGCTCGACCATCGACCCCTTCCCCATCCCCGGCGGCTGGGGCAGCCTGCCGCGCTACTTCGGCGTGACCCTCGAGTACCTCTTCGTGCCGCTCGCGTTCATGGGTCTCTGGCAGTGGCGGCGCGAGTTGGGCGCCTGGGTCGGCTTCGGCGCACCCATGGGGTCGATCTGGGGGCTGGCGCTCGTGTTCTCGGGCGATCCCCGCTACCGGGAGCCCTTCGACGTCTTCATCGTCGCCGCCGCCGCTGGCGGCCTCGGCGCCCTGATCGACCGCTTCAAGCCCGCCATCGTGCGCTGGATCGC
>Ga0302324_100026363_pt1 | contig 11111 bp, 11 predicted proteins | sample Palsa_T0_1_FD_201949 | JGI IMG/M metagenome (GOLD analysis project Ga0302324, IMG submission 201949) | Peat permafrost microbial communities from Stordalen Mire near Abisko, Sweden - Palsa_T0_1 | ecosystem: Environmental > Terrestrial > Soil > Palsa > Peat permafrost | place: Sweden: Abisko... | reverse complement strand
GGCGCCGCGACCTCTGCCGGAGCCGCGACCTCTTTCCGATCCGCGACCTCTTTCCGAGCCGCGACCTCTTTCCGAGCCGCGACCTCTTTCCGAGCCGCGACCGTGAGGGAGCGGTCCGCGTGCGGCGCTCTCCTAACCGTAATTCCCACCGCCGCAATCAAAACCGTCGCGGCAGCAACCGCAATCCATCTCCAACCCCATCGCGGACGCCCAATCTGCCGCCGTATTTCGCCACGCATCGTGGCGAAGTCCACGTCCGCCGTCTCCGGCGGACGGCTCGCTAACCAGGCGCGGTCTTCTTCCAACTCGCGCGCCAATTCCGCGCAATCGGCGCAGACCCGAAGATGCTCCCCGACGGCCGGTACCTCATCCGCCGCCAGATCGCCACCCACATAGCGCGCGATGCGCTCTTCGAACCCGGCACACATCATAGCTTCCCTCTCAATAGCTTGCGCAGCTTGAGCCGCGCCGTACAAATCTGCGACCGCACCGTGCTTACTGACGACCCCAGAAGGCGCGCCACTTCCTCCGTGGCCAACCCTTCCATCTCGCGCAACAGCAGCGCGGCGCGCTCTTTCTCAGGCAACAGCCGCAGTACCGTGCGCAGATGCTCTTCGCGCTCCATATCGGCGTATAGGCCTTCGGGATCGCCGGTCGGATCGGCCGCCGCGAGTGACGCCCAATTCTCCATCGGCACCAGTCGCGAACGCTGCCGCACGCGCCCGATATCGCGGCACGCATTCAGCGTGACGGCATACAGCCAAGGACCCACCCCGCGCCCCGAATCGATCTGCCCGATCTTGCGATGGAGGCGAATGAACGCTTCCTGCGTGGCGTCCTTGGCATCTTCCATGCTGCCCGTAAGCCGCAGGGCCAATGCGAAGACACGGCGTTCATTCAGCGCCACCAACTGCTCAAAGGCATCGAGATCGCCCGTTTTGGCGAGCTTCAAGAGACGCGCTTCGGGCGTCGTCCCCTCGGGCGTATCGTCCATTCTTGCTGCTGCGAATGTCACGCTTGTGCCTGCCACTACCCTTATACGCTAGCGGGAGCCCAAACGTTGATCGTGGCGCAAGAACAGGAACCACACGGCCATCGCGAGAAACGGAAGCGCCGGGGTCGGCCCACGCCAGAGTCCGTACGCGACCGCAGCCAAAAACCCGGCCGACATCGTCCCCATCACAGCCCTCGGCCGCAGTTTGAGCCTCAGTAAGGCAACGGTCGCTGATCCCGACGATGGGAATCGTGGACCCGCGCAGCGGCGACACCAACGCGACGTACAACAGCAGGCGGCTCGATCCGGTGCGAAATCCCTCTATCATGATTCGTGAGAGACCGCCGGCCATCGACAAGACACATCGACTATGGCAGCCACAGAGAGAAAAACGGCGACCGCGGCGGCTGTCTGCAGCCCTCCCTCGATAAGGAGCACGGCGCCGATGGCACCCGCGAGAACCCCGAGGTCGATAATCGGCCATGCCATCGGCCGGAACATAAGCACCGCCGCGTAAGCTGCCAGCAGGCCGCACGCCAACAGCTTTTTTCGCGAACTCGGCAGTCTGTCAGCGACACGCGAGACCCACACAACCGTGGCAAATCCGGCGACAGTCAGCGCTGCGGCCAAGGCCGAAAACAACCAAAGAGACATACTCTGCACCGCCCAATCTTCCCGACTGCGACAGCCCGCCCCTCTGCGTCCTCTGCCCCCTCAGCGCTCTCCGGTTTTGACTTTGACTTTTGCTTTCTCCGCGTCTCTGCGTCTCCTAGGTGAATTCGCCTTTGCCCTCCGCGAAGCCCACTCTAACCCCCGGCATGCGGCGCGAAAAACCCCGGCGATGCAGCTTTCAAGTTAAGCTAGAAACGGTACGATTGTATGAAACTAGCGGAACGAATGAGCCGCATCGGGGTCGAATCGGCCTTCGATGTACTGGTCAGAGCGCGCGCGCTGGAGGCGCAGGGTAAAAGCGTCATCCACCTGGAGATCGGCGAGCCCGATTTCCCGACGCCATCCCACATTGTTGAAGCCGCCAAGAAGGCGCTGGACGAAGGCTGGACCCATTACGGTCCCACGCAAGGCTTTCCCGACCTGCGCGAGGCGATCGCCGCCTACATTTCGTCTTCGCGCGGTATCCAGGTCGGGGCGGAGCACGTTTCGGTTGTGCCGGGCGGTAAGCCCATCATCTTCTTCCCCATGCTCGCGCTGCTCGAGCCGGGCGACGAAGTCATCTACCCCAATCCCGGCTTCCCGATTTACGAATCGATGATTCGTTTCCTCGGCGCCACTCCGGTGCCCATGCCGCTTGAGGAATCCCGAGGCTTCTCCTTCGATCTCAATCTCTTCCGCGACCGCCTCAGTTCGAAGACCAAGATGGTGGTGCTGAATTCGCCGCAGAATCCCACCGGAGGAACCATCCCCGCGGCCGACCTGAAGCAGATCGCCGAAATGTTGCGCGACCGCGACGTCATCGTCATGAGCGATGAGATTTACTCGCGTATCAGTTATACCGAGGAGCCGCCGGTCTCCATCGCAAGCTTCCCCGGAATGCTCGAAAAGACCATCATTCTCGATGGGTTCTCCAAAACGTACGCCATGACCGGCTGGCGCATGGGATATGGCGTGATGCCCAAGTGGCTGGTGGATGCCGTGTCCAAGTTGATGGTCAATTCCAACTCCTGCACCGCCAGTTTCACGCAACGCGCAGGCCTGGCCGCCATCACCGGTCCGCAGGATTGCGTCACGCAAATGGTGGCCGAATTCCGCCGCCGCCGCGACGCCATTTGCGCCGCCTTGAACACCGTTCCCGGATTCCACTCTCCGGTGCCGGGAGGAGCGTTTTACGTCTTCGCGAACATTAAAGGCACGGGCATGGATTCCAAGGCGCTTGCCGATTACCTGCTCTACGAAGCCGGCGTTTCCTGTCTCGACGGCGGCGCCTTCGGCGAGTATGGCAAGGGCTACATCCGCTTCAGTTACGCCAACTCGATGGCCAATCTGATGGAGGCGGTCGAACGAATCAAGAAGGTGGCGCCTAAGTGGGCGGACTCGCTGGTGGCGAGCCGATAGTGACGCCCAAACGAATCTTAGTCACGGGCGGCGCCGGCTATATCGGGTCGCATACCGTGAAACTGCTTCTGGAACAGGGACACGAGGTCACAGTCGTCGATAACTTGTCGAAGGGCTACCGGCACAACGTTCCCAGCAAGCTCCTCTATAAGTTGGATATTGCCGATACTAAGGCGCTTTCGGAGCTGATGCGTCAGGTCCGCTGTCAGGCGGTAATCCACTTCGCTGCGTTCATTGCCGTCGGCGAATCGATGCGCGAGCCGGAACGCTACTTCGCCAACAACTTGGCAGGTTCGCTGTCCCTGCTCACCGCCATGTTGCAGACCGGAGTGAAGCACATTGTCTTCTCTTCCACCGCGGCGGTTTATGGCGATCCGGCGTCCAGCCCGATCGTGGAAACCTTCCCCATTCACGCCGTCAACCCATATGGCGAGTCGAAGGTGATGGTGGAGACGCTGCTGCGCTGGTTCGACCGTATTTATGGTCTCACCAGCGTGTGCCTGCGCTATTTCAATGCTTGCGGGGCCGATCCCGATGGCCAACTGGGCGAGGAGCACGAGCCGGAGACGCATTTGATTCCGCTGCTTCTCCGCGCGGTAGTGACCAGAAAGCCGGTGACGGTCTTCGGCGACGATTACGACACGCCCGACGGCACCTGCATCCGCGACTACATTCATGTGAACGACCTGGCGCAGGCGCACATCCTGGCGCTCGATTATCTCCTCTCCGGCGGTACGTCCGACCAGTTCAATGTCGGCACCAGCACCGGCCATTCGGTGATGGAGACAATTCGCGCGGTGGAGGCCGTGACCGGCAGCAAAGTGCCCTATGTAATCGGTTCGCGCCGCGAAGGCGATCCTCCGCGACTGGTGGCCGACTCGGCAAAGTTACGCACCAAACTGGGTTGGGAGCCCCGCTACTCAGATCTGCAGCCCATCATCGAGCACGCCTGGAATTTCGCACAAAAACAAAAGAAGAACTCTTAGCCACAGATGAACACAGATTAAGAAAGAGCGTGGTTTTATCTGTGTTTATCTGTGGCCAGTAATATTTTTTCAGGTTCGGTGTCTCCGCGTCCTCTGCCACCTCCGCGTCCTCCGGTTTTGACTTTGGCTTTTGTTTTCTCAGCGTCTCCGTGACTCTGTGGTGAACCCGTTTTTGACTGCGGTTGGCCGCGCTAATCTCATCCCCGGCCAATCACATCCTCGTAATACTTTTCGTATTGCGGAATAATCTTATCGGAGCAAAAGCGCTCTGACGCGTTCCAGCGCCCAGCCTTCCGCATGCGATAGTGCAGGTCGTCGTCAGTCAGGAGTTGCACCACGCGCGCCGCCTGCGCGGCGATATCGCCGGGCGCTTCCAGGAACCCGTCTTCACCATCGGTGATCAACTCCGGCACGCCGCCCACCCGCGTCGCCACCGGGACCACACCGCATGCCATGGCCTCCAGCGCCACCAGTCCGAACGACTCCAGTTGGCTGGGCATGAGCAGCACGTGCGCCAAGGGAATCAGCCTCTCCACGTGGCTCTGTTTACCCAGAAACGAAACGTGGCGATCCACTTTCAGTTCGCGCGCCAGATGCTCGGCGGGACTGCGCTCCGGTCCGTCGCCGGCCATCAGCAGGTGCGCCGGCACGCTCTTACGAACTTCAGCCAGAATGCGAACGCAGTCCTGTACGCGCTTCACGGGGCGGAAATTCGAAAGGTGAATGAGCAGTTTCTCGCCCGCCGGCGCGTATGCCGCCGCCCCCTTTTTCTCTTCGTCGGCATGGTAGATATCGCAATTGACGAAGTTCTTAATCACACGGATTTCGTTCTTTACGCCAAAGACTTCCACCGTCTCATGGCGCAGGTAATCGCTGATGGAGGTAACGCCGTCGGATTTCTCGATGGAGAACTTCGTAATCGGAAAGTAAGATGGGTCCACGCCGACGAGCGTGATGTCGGTGCCGTGCAGCGTGGTGATGAACGGCACGCGGCGCAGGGGCGCAAGCATTTGCTGCGCCAGCATGGCGGAAATGGAATGCGGGATGGCATAGTGCACGTGCAGCACGTCCAGGTTGTATGACTCAGCGACTTCCGCCATCCGCGACGCCAGGGCCAAACAATAGGGCGGGTATTGGAACAGCGGATAGGTGGAAACTTCCACCTCGTGGTAATGAATGCGCGGGACGTCCTGATCGAGCCGTATGGGGTTGGCGTAGCTGATGAAATGAACGTCGTGGCCGCGCGCCGCCAATTCCAGGCCGAGCTCAGTGGCGACGATTCCACTGCCGCCGTACGTCGGGTAACAGGTGATGCCGACTCTCACTTCTGAAGCGTAGCATTAACCGCCCGTAACGTTCCGTAACCGATTTGTCCGTGGAGATTCTCATCCGGTGACGCCACGTCGCCGCCGCCGAACCAGACGCTGACCGTCTCGCCATCCACCAGCACGGTGGGGTCGCAGATCACCTTGGAATCCCACGCTTGCGTCCCGCCGAAGAGGGCCGGGAGCTTGGTCCAATGAACGCCGTCGAGCGAGCGCGCCAGCCCAAGCCGTCGATTCTCGGCGATATCGCGGCCGGTATCGAGCATCCAATAGAATCCATGAGACTGCCAGACGGCCGGCTCGCCGAGGCCATTTTCGTCAAACGAACCCGGATCGCCCGGCGCCAGAATTGGGTTCGTTCGCAATTTCTCCCAGCGAACTCCATCGGCCGACCGCGCCACCCCCAAGCGCTGGCGGCGACCGCGGTCGAGGCCCGTGTAATAGAGGTAAAAATACGGATCGATGCGGACCACGTAAGGGTCCGAGACGCCGATTTCGTCCCAGCTCAAATAGGGTCCGGTGGGGAGCACCACGCGGCCGTTAAGCCCGATCTGAGGATGTGACTTGGGACCGGCAACGTACCAATACCAGACGTGCCCCTGCCACTCGAGGGCGGCGCCGTTCGCCGCGATATACGAGCCTTCCCAGGTGGCCCGATCGGGTGACAGCAACTTCCCTTGCCTCCGCCAATGAATGCCGTCGGAAGACGTGGCACGGCCAGTGTGCCAGGTGTGGCCGTCGAAGCCCGAGTAGTAATTCACCAACCCGCCCGAATCACGGAAGACAGAGGGGTTCAGCACATCGCTGGAATCCCACCCTTCGCCGCGAGTGAGAACGGGCTCGGGCAAAGCGTCGAATGCAAACGTGAGATTCGGATCGCCCCCGGCCGCCGGAGGAAGAGTGAACTCGGCATAGCGTGAGCAGCCGGACAAAACCGTAACCGCAAAACACAGAATTGGCCGCCGATAAACGCCGATGAACGCCGATAAAAAAGAACCCATTCTGATCGTTTTCATCGGCGTTTATCGGCGTTCATCGGCGGCCAATAATCATTGCAGTGGAATCCGGAACTTGATACCCGCGCCACGCCCCGGGCGCGATTCGATCACCAGATCGGCATTCAGTCCCCGCGCGCGCCGTTTCAGACTGGCGGGACCCAACCGCAACATCTCCAGTTCCTCCAGCGAATAAGTCCCCGCAAAGTTGAACCCGTACCCGTTGTCATCCACCGAGATTTCCAGTCCATGATCGGTCTTCTCGAGAGACACCGCTACACGGGTCGCGCTGGCATGCTTCTGCACGTTGTGCAGCGCCTCGCGCAACATCTGAAGGACCTCCATAGTGATCTCGGGTGGTAAACCCAACGGTGTGGAAGCGCTGACGAATGCCACCGGAATTCCGCTTTCCTTCTGGAACGACTCCGCCGTGCGGCGGAGCGTTACCACCAGGTTTCCACCATCGATATCCACCGGCCGCATACTGTGGAGGAAGGTACGCAGGTCGCGCACCTGGGATTGCGCCAGAGATTGCAGCTCCTTCAAGTCCTGCATACCTGCATCGGCATCTCGTTCCAGCAGTTTTCGCAGAATCTCGAGCCTCATCTGCAAACTGATGAAACTCTGCAGCGGACCATCGTGGAAATCTGCCGCAATGCGTTGGCTCTCCTCTTCGCGCGCTTTTTCGGAGGCTTTGACCGCGGCTCCCAGTTTTCCGCCAAGCTCCTCCGTGAGCGCATTCTGGCGGCGCGCGTAGACAGCGAAGCCAATAGCCAACGCGCCCGAGACCACCACCATGGGTTCCAAAGCTCGTCCCTGCCGATTGGGCAAGGCGGCGCAGAAGATGGTGGAACCGGCGGCGATGACCATCACTTCCACCGGCCCCGAGAAGACCAACGCTTCGACGAGCAAGTAGAGAAAGAAGGCTGCCGCCAGCCATGCGATGCGGTCGCCGCCGAAGTAGACGACGATCAGAAAATAAACCGTGTCGGCGAAGAGAACCAACATCCCAAGAAGGCCCCGCTGCCCGGCGCCGCGAATTGCCCCCAGAAGGCTGGCCACCAGGTACAGCGTCAGCAACGCGACCGCGGGCGTCAACCTTCCTGCCGCCACGCCGGCTACCATCGCAACCACGGCGGTGAGCAGCACGCGCATCCAGGAAAGATGCCGCTTCCAAGGGAATTCCAAGGAGAAAATCACATCATTTCCGGTATAAGTAGAGCGTGTGGCTTCGCCCGGCGCCGTCGTCGGCGATATTTTGCACCTTATCGGGTGTCCAATTCTTGAATTCGAAATCGTGGGCCACCACGCGCGCACCCTTCTTCAATTGCTGATCGAGCAATGGTTGGACTTTGTCGATGAAGCCTGGAAACAGATAGACGGTCACCAGGTCGGCTGAGCTGTAATTCTGCTTGAGGAGATCGCCATTTACAATATGGGCATTCTTTTCCAGGTGGAGTTTGCGGATTCTGTCCATGCTCAGTTTGCAGAGATCCTTGTCCAGCTCAATTCCGATGGCATCGGCATGAAATTTTTCCGCAGCCATAATCACGATCCGGCCATCGCCCGAACCCAGATCGTACACTCTCTCGCCGGCCTTCAGACCGCCTAATTGGAGCATCTTGTCGACGATCGTTTCGGGAGTTGGGTAATACGGAGCCAGTTTCTCCCCTTCCTCGGGCTGTGCGAGGGATGAGGCGGAGAAAAGAAGCGGCAAGCACGCGACTTTAAACATCCAGTTCATCCGGCGAGAGACACCGATCGGAGCTTTTCCACGCAGATGTGAAAAACCCTGTGGAAAAGACTGCGCTTCACGAGCCAACGTATGCGCTGTAATGGCTTTGTGATAATCTGCACTCAAATTCAGCAGAATTCGATTTAATGGGCCTATATTACTGAAAAAGCGGGAAATATAAATCTGAGACATTAGTCTTTTTTCACCCGATTAGGCTATATCCAGACCTTCTCCACCGGTATACCGCGCTGGCACATCTCACACTGTCCCGCGTCGATAGAGTAGGTAGCCTCCAGCTTCGCCAAATAATAAAGGGGAAGAGACCCGAAATCCACGGTTGCGGGGGTCGGCTGATAAATAATCACCGCCAGACCGACCACGGCTGCGCCGTACCCTTCCAAGAGCGTCTTGAGTTCGGAGAGTTTGGCGCCGCTACGCAGAATATCGTCGACAATCACCACTTGCTCGCCTTTGTGGGGCTCCAGGAATTGCCGGAACCGCAGCGGCTCGTCATGTTCGCGCTCGGCCCAATATACCTGGTTGGCGCGCAGCGCTTCGCAGACACCGTAGGCGACGGGCAGGCCGCCCGTCATGGGGGTAACGATGGAGAGGTCTTTTACCGCTGCGCGAATCTCCGGGTGAGCGCGCAGCAGCCGGCTCAAGCCCACGGCGAGCATGCGCTGATACTGCGAATAGCGCAGCGCCAGGGGAACTTGCAGGTACTCGTTGGAATGCAAGCCCGTGGGGTATTCGAAATGGCCATCGCGCAGCGCGCCGGTTTCGCGCAACACGGCGACGACCTCCTCTTGAGTGGGAATCAGGTGCATGTCAGTTGGCTCCGTGGCCTGTAATCACGCGTGGAATGGTCTGCAGCAGTATTTTCCAATCGAGCGACAGGGACCAATTATCAATGTACTGCATATCCATTTTCATCCAAGTCTCGAAATCTACGTTGTCGCGCCCGGAAATCGCCCACAGACAGGTGAGCCCCGGGCGCATGCGCAGCCTGCGCCGCTGCCAGCACTTGTACTGGTCGACTTCGCTGGGCACCGCCGGACGCGGGCCTACCAACGACATATCTCCGCGCAGCACGTTCCACAACTGGGGCCATTCGTCGATCGAAAACTTGCGCAAAACCCCGCCGATCGGCGTGAGGCGCGGATCGTCGGGGATCTTGAACACCACGTTGTCGCGGGTGTTCAGGTGCGCCAGTTGCGGCTTGAGTTCCTCGGCGTTTTCCACCATCGAGCGGAATTTATAAAACACAAAGCGCCTGCCGTTTAGGCCGCAACGGACCTGCCGGAAGATCACCGGACCGGAAGAGCTGAGCCGCACTAGCAGAGCGATCAGCCCGATCAGCGGCGAAAGCACTAACAATCCGGCGGCGGCGATAACAACGTCGATCGCACGCTTCACCAGCAACTGCACTTCATCGGCGGGAGCGGCCGAGAACGTCAGCAAGGGCGTTTCGCCAAAGCGATCGAGCGAGATCGTGCTATTCACGTGGGGGAAGAAGTCCACCGCCACCCGGGTGCGCACGCCCTCTTCGTCACAGATCAGAAAGACTTCCTCCAGGTTTGCGAGGCTCTCGCTGCCGACTGCAAAAATGATTTCGTCCACCACGTGATCGCGCAGGATGCCGGTCAGCTCACTCACTGGCCAGACACGGTACAACGACTCGAGGGCGATTTCGCCCGGAGGATTGGAATCCTCGCTGAGGAAGCCGCGCAGGCGCACATCGTACTCGTTCGACGCTTCCAGTGCCCGCGCCAAACGCAGCGCCCGTTCGCCAGTGCCTGCGATCAGCACCTGGTGCGGCGCCACGAATTCGCGCCGCAGAACGCCCACCACACGGCCCGCGGTCAGCCGGAAAAGCAGCAGCAAAACCCACGTGTAGGTGGCAAACAGTAACAAGAATGGGCGGCTCAACTCCAGGCGGAGGGCGTACTCGAGAACCACCAGGGAAAGCGCTGAGTATGCCACCTGGCGGAACGTATCCCGCAGAATGATGCGGGGGTGTTCGGTATCGAGCTTTTCATAGACTGTAAGCCACCGGGCAACCACGACCAAAGCCACCAGAGCCGATCCCAGAACCAGCACTTTCTGCTGCGGAGTGAGGAAGAAAAGGTTTTCCAGCCGCAGAAGGCTGCGGGTCCGATAGGCCGCCTCAAATCCCACGGTGGCCAGCACAACGTCCGATAGCCCAAACAAAACACGGGCTTTACGCTGGCGAGCGAACATCCGGATTCAGAATAGCACGGGACGCCGATGCGGGGCCGAAAAGGTGGGGGATCCGTCCTGTGCTTTAGCATGTCCCACGTCAGATCACGCGGAGGCCTTGCTGGTTGGCGTCAGAATCTCGCAGCCTTTTTCGGTCACCGGAACGGTACTTGGGTGCGGCTCCACCGAAGCCCTCTAAGTAGACGCCGGGCTCGATGGTGATAGCCAGCCCGCTCTCAGGCGGCTCTTGTCTCGCTTGCCGGGACGCGGAGGCTCGTGAATCTCGAGTCCGAGGACGTGGCCGGTGGAATGGACGAAAGTTTTTATCGCGTCCATAGCCGCGGAGTACCTTGCGCGCGGCCGACGTGGAGGCGCAGCGTCTCGCCGAACGCCGCTTGCGCCTCGTCGAGAAATTACGCGAGCGCCGTTGTCGGAATACACCTACGCGGAATCCCTCGATCTCGAAGAGTTGGCGTCCGGCGCGTTCTTCTCGAAGTGGGCTGCGCGGTAGCCGATCGCAAAGGCCCTACCGGACGGTCTTCCCCGGTATCGAATATCGCGGCAATACCTGCAAAGTCTTGAGAAATTCGATGACGGAGTCGCGCCCATAAGCTGAAAGCCGTTCGAATTTCAGCCGCGATTCGTCCGCCTCTCCGCAGTGGGCAAGAATCGCCTCGCGCATGGTGGTGAACTGTCCGTGATGAAAATAGGGCGGAGTGTTGCCGACGCCCCATAGCCTTCGGGTGAGGAACTTGGCGTTGGTCGCGTAGAAACCTGTCGAGCCTG